>Ga0182008_10002308_pt1 | contig 12021 bp, 13 predicted proteins | sample Sormic07211129_1_FD_120482 | JGI IMG/M metagenome (GOLD analysis project Ga0182008, IMG submission 120482) | Rhizosphere microbial communities from Sorghum bicolor, Mead, Nebraska, USA - 072115-129_1 metaG | ecosystem: Host-associated > Plants > Roots > Rhizosphere | place: USA: Nebraska...
TACGTCGTTTAGCGACCCACTTTGGTCGTACGGTCACAGCGGAGAACGGTATGTTCTCAAAAACCTATTGGATTGTTCCAGATAAATATAAAAATGGTACACGATTTGTTTTCGAGGGCCCTCGGGTCCACCTTGTAGATTGACTTCCAGAGGGCTTCGCCATGGACCATCTTGTACTCACTATTATTGCCGCCGACAAACCCGGCCTGGTGGAACGCATCGCGCAGAACATCGCTGCTCACAGCGGCAACTGGCTGGACAGCCGCATGGCCCACATGGCGGGGCAGTTTGCCGGCATCCTGCGGGTGAGTGTGCCGACGGAGAATCGTCAGGCCCTGGTGGGGGCGTTGGAGGATTTATCCACCCACGGCATTCGCGTGCTGGTGGGCGAGGGCAGCACCGGGCAGGCACCGGCTTCCAAGCCCATCGTGATGACGTTGGTGGGCAATGATCGCGCGGGCATCGTGCGTGAGATCACGGCGCTGTTGAGCCGGCAGGGCGTCAACCTCGAGAGCCTGAGTACGGGCGTAAGCCCGGCGCCGATGAGTGGGGACCTGCTGTTCAAGGCCGAGGCGCTGTTGCAGGTGCCGTCGACGTTGCCCCTGGATGCGTTGCAAGCCTCGCTGGAAACACTGGCCGATGATCTGATGGTGGAACTGCACCACGAAGAGTAATCACAGGGTTATGCATGGAAATCTTGCATGGGCCTGTGGATAACCTGTAGAGACTGCTCGGCAGGCCACGTGGGCCGAGGCTCTTCGTCAACTGAGCAAAAAACGAGCAGTTTCAATGGCTTGTGCACAAATGGCGGGGACCAGGTTGTGGATAACCTTGGGGTGAATGTCTGCAAGCCACACAGACCGTGGCTTGCAGAGTTTTGTACGTTATTTGATCAGCGTTTACGTACGCTCAGCCAGGCGTCCACGCTGTACACCAGCAGCCCGGCCCAGATGAACGCGAAGGCCAGCAGCGTGCTCGGCGCCAAATGTTCGCCGAACAGCAGCACCGCTTCCAGCAACACCAACGTGGGCGCCACGTACTGCAAAAAGCCCAATGCGGTGTAAGGCAAATGCCGCGCGGCGGCGTTGAAACACACCAGCGGGATCAGCGTCACCGGGCCCGCGGCCACCAGCCACCAGGCTTCGGAGGTGCTCCAGAATGCCAGTTGCGCACTGTGGGCGCTGGGGTTGAACAGCAGCCACGCGACTGCAATCGGCACCAGCATCCACGTCTCTACCACCAGCCCCGGCAACGCCTTGACCGGTGCCTGCTTGCGGATCAATCCGTAGAAACCGAAGGTCAACGCCAGCGCCAGCGACACCCATGGCAAGCTGCCGACCTGCCACACCTGTTGCGCCACGCCCACGGCGGCCAATATCACCGCCACCCATTGCAAGCGGCGCAGACGCTCGCCCAACAGCAGCATGCCCAGCAGCACGTTCACCAGCGGGTTGATGTAGTAACCCAGGCTCGCTTCGAGCATGCGCCCGCTGTTGACCGACCACACATAGGTCAGCCAGTTGGCCGCAATCAGCGAACCGCTCAGTGCCAAAATCGCCAGTCGCTTGGGGTTGTCGCGCAGCTCGCGAAACCAGCCGGGATGTTTCCACACCATCAGCAGCAAGCCCCCGAACAGCGCCGACCACAGCACCCGATGCACGATGATCTCGGCGGCGGGTACGCTGGCGATGGCTTTGAAGTAGAGCGGGAACAGGCCCCAGATGACGTAGGCGCTCAGGCCCAGGATGTACCCCTTGCGGGGGTTGGCGGCTTGCATGCGGAATCCTTGCTTAGGCAGCTAACAAAGCGCGATTGTAAGGATATTTCTCAACCAATGGGACTGCTTGGTAATGAGTTGTGCTTTGTATGGGAGGGGCAAGGCCCTCCCACCTTAAAAGCAATCAGAAGAGTTTCAGCGGCTCTTCGTTGAGGGCTGAGAGTTGCTCACGCAACGCCAGGACCTGATCGCCCCAATACCGCTCCGTGCCGAACCACGGGAAGCTGTGGGGGAACGCCGGATCATCCCAACGCCGCGCCAGCCAGGCGCTGTAGTGCATCAAACGCAAGGCGCGCAGCGGTTCGATCAGCGCCAGTTCTCGCGGGTCAAAATCGTGAAACTCCCGGTAGCCGTCCATTAATTCCGACAGCTGGCCCAGGCATTCCTGGCGATCACCGGCGAGCATCATCCACAGGTCCTGCACCGCCGGGCCCATGCGGCAGTCGTCCAGGTCAACGATATGGAACATCTCGTCGCGGCACATCATGTTGCCGGGGTGGCAATCGCCGTGCATGCGGATGTTCTTGTGCGGGGTGGCCTTGTACACCTCCTCCACGCGTTTGAGCAGGTCGCGCGCCACCGATTCGTAGGCCGGCAGCAGGCTTTTGGGAATGAAATTACCCTCCAGCAGCGTGGTTAGCGAATCGTGCCCGAAGTTCTTCACTCCCAATGCTTCGCGGTGTTCGAACGGCCGCGTGGAGCCCACGGCGTGCAAGCGCCCCAGCAGTTGCCCCAGGCGATAGAGTTGGTCCAGATTGCCCGGTTCCGGCGCACGGCCGCCGCGCCGAGGGAACAGGGTAAAGCGGAACCCCGCATGCTCGAACAGGCTTTCGCCGTTGTGGATAAGCGGCGCCACCACCGGTACATCGCACTCGGCCAGCTCAAAGGTGAAACGGTGTTCTTCCAGAATCGCTTCGTTGGTCCAGCGCTGCGGCCGGTAGAACTTGGCGATCAGCGGCTCGGCGTCTTCGATGCCCACTTGGTACACGCGGTTTTCGTAGCTGTTGAGCGCCAATACGCGGGCATCGCTTAAAAAACCGATGCTTTCGACGGCGTCGAGTACCAGGTCGGGGGTGAGTGTTTCAAACGGGTGGGCCATGCGAACTCCTGCGCGCAGCAGGGCGCCGCGTCCGGCCGGGTATGGTAACGCACACGGCTTGAGATAGGGGGCGACTGTGCCATTGTCATCGGGGGCAAGCTCCCCCCACCTTTGAAGGTCATCACCGGTCAAAATGTGGGAGGGGGCTTGCCCCCGATAAGGCCGTGTCAGGCGCCGACGATCCCGCCGTCATCCCGCCGAATGGCCAGCACCGACGAGCGCGGTTTGCCGTTGGGCAAGTGCTCCGGCCAGGTCGAACCGCCGGTTTCGCCCGGGTGCTGGATGCCCACGAACAGCGTCTTCTGATCCGGCGCGAAGCTGATGCCGGTCACCTCGCACGCCACCGGTCCGACCATGAAACGGCGGATTTCGCCGGTGCTTGGGTCGGCGCAGAGCATTTGATTGTTGCCCATGCCGGCGAAGTCGCCGCTGTTGCTGTAGTCGCCGTCGGTGAGAATCCACAGACGCCCGGCCTTATCGAAGCCCAGGCCGTCGGGGCTGTTGAACATGTTCTGCGGGTTGATGTTCGACGAGCCGCCCTTGGGCGCGCCGGCGTGCACCTGCGGGTTGCCGGCCACCACGAACAGGTCCCAGCTGAAATCGTCGGCACCATGGTCGTCGGCGTTGGCCTTCCAGCGCAGGATCTGGCCGTAGACGTTCTTCTCGCGTGGGTTGGGCCCACCCACTGGCTGGCCGTCCTCGCCGCGCTTGGCGTTGTTGGTCAGGGTGCAATAGACCTGGCCGTCGGTGGGGCTGACCACGATCCATTCCGGGCGGTCCATGCGCGTGGCCTTGACCACGCTGGCGGCCAGGCGCGCGTGAATGAGCACTTCGGCCTGGCTGGCGAAACCGCTGCCGGCGTCGATGCCGTTTTTGCCATGGGTCAACTCCACCCACTGACCCTTGCCACGCGGATGGTCGGCGTTGCCGTCACCGGCATCGAAGATCGCCACGTACAAGGTGCCGTGGTCGAGCAGGTCTTTGTTGGCTTTGGGGTTCTTGTGGTTGATCTTGTCGCGGCTGACGAACTTGTAAATGAACTCACCGCGCTCGTCATCGCCCATGTACACCACGGCGCGGCCATCACGGGTTTGCGCCAGTGCCGCGTTCTCGTGTTTGAAGCGGCCCAGGGCCGTGCGTTTGGCCGGGGTGGACTGCGGATCGAACGGGTCGATTTCCACTACCCAGCCATGGCGGTTGAGTTCGTTGGGGTTCTTGGCCATGTCGAAACGCGGGTCGTGCAGGTGCCAGTTGATCTCTTTGCTGGCCGCCACCACGCCGTAGCGTTTCTGCCCGGCGTCGAAGGCTTGCTGCGGGTTGCTGCTGCCGAAGCAGTCGGTGAAGTTTTCTTCGCAGGTCAGGTAGGTGCCCCAGGGGGTCATGCCGTTGGCGCAGTTCTGGAAGGTGCCGAGAGCTTTCTTGCCGGACTTGTCGACGCTGGTCTTCAACCACTCATGGCCGGCGGCGGGGCCACTGAGGCGGATCGGCGTGTTGCCGTGAATGCGACGGTTGTAGCGTGAGTCCTGAACGAAGTGCCAGGTGTCACCCTTACGCCGAATTTCGATGACCGATACGCCTTCGCTGGCCTGGGCCTTGCGCACCTCTTCGGCCGATTGCGGCGCACCGCCGTGGGCATAGAGATAACGGTAGTTGGTGTATTCGTTATTGATCGCCATCAGCGCGCGGTTGTTGTCGCCGGGGAACGGGAACAGGCTCATGCCGTCGTTGTGGTCGCCGAACTGCTGCTCCTGTGCCACCGCTGTGCCGTTGCCGGACGGGTCGAAGGCCGGCGCATTCTTGTGCAGCGGCTGGCCCCAACTGATCAGCACCGAGGCGCTGTAGCCTGGCGGCAGGCTGATGGTGTCGCTGGTGGCGGCGGCGATGCTGTCGAAACCCAGCAACGGGCTGGCGTTGGCGGCATTGACCGCCAGGGCGCTGCGGCTGAGCAGGTTGCCACCCAGGAACATCGCGGCACCGCACAGGGCGCCGGCACCGATAAAGCGGCGACGGGTCAGGCCGACCATCTGTTCGAGGTCGGTGGCTTGGTTCTCTTCTAACAGGCTCATCTCAGGCTCCTTGAGTGCTTTTTGCCAACACCTTAAGCAGCGGCCGTGACGAAATTGTTGCAGTTTGAAGAAACGCCTCCCTTATACCGGCGTCCCCAGCAATACCTGGCTCGGCGCGAATTGCACCTGGATCGGCTGGCCGGTTGCCGCGCCCAGTGCTTCAAACGCATTGGCCTGGGCCAAAGCGCAGAGGACCAGGCCATTTGGCAAGATGATGCGCACTTCGGCGGGGCCATCGTCGGCGTGGAGAATTGTCTCGATTACGCCGTCCAGGCAATTGTTTCCAGGTGTTGCGGTTTGCCCTGGGCCCAGCAGCTCCAGCCACCCGGCCTTGATCAGCGCCACGGTTTCCACGCCCGGTTCCAGTTCCAGCCGTTGCGTGCTGTCGTGGGTGATCTGCGCCTTGAGCGTCAGGCCACCGGCCAACTGCAGATGGATCAGGTCATTGCGGCCCTGAGACTCGATGGCGTGGACCCGGCCATGCAACTGGTTGCGGGCGCTGGTGCGCAGCATCAGGCGGCCGAGCAGGTTGAAATCACTGGCCGCTTCGTCGGACGCCAGCACCTCGGCCTGCAGTAGTTGCAGGCGCTGATACAGGCGCAACACCCGCTCGCCCTCGTGGGTCAGCCGTGCACCGCCGCCGCCTTTGCCGCCCACACTGCGCTCGACCAAGGGCTGTTGCGCGAGGTTGTTAAGCTCATCGATGGCGTCCCACGCGGCTTTGTAACTCAGGCCCGCGCTCTTGGCCGCGCGGGTGATCGAGCCTTGTTCGGCAATATGGGCCAGCAGCGCAATACGCTGCGGGCGGCGGATGATGTGTTGGCTGAGGGGCGTCGGCAGAGGCATGGCAATACGCTTGAATGGGCTCGACCGAACGTTGCGGGCAAGACGGACCGCCGTCAAGTCAGGCGCCGGGCTTGGGCGTGCGGGCCAGGCAATACACATCGACCTGGCGCGCGCCGGCACTGATCAGCAGGTGGCTCAGGCTGTGGGCGGTGGCGCCCGTGGTGAGCACATCGTCCACCAGCGCAAAGTGGCGGCCTTGCACCTGCGCATCGGGCGCCAGGGCAAAGGCGTTGAGCAGGTTGCGTCGGCGTGTCCGGGCGTCGAGGGCCTGTTGCGCGACGGTTTCGTGGGGACGCAGCAGCAACTGTGCATCGCAGGCAATGTTCAGGTCCTGGCTGAGCCAGCGCGCAACCATCAGCGCCTGGTTGTAGCCGCGCTCGCGCAGGCGCTTGCGGGCCAGAGGCACCGGCAGCAGGCAGTCGGGACGCGCCAGGTCGGTGTTGTCGAAGCGATGCTGCACGTGCTGCGCGAGCAGTCGCGCAAGCATCTGCCCCAACGGCCAGCGCGCCTGATGCTTGAAGCGGCTGATCAGGCTGTCGACCGGAAAGCTGTAGGACCAGGGCGCGATCACCTGTTTAAATGCAGGCGGCTTTTTCTGGCATTGGCCACAGGTCAGTCCGTCCATCGGCAAGGGCAGTGCGCACACGTCGCACTGGTCCAGCAGCCACGGCAGCTCGGTTTCGCAGACGTTGCACACACACTGCGCCGATTCGGTGGTTTCATCGCAGATTAAACAGATTTGTTCGTTTTTTAACCAGTTGTAAACTTGGTGTTTGTGTCCAGGTTGACAGTGCATGAATCTTCCTTAAATATGCCGAGCATCCGTGTCGTGCCTGTGGGTATTGCCTGCCCGTAGCGCCTGCCGAAGCATAATCAAGGAATCGCCCATGAGCGCCAGCACCACCGCCACCTTGCGTCACGATTGGTCGTTAGCCGAAGTCAAAGCGTTGTTCGTGCAACCGTTCAATGACCTGTTGTTCCAGGCGCAGACCGTGCACCGCGCGCATTTCGACGCCAACCGCGTACAGGTGTCGACCCTGCTGTCGATCAAAACCGGTGCTTGCCCGGAAGATTGCAAATATTGTCCGCAGTCGGGTCACTACAACACCGGCCTGGAAAAAGAAAAGCTGATGGAAGTGCAGAAGGTGCTCGAAGAGGCCGCGCGCGCCAAGGCCATCGGTTCGACCCGTTTCTGCATGGGCGCCGCGTGGAAACACCCGTCGGCCAAAGACATGCCCTACGTGCTGCAGATGGTCAAAGGCGTCAAGGCCATGGGCCTGGAGACCTGCATGACCCTCGGTCGCCTCGATCAGGACCAGACCGCAGCCCTGGCCGAGGCTGGCCTTGACTATTACAACCACAACCTCGACACCTCGCCGGAGTTCTACGGCTCGATCATCACCACCCGCACCTATAGCGAGCGCCTGCAGACCCTGGCCTATGTGCGTGACTCGGGAATGAAGATCTGTTCCGGCGGCATCCTCGGCATGGGCGAGTCCCTCGACGACCGCGCCAACCTGCTGATCCAACTGGCCAATCTGCCGGAGCATCCCGAGTCGGTGCCGATCAACATGCTGGTGAAGGTGGCCGGTACGCCGCTGGAAAATGCCGATGACATCGACCCGTTCGACTTTATTCGTATGCTGGCGGTGGCGCGCATCCTGATGCCCACCTCCCATGTGCGCCTGTCGGCCGGTCGCGAAGCCATGAACGAGCAGATGCAGGCACTGGCCTTTTTTGCCGGCGCCAACTCGATCTTCTACGGCGACAAACTGCTGACCACCGCCAACCCGCAGGCGGACAAGGACATGCAGCTGTTCGCCCGTCTGGGCATCCAGCCGGAGGCGCGCGAAGAGCACGCCGATGAGGTGCACCAGGCGGCGATCGAACAGGCCTTGGTGGAGCAGAAAAGCAGCGAGCAGTTCTACAACGCCGTTGTTTAATTGAAGTGCGATCCCAATGTGGGAGGGGGCTTGCCCCCGATAGCGGTGGGTCAGTCAACACATGCGCTGGCACACCCTCATCGGGAGCCAGCTCCCTCCCATATGGTTGACCGAGTTAAACCTGCCAATCCGAGGCCTGCATGTCTTTCGATCTCGCCGCGCGCCTCGCTGCCCGTCGTGCCGAACACCTTTATCGCCAACGGCCGTTGCTTGCCAGTCCTCAAGGCCCGCAGGTAGTCGTCGACGGCCAGTCATTGCTCGCATTCTGCAACAACGATTACCTGGGCCTGGCCAATCATCCACAGGTGATCGAAGCCTGGCGCGCCGGTGCGTCCCGCTGGGGCGTGGGCGGCGGCGCTTCGCACCTGGTGGTCGGCCATTCGACGCCACACCATGAACTGGAAGAAGCCTTGGCAGACCTCACCGGTCGCCCACGCGCTCTGCTGTTCACCACTGGCTACATGGCCAACCTCGGTGCGGTCACGGCGCTGGTAGGCCAGGGCGATACCGTGCTCGAAGACCGCCTCAACCATGCGTCATTGCTGGACGCGGGGCTGCTGTCCGGGGCGCGTTTCAATCGCTACCTGCATAACGACGCCGCCAGCCTGGCCAGGCGCCTGGAGAAGGCCACCGGCAACACCCTGGTGGTCACCGACGGCGTGTTCAGCATGGACGGCGATCTCGCGGACCTGCCCGCGCTGGCTCGGGAAGCCCGCGCAAAAGGCGCCTGGCTGATGGTGGATGACGCCCACGGCTTCGGCCCCCTGGGCGCCAACGGCGGCGGGATTGTCGAGCATTTCGGCCTTAGCCAGGAGGACGTGCCGGTGCTGGTCGGGACCTTAGGAAAGGCGTTCGGCACCGCCGGTGCGTTTGTGGCGGGCAGTGAAGACCTGATCGAGAGCCTGATCCAGTTCGCCCGGCCGTACATCTACACCACCAGCCAACCGCCCGCGCTGGCCTGTGCCACTTTGAAAAGCCTGGAGCTGCTGCGCACCGAACACTGGCGCCGCGAACACCTCAATGCGCTCATTCGCCAGTTCCGCCACGGCGCCGAACAGATCGGTCTGGACTTGATGCCCAGCTTTACGCCGATCCAACCGATCCTGGTGGGCGACAGTGCCCGGGCTATGCGCCTGTCCCGGATGCTGCGCGAGCGTGGCCTGATGGTCAGCGCAATCCGCCCGCCGACCGTGCCCGCCGGCAGTGCGCGTTTGCGTGTGACGCTGACGGCCGCCCATACCGAAGCACAGGTGCAGTTGTTGCTAGACGCGTTGCAAGTGTGTTGGGAGCGCGACCATGCGTGATCGACTGATTCTGTTGCCGGGCTGGGGCCTGGGTATCTCACCGCTGGAACCGTTGGCGGCGGCCTTGCGTGGCGTGGATGAACACCTGCAGGTGCACATCGAGCCGCTGCCCGCGCTGGACTCCAGCGACCTGAATGAATGGCTCGAAGAACTCGACGCCACCCTGCCGGACAACGTCTGGCTGGGCGGCTGGTCCCTCGGCGGGATGCTGGCCAGCGAGCTGGCGGCACGCCGCGGCGCACGCTGCTGCGGCCTGGTGACACTGGCAAGCAACCCGTGTTTTGTCGGCCATGACGGCTGGCCCAACGCGATGCCCGCCGAGACGTTCGATGCCTTCCTCGCCGGTTGCCACGCCGATTCCCAAGTCACGCTCAAGCGCTTCGGCCTGCTGTGTGCCAAGGGCGCCGCCGACCCGCGCGGTCTGGCGCGTTTGTTGGTCGGCGGCGCACCGAATACGCCTTCTGAGGGGTTGATGAACGGCCTCGAACTGCTCGCGCAACTGGACACCCGCGATGCGTTGCTGGCCTATCGCGGGCCGCAATTGCACCTGTTTGGCGGCATGGATGAGCTGGTGCCCGCCGAAGCCGCCAGTGAATTGCTGGCCCTGCTGCCCGAGGTTGAAATCGGCCTGATTGAGCAGGCCGGTCACGCTTTTCTTCTGGAGGACCCCCACGGTGTTGCGGCGGCCATCCAGGCTTTTTTGCATGAGTGCGTTGATGACTGACTTATCCCATCCCCCGCTGCCCGGCGCCTTGCCGGATAAACGCCAGGTCGCGGCGTCGTTCTCCCGCGCGGCGGCCAGCTATGACAGCGTTGCCGAGTTGCAACGGGCAGTGGGTGGTGAATTGCTGGCGCGTTTGCCGGCGGGCATCGCACCCGCGCGCTGGCTGGATATGGGCTGCGGTACCGGTTATTTCAGTCGGGCGTTGCGCGAGCGGCTGCCCCACAGCCACGGCGTGGCGCTGGATATCGCCGAAGGCATGCTCAATCACGCGCGGCCGTTGGGCGGCGCGGCGCACTTTATTGCCGGGGACGCGGAGCGTCTGCCGCTCAAAGACGACAGCTGCGGGCTGATTTTCTCCAGCCTGGCGGTGCAGTGGTGTGCCCATTTCGAGTCGGTGCTCAGCGAAGCCCGTCGCGTGCTGCAGCCGGGCGGTGTGCTGGCGTTCGCCAGCCTGTGCGTGGGCACGCTGGAGGAACTGCGTGAAAGTTGGCGCGCGGCCGATGGCCTGGTGCACGTCAACCGCTTCCGCACCTTCGGCACGTACCAGCAACTGTGCGCCGCCAGTGGCCTGCGTACATTGAGCCTGACGCGTCACGCCCATGTGCTGCACTACCCGGATGTACGCAGCCTGACCCATGAACTCAAGGCACTTGGTGCGCACAACCTGAACCCCGGCCGGCCGGGTGGCTTGACGGGGCGCGCGCGGATTGCTGCACTGGTGCAGGCCTATGAGCAGTTCCGCCAGGCCCAGGGTCTGCCGGCGACTTACCAAGTGGTCTATGCCGTACTGGAGAAGCCTCTATGAGCGCCGCCTATTTCATCACCGGCACCGACACCGATGTGGGCAAGACCACCATCGCCGCGGGCCTGTTGTACGCAGCTCGGCAGGCGGGCAAAAGCACGGCGGCCGGTAAACCGGTGGCGTCCGGTTGCGCGGTGACGCCCAAGGGCCTGCGCAACGCCGATGCACTGGCGCTGCTGGCTGAGTGTTCGGTGCCGCTGACCTATGCCGAAGTCAACCCCGTGGCCTTCGAACCCGCCATCGCTCCGCATTTGGCCGCGCGTGAGGCGGGTGTTGCACTGACGGTGCAGTCGCTGCTCAAGCCGATGCAACAGGTCCTGGCGCGGCAGGCCGATTTCACCCTGATCGAAGGAGCTGGCGGCTGGCGCGTGCCATTGGCCGATCAGGCCAACCTCTCGGACCTGGCGATGGCGCTCAAGCTGCCGGTGATCCTGGTCGTGGGTGTGCGCCTGGGTTGCATCAGCCATGCCTTGTTGACTGCAGAAGCGATTGCGCGGGATGGTTTGTCGCTGGCGGGGTGGGTGGCCAATATCGTCGACCCCAAGACCTCTCGTCTGGAAGAAAACCTCGCCACCCTGGCCGAGCGCTTGCCCGCGCCATGCCTGGGGCGCGTACCCAAGCTCAAGCACGCCAGCGCCGAGGCGGTCGCTGAGTACCTGCAACTGGACCTGCTTGACTGATTTTGGCTATCGCTTGGGCATTGTGCCATTAGTGTTTTTAACGGGCGTTTTGCCACCAACTCTGCTTCAATCACAGCTCATGATTCTCTAAAGGCAGGTTGACGCCATGGAAATCTCTGGAAGCAGCGCGTTTTATTCGGGCCTGAGCAGCATTCAGGCCGGGCAGAGCCGTGTCGACCAGGCCGCCGGCAGAATTGCCAGCGCCGCCACGAGCCAGCCGTCGGATGCGCAGATCGACCGCCTGCGCGCCAACGACCGTGCCCAACCTTCCAACTCCGCCAGCAATATGGTCGAAATGGCCGAGGGCAAGTTTCAGGTGGAGCTGGGCGTCAAAGTCGCCAAGGCTTCGGATGAAATGCTCGGTACGCTGATCGACACCTACGCTTAGCCCGCGCTTTATTGCGCAGCGGGCCTGCCCCGCGCGGGCTGCTTGGCAGCCCGGACGCTCCTATCCACTCCCCCGATCCAACGCGCTGGTCCTGACCTCGGCCCGGCGTGTTTGTTTTGATTCTCTACACTCACCTCATGTGGCATTGCGCCGCAAGCGTAGTCGTGGGCGGCATTGATGTGCGTCATGACAAACGGCATCTGGACGACGCTTGACATCCCCAGGTCGTAAACGTATGTTTCAAACACCTGTTTGACCGCCACAGCACATCCACGCGGTTGTTCATTCCAGATACATCAGCAGAGGTTTATCGCTATGCCTGACTACAAGGCCCCCTTGCGTGATATTCGCTTCGTTCGTGACGAACTGCTTGGCTATGAAGCGCACTATCA
>Ga0182008_10002310_pt1 | contig 12017 bp, 13 predicted proteins | sample Sormic07211129_1_FD_120482 | JGI IMG/M metagenome (GOLD analysis project Ga0182008, IMG submission 120482) | Rhizosphere microbial communities from Sorghum bicolor, Mead, Nebraska, USA - 072115-129_1 metaG | ecosystem: Host-associated > Plants > Roots > Rhizosphere | place: USA: Nebraska...
CAGAGTCGTGGGCTCAGAGTCGTGGGGGCGCGGGCGTGGGCTCAGAGTCGTGGGCACCGAGTCGAGAGCACAGATTCGTGGGCTCCCTGGGGAGATTCAGTGGATCTATCGGGCGGACAACGGGATGTCTTGACGTGACTCCGTATGCGCCGTTTGGCTACTCAGTCATCTGGTGGCCCTGTCGCACCAAGCTCATTCGCCCGGAAGGCGCCCGCACGTGAACGTTCGAACCGTCCCCTCCCGCTCAACCCCCCGCAGACCAAAGGTGTTTCGTGCCGTGGCGCTGCCCGTCGTCACCGTCGCCTCGGCGCTGACGATGACCGCGTGCGGTTCGCTGAACGCCGTGAACCCCCTGGACCGGGGAGACGACGCCGCGGCGCCGAACGGGCGGAACGACATCAAGGTCGCGCTGCTGCTGCCGACCAAGGCCACCGCGCGGTACGAGAAGTACGACTACCCGCTGTTCAAGCAGCGGGTCGCCTCGCTCACCAGCGGCAAGGGGCAGGTGGTCTACGAGAACGCCGAGGCCAACGCGGCCAAACAGAGCAGGCAGTTCGCGCAGATGATCGAGCGGCAGGTCGACCTCATCGTCGTCGACGCGGTGGACGCCAAGGCCATCGCACCGGACGTGAGGAAGGCCAAGGAGGCGGGCATTCCGGTCATCGCCTACGACCGGCTCGCCCAAGGGCCCATCGCCGCCTACGTATCCCACGACAACGAGCTCGTCGGCGAGGTGCAGGGCCGTGCGATCACCGAAGCGCTCGGAGACGAGGCCGCCACCAGCAAGATCGTCATGATCAACGGGTCGCCCGCCGACCCGAACTCCGCCCTGTTCAAGGCCGGCGCGCTCAGTGAGCTCAAGGGCCGGGTGCTCATCGCCAAGTCCTACGACGTGAACGAGTGGCTGCCCGCCACCGCCAACGCCGATATGCGCGACGCCATTCGGGCCGTCGGGCTGGACAACATCGCCGCCGTCTACTCCGCCAACGACGGGATGGCCGGCGCCGCCATCGAGGCGCTCAAGAGCGCCGGCGCCACCAAGCTCCCGCCGGTCACCGGCCAGGACGCCAACCTGGACGCCGTGCAGCGGATCGTCGCCGGTGAGCAGAGCATGACCGTGTACAAGTCCTTCCGGCTGGAGGCGACCAACGCGGCCGAGATAGCGGTCGCCAAGGTGCAGGGGCGCAACCTCCAGTTCGACGCGCTGACCGAGGACAGCGTCGACAGCCCCACGAACAAGGGCATCCCGGCGATGCTGGTGCCGGTCGTCGCGGTCACCAAGAGCAACATCGAGTCCACGGTGATCCAGGACGGCGTCTACACCGTCAAGGAGATCTGCACCCCCGAGTATGCGTCGGACTGCGCCGCGATCGGGCTGAAGTAGCCGACGCGTTCAGATTGCGTTCAGGCTCGGCGGGTGTAGGGCCAACTCCCGTTCCAGAAGCGCCAAAACAATGGCAAAGGGGGCTGGGGGAGAGCCGTAGGGGCATGTCATCGTGCGCGGCATGACCACCACGGATCAGCTTCGCCCGCCCCCCGTACGACGTGCCCTCAGCAAGGTGCCGGAGGTGACCGTCTGGTTCTGGGTCATCAAGGTGCTGACCACCGGGATGGGCGAGACGGCCTCCGACTGGCTCGCCCATCTCCTCGGGCCGATCCCGGCGGTCGCCCTGGGCGGCCTGGCGCTGGCGGCCGCGCTCGCGGTGCAGTTCGCCGTGCGGCGGTACGTGGCCTGGGTGTACTGGACCGCGATCGTGATGGTGAGCGTGTTCGGCACGATGGCCGCGGATGTGCTGCACGTCGGGCTCGGGGTGCCGTACCTCCTCTCCACGCCGTTCTTCCTGCTCGCGCTCGCCGCGGTGTTCGCGCTCTGGTACGGCAGTGAGCGGACCCTCTCCATCCACAGCATCCGCACCCGCCGGCGCGAGGTGTTCTACTGGGGCGCCGTCCTCGCCACCTTCGCCCTCGGCACCGCGGCCGGCGACCTCTCCGCCACCCTCGGCCTCGGCTACCTCGGCTCCGCGGCCCTCTACGCCGTCGCCATCGCCGTCCCGGCCCTGGCCCACCGCAGCGGCACCCTCGGCCCCGTGACCGCCTTCTGGTCCGCCTACGTCATCACCCGCCCCCTCGGCGCGTCGGTCGCCGACTGGATGGCCGTGAGCCACGCCCGCGGCGGCCTGGCGTGGGGACTCGGGCCGGTGACCCTGGCCTGGACGGCCGCGATCCTGCTCCTCGTCACGTACCTCGCGGTGTCGCGCAAGGACGTGGGGACGGCGGGGGACGCGCAGGACGCGCAGGCCGCGGGGTACGCCCCGCGCACGGGGAACTAGGGAGAGGCGACGAGATCGACGGGCCGGTCGGGTGGGCCCGTCGGCCGTCAGGCGTCCTTGCGGGCCACGCCGCCGTAGAAGCCGATCGGTGGGGCGGTGGGGTCGAGCGGGGTGTCGGGGCGCCAGTTGGGAACCAGGACCAGGCCGGGGTCGATCAGGGTCAAGCCGTCGAAGAAGTCCAGGACCTGGGCGTGGTTGCGGGGGTTCATGGTGGCGGTCGCACCCTTGTAGACCTTGACCGCGTCCGCGCGTTCGCCCTGGTGCAACTCGACGGTCGCGTGGGAGAGGACGACGTAGGAGCCGGTCGGCAGGGCTTCGCGGAAAGTGGCGACGAGGCCGGCCGGGTCCTCCGCGTCCGTGACGAAGTGGAGGATCGCCACCAGGAGCAGCGCGACCGGCTCGTCGAAGTCGATGACCTTGCGTACGTCGGGATGGTCGAGGACGGCACGGGGGTCGCGCAGATCGCCCAGGACGACGGACGTGGCGTGGTCGTCGTCGCCCAGCAGGCTCCGTGAATGGGTGCTGACGATCGGGTCGTTGTCGACGTAGGCGACGCGGGTGTCGGGGGCGATGGACCGGGCTATCTGGTGCACGTTGGGCTCGGTCGGCAGGCCCGTGCCGATGTCGAGGATCTGCCGGACGCCGCCCTCGGCGACGACGTGCCGCACGGCGCGCTGCATGAACCGCCGGTTCTCCCGGACGGCCAGCCGCACCTCCGGCGCCGCCTCGATGACCCGTTCCGCGGCGGCCTGGTCGACCTCGTAGTTGTCCTTCCCGCCGAGGAAGTAGTCGTACATCCGGGCCGGATGGGGCTTGCTGGTGTCGATCACGAACGGCCGCACCGCGCTGTCGCCGCCTTGGGAAGAGCTCATCGTCTATGACCCCGTCACTCGTACCAAAGCCCGGGGAGCGGGCCGCGCCTGGTCTGCGCCGGAACTCCTTCTATCACGTGCCCCTTTGTGAGATCGCCCCGAACGTGCAGGTAAAGGGAGGGAGTTGGGAGGCCGACGGTCTGGACCCAGTCGCGGCCGCGGACATGCCCCGCCGCGATGAGCTCGGCCTCCTGGCCCGGCGGGGCCACGCTGCTCGCATAGGTCTGGGCGAGCGTCTCACCGGTGTCGGCGTAGGCGTACCCCGCGATGAAGTGCCCTTGTGCGGAGGGTGTAGGGGCCGGGCGGCAGCAGACCGTCAACTCGCCCCAGGGGTGCGGCCGTTCACCTGTTCTTCGGTTGTATCCCGTTCCTCGCCACAAAGTTCGGCCCAAAGACACGACATGCGCGATAACCGGCGGTAACTTCAGTCCAGTTCTCCCCGCAACCGCTTTCCCTCCCCAGGAGGCACACCCTCATGCGCAGAATCCTCGCCTGCCTCGCGGCGGCCGCCGCGACACTGGGCGGGCTCGTCGCGACCGCGCCCTCCGCCGCGGCCGCCGACTCGGGCACCTTCAGCGTCCTCGCCTACAACGTGGCCGGCCTGCCCCAGAGCCTGTCCAGCGCCCCGACACCGCGCGACACCAGCACCACGGCGATCGGCCAGCGGATAGCGCCGTACGACATCGTCCACGTCGAGGAGGACTTCAACTACCACGCCTACCTCTACGCCGGCGACACCACGCACGCCTACCGCACCCCCACCAGCGGCGGCGCGGGCATCGGCAGCGGACTGAACACCCTGTCGAAGCTCCCCTACGACACCGACGACTTCGAGCGGGTGCACTGGAACTCCTGCCAGATCGACTCGGGCGACTGCCTGACCCCCAAGGGCTTCACCTTCATGCGTGAGCGCCTGGCCGAGGGTGTGTACGTCGACTTCTACAACCTGCACACCAACGCCGGCACCAACGACGGCGACGAGGCGTCCCGCGCCGACAACCTCAACCAGCTCACCGACTTCATCAAGACCCACTCCGCCGGCAACGCCGTCGTGGTCATGGGCGACACCAACACCCGCTACACCCGCGCCGCCGACACCATCGCCGAGTTCGGCGCGGCCAACGGGCTCACCGACGCCTGGGTCCAGCTGATCCGCGGCGGCAGCGCGCCGGCCAAGGGCAGCGACCCGCTGCTCTGCGACCAGACCGGGTCGACCGTCCCCAACACCTGCGAGGTCGTCGACAAGGTCCTGTACCGCGGCAGCAAGCTCGTCTCGCTCAACGCCACTTCGTACAACAACGAGCACGCCGAGTTCCTCACCGACGACGGTCTGATGCTCTCCGACCACGACCCGATCACCGTCGGCTTCTCCTGGTCCCGCAACTCCGCCTTCCAGCTCAGCGACCAGTACGGCGGACCCCACGGCGACTACTACAACGACATCGACAGCGTCCCGGCCGGCGCCCGCGCCACCACCATCGCCCTGCGCTCCGGCTCCCGCGTCGACCAGGTGAGCGTCACCCTCGCGGGCGGCACCACGCTCGCCCACGGCGGCACCGGCGGCACCGCCTCCTCCCTCACCCTGGGCAGCGGCGAGTACGTGACGAGCGCCCAGCTCTGCCAGGGCAGTTACAACAACCACACGCGGATCTTCTACGCCAAGTTCACCACCAACCTCGGCCGCACCCTGGCCGGCGGCACCACCACCTCCGACTGCGTCACCCGCACCGCCCCCACCGGCTGGCAACTCGCCGGCTTCCACGGCCGCTCCGGCGACGAGGTCGACAAGGTCGGCTTCATCTACACCCAGCGCTGACCGACCGGATCACCACGAGGGCCCGACCGCACCGCGCCGGGCCGGGCCCTCGTCCGGCAGATGCCAGCCAGGTGCCAGGTGCCAGGTGGGCTTCGGCGGCGCCGAGAAGACGGGGTCAGCTCTCCCGCTCGATCCACTCGCTGCCGCCGAGCGGGTAGTCGTAGCCCGGACGGTTCACGTCGGCGCTGGTGCGGAACGCCGTGCCGGAGTTGTCGATGTGGACCGTGCCGTGCCGGCTGCCGCTGGACCAGTCCAGGGAGAGGTCCCAGCGGATGTCGTTGGCCTTGGTGTGGGCGGTGACGTAGAAGACCTCCGGGTCCGACTCGCTGACCTTGTAGGGGAAGTCCCGCTGGCCGCCCTGGACGGTGACCGTGGGGCTGCCCTTGTCGAGATCGATGTCGAACGACTTGGTCTCCACCCCGCCGCCGCAGCCGACGCCCATCGCGTAGTCGTTCCAGGCGAGCGGCGTGTCCCTGCTGAGGATGCGCACGTGCAGCGCCTCCAGTACGACGGTCTCCGAGCCGGTGCCCTGGACGGTGAGGGCGACCTCCTGCCCGCCGGAGGACACCGCCCCGTACGCGGCGGCCCAGCGCGGCGCGTCCTGCTCGCTCGCCGGCGGGCCGACCTGCGCGGGCTCGCTGTCGACGAGGAAGTGCTGGCTGCACGGCTGGTCGTAGACATAGGGCCGGGTGCCGACGGTCAGCGGTACGGCGGTGGAGGCGCCGCCGCCGTCCGCGCCCTGCCCGCCGTCCTGCCCGCCGCCGTTCTTCCCGGCGCTCCGGGACTCGGTGGCGCTCGCGGAGGGCGACGCGGACGGCTTCTGCCCTGTCGGGCTCGGGGACGGGGAGAGGGACGGCCCTGAGGTGTGGGTGGTGCCGGTCAGGGGGGCGGTGTCACCGGCGGCCCGATCGCCGCCCGAGCCGTTCTTCCCGCTCAGCGGCACCGCGAGCGCGACGCCTCCGAGGACGGCCGCGGACGCGACGGCGACTATCAGCGCGGTACGGCGCCGACGGGACGCCGGCGGGGTCGGACGCGGCATGTCGACGACGACGGGCTCGTCGCTCGCCGCCGGGTCGGGATCCACCGTGACCGTGTCGGCTGGGACCGTGTCGGCCGGGACCGGGTTCGCCGTCGCCGGTTTCACCGGGACCGGTTTCACGGCGACCGGATCCGCCGCGACCGGTTCGACTCTGCTGCCCCGGGTCGCGTCCGCCAGGATCCAGCGCCGGTGGAGCTCCACCAGTTCGTCCGGTGTGGCCCGGCAGACCCTCGCGAGGCGCTCCACGGGGGCGTACTCGACGGGCACCGCCGTGCCGTTGCAGTAGCGGTGCAGTGTCGAGGTGCTCATGTGCAGCCGCTTGGCGAGCGTCCCGTAGCTCAGCCCCGAGCGGTCCTTGAGCTCCCGCAGCAGCCGCGCGAACGCCTCCGTCCCGTCGGCCCCTGTTGCCCCTGGCACCCGTCTCCCCATCCCGTCGTGTTCCAGACCCGCGTTCCAGGGTCCCTGTGTTCTCCCTGGTCAAGACCCGTTTCGGCGTTCCCGCGTCCCCAACTCGCCGCTCTGCCTGGTGGTTGGGACAGATCGCCGCACAAGCTTCGGTCATCCAATCACCACCCCACCCGAACTCCGAAGGGGATCAGTCACATGTCGAAGCTCCGCACCTCCCGCACCCGTCTCGTCGGCGCCGCCACGACCGTCGTACTCGCCGCGCTCTCCCTGACGGCGTGCGGCAACGGCACGGGCCTCCACGACGAGGGCGTGGCGGCGGTCACCACGCCGACCGCGAAGTCCTCCTCGCCGGCCCCTTCGCCGTCCGCCGCCGCCGATGTCGCCGACTCCGCGACGCCGAAGACCGGTCCGGCCACCCGGTCGTCCGCCCGCTCGGTGAAGAACCCCTCCGCGAAGGCCCCGGCGGTGAAGGCGCCCGCGAGGAGCACCTCGTCCAACCGGCCGGTCACGTGCGAGGGTTCCAACACCAGGACGGTCGCGGCCCCGCTGACCCGTCCGGTGAACCACATGCTGCTCACGGTCACCAACACCGGCAGCAAGCCCTGCTTCCTTTACTACTACCCGGCCGTCAACTTCGGCCAGGAGCAGTCCGTTCCCCCGGTCATCGAGGACTCGGAGCCGCAGGCGGTCGTCACGCTCGACCCGGGCGAGTCCGGCTACGCGTCGGTCAGCCTGTCCGCCGGGGACGGCAGCGGCAAGGGCGGCTACACCTCCAAGTCCCTCGCGGTCTACTTCTTCGGCCGCTCCGGCAGCGGAAGCGTCGGCGCGGGCGCCCACCCCGCGCTGCCCGCCAAGGGCGTCTACGTCGACGACTCGCTCAAGGTCACCTACTGGCAGCAGACGATGGACGACGCCCTCAACTGGTGACCCCCCCGCAAGCGGGAGCTCCAGCCCTGCGAGGCAGGTGTCGCCCAGGTGGCGCGGGATGCCGGCCTCGCCGAAGGTGGCGCCGAGCTCGCGGTGGAGCCGTAGCGCGCACTGGAAGCAGGCGACGGCCCGCTCGTGCTCGCCCAGCCGATGGCAGGCGATGCCGAGACTGTCCCAGGTGCTGCCTGCCTCGCCGTAGCGGGTGCCGTCGAGGGCGGCCGGGCCGGTCAGGGCCTCCTCGAATCGGGCGGTGGCACGACGGGGGATCGCAGGCGTGGTGCCCGACCTGCTGTTCGGGTGCTCGATCGGCGAGCCCGTGGCCGCGCACGTGGCCGGCGTGCTGTCGGCGCCCGACGCAGCCGCACTGGTCGCGGCCGGGGCCGGCTGACGCAGGCGTTCGGTGGACGATGCCATGGGAGCGTAGGAACCGGGTGGGCGGAAGAAGTGCGTTCCGCTCGCCCGCGGGCATTCTGTGCCCGCCGTGACAGGATTTCCATGCGGGCGACTAGAGTTCTGCTACGGGAACAAGCTCCCTGTTGCGGGCCGTGACGTTCGGCGGGCCGCGGAAAGGCAGACATGGCCTCGGAAGACCGGTCGGACCCCGTGGACCGGCTCGACGACGACGACCACCCCGCGTACACCATGGGGCGCGCCGCGGAGGTGATCGGCGCCACCCCCGGGTTCCTGCGGGCCCTCGGTGAGGCCGGGCTGATCACGCCGATGCGCTCCGAGGGTGGTCACCGCCGCTACTCGCGCCACCAGCTGCGCCTGGCCGCCCGGGCCCGTGACATGGTCGACCAGGGCACTCCGATCGAGGCGGCCTGTCGGATCATCGGCCTGGAGAACCAGTTGGCGGACGCGCTGCGGGACAACGAGGACCTGCGCCGCGACGGATGAAAATCTGATGGCGCCGGAGTAGAAATTCAACGGGTTTCAAAAGAATTCCCGCGACACACCCGACTGTTTTCCGTGTCGCCTTCTCTTCTTTTCTGCCCGGAGATTTGCGCCGTGCTAGGCTCGGTCCCAGTTGCAGTTGTGGTTGCCATTCTCACCGGTTTTCCGGGGCAGGTGATCATCACAGCGATGAGGGAGCTCGCGAGGTGCGGGTTCCAGCACTGCCTATCAGGAGAAACGCATGGCCACCGGCACTGTGAAGTGGTTCAACTCGGAAAAGGGCTTCGGCTTCATCGAGCAGGAGGGCGGCGGTCCCGACGTCTTCGCCCACTACTCGAACATCGCCACCCAGGGCTTCCGCGAGCTGCAGGAAGGCCAGAAGGTGACCTTCGACGTCACGCAGGGCCAGAAGGGCCCGCAGGCGGAGAACATCGTCCCCGCCTGACCTGCCTCACACGGCACAACAGGGGCCCGCACTTCGGTGCGGGCCCCTGTTCGTCTGTCCGCTTCCTTCCTTCCTTCTTGCTTCTTCCTTCCTTCCTTCCGCCTTGTGGGCGACCTCAACGCCTCCCTGCCGCAAGCCGACGTGCAACTTGCGTGGAAAGCTGGGTATCAGGTGTTTTTCGGGCCGTATGGCGAGTGGAGGGCGAAGTGGACTGGGGACGGTTCGCGCAGCAGATGGCGTCGATGGCGCGGGACCTGCTGCGGCAGGACTCGGTGACCGCCACCCTTGAGCGGATCACCCGTTCGGCCACGGAGCTGGTCGACGGCTGTGACGCGGCCGGCATCCTCGTCCTGCGCGACTCGCAGGTGGAGAGCCTCGCCCCCACGCACGAGCTGGTCGCCGAGAGCGACCAACTGCAGGCGCAGCTGGGTCAGGGGCCCTGTTTCGACGTGGCCCGCAGCTCACTGGGCGACCGGGTCTTCCGTATCGCCGACCTCACCGCCGAACACCAGCGCTGGCCCGCCTACGCCCCGCGGGCACACGCGCTCGGGGTGGGCAGCATGATGGGCTTCCTGCTGTTCACCGACGAAGAGGACCTGGGCGCGCTCAACCTCTACTCCCGCAAGCCCGGCGCGTTCAACGAGAACAGCGAGCTGGCCGGCTGGCTGCTGGCCTCGCACGCGGCGGTCGCCTTCTCCAGCGCCCGTACCCACGCCCAGATGGAACAGGCCGTCGCCACCCGGCACATCATCGGCGAGGCCATGGGCATCCTGATGGGCACGCACCACCTCACCGAAGAGGAGGCGTTCAACGTGCTGCGCCGCTATTCGCAGGCCAACAACATCAAGCTCCGTGAGGTCGCTCGCCGTGTGTGCGAGGAGGGCAACCTCACGTGACCTGACCGGCGGCTTCCCCGGCTCCCTGCTGAACCAGAGAAGCCTGAGCCAAGCCAGCCCCATGGGAAACGCCACTGAAACCCGGCCTGCGCACCAGGTCCCCACTCTGACCTCCCTCACACCTGTTCCCGGCCACCCGTCGAAACCAGCCGACGCCGCGGGGGCCCGTGGGTCTCACGCCGGGGTCGGCTGTGCATTGAGGCCGTGCATTGAGGCAGTGGAGCCGGAGCCGTATCAGCCGTATAACTGGGCTGTGACAGAGCCTCTCTCTCCCCGTGAGCCGGATGGTCGTGCCGCCCGGGTGCCGGGGCGGTGGACCAGGCAGTCGGTCGGTGCCTGCTTCGCGGCCGCCGCGGCGTTCTTCTTCACTCACGACGTCGTCTTCGACTTCTACTGGCACACGGTGCCGTACTACGCGTACAGGGCGACCGTCCTGACCAGCCTCCTCGTGGCCGTAGTCGCCCATGCCCTGGCCCGCCGGTGGCTCGGGCGGCTGCCGTAGCTCACAAGCCGGTGGCTGTGCGGATCAGGGCGGCCAGGGCGAGGGAGCGGCTGTGGGCGGGCCAGGCGATGTGGGTGACGACGGGGGGTGCGTCGGTGACGGGGACGGTGGCGTGCTCGGCCCACAGCCAGGAGCGGGCGGACTCGGGGAAGACGGTCACGGTGCGTCCGAGGGCGATCAGCTGGGCCAGCTGGGTCTGGTCGCGGATCTCCGGGCCCGGACCGGGCGGGTAGACGCCGTTGCGGGGCCAGCGGGCGAGCGGGAGGCCGGGGATGTCGCGGACCTCGGCCAGGGACAGGGCGCGGCGCGCGGCGAGGGGGTGCCCGGCGGGCAGGACGGCGATCTGGCCCTCGCGCATCAGCTCCTCGCTGTCGAAACCGGCGAGGTTGTTGAACGGCGCGTGCATGAGCGCCACGTCGGCGCGGCCGTCGCGCAGCATCTCCTCCTGCTCGCACATACCGGTCGGCAGCACCTCGATCTCGGCGGCGTCGGGCTCGGCCGCGTAGGCGTCGAGGAGTTTCTGCAGCAGTTCGTGGGCCGCGGCGGCCTTCACCGCCAGTACGAGGCGATTGCGCGGGCCACCCGCGCCGTCCGGTCCGCCGGAAGCGTCGGCGCCGCCGGCGCGGCGGGTGCGGCGGGCCGCCGCGGTGGCCGCGTCCAGGGCCGCCCGGCCCTCCTGCAGCAGCACCTCCCCGGCGCCGGTCAGGGCGACACCCCGCCGGTTGCGCTGGAGCAGCAGGACACCGAGGCGTCGCTCCAGCTGCTGGATCGCCCGGGACAGCGGCGGCTGGGCCATACCGAGGCGCTCGGCCGCGCGGCCGAAGTGCAGTTCCTCGGCGACGGCCAGGAAGTACCGCAGCTCACGGGTCTCCAAGGTCTCCATGGGCCCACCGTACCCGGGTGATACCCGCCGGGTATGACAGAGCACCGTATCGGTGTTGGATGCGCCCCGGGTCCGCGAGCGAGCATCGACGGCATGAGCGAAACGAAGATCGCGCTGGTGACCGGCGCGAACAAGGGGATCGGATACGAGATCGCGGCCGGGCTGGGCGCCCTCGGCTACCGCGTGGGCGTGGGAGCCCGCGACGGGGCCCGGCTGGAGAGCGCGGTGGAGAAGCTGCGCGCCGCCGGTGCGGACGCGTTCGGGGTGCCGCTGGAGGTGACGGGCGACCGGAGCGTGACCGCCGCCGCGGAGCTGGTCCGACGGGAGGCCGGCCGCCTGGACGTCCTGGTCAACAACGCGGGCATCTCGGGCGAGACGGGGCCCGGCTGGGTGCAGGACCCGACCGCGCTCGACCTCGACCTGGTCCGAAGGGTCCTGGAGACCAACGTCCTCGGTGTCATCCGGGTCACCAACGCGATGCTGCCGCTGCTCCGGCTCTCGGCGTCACCGCGCATCGTCAACGTCTCCAGCTCCGTCGGCTCCGTGACCCGGCAGGCGGACCCGGCCGTCCAGGTCGGTCCCGTCATGGCGGCGTACGCACCGTCGAAGTCGTATCTCAACGCCGTCACCGTGCAGTACGCCAGGCAGCTCGCCGACACGAACATCCTGATCAACGCCGCCTGCCCGGGCCTGGTCGCGACCGACTTCAACGGCTTCCACGGCCCTCGCACGCCCGAGCAGGGCGCGGCCACCCCGATCCGTCTCGCCACACTGCCCGACGGCGGCCCGAGCGGCGCGTTCTTCGAGGACGCGGGCGTCGTGCCCTGGTGACACCGCGTCCGGAGGGTGCCGGTGTCACCACAAGTGCGGCAGAGTGCGGCAAAGCGCGGCATTGTTGAATCGATGTTCTGGTTTCATGCGCTGTGTGCCGCTACACGAACTGCGCATGACCGTACTCGGTGAGGTCAGGGCCTCGTTCGGGGGCCGCCCGCTGGAGCTGGGCGG
>Ga0182008_10002311_pt1 | contig 12017 bp, 10 predicted proteins | sample Sormic07211129_1_FD_120482 | JGI IMG/M metagenome (GOLD analysis project Ga0182008, IMG submission 120482) | Rhizosphere microbial communities from Sorghum bicolor, Mead, Nebraska, USA - 072115-129_1 metaG | ecosystem: Host-associated > Plants > Roots > Rhizosphere | place: USA: Nebraska...
GCGTGTAACGTAGCAAGCGCTCGAGCATCGACGGGCTGTAGACGTCGGCGCCGACGGCGACATTGCCGTCCGCGTCAATAGTACGGCCAAGGTAGTTGCGATCGCTCCAGGAAAATTGTGAGTTCGCGATGTAGTTGCGAAGCCGATTCAGAGGACGCATGAAGCCGTAGCGCTCGGGGTCCGACTCAATCATCTGCTCGGCGCTGCGATCGGATTTGACCCGCACGCATGTCCAGCAGCCACTGCGAGCTCCGCAGCCACTCGACTGTTTGGAAGCCGCCTCGGCCATCCGCATGTCCCCCACCACGGCGCAAGAGCTGCCACCGGCATCGCGATAGAACTGAAGCGTCTCGGAGAAATCGGAGTAGTGTTCCGGGTCAATGAATCCCCAAACAGCCGCCCTGGCGCCACGCGCCACGCCGGAGCAACTTGGTCGACGGGGGGCCGAATGAATCCGCAAACGAGACGCGGCCGGGAAGAGTTCGCGGGGCCACGAGGGCTATTAATTGCCCAAACAGATGGTGTCCGGAATGCCGACACGCGTCAAGACTAGGCAGCCGATTCAAAGCATCAAGTGATGGAAGCCAATCCGTTCTTCGTGAGGCTGCGTCTGCGTCTGCGTTTCGTGCTCGATGAACTGGGCGTCGAGGTCGGGCGAAGCCCATCTCAATGCACCAGGCGATCGGTGCCGCCGCTGTAATCGAGCCACCGCCACACCATCCAAAACCTTCCTATCGGAACTACCAAGACACTGGATTCTGCGACCATGCAAAGATATCTTCATGGAAGGAACTCGACACCAGCCAAAGGGACATGCCTCCAGACACTGCATTTAGCCGGGACCTCCTCCGGCCTCGACTCCTGCCAGGAGAGTTTGGATGGGGTCACATGGGGAGGATCGTGACACTTAACGGCTTTCCCTCGGTAGGTGCGGCTCAACAAGCACTCAGGGGGTTGCTCCGGATTCCGAAAGCGACTCGCCAGTACCCTTCCGTACCTCTTCTGGCCAGTGCATCGGAGATGTCGCCACCTAACTACTTGGCGGATCATTCACTTCACTTCCTCGGAAGAGCCATCCTTCAGAAGGAAGCTCCTCGCGAGAGAGAGCATGTCGTCTATGTACGAGCCTTGCGCCCACTACGCGACGAAGCGTATCTCTGTGGAGCCTGTATTCGAGCCGATCTACAGAGCTTCGGCATGCCGTACTGGCATGTGGACCATCAACTCCCTGGAAATCTCTGGTGCGTTACGCACGACTGCCCCCTTTCATACGTCCCAAACACGGACGCATTTTTCAAGAGTCCTTCTACCGTTCTTGCATGCAGCCTTAGGGTCGATCCCCGTTGGCTCGCCGCCCTGAAAGGCCGAGAGGTCATCGAGCGTTTTGTATCCGTCCAGCGGTCGTTCTTGGAGCAATTCGAACCGCTGAGTTCGGCATCTGTGGCCGATGGCCTACTCGACTTGGCTAGAACACAGGGTCTACACAGCGAGCGAGGGACCAGGCGCATGCCCTTTTCTGACTACCTGACCGATCGGGTGGATTCGCAATGGGTGCGCATGATCGTACCTACGATTCGAGCAAGACGAGACAAGGTTCTGCTCCAGCAGATGGACCTTTCGATAGCCAATGGGCACGCAGCGGGTATAGCCTACATGTTGCTCTTCTCAGTGCTTCACGAACACGCCTCCTCAGCGATCGACAATATTCGTGCAGCCGCCGGACTCCAACCGAAGCAACCTGCACCCAAGCAAGCCCTAAGCATCGTAGACCTTCGACACGCCTACTCGAGGGCCAATGGCAACTACTCTGAGGTTGCCCGATTGCTGCAAATGCCCATGCAGGAGGTTGGACGGAGGTTGCATGACCTGGGACTACCAAGCCTGAGCACCCAGACGTCGATCTCTCATGTGCGACTTGCTGTAGAGAGATTCGTCGGTCAGAGACAGTCGATCTCCAACGCATGTAGAGGACTGGAGGTCACCCCTGCAGCCTTAGAAGACCTTCTTCGGTCTACCGCACGGAATATGAACCTCTCGCTCCGCGCGCCGGCCCCCGCGGCACGTGAGCGTGTGCGACCGCCGCACCTACCCTAACTGCGCAGCGTGGGCCTTGGCCTCGATCGCTACATCCACTACTAATATCCGTCTAGGCAAGCCAGATCGACGGATCCACAGTTCTTACCATGTCTTCGTATAGCCTTGTTCTTTCTGGATTCCCGCTAGCCAATGCCAGCACCGCAGGCGCAAGAGGCGCCAACATTGTTTTCGACGCATAGTCGAAGTCAAGCAGCGTTAGCTCATCCTTATCGCGCTCAAACGCCACACGGTGTGCGGCGAGCCAAAATGTGACGATGAGGCGAGGAACGCCCGCGGTGAGCTTGAATAGCAGAGCGGCGAGTTCGGGTGTCAACTCGAGCTTCTTTTTTGTCAGCTGACAACGGATCAATGGCGGAAGAAAAAAATCGCAGAATGCCGGGTCGTCCGCCCCTCGAAAAGGTTCGTATGGGTGAAAGGAGCCCAAAGAAGACAGCCGGCTAAGCGTGCTGAACCGACGGCTAAGTGCGTTGATTCCGTCATTGGTTCCTGAGACCACGACGGCGTACTGACCACGATTCATGATCGAAAGAAGCCACTTGAGCGCTTGGTCTTCCTGCACACTCAGTTCGGGCTCCCTGCCTCCGGCAGTGCGCTTCATCCGCTGTTGGATTGACTGCAATCGAAAGAAGTTTTGGACCTCGTCCAAGTGAAGGCAACCTAGAAAACGACCTGCTGCCCACTGATGCCATTCATTCAGTGCTCTCAGCGGAAGTCTCATCTTCTCCTTGGTGAACCATTCATCGAAGCGATCAGTGCCTGTTGCTCTCTTGGACGCCTCCATAAGCGCCAGAGCCAGATCTCCAGCCTTTCCTGACGGTGGAACTTCGACGGAGAGCCAAACCAGCTGGATCACGGGCCCGTGCAGGCCGGGGAAGGCGTCATGCGTGGCTATCTGGTCACCCAAACAACCTCTAAAGCATCGGAGAATTCCTTGTGATTTTCCTGTTCCCGAAGGCCCCAACACCGCCGCGGCAATTGGTGGATCTTCAGGAGACCGGAGATGAGGCACTTCGCCACTGAGATCAGCCCACGTCGTATTGAGTCGAGGATCACGACCTCGATAGACGTCTCTAACCATTAGATCGATCGTGGTCCAAAGTTGAAGATCCGCCTGCGACGCGATGTGCAACTCACGAATGCGCATAAGGTAGTGCAGGCGAATATGAGTCGGCGCCGTTTCGATCCCCATAGGAAACACTGGTCTCGCCGAAAGCGCCTTTATCGCTTCTTTTCTTCCCTTAATCGGACGGAGGACGTCAACGAGTATGTTCCCCGCGAAAGGGTTCATGAGATCATCTTTCTCACTCACGACAACTCCTTCAGAACCTCACAAATAGGTGTGTAGTAGGCCTCAAACGCTACGCTGCGAAGAGCCTCCGTCGGTTCCAGTTCGAAATGTTGTGAAGCACCTTTTGCTTTCGCATCAGTTCCGGCCACGCGTGCTTGCCTTAGGCCATGGGTGCGTGCAAGGGCGACGTTGAACTGTTTGGATTTCCTCACGAGCTTGTCACTCATTTCATTTCTCCATAGATTGCGCTCAGGTCTCCGAAGGAGAGGAGTTTTCGCGCATGGGCTCATGACAGAACTGGACCCTTTCACGGAGCCCCTTTCAGTGCATCGCGATAGGCAGCGTAGTAGGCGTCGAACGCATTTTCGCGAACTTCGTCGAGTACCTTCTGCTCGGAGGAAGGTTGTTTACTAACTGCAGGCTGGGCGGCGACCTCCATTGCTCGAGCCTCCCGCATGGGTGGAGGCTTTGCACCTGAAGCCATCTGAAGAGCGGCTGCAGTTTGACTCTTTGCCGACTCGACGATCGCCTGCATGCGATCGCGCGACCTCTGAATCTCCTGGTTTGCCTGATGCTCTTGGTCCGGTTGCCTCATCGTTTGAATTGCCTGCGCGTCTAACCAATCGTCATATGGCGTCTCAGCAGATGCTCGAGATTCGTCGGTGAGTTCGAGCGTCAATAGCCCGGGTTCCGCTGGGTTCGGCGTCCAGATTCGGGACATGGACCCGGGATAGTAGTGAGTGGGCAGTTCCCAGCTTCCGAAATTTCTGGCGATCGCTGTCCACTGCTCCTGCTTGACCACCTCCGACATGTAGTCACACTTTGCATGCACGACACTGGAACGTCCGACTGTTGCCACACTCCGTGGCAGAAGCTCAGCGATCAACTCGCTCTCCGGGAAATGTCGACGGAAGCCGATGCCGGTTTGGTGCCCCCACGACCAGAGCCCGCTCGGGCTCGGGTAGACACCGGCAGAGATCATGTGCGCGTCGAGGCGCTTCGACCGGTCTGCTGTCAAGTTGTACAACGTGAACAACTGATGGAGGTAGGCGACATACTGGGGGAGCGTGAAAACACACTTTGATGGGTCGCCCTTCCACTTCTCCATTTCTTTCCTCCTCGCATCCAACGCACCAGGAACGAAGAAGAACTGCGCGTCTTTCTCGATTCGATGCAACACTTCAACCAAGCCCTTGAGGTCTGGTCGATACGGCATTGCGTAGCGGGTCAGCGGTATCAACTTGGCAGCGGTGAACCGATGCTTCATCGACAGATACTCACCCCGGTCGCACATAAGGGCGAAGCACAATGTCGGATGCGGAACCAGGCTCCGCCGCCAATCGAGCGCCCACAGTGCCCCCATCAGGTCGGGCGATGCCACCGCGTTGAACAAGCTGACCTTGGCGGTATCCCAGCTAGGTCCGGTCAGGCATACATGGAATCCGACGACGGCGGTGGACCAAACGTCGACGATGACGTAGACAATGGGCCTCCCGATGATCCAGGATCGATTCAATGAACTCCTGAGGAACATGTCCGCAATTGTGGAATCGATTGCCCATGTGTGACCTGGACCGGCTACCCCCTTCCAGTTCCGACCAGTCAGCCCGCGGAGATTTCTATCGAAGTGCTTCTCAGTGGTAGATTGACGCAGCTTTTCCAGCGCGCTGAATGTCGTGCTCAGCACTCGCGCGATTTGGCGTCGCGCCGGGTACAGGCCACGATCCGGAAGAACGAACTTGATATCACCGTTCACCTCTACCGCCTTCGTTCGGAAGTCGTTCAGGACCGTTTGAACCCGCGTAGGCATTTTGGGCTTCGGAGGTTTGATGACGCCGTCCGCGGCCAGAATTCGGAACGTCCACTCGGAGCTCATGCCTGGCTGTACCGGCGGCAGAACCTCACGGCGTGTGACCCAAGCTACGCGTTGATCGGTTGTCTTCCTTCCCGCCTTCTTCCGTCCGTCGGGATCGCACGGTCGCGGAACACCGGGTGCGCCCTGTAGATCGTGGCGCGGTGTAAGACTGCGTTCGCTGAAGCCAAATCGACAGATTCGAGACCAGAGGTTGTACACGGTGTAGCGACTCAACCCGCTAACCTTCTGTGCCTCGCGCACGAGTCCGGCCAATCCGTGATGGACGAGTATTCCATCGGCGAGTCTCTCGATATCAAGAAAGCACGCCATCGCCTTGCATCGCAGAACGTGCTCTTCGATGTACTTAACTTTCGTGGGCGGATCAACGACTTTTCGCTCGATCTCAATCGGTGTCAGTAGTCCATCATTCTTGAGCCCGAGGAGCACACCTCGACTTAACCAGATCAGATCTCCTACAAGTGGCGGAGGAGGCTTTCGCTTTCTCTTCTTCTTGCCTGCTTCGTTGCCGCCCTCCTCACCTTCGGGAGCCTCCGACGGAGATTCCTTGTCGCGAGTGATATGAACGACAACGATACTGTCAATCGCCGGTTCAGGCAGATCAAGGATCACCCTGTATACCCCCGGTTTCAGAACGGGCAGACTGCGCGCGTCGCTCCGAAAACAGGCGTTGTGAATCAGCTCGCAGTCCACGCGGACCTCATCGAGGCTACGGGATTCAGTTCCCAGAACGACTCAGAACTCATGATCGCAAGCGGTAGGTGCGGGCGCCATCCTCGCCTCAGATCGACCGGAAGTTCTCCCCTCCATACGGATTGCCATAGCGCCAGTTGAGCGACCTCCATCGAGCCAAGTTTCTGCTCGATCTCTTCCAATACCTCCTGTAGCGAGTACCCGCCGAGGCGAAGACCGAGTTGTGTCGCAACTGCACGCTGGCCTTCTGTTACAGGATCGGTAAGGGCCCACGCCGCGGTGCGTTCCATGGTCAGCGCCACCTTCTTGTCGTAGACCTCCGGCGTGATCAAGAGCCATCGCACTCCGCGCCTCAACCAGTACTCGCGCTCAAGCTGGAGAAGGGCGATCGTTCTCTCATCGGACGACCACTGGGCGGTCTTGAAGGCAAGGGCGAGCATCACTCGAGGAAGTGCTCGCCTTCTAAAGACCAGCACGAGATCGGTAGACATTTTCCAAGGCGCGTTCTGGCCGTCTCCATAGGTCCAGGGATGCTTCATCCGCAGTTCAGCGGCTAGCGCGAGCGTTCCAGGATAGTGGGTGAAGATGTCGCGCTCGCCGTACGCCGCAAGGGGGTGAACAGACGGCTCCAGCGTCAGCTTGAACTGTTCGACACAGTCGTCGAGCCAGGGAAGCATCGCAGCGAAGTACTGTTGCCCAAGTTCGCCATCGGACAGAAATTCGCGAAGCCTCTCCCGAAACATGAGCAGATTGCTGCGGCCGGAACTTGAGGGATCGTTGCGAGCGACCCGGTGATACGGTATGTAGTCCGCATAGGTCCCCTCGCCTCGGTGCTCCCGGGCAAATCGTGCTAACAGCTTCGGGGTAAATCGTTTTCCCATTGTCGCCGCCAAATTTCAGCGATTCATGATCAAGGATGCCGCGTTCCAATTAACGCGATCAAGGGGAGCGAGGCTACGGTTTATTTTTGATCCATCGCATCAGGGCTTTGCACATATGCAAAAAATCCTCTAGGATCGAGTTTGGGGGTCGTGCGCCCTCGGCTCCCCTCGACCACGAGGTGCGACGTCGGGCCTGAATTTTGATTGTTTTAGACCCCTCCCAGTAGGGTTCAACGGCTCCACACCCCCGCTCTTGGAAATTCTTATCAAGTTCTTCTTTGCTAGTCGGCTTGGAGGTGGTTTCCGCTTCAAAGCAAAGGGTCTGTCGCGTCCCGCGTTGTAGAGCGGCTGCCGCAATACCCTTTCACCGTGCCAAATGACGGCCTGCTCGAGCGGTAATCCCCACCTGTCCGAAGCGGCTCTGCGCCCCATACTCTGCGCTTCCTGGTGAGAGCAGGCGCTCACAACATCGTCTAGATCTCCCACAAGCCAGTCGATAGCGAGAAGGAGATGAAGAGGGTGAAAGCGGGGCTGTACCAACGGCGGCAGAACCTCGCGGCGCCCCTCGCGATACATCACCTGAAAATCCGGAGCGCAACGAATCGGCTGCCAGTACCTTAACCAGCTCCGAGCAGCGTCCTGCACCTTCATCCTCCCAGATTTTTCGCTTAGCCAGCCAATTTTTTTCAGCTTTTCAATCAGTATTAAGCTAATTTTGCGAACGCAAAACTCGGAATTTTGATGGGCAGTTTCAACTGCGCAAATCGTCATCGAGGCGAATTTGGCAAGGCAATCAATCTCTTGGTCGCCGATCCGTGCCGCCCAATCTCCGCTCAATAGTTCGAGTTTTGGCAGCAACCATGCTCCGCCCTCCTTCGGCCGAAGGCTTCCCGCGAGGACCATGAGTGGCTCCTCATGAAGCGGACACACCCAAACTCCGGGAAACTGGTGCCGCAGCTGCCAGTAGGTCCACCCGTACTTCACGAGGTCTTCTCGCATGCACGTTCGACAGGCCTTGAGGGGGTGCTGGCCACCGAAACTCGATGACTTCAAGGCGAGGCAGATTGTGGCGCTCGCTCCCTGAAGCCCCCTCATACCCTGCAACGCGCGCTGCCCGACCTCCTCACTCTGGAACGGCATGTAGTACCGGAGCATCGTGTGCTCGAGCGCCGCATCGAGAACGCTACCCGCAGCTCCATCCATCCGTGTTGAGAAGGTGTCGAGTGCCCTCGGGAAATCATGTCGAACACGGCAGCGCTCATCTCCGAAGAGAATGCGCGCAGTGCAGCCGGTATTCGAGAATCCCCAGAGCCTGTGCTGCCTGCCGATCAGGCTGAACACCGTCTCGTCGGGCAGATAGGTCAGCTTTGGCTCGCCCAGCATGTTCTGCGTTCTCATCACATACGAAATCCCTTGGCACGAGACGTGTTAGACGGTCCAAGACCGCACGCGCGCCCTCGCCCGTCCGAAGCAGATCGGTTGGGTACGCACCATCCCATCTCGTGGCAGGCGACGATACATTTCTTGGCCGCCCCACAGCGACTAAGCACAACGGCTGCCTTGGACAAGGTCCTTTCCCTCCGCGCCCTGGGCCTCGAAGTCTTCGATGTCATTCGACAACCTCAGGCAACACCGCCGTGCTGAATTGAGTCGAGGATCGAGCGCACTTTCTCCAGACCACCCGCGGCAGCGAACTCCGCCGGCGTTTGACCATCGAGGCATAGGTGCGGCTTGTTCAGCCAATTCTGCGCATCGGCGCCAAACACCTGCGCAGCGAGAATTCGTAGGTCTTCGTGTTGATCAAGGCCAATCAGCGGGTCTGCCGAGGTCCTAACCTCTACGACCAATCTCGGATCGAAGCGCTTGTTTTCGAACTCCCCATGCCAGTCCGGATAGCCGCGTGGATTGCACACCACCCGGCAGCCATTCACTTGATAGTCAAAGCTGTCATGCGTGTGTCCATGCACCCAAAGTATGGGCACATTGAAGAACACCGGCGGCATCTCACTGACGAACCCCCCAGAGGACCAGTCCTCAGCGAACCGCGGCGCCAGCGACTTGCGATCGGGTGCATGGTGAGTCACCACCACCGTAGGCCCGCTGAATGGTTCGGCGAGCTTCCTACGAAGCCAGGAACGATGCCGCCGGTGGATCAGCAAGGTATCCATCGGGAGCAGGCGCCGGGAACCACGCGAGTTTGACGTGTGTGGGTCATCGACTCGGATGGCTGTGTAGTCGGCAAGGTAGCGCGAGCTCTCTGTCATCGAGCGATACCGGTCCGACAGCAGACGCACTGGTTGCCCGGCGAAGCCGGGGTTGTCGATGCGCAGGCGAAAGTCCGTCCACAACGTGCAACCCAGGAAGCGGACGCCGGCGATCACCACCTCGTCGCAGTCGAGGAAGTGAACGCCCTGCTCCATCGCTTGCCGGCGCATTTCGGCTTGCTCCTGATCGAGCACGGAGTCGTAGTACTCATGATTGCCGGCGATCTGCACGACAGGCTTGTCCGCAAAGCGCGCCTGGTCGCGTAGCCAGCGTGCGACCACCCGACCAGGCGCGACAATGTCGCCCGCCAAGACGGCCACGTCGTAGTGCAGACCCTTCGGTACCTCGAAGGTCTCGAATTCAGCATGAAGATCAGAAAGGATCAGAAGCTTCATCTTTGATCAGTGCGCGTTGTCGATAGCCGCAGCGAGGACACGCTCGATCGCGGTACCTCTTTCAATGGCCACTCGCGGTGTCAAGCCTTCCAGCGCAGGCGCAGGTGTCTCAAGGAAGACGAGGATCAGCCACGGCTCCTGCGTGCCCAGAGCTCTTCCGATGAGTTGAATTGCCGACCAGATAGACGGCTCGAACTGCCAACGGGGGACCCTCAGCGTTCCGTCGGGGCCGGCAAGCCCAAGGCACCGGCCGCCGTCGATCCACGTGGCGATCGTTGAACCATCCACGTTTAGGAGGAAGGCAGCCTCTGTGACGGTGATCATATCGGCCGCTTGCAAGCGTTCGCGACGGTACCTTTTCCCCGCGCGAAGCAAGGCCTCTGTCTCTGCGACCGTGGCGTAGAGATCCTGGGTCATGTCAGAAGTCCATCTTCGCAAGATGGCAATTGGAGCACCAGACCGGAGTCAAAGTTCTGGTTCTCCGTTCTGCCGCTCCAGTTGACGCAACCGCGGGGGTTGCACACGACCCGGCACGAGCGGACGCGGTAGTCGAAGCTCTGGTGTGTGTGCCCGTGTACCCACAGCACTGGCACGTCATAAAACGTCTCAGGCAGCTCGTTAACGAAAGCGCCAGACACCCAGTCGCCCGCATATCGCGGGGCGAGAGATCCGCGATGTGGCGCGTGGTGCGTGGCGACCACGGTGGACCCGGCGAACGGCTCCGCGAGTTTCTCGCTCAGCCAGGCTCGCTGGTCTTGGTGGATCTTGAGCGTATCCTCCGCCCTCAACCTTCGCCCTTGACGACTGCGCCAAGTGCCTCGCTCTGCGAGTTCGTCTGCGGTCCGGATCAGGGCGTAGTCGTTCATAAGATTGGTCGCCCGCCTCATGGCCAGCCCCACGTCTCGACGTCGACCTTCGGGTGTTTCGATCGCCAACTCAAAGTCCGTCCAGAGCGTGCAGCCGAGGAAGCGCACGCCGTCGATCACGACCTCACCGCCATCTAGCAGGTGCACCCGGCCGCCAGTCGCCACAGCTCGGGCCTCCGACTGTGCCAGGTCCATCCGGCTGCCGTAGTACTCGTGATTCCCGGGAACGTAGATCACCGGCTTCCCGGCGAAGTGCGCCTCAGCCCACTCGACACCGCGCCGACCCGGCGTGTGGATGTCCCCTGCGAGGATCACCACGTCGAACTCTCCTTTCGGAAGCGGCTCAAACGGCTCGAACTCGAGGTGCAGGTCGGAAAGGATCAGCGCTTTCATGGCTTCACCTGAGCGGTTGACTTCATGCTCTTCCCACACGTCAGTGGAGCACCACCTTCGGCCCATCTTCGTCGAGCACATCGGCAGGCAGATCCGAGGTCTTCAGATACCTACGGTCGTTGACGACGGCGCGCGCCACTGCGCCCTGCACAGCCTTCCGGATGGCGCGAGGCGTGAGGTGGGCGAGCCGGTTCGCCAACCGCGGCTCCGGAGGAAGGAATCCCGGCACCGAGAGCTTCTCGACCGTTCGAGCAGCCACAACTTGCGCAATCTGAATGGCGTGCGCGCCGCGGGGGATCGGGATCTCGAACTCCGTGAACCTTGATCGCAGCGATTCCGGGATTTTTCTTGGGTCGTTCGAAGCCGCGATGTAGATGGCCAGGCTGGCATCAAACGTGATGTCCAGCGCGGCATCGCGAGCCGTCGCCGCTGTGAGCGGCTCCAACAAAGAGTGGAGCGGCTTGAGGGGGTCATACGCCGAGTTCGCCGGAGCCTTGTCCAGTTCGTCGATCAAAAAGACCGGGTTGGCGTACTTCCCCAGGACGATCTCCTCGAACACGGCGCCAGGACATGCGGTACTCCAGTGCCGTTCGGTGCCGAGTAGCAAGGATGTCGTTTGGGCGTTCTCCATGGATTGGCGCCGCAGCGAAGTCCCCAAGGCAAGCGCCAGATCGTTTGCATAGTGGGATTTTCCGATCCCAGGCGGTCCCCATAGATGAAGCGGAGGGATCCAGAGGGGCCCCTTGCTGCTCATCGAAAGCGCCACGCGTTCGACAACGAAGTCGGTGACATCCAGAAAATGCGGGTGAGATGCTCGCAAGTTCGCCACAGCCCGAGCCCAACGGTCCGGGTGACGAGCGGGATTGGCGACCTCTCTGAGCGCGCCCAGGGACTTCACCCTCTCCATCAACTCAAGCTCGCGCTTGTGCTCGTCTCTGTTTCGCACAGTTGCCGTCTTGGCAAGCACGCGCAGGACCTCTTCACCTTTCAGTACGGGGTGGCGTCGCTTCCGGTCGCGGCGCGCCACGCCGCGCTCAAACTGCTTGATGAAGGAGAGCTGGTCGTCTGGTCTCGCAGGCAACCGGGCGGTACGTGCGACAGCAGCCCTCGTTGCGTCCCGGTCAGTCCGCAATCGATCCAAGTTCGAGACGCCGCTATCCTCCTCGCGAGCCCGAGCCAGTCTGCGACGCTCCTCCACCAGGCGCCATTGCAACGCGATAGGGAGCCAGATCTCCACGCCCCGATACGAGTCCTCAAATGACTCGA
>Ga0182008_10002312_pt1 | contig 12008 bp, 6 predicted proteins | sample Sormic07211129_1_FD_120482 | JGI IMG/M metagenome (GOLD analysis project Ga0182008, IMG submission 120482) | Rhizosphere microbial communities from Sorghum bicolor, Mead, Nebraska, USA - 072115-129_1 metaG | ecosystem: Host-associated > Plants > Roots > Rhizosphere | place: USA: Nebraska...
CCCGCCGTTCAACAATAAAGACGCCAGCGGCCAAGTGGTCGGCTTCGACAAAGATATCGGCGACGCGCTGTGCGCCAAGATGAAAGTCGAGAAGTGCGAAGTGTACGTGTCCGACTGGGACGGCATCATCCCGGCCCTGAACGCCAAGAAATTCGACTTCCTGGTGTCCTCGCTGTCGATCACCGACGAACGCAAGCAGGCCGTCGACTTCACCGATCCGTACTACTCCAACAAGCTGCAGTTCATCGCGCCCAAGGCCACCGACTTCAAGACAGACAAGGCGTATCTCAGCGGCAAGACCATCGGTGCCCAACGCGCAACACTCGCCGGCACCTGGCTGGACGACCGCAACATGGAAGATGACTACAACGTCAAGGTCAGCCTTTATGACACTCAGGAAAACGCCTACCTCGACCTGATCTCCGGGCGTGTCGATGGCATTCTGGCGGATAAGTACGTGCAGTATGAGTGGCTCAAAAGCAAAGACGGCTCCAACTTTGAATTCAAAGGTGAGCCTGTCGTGGAAAGCGACAAGATCGGTATCGCCGTACGCAAAGGCGACCCGCTGCGCGAGCGCCTGAACAAAGCCCTGGCAGAGATCAAGGCAGACGGCACCTACAAGAAAATCAACGACAAGTACTTCCCGTTCAGCATCGAATGATCCTAACGGCCTGCCCGGCGCGCTCGTTTGCGCGCGTCGGCTTTTAGCAATGCCTGCCGCGATATGAAAACACCATGAATTTCGACCTTTACGGATTCGGCCCGGCGCTCGCCGCCGGCGCGCTGATGACCGTCAAACTGGCACTCACGGCCCTGTGCCTGGGGCTGGTGCTCGGCCTGGCCGGCGCCCTGGCCAAGACATCCCCGTACAAGCCGCTGCAGTGGCTTGGCGGTGCGTACTCGACCCTTGTTCGCGGCATTCCCGAGCTGCTGTGGGTGCTGCTGATTTACTTTGGCACCGTCAACCTGATGCGCGCGCTCGGGGAGTTCTTCGGCAATCCCGACCTGTCCCTCAGCGCCTTTGCCGCAGGCGTCATCGCCCTCGGCCTGTGCTTCGGCGCCTACGCCACCGAAGTATTCCGTGGCGCGATCCTCGCCATCCCCAAGGGCCACCGCGAAGCGGGCGTCGCACTGGGGCTGTCGAAGCTGCGGATCTTCACCCGCCTGATCATGCCGCAGATGTGGCGCATCGCCCTGCCGGGCCTGGGCAACCTGTTCATGATCCTGATGAAAGACACTGCACTGGTGTCGGTGATCGGCCTGGAAGAAATCATGCGTCACGCACAGATCGGCGTTACGGTGACCAAGCAACCGTTCACGTTCTTCATGGTCGCGGCGCTCATGTATCTGGGGCTCACCGTACTGGCCATGACCACCCTGCACTTCCTGGAAAAACGCGCCGCCCGCGGCTTTGCAAGGAGCACCCAATGAGCGGCGACTACAGCTGGCTGGCGCATTTCGACCTGGGCCTGAACTGGGCCGTGATCATCAAATGGCTGCCCAAATTGGCACAGGGCGCCGTCCTCACCCTGGAGCTGGTGGCCATCGCGGTCATCGCCGGGCTGCTGCTGGCAATCCCCCTGGGCATCGCCCGCTCGTCGCGCCGCTGGTATGTGAGCGCCCTGCCTTACGCTTACATTTTCTTCTTTCGGGGTACGCCACTGCTGGTGCAGCTGTTCCTGGTCTACTACGGGCTGGCACAGTTCGATGCGGTGCGTAACAGCTTCATGTGGCCCTACCTGCGCGATCCGTTCTGGTGCGCCACCGCCACCATGACCCTGCATACCGCCGCCTATATCGCCGAGATCCTGCGCGGGGCGATCCAGGCCATCCCACCGGGTGAAATCGAAGCCGCCCGCGCCCTGGGCATGTCCAGGCCCAAGACGCTGTTCTATATCATCCTGCCCCGCGCCTCGCGCATTGGCCTGCCGGCCTACAGCAACGAAGTGATCCTGATGCTCAAGGCCAGCGCCCTGGCCAGTACCGTGACGCTGCTGGAACTGACCGGCATGGCGCGAACCATCATTGCCCGGACCTATCTGCCGGTGGAGATCTTCTTCGCCGCCGGTTTGTTCTACCTGTTGATGGCGTACATCCTGGTACGCGGTTTCAAACTGCTGGAACGCTGGCTGCGCGTCGATGCCTGCCAGGGACGTTGAGGCGCGCTTCCAGGCACTCGATGCCTTCCTGATCGAGCATCAAGGGCTGTGGAAACCACGGCCCTTTACCCATCGCCAACTGGCCTGGGAATCCCGACGCCCCGAGCTTGCGCGCTGGCTGCGTCAACGCTCGCTGGACGACGCCGAAGCCAGCCACAACAACCCCTACGATCTTGCGGCGCCCGCGCCGTTTCCACAGCTTGCCGCGCAGGCTCGCCAGCTCAGTGCTGTGGATAAGTTGCCGACCCGTCCCCTGCCCGCCGCGCATCACCGCCTGAATGTCGATGTGCCGGGCCGCAAGTGGCAGCAGATCGAGGCCTTCGGCGCCGCCCTGCAGTTCGCGCAAGCCCCCACGCACTGGCTGGACTGGTGCGCCGGCAAAGGCCACCTGGGCCGCCGCTTGCTGCAAACCGGGCAACAGCTGACTTGCCTTGAATATGACCCGGCGTTGGTCGCCGCCGGGCAGGCACTGAGCGATCACCATGGCCTGCCCGCGACCCATCGCCTGCAAGACGTCATGGCCGCCGTAACCATCAGCGCCGAACACACACCCGTCGCCCTGCACGCCTGCGGTGACCTGCATGTGCGCCTGCTGCAACTGGCCAGCGCACAGGGCTGCAAACAGCTGGCCCTGGCGCCCTGCTGCTACAACCGCATCAGCGCACGGACCTATCAACCATTGTCCGAGGCGGGCCGCGCATCAACGTTGCGACTGTCGATCGAGGATCTCGGCCTGCCGCTCAGCGAAACCGTCACCGCCGGCAAGCGTGTACGCCAGCGGCGGGACACGTCCATGGCCCGCCGCCTGGGCTTCGATCAACTGCAACGTCAATTACGCGGTTGCGACGAGTACCTGCCCACCCCGCCTCTGCCCCCTGCGTGGTTGAACGCGCCGTTCGCCGACTACTGCGAGGCGCTGGCGAGTCGCAAAGGTTTATCCACAGGCCAGCAGGATTGGGCCGCGCTGGAGGCATACGGCTGGGCTCGCTTGGCCGAGGTGAGAAACCTGGAATTGGTACGCGGGCTGTTTCGACGACCGCTGGAAATATGGCTGGTGCTGGATCGCGCGCTGTTTCTGAAGGAACAAGGCTACCGCGTTGAACTGGGCAGCTTCTGCGATGCCGATCTGACACCGCGCAACTTGATGGTGCTTGCCGAGCGCGATCAAGGGGCAAATTGACGCAGCCCAGCCTGTGGATAACTCTGTTGATGGTTTATTTGCGAGGCCTCTGAACGCCTGGGTCACAGACGAAAAGCCGTACTGGTCATTTTTTGTTCACATCATAAAGTGCACTTAAAACAGGCAGTTAAACCTAGATGAGAAACGCTCCACAAAAAGAGTGTTTCTTAATGACGCATCCAACCGATTGTGCATAAGCGTCTGGCTTAAGCGAATAAACCGCGCTCTACGCGGCTCTTTTGAGCGCGATCAATAACCGGCACAACTCATTGATATCGGCAGCTGCCGGACTGGACGCTGCGTTATCCAGCGGGTCGGTGGCAAAGGCCAGGGCTTGGCTGATGAGCGCGTCGCCGCGCACGACCACCGAGGGGCTCGTCCTGCGACGCAGCTTGAAGGCTTCGAGCATCTCTCGGTTAAACGCCGATTGCTCATCCAGTTGATTGATCACGAAGTGGCAACGTGGCGCGTGCGCCCGCTCAAGGTAGGGCGTCAACAGGGCGTCTAACTGATCCTGAGTACCCAGGCAAGCGGCATTCGGCTGGGCGATCACCAACACGATGTCGGCCACGCTCAGGGCTTGATGCACATATACATTGTTACCGGCAGGCGTATCGATGATCACCGTGTGGCCTGCGCTCAGCCCCATGGCCGAGAGATGCTCGGCCAACCAGGCCGGCTCGCGCGTGAGCCAGCGCTGCAGGCCTTCCTTCTGGCGACTGTCGGTTTCGCCGAAAGGGATCACCTGGCAACCGGCGAACCCCGCTTGCAAGGCAGTGGTCCACGGCGCGTTGAGCAGGCTGCTGCGCCCCACACCGGGCCGCAGGTGATCAACGCCGAAGTGCTGGCGCAACGCGTTTTGCGGGTCCAGGTCCACTGCCACGACCGACTCACCCAGGCGTTGCAAGCCGCTGCTCAATGCCGTGACCAGCGTGCTACGACCCACGCCGCCATTAACCGAGACCACAGCCACCACGGTAGCGCGCAACGTGGCGGCTTCGACATGCGAGGATGACGGATTACCGTGAGTCCCATGAGGGTGGATGCGCGAGCCATCTTCACGGTTCACGCGGGTGCCGTCATCAAATGGAATACTGCCGAAAAAGTGCAGCCGCGCATTTTTGCCCTTCGGGTCACGGGAAACGCTGTTGCCGAACAAGGCAAATAAATCATCGGTGCGGCTCATGGCCGGGGCTCCTTCGCAGCGCCGTTGGAAGACGTGAAAGGTCGGCCAATCAGGTCTGCCCGTACGTATTCTTGTCAGCATGTTATGGGCTGCATTCTGGGTCAGGCCCAATGAAGTGTCATTATTTTGATCAAAAAACCATCAGCCTTTCAGACGAGCGGAAAACTGCCAATTTACTGACGAAAAATACCGTCATTTGCTGGGCGGTGATTTCATCGTGCCATTGTTTTTTACCCGCCATCCCCGCACCATTGCGACACCTTCCAGGCTGCACGTTTTGGGTAAGCGCAGTGGCGATACGCTTCAAACTCTCGCGGTTCCTCTACAGCCTCGCCATCACGGTGGTGTTGGGCGGTGGGCTGCTGGGCGACTTACTCGCCGACTGGGATTTCAGCCAGATCAGCCGCAAAGCCGAAGCGTTGTACGGACCATTGGGCGCGGGGCGGCAGCGCATCGATGCCTGGCAACAGCTGCTGGCCACGCAGAAGCAGGTCAGCGAGAGCGAACAACTCAAAGTGGTCAACTTGTTCTTCAACCGTCAGTTGCACTACGAAGAAGATATCGATCTGTGGCACGAGGTGGATTATTGGGCGACGCCCATTCAGTCCTTGTGGAAAGGCGCCGGCGATTGTGAAGACTATGCCATCGCCAAATACTTCAGCCTGCGTCATCTGGGCGTACCGGCCGAGAAACTGCGCATTACCTACGTCAAGGCCTTGCGCCAGAATCGTGCGCATATGGTACTGACCTACTATTCAAGCCCCGAGGCCATGCCTTTGGTGCTGGACAGCCTGATGGACCCGATTCTGCCGGCCAGCCAACGTCCTGACCTGCTGCCGGTGTATGCCTTCAACGGCGAAGGGCTGTGGCTGACCGGCGCAACGGGCAACAAGAAAGTCGGTGATACCAAGCGTCTGTCGCGTTGGCAGGATGTGTTGAAGAAAATGACCGCCGAAGGGTTTCCGACCGGTTCGGATAATTAACAGGAGCTACGATGTCACTGTTCAAACAATTGCTGATCGCTATCTGCGTGTTCCTGGTGGTCGCGTTCAGCGGTAGCTTCTTCGTCAGCCTGGAAAGTTCGCGTACCCAGTACGTCAATCAGCTGCGCTCCCATGCCCAGGACGCCGCCACCGCGCTGGCGCTGTCGTTGACACCGAATATCGATGACCCGGCAATGACCGAGCTGATGGTCAGTTCGATCTTCGACAGCGGCTATTACGCCAGCATCCGCGTGGTGGACCTCAGCACCAACCAGGTACTGGTGGAGCGCGCCGCCGAGCCGGACGCCAGCAGCGTCCCGGCGTGGTTCGTGAAGATGATCGGCCTGGCCCCGGCCGGCGGCGATGCCATCGTCAGCCGTGGCTGGCAGCAGGCGGCGCGGGTGGAGGTGGTCAGCCACCCAATGTTCGCCCTGGCCAAGCTGTGGCAAAGCGCGTTGGGGAGCCTCGGCTGGCTGCTGCTCTGCGGCGCGGTGAGCGCGGTACTGGGCGCGCTGTTGCTGCGGCGTCAATTGAAACCGCTGGATTATATGGTCGAGCAGTCCCATGCCATCGCCCGTCGTGAGTTCCTGAGCTTGCCCGACCTGCCCCGCACCCCTGAGCTGCGCCGAGTGGTGCAGGCCATGAACCAGATGGTGGAGAAGCTCAAGGCGCTGTTCCATGAACAGACCGAGCGCAGCGAGAAGCTGCGGGTAGAGTCCTATCAGGACAGCCTCACGGGCCTGGCCAACCGTCGCTATTTCGAGATGCAGTTGCAGTCCCGCGTCAGCAACCTTGAGGATGCAAGCTCGGGCTACCTGCTGATGTTGCGAGTCAACGACTTGAGCGGCCTCAACCAGCGCCTGGGCGGGCAACGCACCGACCAACTGCTGCAGGCCGTCAGCCAGCAACTGGTGCGCACGTGCGCCAAGTACCCCGAAACCCAGAACCTGATTACCCGCAGCCGTGGCGGCGAGTTCGCCGTGCTCGCCCCTGGCCTGGTGCGCGATGAAGCGCAGCAACTGGCCCAGGCGCTGGAAAACACCCTGCAAAGCCTCTATGAAACGGGCGCCACCGATACGCCGACCGTGGCCTACATCGGGCTGGCACCGTACAAACCGGGCGATGCCTCGGCCGACTTGTTGATGCTGGCCGACCAGGCGCTGGCCCAGGCCGAAGCCGGTACCGGCCAGACATGGGTCTGCCTGGAACACCAGACCCAAGGCACCGTCGGCGACGATCACCACAGCTGGCACACCTTGCTCGACAACGCCCTGACCCAAGGGCGCTTCCGGTTGTTTTTCCAACCGGTGGTGAGCAGCAGTGATACCCGGCAGGTGCTGCATTACAAAGTGCTGTCACGCTTGCTCGACCCACAGGGCCAGACCATCGCGGCGGGCCACTTTTTGCCGTGGCTGGAGCGCTTCGGCTGGACCGCGCGCCTTGATCAGCTGATGCTCGACCTGGTGATCAAGCACCTGACCCAACACAGCCCATCGGTGGCCTTGAACCTGTCGGCCGCCACCTTGAACGATCCTCAGGCGCTGGAGCGTGTTTTCGAACGCCTGGCGCAGCATCCCGCGCTGGGACCGCGCCTGACGCTGGAGATCGGTGAAGAGCAAGTGCCCGAGCAATCACAACTGGAGCGCCTGACCCGACGCATGCGCAGCCTGGGCTTCAGCCTTGGCCTGCAACGTTTCGGCGGGCGTTTCAGCATGATCGGCAACCTGGCGAACCTGGGCCTGGCGTACTTGAAAATCGACGGCAGCTACATCCGTACCATCGATCAGGAAAGCCACAAGCGGTTTTTTATCGAAGCGATCCAGCGTGCCGCTCACAGCATCGATTTACCGCTGATTGCCGAGCGCGTGGAAACCGAAGGTGAATTGCGCGTGATTCGCGAGATGGGCATTGAAGGGGTGCAAGGCCAACTGGTCGGTGAACCGGCGCCCTGGAAGTAGCGGCGAAGCCTTCTTGACGGCCGCGCCGTGAAGCAGGCGTACGCGGCTCAAATCAAACCGGTTTCATCGTCATTGATCAGTTCGCTCAACCCGCCCAGGGCCGCCCGGGCCTGGGTACGCTCAAGGAACTTGACCTGCGCGGCGGGTGGCAGGTCAGTGATGCTCATCACGTTCTTGGTGATCAAGACCTGGATCAGGTCATCGAGCACTCGAATCATCTCAAGGTCACTTTGCTTGAGCTGCTTGAGGCTGTTGTCGACCGCATCGTCGGCGAACCACGCCTGAATCTCGTGATGGTCGGCCGGTAGCGTCTCGGTGGCTTCGGCGTAAGCCTGCGCCTCGACGCGCACCAAAGCGTTGTTCTGATCGCGTTGCACGTAGAACATGAACGTTCTCCCAATAAAAAAATCCCTGCAGGTGCCGCGCGCGGCCTCTGCAGAGATTACACACATTTTCCCGACGCTGATGCCCAAGGGGCGCCAATCCCGAAAGATTGGCGCCGCCGCAGGATCAGTCGTGATGCTTGACGGTCAGGTCGCCACCGGCGATCAGGCTGTTGATCGCGGCGCTGCCACTGCCCCAGCTCGCGCCATCGACCTTGATCGTGACATCGGCCGTGCCACCACCTGAAGCGGTGAATGCGCCCGTGCTGCTGACACTCAGCGTCGAGTTGCCCGAAGCATCGGTTGATAGCTTCAGATAGTTAGCCAGGTTGGTGTCGTTATTACCTTGCAGCAAATCGGACAGGTCCAGCTTGTCGCCTTCGCCGTGCTTGAAGTCGGTGATGCGATCGAAACCGCCGTTGGTGTTGGTGTCGCCCTTGAGCCACACGAAGGTATCGGCACCCGCACCGCCGCTGAGCACATCATTACCTTTGCCGCCCACCAGGATGTCGTTGCCGACGCCGCCGGAGAGAGCGTCGTTGCCGCCCTGGCCGAACAGGATGTCGTTACCGGCGTTACCGATCAGGGTATCGCCGCCGTCATTGGTGCCATAGATGTTCGACGCGTTGGCCAGAGCACCGATGTCCTGCACGTGTTCAGTGATGTACTGATGCAAGCTGCGGTCATCGATCTGGTCGACGGTGGTGGACAGCTTCTCGGCGGCGAACGCCTTGAGCGCGGCACCGCCCTCCTGGCCTTTGTAGCTGATCAGGTCACCGAAGATGATGTCGTTGCCCGAGCCGCCGAAGACGTTGTCGGCACCGGTATCGGCCGTGTGGCCAGTAATGGTATCGGCCAGCTTCGCGGTATCGATGGTGCTGACTGTCTTGTCGCTGTCGAAGTACTTCTGAAGCATGTCCTTATCGACGCTGTTGCCCAGGCCGATGGCTTGTACCTCAACCCCACCCGTGACAGAAGTCGTCAGCGCCGTGTAAGCGGCCTTGGCGTTTTCCAGCGCGTAATCATAACGGCCGGAGTTGCCGGTAGCGCCCGCGACATCGAAACCACCACGGCCATCGGAGACAACATACCCTTCGAAGCTCTTGGTGCCGTACGAATCGTACGAGTAAACCTTGCCGTCTTTGTCGACAATGACCTGCGTCTGACCGTAGATCGTTGCAGTGACCGGAGTGGTCTGGCCCAGGGTGTAGGTGTAGGCGTTGACCTTGTTGTCAAAGGTAACGTTGGACCCCCACCAAGAGCTGGTATACCCCAGGCTGATGTTGTCGTACGTAGCGTTGTAGACATTCGGCTCACCGTCGGTAATGAAATACGTCAGGTTTTTTGCACCGGCGTTGCTGGTCGCGTCATTGCTCTTGAACCAGGCAGTTGCCGCGTTGAAGGCATCCTGGTAGTTGGTCGCGTCGCCCGAAGCCATGCTGTTCAACACTGTCTGCAGGGCAGCCTTGGCAGCAGCCTGGTCGGCCAGGTTGACTGACACCTGCGATTCAACCTTGGTATCGAAGTCGACCAACAGCACTTTCACCACGCCGGACCCCGTCAGCTTGGCGTTGGCGATCAAGGTATCGAAGATACTCGAGAGCTGGGTCTTGATCGACGTCATCGCGCTCGTCTCGATACTGCCCGAGGTGTCGACGATAAATGCGATGTTGTAGTTGGCACCCGGAGTGGTGATGCCACCCTTGTCGCCGACCACGATGTTGTTGGCCGAGCTGGAGCCCAGATCAATGGTATCCGCCGCCGCACCGCCTTCCGTGACCGGCGTGTAGACCTGAGGCTTGACCGTAATGGTGGTCGTCGCTACCGACGAACTCAGGCTGTTGCTACCTTCGTTGTCAGTCACGGCGATGTCGATGGTGCGTTCACCAATGGCTGGGTACTTGCTGGTGCTGGAGTACTGGAACGACTCAAGCAACGCTTTGTAGGTCGCCGCATCAGCCACACCCGACAGAGTCAGCACGATCTTGCCGCTGACATCCGTGCCGACGCTGGTCACGGTGACACCTTTGTAGGTACCGCCCACAGCCACAAGGTTGGAGCTGAGCACGTCACCCGAACTCGCGTTTTTCAGGGTGATGGTCGCGCTTTGCATCTGGGTGCTGTCGACGTCACTGATGGCCACGTTGCCGGTAATCGCAACGCCGCTGGTACCGCGCTCGGTGTATGAAGTGTTGAAGCCCGTGGCGACAGAACCGTCCGCGGTGCTGAGGTCCAGGGTAGGCGCGTCGTTGACGGCAGTGACCACGATGCTCACTTTGCCGGTTGTGACCGCTTCAACGCCGGTGCTCAATTCTTTGGCGGTCGCTTTCACGGTGATATCGAAGCTGGCGGTGGAATCCTTGAACGGCGTAACCGTCAGGGTCTTCAGGTTCCAGGTGCTGACATCGTACAGCGTGGATGCGCCGGTCGACGTGAAGCTGTGGCCCGTGGTGCCGTCAGTGATCACGGTGCCGGCGGGCAGGCCGCTGATTTCCACCTTGTGGGATTCCGAGCCGTCGTTGTCGACAAACGTGGTAGTGATCGGCGCGACCTTGATGGCGGTGTCTTCCAGGCCACGGTTGTAGACGTAGCCGGTGTAATAGCCTTCGCCATTGACCACATGGCTGTCGCCCAGCACCGCGCCGGCCGCTTTCAAGGCGTCCACGCTGGTGTAGGTCTGCAGGCCGCTGTTGCCCAGCGACATCGACGGGCCGCTGTTGATCGACACATTGACGTCGTAGTTGCCGCCGCCGGCCTGGTTGTAGTGGTAGATGTCGAGGGTGTAGTAACCCGACTCCGCCGGAGTGAAGGCCGTGCCGGTAATCGCGCTGCCCTTGCTCCAGGTTTCGGTGGCGACCAACTTGCCGCCCACGGTAATGGCCAGGCTGTCGTCGGCGGTGCCGGTGAAGGTGTAGCTCTTACCGGCTTCCATATAGACCAGGCCGGACACTTTGGTCGCGGTCCCCTCAGCCACATTGCCGTTGCTGACGTTGCTGGTCACGCCGCTGGTGATCGCGCTGGCGGCGGTCTTGGCGTCGATCACGCGGATCAGATCGCTGGAATTGGCCACCCCGTTACCATTGGTCCCCAAATCAGTGCGCAGGTTGCCGCCGCTCCAGGTTTGAATGATCAGGCCGGTCGGCACAGCGCTGAATGCGCCGACCGTCACGACAGGAACGTCCGTCACCGGGTGGATATCCACAGTGATGATCTTGGTATCGCTGTAGGCAGTGCCGTCGGTAGCCTGGAACTTCAGCTGGGTGTAATCGACTTGCATGTTGCCCACACCGGTGCCGCCGAAGCTGTTGTCACCCGACTCGTTGGCCGCCGGGGTGAAACGCACGTTGTGGTTATCGAAATCAGACTGGCTGAACGCCTTGCCCGCCGAGGTATCGGTCTTCAGGTCCGCCGACGTCAGTTTGACCCACGTGCCGTTGACGTTGTACTCGATGGAACCGGCAGGCAGGCTGGTGAACACCACCTTCGGATTGGACGAGTCCACATCCTTGACACCGAAAGTCGCCCAGGTCAGTTCGACCGAGGTGTCCTCATTGCTCGCGACAACACCATTGGCTGCCGTCGGCGCATCGTTGACCGCCACGATGTTCACATTGAGCGTGCTGCTGGAGCCGGTGTTGGTGGTGTAGCCGATCTGTGGGACGTCGCCGTTGAAGTCTTTGACCGGGGTGAAGGTGTACGCACCGTTGGCACCGATGGTGATCGAACCAATGCCCGCGATGACGGCGGTTTGGCCGGCGGTGTAGGTGGTGCCACCGACGTTGAAGCTCGCCACGGTCAACACGTTGTCCACGTCGACGTCATTGGTCAGCACGTTGCCGGTGGCAACGGTGTCTTCCTGCGCACTGCCGGTATCAGCCTTAAGAACACTCGGATCATCGACCGCCACGATGTTCACATTCAGCGTGCTGCTGGAGCCGGTGTTGGTGGTGTAGCCGATCTGTGGGACGTCGCCGTTGAAGTCTTTAACCGGCGTGAAGGTGTAGGCGCCGTTCGCACCGATGGTGATCGAACCCACGCCCGCGATGACGGCGGTTTGGCCGGCGATGTAAGTGGTGCCACCGACGTTGAAGCTCGCCACGGTCAACACGTTGTCCACGTCGCTGTCGTTGGTCAGCACGTTGCCGGTGGCAACCGTATC
>Ga0182008_10002313_pt1 | contig 12007 bp, 15 predicted proteins | sample Sormic07211129_1_FD_120482 | JGI IMG/M metagenome (GOLD analysis project Ga0182008, IMG submission 120482) | Rhizosphere microbial communities from Sorghum bicolor, Mead, Nebraska, USA - 072115-129_1 metaG | ecosystem: Host-associated > Plants > Roots > Rhizosphere | place: USA: Nebraska...
ACGGAGATCTATCAGCAGCACTTTTCCATTTACCTTTTTCCACGTTATAGCATGGAACAACATTGACTCGAATTCGTTTGACAAACGCTTCGACATATGGGTGGTCAGAGTAACGGAGATAAGCTTTATAACTTTTCAATGACTCCAAGCCTACTTTTTTACCGATTTTCTCAAACTCTTCGTCATTAACTGAAGGATCTATTTTTATGAAGATGTCTATGTCTGCATCTCCTTTCAACCACGTCCCTTTAGCAAATGATCCGCCAAAAACTATGTCTGCTATTTTAGGACAACTATAATTAATTACAAGTTTTATTGTATCGTTTGCAACTGCATTTATCTTTTTAATTTCCGTAACAGATGGCTGGCAGCATAGTAATGCTTTAGATATGATGTGCTTTAGTGTAGTCATTTGGAGTACACTGTAAATATATTTGAATAAATTGGTCCTGTTTGAGTTAGATTGCTTCTCTTCATATGTATTTTGTCAATGATGTCAGGAGGACCAATTGTTTTGGTGTTATATTTTGATACTAGTTGTGCTATATTCAATTTACCCCTCTTTATCCGAAATAAAGTGATATGGGGGCTAAATGGTTTGTTTGGTCTAAGACCAATATCTGCCATCTTTGATGCGACCTTTTCAGCAAGACCAATAAGTGTTTTTCCTCCTTCTTCATCTACACCCATCCAGACAACTCTAGCAAATCTTGGGTTTGGAAATCCTCCAAGCCCTGTGTAACTTATTTTAATCGGCTCAAATTGTAATTCTGATAATTTACCTTTAATTTTATCAATGGTACCTAGGTCTATTTCGCCAAGGAAAAAAAGAGTAAAATGGAAATTCTGTTTTTCGATTGGTTTGACTTCCTGTGGGCTCCATCTAGCAACGTTTGTCAATTCCTCCTGCAATTTCTCAATGACTGTCTTATTGGATACCTCTAGAGCAATAAATGTCCGTATACCATTTAAATAACTCAAAATCTATCTGCAATGTGTTATATTTTCATGGAATTATAAAAATATCTGTGTAGCGAATATAAATAACATAATATTGAACCTTTCATATTATCACATCTATGATTCCATTAAGCCAATAATTATTTTAAAGTGGTGTTATTATTAGGTGATAAAATATATGCCAAAAACGAGAAAAAAGAAAAATGAATGTATTTAGAAATGAAAATCGGAAGCGGCTTATTGTATGCTTGACAGGAATGCCTGGCGCTGGAAAATCAACTGTAGCAGCTTCACTGAAGGAAAAAGGGTTTTCATTAATGACGATGGGAGATATTGTAAGAGAGGAGGCTAAACAACAAAATTTAGAGCCTACAGATAGTAATTTAGGCGATTTAATGTTAAAATTACGCTGCGATTTGGGTCCAGGAGCAGTCGCCCATTTAGTTTTAAGAAGAATGCAAAGAGACAGCGGCAATGGTATTGGCATAGGAAATGTGGTTATTGATGGTATAAGGAGTATTCACGAAGTTGAAGTATTAAAAACTATTGGCCATGTTAAGTTACTTGCAATTCATGCATCAACAAATACAAGATTTGGACACCTAAAAGAAAGAGCCAGAACAGATGCACCGTCAATTTTAGAGGATCTTATCACACGAGATAAACGTGAGTTGAAAGTAGGAATCAGTGAAGCAATTGCTTTGGCTGACGAAATATTATCTAACAATAATCAAACAATAGGAGAATTAAAAGAAAAAACATTGGTATTAATTCAAAAATGGCTTGATGAAATTGATGAAAATAATAATGAGTAAAACTATTATTGGTCTATAATCAATGCGAGATTCTCCGGTCAAAGCTCAAATTGAATTGAAAGTGGAGGCCCTGGTAAACGCTTCTGAATATTCTGAAAAAGTAATTGCCGCTATCACTAATGTCATTGACAAAAGCTATCCAGAGCTCAGATATGGAAACAGAGTTATCGCTAGATCTATTGGAAGTGCACCATTAAGAACAATTTATGAGCAGATCAGATCTAGATCTGCAATGGGTGTCTTGCGAAGGATGTTGATTGATAACAGAATAGCAGATACAACTTGGTTTCTTTTAAATAAGCAGGCAGCGTATGCTGGAATTGTGGCACTAGTTGAAGATGAACGGGAGTCGCCACTAGGGCCGATAAGGGTTAGTATAGATTGTGAGGAACTAGACACATTAATTGATTGGCTGGTTCCTATGAAAGGCTAATAAATAATGATAAAAGTCACGTATTAAAGTTGACTTCTCTAAAGTTGATTACTATTATTATAGTCTTATGTTGTATTTAGTTTCTCCTTGAAGATCTTTCTGCTAGCGATAGCGTAATTATTATTGTTAGGAAAGTTGTTGCCATATTGCATATATTTCTGTAATTCTAGTTGGGACATGAGATGATGATAGCCGCTATAATGTGTGGTGGTAAAGGAAGTCGCATTAGACAATCTCCCAATATTGAAAAACCATTATTAAAAATAAAGGATAAAACGATGATTGAACATGTCCTCCATGCACTTCTAGCATCTAAAAAGTTCGGAAGAATCGTTGGAGTATCAAGTCCCAATACTCCTAAAACGAGCACATTTCTTGGTTATTGTTCACCTGGTATAATTGACGTGATAGAGACAGAAGGGATCAGTTATTCCAAGGATCTTTCAGTGGTTCTCAGGAACCTAAAACCGGCCATGGTATTTGTAGTATCGTCAGATCTTCCACTATTAAATCCAAAAATTGTTCAGAGGATCATTTTCAATCGCTTGCCTGAACTACCCTGTATTTCTGTAGTTTCAGAAAAGCAGTACGTTCAGAGCATAGGTATAACACCAAGTCTAGTAGTCACAATTGGAGCAAAAGAATATTGTCATTCTGGCATAAACATCATTGATTCCTCAAAAATTAATGAGGGGCATGAGTTAGAGGAATATTACATGATAATGAACGAAAGGGAGATTGCTGTCAACGTAAACACGAGACAAGAACTGGGGGTTGCAAAAAGATTGCTTTATTCTAGTTAGTCAAGTGAGTTCAAAACTTTGCCGAGAATGTTTGCCCTAGAACCTGCAGTTTTAGCAATTAATTGACCACAATTTTTGCAATAAATATCCGTAGTAGTGTGAGTAAATATAACTTTCTTTTCTTCACACTTTGTGCATTGGATAGATATAAAGTTACTACGCGGTTTTGGAATCATTATATTGTTTCTACGCAACATACACACCTTCCCTAAGGTTGGATCTCCATTTTACGCATTCTCCTACCTTCCTTCATTGTCTTTCTCTGACATTTTTTACAAGTATAACGTAATGTAATTTTTTTTGTCGTTTTAGCCGTTCTCTTCAATTCCGGGAACTTTTGTCCACCATATCCTTTTTTATCTTCTGCATGTCTGCGTGCACCTTCTGCAGTCTTTCGATCCTTACCTTTCTTGTATATGGACACTGCTTGGACTGTATGGGTCTTGCATTTAGGACAGAACTTGCTCAGTTCCTTCTGCATTTTCATATAAACACAAGGATTAATTAGGGTAATTTAAGGACACCTGCAGAGTCAAATAAGGACGGTAAGAATAAAGGATATCCCATTATGCATTTCCGAAGCGTTGAGGAATCAATTAATTATATTTAGGCATGTAGTGCATATTTTATGTGGCAAGCCTTATAACAATAACATGAGGTGTATGCCGCAGCCCATACAATTAATTTTGGAAAAAATCTATATAGATTTAAATGCAATTTATTAATTCTCGCTATGGCTTGTTATTGTCATTTATTTTTCCTCTTTCATTTTATTATATGAATGAAATTTCTTTGCGTGGTCACGCATCTGTTCCATTCCTGTAAAGCTTACGCGACATCGTTTACATTCATAGGGTAAATATTTTCCATGAATTACTTGTTCATGCTGCATTAGTTCCTCGATTTTTCTGAATTTATTTCTGCAAGTTTTACATTCATATCTTTTGAACATAGGTTTCTACTTCCCAGTTTGATTTTGTTTATCCCAACAATCTCTGCATAATTGTCCTTCAATGTTCCACTTCGGTTTGGGATTATAACGAATTAGACCAATCCTTTTATCACATAAGGCACAATGGTTCATTAGTTTGTCATAATCTGATTGCCTCCTATCAAAGCAAATTTTGCAAAGCCTCACTCCTGCTTCCATATTCCACTGCCACCTCGGCGTATTTTTGTCGATTTCAAGGATAAGATCCTTTTTACATATTGCGCATATGACTTCAAGCTTTCTTTTTTCTTCCTGTTTTTTTAAAATAAATTCTTTCGTTTTCTCAATGTGGCAGTCAGCACATAAAAGACCATTGATGTTCCACTCCCTTAGAGGTTTGTACTTATGATTTAGCTCCTTATCACAATTAGCACAATACAAAACTCTTTTCTTTCCAAATAGATGCAAAGTTATTGAAACATAATATATCAGGACTAAAATATAGTATTCGACTCATTTCGCTATAAAAACTGGTATAATATCAAAGAATTAGTCTCTACGGTCTTTTTTAATATTAATTGGGATAAGTAACTTTGTCTTCTAGAGAAGAACCTACAGTCACTCTGGTCGATTCTAGCTCTATTAGTATAGGACTAACGCTAATAGACAGATTGATAAGCGGATACATTTAGCTACCCTTGCGCCTTGATCACTTTATGCTCAGACACATAATCGTCTTTAAATTGTGTTCATCTTTTCTTTTCTTATTGGTGTCTTTTTAATAATGACAAGCTTGGTGACATTATTCTCCTAGAAAATATCATCTCACATCGAATAGATTATTTTGACACTAATAAAGTTGGTAAGCACGTCAAACTAGAAAAGATCCCTTGAATTTTAATAACAATACGTAATATTTTAATAAAAGTATTCAATAAAGGTTAGAGGTATTCATATCATGAAGAAAATCGAGGCCGTAGTTCCACACGCGAGGCTTGGAAACGCATTTGCAGCATTAAAGGAATTAGATCTGGGAGGTTTAACTTATTATGATTCCAAGGGCAGAGGACAGAACCCAACACCCGAACTTCATTCTGGAAGAGGGACTTCGACTTATAGACCGGAATTCAATGTAAATGCTACAATTGAATTAGTAGTAAACGACTCAATGGTGGATAAAATTGTAGATAAAATTCTTGGAAGCGTTAGTACTGGCTTGGCCGGAGAAGGAAAAGTCTTCATATCTGAAATAGATGATGTCATAGATATTGGTTCTAACAAACGTGGAGAGTCTGCAATTTAATTCTGGTCTTTATAAATAAGGGCATTAACAGTTTCTTTGAGTGAGACGTTATTGCATGTACCAATAAATTGTCAATTATTCTTTTGCATAGATCTTTATACGGTGTTATCTCGGAAACGAAAGAATTTATAGCATACATATTGACCTGAATTAAAATTTATTAAAAAGATGTGTCCTAGCATAAACTAACTTGATATTTACTGAAACCTTAAATTAAGGTTAAAAACCCAAAAATTAAACCCCAAGCCTTGTTTTATTCATTATCTTTTGAATTCAATGAAGCGTACATAATTGCGACTCTCTCATCCTGACTCATCGTATCGTAGAAAAAATTTTAATGCATTAAACTGCACACGACTATACAACAGAGTTTTATGCAACAATAGATAATGACTTGATAGTTAATAATAATGAAAAGGATTTTGATTGTGGATGACGAGCCTAGTATTACTTTAGCATTCAAAAAGGGTTTAGAAAATGATGGATTTGAAGTCGATACTTTCACCGATCCTTCTTCCGCGTTGTTAAACTTTAAGACTAATTCATATGATCTGTTACTACTTGATGTAAAAATGCCAAAAATGAACGGTTTTGAGTTATATCAAGAGATGGAAAAGATAGACAATAAGGTAAAGGTCTGTTTTATTACAGCATTTGAAGTATATTATGAGGCATTAAGAGAAGTTTTCCCTAACCTCGAAACAGGTTGTTTCATCAGAAAACCAATTGAAATCGACGAGTTAGTAAAACGAATAAATAAGGAACTAAATTTATGATTTGAGGAACAGATTACGGATAATATTATTATGTTATAGGGAATTAGATTAGCATATATGATGCTTGATATCTATTTTCGGAAGGTATTCACTATTTTTATTGTTGAGAATTACCTTTTACGTTTCATTTCCTCTAACACGCTCTCCAAATATTGTTTCATATCGTCGTAGGATTATTCCATTCTTTTGTTATTTTTTGACTCTGCGTAAAATGATATTCCACCTCCTAAGTAATACTGTTAAAACTACAATAGCCACCGTACTGGTAGCGGAGAAGTAGGCCTCCGGCTACGAAAATTTCGTTTATACCAGCAGCCAACAGGGTAGCATTCTTGTTAAGGGCTACTAAGAACTGTGAATTGATATTGCTAATATTACCATAGCGTGCAAAAAACTCCGGTAGGTATTGACGTTTCTACTATTCCAATGTATCTGCCTGTATTTCTATTTATTATTGGAATTGTTATAAAAACCCTGTACGCACCAAATCTTTCATAGCCATTGGAAAATACTGGAGATAGGCTGATCTTTGTCTCTTTTATCCAATCTCTAAACGAGAAATCAACTCCAAGAAAAGTATTTGATCTCATCGGGGCTAAACTGAGTCATGATGTCATCTTTGTTTAAAATAAATAACCTATCTACGTCGCGAGCATTGTTTCAGCTAGAATTTCAGATTTTACTTTTTCATTATTAGCTCTTCAATAGCTTGGTTTGAGTTAAGCATGCCTTTTATCCTTCCATATCGTTCTACCAATTTAAGCTGCTGAGATGTAAAACAAACCGGAATTGTTCTTTTTTTACAATCCTCCATGACGGAATAGATTACATGCGATATTATAATTCTTTCTTTATGTTCAAGCGTTTACTTCGGAAATTCATGTCAATCACAGTTAGTCGTGCTGTTAAAGTTAACTGACAGAATAAAAAACGATTAACCTTTGACTCTTACAATTTTTATCCTATCAAGAACTTTCCAATATTCGACCTCGCCTCCTTGTCGGATCTTTTCTCTTAATTCATTCTCTGCTGATGATGTTTCAAACATCTCGAATGTCTCTAGATCCATAATTTGAAGTGTCTGTCCAGAAATAGAGACAACCTGACCGCTTCTTTTATCAATAAGAGGGACTTCTACATTGGCTGATACAGGAGACACAAGACTATGTTTTGAACCATCAAAAACACCCATTGCTGCTACTCTTGCTTTTGCAGAACCATGTTTTCCAGGTTTACTATGATCATATGAAACTATTCTACAAGGTTCTCCATCAATCACAATGTATGAACCAATTTTCAGACTACCAAGATCCATCGGCTTACTCAATACTATCAGAAAATACCTTTACACCACTATAATAAAAAAATAACTACGTGCACTTGTTGATTAGAAAATATAACCTTGACAACTGGATCAATAAAACGTTCTGTGATGGTTCTAGCCCTGGTAATATTCGTTCTCTGAAGAATGCTATATCAGGGACCAATGAAACTGTTGATTACCATCTATTAGTAAACAAGGCAACGGAAGACAAGAGGCCATTAGATTTGTATATGCAGATAGTTTCTATTAATTTCTCAACTGATGCCAAGCAAATGGCAAAAGAAGCAAAGGAAAAGGCCTACTTCATTTTTTCAAGTATAGAGAAACTAACTAAGTTATTTAATGAAATGCCTTTTCTTCCTACATCTCTTCTTGTTCGTTCGCAATATTTTTGGTCACTTTGATGGGTTTTCTCGCCTTTGACTTCAAGTACCACGGCATTTTTAAAATAAGGAAATGTGAACTTTGGCTCCTCAGCTGTTATGACTTGTATATCCGCTAGACTAGCTTTCCTTACTCGATCCCTTTTAGCTATAGTATTTGCTAGATCACCAATTTCAATATCGCCATAACTATATTTTGTGAAATAGATTGAAACGTAGTTGAGTTTTTCTCCTGCTTGTTCAAAAAGAGCAGTATTTAAGCTAAATATAAATGATAATCTAGCATAATTTTGTTTCATAATATCTTCTATTGCAGTATCTGTATCTTTGTAAGAAGCAAGTATATAGTGATTTGCCTTATTGGGAAAATACGGCATGATTTCGTCTGAAAAAGTTGCAGTAACAAAGTAAATAACAGCAATATTATCAGACTTTTTCCAATAATTGAGCAGGGTGACTGACTGTCTTTCATGTGGTGTACATATATATCCTTGTACACCATTCTCTCCGCCATCCAAGCCGAATAAGTTATTTCACAAAGATATATATATTATTACGTGCCTATCATTAAGGTAATACTAAAGTGTATTGGATGTGCTTGGACTTGCGATGCAAGCTCAATAAGACAGATTTTATGAGATAAGTCTACTTTTTCGCTGATTCTAGTAATATAAATCTGTAACGTATCTTCCAACCTACTGGTCTTGAAAACATAATGAGTGTCATATAATTGTAAAAAGAATAGTGTAGACGGCTTTATTCAATCAGACTAATTTAGATCAGAAAAGTGAATAATTTCCTTGACAAAAATTCAAAGATTATTCTGGGAATAGTAGTAAGAAGCTGAGGGAATTAGCTATTCAAAAATAAGAACTGAATTTCAGTTGTGTATAGTCTATTGATTTTGTGCTTTCTGCAGTATGCCATTTAGCAGAATTAATGTTTTGTAACTTGAACCTATAAAATGGAACCAGTACACAGCAGGCAATAAGTGAAATGGCTCCCCATGGATTAGACATAATATTTCGTATTATTTCGATAAGAGCATCACTTGGCGAAAGATCTATTTTGAATTTTGTTACATAATCACGAATTTGTTTATGACCTTTAATTGCTCTTATGACCTGCGAAGTAAAATCAGACATGTTATTTGCAGGACGGAAATAAACTAATGCATTGTCATTGTAAAGGACTTCTATTTTTTGCTCGAGTACCTTGCATTGAAGATAAAGATCTATTGCAATTATATCGGTTGGTATCGTTATTTTTTTGGCAATATCAGAACGAATTGATAATGCCCTCCCCATTGTAGTATATTGTGAAAGTCGGATCTTTCTTACCGATCTAAGCCAGTTTGAAATAAAAGTCGATGCCCTGCCTACAAGGCCTTCCATCTGAACAGGTGTTGGATTTGATGCACAGAGACCTGTTTTTCCTTGTATAGAACCTACCAGTTCTCTTAGACAATTTTTTCCAACAATAACGTCTCCATCACATAATACTATTATATCTCCAATAGACTTTTCAAATATTTCCTTCCATGCCTCTGCTGCTCCTCTTCTACCAGAATGATGCATAACTTTAATATTCAAAGAGTTATTTTGTGCGAATTTATCTACTATCTCAGGCGTATTGTCAGACGAATCATCAGAAACAAGCACTTCTGAAATAATAAAATCCTTTGGAGTATCTGCCACAAGTGATTTAAGAAGATTGCTTATATTTTCTTCTTCATTAAATGTTGGAATGCCAACTGTTACTCTTAGCAATATTAGAATTAACTTTTGTATAGATATTTATATCATGGACTAATAGATCTCGTTCATTGAGAAATAGGAGACCCGTACGACATTTGCAGACGGTAGCTTACTAATCATAAGCCGTACTACCACTAATAAGGTAGAGAATGTATCATAAGGATTAACCTTACCTTTTGAAGCATTGAAAATAAGAATATAAAGAAGAGAACATATGCTTATCGTTGCCAATTACATTTTGCTAATGAAGTTATATCAAACCTAGGATAATCAGAGTCTTATTTTAGCATTTCTCTTAACATTCGGACAAAAGTCAGTGATTCAAACAATGTACATATCTATGGTATATCATAGAGTGCATAAGATTCTAGTATTTTTATACGATAAATATTCATAGGTCTTCCATTCAACTCACAATTGGTATTTTGCAGACTCAACACATAAATGATTTTGAATACAAAGCTTTTCTTAATGAGGTTGGTCTGCAAAAAAAACACTTGATCTTTCCCATCTTTGTTCAGGAAGAAGAAAAAGAAAGCAAAATTAGTGCAATGCCAGGAATAACACAAACACCTCTAAAAGCTATAATCAAACAAGTTTATAATATCATGGACACAGGGATCTCTTCGATTATTATTTTTGGTATACCAGACAAGAGAAACGGAAAGGGATCTTTCGCTATAGATAAAAATGGGGTCGTTCAGCAAGCGCTAAAGAAGATAAAAAGAGAGTTTGGAAATTCGCTAAACGTAATAACAGATGTATGCGTATGTCAGTATAATCTGTCTGGCCATTGCGGTTTAGTCATTAACAACAAAGTGGATAATGATTCTTCATTGAATTTACTATCCAAAATTGCTCTTAGTCATGTAGAGGCCGGTGCAGACGTTGTTGCACCGTCATCAATGATGGATGGCCAAGTATATTCTATAAAGAAATCTCTTAAAGAATATGGATTTCAAAAAACTAAAATTTTATCTTATTCTGCCAAACATTTATCATCATTATATATGCCATTTAGATCAGCTGCGTACTCTAAAATATGCCAATTTGATATGCTCGATAAATCATCATATCAAATAGCATATACAAATCCAAGACAGATTTTAAGGGAAATAGAAACTGACATTAATGAAGGTGCAGACATGGTGATGGTAAAGCCTGGAATTGTGCACCTTGACCTTGTCTGTAGGATAAAGGAAAAATTTGGTTTTCCCACGGCAGTACAAAGTGTATCAGGCGAATATGCCATGATAAAGGCCGCTGCAATGCACGGTTGGATTGAGGAAGAAGGATGGAAAGTTAGTTCGCTTGCCTCAATAAAAAGAGCAGGAGCAGACAGAATTATTTCGTATTTTTCTATGGATATAGCTACGTACCTGGATGATTAACTGAAGATATCGTGTTGCAATATTGCTTATAATGATTGTTATAATCAATTTTTGGTGACTAATTTTTTAGATCTTGGTTGTGATTTAAAATCTCTGACCTAATTTTTTGATGTTCACCTAAGAACAATAAGGAAAGCCAGATCGTGCAGCTTTTTGCGCTTTATAATCATAAAACAAAGGTACCTTATTATATGAATTTTAGCCTCTCCTTCTCAATGTCGAGTCACAGTTATATAAGATTCCTACAACAAACGAGAATGTCCCGCGGTAGCTCAGCCTGGTAGAGCTTTCGGCTGTAGATGTCGGCTTACTTCATGTGCCGACCACGTGAAGCAGCCTATCGGGCAAACAACTTGCAGTAACCGAAGAGTCGCAGGCTCAAACAAATTAGTCGAAAGACATTTGGGGTAAATCCTGCCCGCGGGATACAATCATAATTCTATTTGCGTTTATATTAGAGGTTCCAAACGCATATTTAGTATGTCCAATAAGATTGAAACAGTCAATCCTTCGACCGGAAAAGTAATTGCAACTTATGATAAAATCAGTAAAGAAGAGGTCAGTCGAAAGGTCAAAAATGCAAGATTAGCCTTTGAAAAATGGAAAAAACTGGATATTTTCGAACGCACTGCATTCATGAGGAGCTTGGGGAGAGTAATGAGGAAAAACAAAGATGAGTATGCAAAACTCATTACAGAAGAGATGGGTAAACCGATAAGGCAATCAATAGCCGAAATAGAGAAATGTGTTTGGGTTTGCGACTATTATTCTGAACATGCAGAATCCTTTTTGAGGGATGAACTGATCCCAACTGAATTTCGCAAAAGTTTTGTCTCTTTTGAGCCGCTTGGGGTAGTGGCTGGCATAATGCCCTGGAATTTTCCTTTCTGGCAGGTTATGAGATATGCCGTCCCTACCGTAACAGCAGGCAATGTAGGAATTTTGAAACATTCAAGCATTTCATTAGGCAGTGCCTTAAAAATTGAAGAGGCATTCAAAGATGCAGGATTCCCGGATAATGTCTTCCAGTCTATTATCGGAGATTATGAAGCAGGTGAAGCGTTAATAGAGTCGAAAATCGATGGCGTTTCAGTTACTGGGAGCATTAATACTGGCAAAAGGGTAGCACAA
>Ga0182008_10002314_pt1 | contig 12003 bp, 12 predicted proteins | sample Sormic07211129_1_FD_120482 | JGI IMG/M metagenome (GOLD analysis project Ga0182008, IMG submission 120482) | Rhizosphere microbial communities from Sorghum bicolor, Mead, Nebraska, USA - 072115-129_1 metaG | ecosystem: Host-associated > Plants > Roots > Rhizosphere | place: USA: Nebraska...
CCGCGCTCACGCACCCAGAACAGTGTCGCGCCAGCCACAGCCGCCGGCATCATCAGGATGTTCACCACCGGAATCAGCAGCACCAGATAGACGATCCCGCCGAAGCTCATGCTCTGCCAGCGCTTCTGGCGCAGCCAGGCGAGCATCTCGTTCCAGCCGAGTTTGTGGTTGTCCGCCGGGTAGTCGATGTACTGGAAAGTGAGCATACATCGTCCGAAAGCCACGTCGTTCACAGCCCTTTCCCAAAGGGGTGAGTGGGAAATGTATCAGTGATATGGATGCCTTGAAAAGCTGAAGCTATGGGGCTTAGATAGCCATCAGGCTTGCCGCTGGGTGTTTTGGTAATGAATGAATTTCGTGTGACTGGTAAGATTCATGGACACGATGACCCCTTTTGACCGAAGCCTTCGTATGGCTAAGGTGAAGTCAAAGGGCACCAAGCCGGAAATGCTGGTGCGTCGGCTACTTTTTTCGATGGGGTATCGTTATCGGCTTCACGACCGTAGCCTTCCAGGCAACCCGGACATCATCTTCAAGGGCAAGAAGAAAGTCATTTTCGTCCACGGATGCTTTTGGCACCGACATGATGGCTGTCCGCTCGCAAGATTACCTAAGTCTCGGTTGGACTTCTGGATTCCAAAATTGGAAGGCAACAGAGAGCGCGATACACGCACGCTGCATCAGCTAAAGTCACTGGGATGGGAAGTTCTGGTGATTTGGGAATGCGAGCTTAAAGATTTGAATTTACTAGAGAAAATGCTGAATGGCTTTCTTGGTCGGGGGAACACGCAATGAAATCCGTTGAGCTCTTCGCGGGTGCGGGCGGTCTTGCTATGGGCTGTGAAATAGCTGGATTTTCACACTTGGCTGTCGTCGAGTGGGATAAGTGGGCTTGCGATACCGTTCGTGAAAACCAGAAGCGTGGCTATCCCCTGGTGCAGTACTGGAAGCTACATGAAGGTGATGTGCGTGGTTTTGATTGGAGCAGTGTTCCGGAAGGCATTGAGTTGCTTGCCGGTGGCCCTCCGTGCCAACCGTTTTCCATTGGCGGTAAACATGGTGCCTACGATGACAGTCGTGACATGTTCCCTGCGACTGTTGAAATCATCCGCACATTAAAGCCAAAAGCGTTCATCGTAGAAAACGTAAAGGGTCTGACTCGGGCTGCTTTTGCAAACTACTACCAATACATTTTGCTCCAGCTTGAATTCCCGGAATTACCACGTCGAAAGGACGAAGGTTGGCATGATCATTTGATGCGTCTGCAAGCCGAACGAACCTCGGGAAAACGTAAAGGTAAAGGTCATACCTACAACGTGGTACCGACCCTTGTGAACGCAGCTGACTATGGCGTGCCGCAGAAACGGGAGCGGGTCTTTATAGTTGGTTTTAGGGATGACCTTGGAGTTGAATGGTCCATCCCGGAAGAGACCCATAGCTACGATGCCTTGCTACATTCTCAGTGGGTTACCGGTGAATACTGGGCTCGGCACGGTCTCAAAATGCCGGAAGTACCCGCCAAGCTTTTATCACGTGTTCGTAAGCTGAAAAACGATTTGCTTCCCATGGATAAAGCGCCATGGAGAACGGTTCGTGATGCGATTGCCGATCTTCCTGATCCCGAAACCAAGGCAGCACTGAAAGTCCCTAACCATACGTTCCAAGGTGGTGCTCGTTCCTACCCTGGTCATACGGGTAGTCCTTTGGATTTACCAGCCAAAACGCTGAAAGCTGGTGACCATGGTGTACCGGGCGGCGAAAACATGCTGGTCAAGGCAAATGGCGATGTACGTTATTTCACTATCCGTGAGAGTGCTCGTATCCAAACCTTCCCAGACGGTTTTCGGTTCCATGGAAGCTGGTCCGAAACAATGCGACAGCTTGGCAATGCAGTGCCGGTATTACTGGCGCAGCGCGTGGCTTCAAGTGTTGCGGAGAAATTGGCAATTGCTGAAATCATCCGCATTCAGAAAACCGTCAAGAAGGTGGTAAACGTCGCATGACGGGCAAAGTCATTCCATTCAATCCGTTGGATAAGAAAAACCTAGGTGCCAGCGTTGCAGAAGCGTTGCTGTCGAAGGAAGTACATCCACTCAGCGCATTGCCAGCTTTTGATGGTGCAGGTGTGTATGCGATTTACTACACCGGTGACTTCCCTGCATATGCTCGCTTAGCGTCGTTGAACCAAAGTGGACAGTTCATGCTGCCGATTTATGTAGGCAAGGCTGTTCCTGCTGGTGCACGGGTGGGAGGTGATTTAAGTTCATCACCGGGTAAGGTGCTTCATAAGCGATTGAAGGAGCACGCCGACAGTATTCGCGCAGCTGAAAACTTGAATATCGATGATTTTCATTGTCGATTTTTAGTCGTGGACGACATTTGGATTCCGTTGGGTGAGTCGCTGATAATCGCGAGATTTACACCGGTATGGAACTCGCTAATCGATGGTTTTGGAAACCATAACCCTGGAAAGGGGCGCCATGCTGGGATGCGTCCACGTTGGGACGTGCTACATCCGGGGCGATCATGGGCAATGAATCTTGCTGATCGGCCCGAAAAGGCGAATGACATTTCCGACGACGCTGAAACATATCTTCGTGAGCGAGCGCCAAGCCTTTCAACCCAATTCATCAAGGCGGAAGGCGAGTAGCTGATTCTGCAAGCTGTACGCAATCTACGCCAGTTCAACACCTAGTCACTTCGTTCAAATCAAGCGCAATCCGTCGTGTATTCATGGCTGATTGCGCTTTAGTGGCCTATGGACATCGGTCGTGCAATGGAATACGGTGAGGCAGCGGCTCAAGCACGGGCAGAGTGACCGAAGGGATCGTAACTCAATGCGAATCAACGAAAGTAGTGAGAAGTTTGAGTTATACATACTTTCGCTATGGTTTCTTTTTTTGCTGATTATAGTTGTTACTGTCGATATCCCATTTTGTTATGGGAGTGATTGCAAGTTTATTGGTTTTCTGCCACTGCTTCAAATGAATGTCGTTTCTGTAATTGCATTAGTTTTTTTGCTTTTTGGTACAGTGTTTTACTTTCGATTTGATTATCGTATTGCAGGAAGTAAAAGCATTGCTGCAAAAATCATGAAGATTGAAGATGTGAATTATGAGCATCTAACATTTCTCACGACCTACATTATTCCCTTGATTTGTTTTAATTTGACAAGTGTTAGGTACTTGCTTGCGTTGGGTTTGTTGTTATTTATTATTGGCGTTATATACGTCAAAACTGATAAGTTTTATGCTAATCCAACTTTGGCGGTTCTTGGTTTTAGGGTCTATAAAGTTAACTTGCAAACGCGTGTCGGGTTGGTCGAAGGTGCAGTAGTTATTTCAAAAGAACGATTGGCTGAAGGTGACCAAATAAATCGCCTAGGTCTGGATGATAAAGTCTTCTTTGTAAGGAAAGCATCGTGACATTAGATGAGTTGAAGGCGCAAATATCGGCGGTGATTGCTGACGGGTGTGGGGCTGAAATTTATTTTCTTTTAGATTCCGACAATGGCATGCAGATAAAAAAAGCGGACATTGATGAGGTGCCGCAACAAGAATTAACCAGCATGTTTGTTGAGTCGATAACGAATAGGATTCTGCTAAATGACAATCTTTCGTTGATCGAGCTTTCTAGCGCTGATGACCGTAGGGAAACGGTTTATCACTATGACTTACCTGACGTTCCTGATGAATTGCAACACCTGAGAAGTATCATTGCGGCGGATGACTTTGAGGAGTTTTCCTTTGCTGATGACAGGTTGAATAACCTTGAAGGTATATTGATTCTGCTGGGTAATGCAGAACATCAGATGGCGTTGTATAAGTATCAGTACCCTGTCGCGTTGTTACGTAAAGACACGGGTTTCAACTTAATGCGTGCTCGGGGTAGTAATAGGTTTAAGAAGCTTGATGAGGATGTGTTGAAAATCAATGCGAAATTTGAATTTTTCAAAATAGGTGGGCAGTACTATATTCTTGATTTGAAGGCATTGGAACGTTTTTTTGGGTTTCATGATGCTATCAAGAATATCGCAACCCAAGGTATTGAAAATATCAGACAAGCTGATTTGGTTGAGAGTGTACAGGTGTTTTCTGATCGGCTAGATGATATTTCATTTTCGAGAAAACTTGTGCGGGCGGCTAGTTCCTCGCCGGTTCTAAATTTGATACCAAATGCTGAAGTTATTAGTTTTGCGAGCACTCATCCAGCATTGCGAGGGCGATTTAATTTTACAGCCGATGGCGAACGGTTCAGCTTGCGAACGAAAAAATCTCAGGGGTTGTTCTTGAAGTTATTGAATGATGACTTTCTTCAATCTGAGCTTACTAAGCGATATTATGATAGTTTGGCAAAAGACGCCATTGATGCGGGCGTGGCAGAAGTTGTCGTCGAGGCGGTCTAAGTTTTGCGGATATTGACCCTTCGGAAAAGTAGGGTCAATAACTTTTTATTATGTGCCGTATCGACGAAATTCACACCTTTGTGTGTTTTTTCACGTTGGGTAGATTGTTCGTGACTGTCCCCATTATCGACCAACCTATTTATTCCAGTGTCGTTTTACAGTTGCTATGCCTAGGTTTAATTCGCTTGCTACCTGTGCCTGCGTCTTGTTCTGTACTTTGAGGCGCTGGACGGCCTCTGTGGTGTCATTAGCTGCTGGGCGGCCCAATTTCTTACCTTCTGCTTTCGCACGTCGTAAGCCTGATTGTGTGCGCTCAATCAACAGGTCTCTTTCAAACTCGGCCACTGCGCTCAAAACCTGCATCGTCATTTTTCCAGCCGCCGATGTGAGGTCTACTCCACCCAGGGCTAGGCAATGAACTCGAATACCGTTGTCTGCGAGGTATTCAACCGTAGACCTAACATCCATTGCGTTACGCCCCAAACGGTCCAATTTGGTCACGATCAAAACATCTGATGATTCCATGCGTTCTAGAAGCTTCTGGAATCCAACACGCTCCTTTGTGGGGATGCTACCTGATACCGTTTCTTCGACGACTCTGCTCGGCTGTACATCGAATCCTGCTGCTTTCACTTCTTGCAACTGATTCTCAGTGAATTGGTTGAACGTAGAAACTCGGGCATATAGAAATACACGGGACATGGTTAATACCTAGGTATCATTTAACGTGGGATCATAGTGTCATGGTATCATTAAATGTCAATGGTTATTTTTATGATGCGTGTTGATGGCATTTATGATGGGATCGTAAAACGGACATTAGATGATGCGCTGCTATTATCAGCTCGCCAATCTAGGTTTTGATCAGGAGCAAGCCTTGGATACTGCATTGGAAGCCTTAAGGCCTACGGGTAAATGGATGATCATCGATTGCGTGGAAGAAGCGGGTATCGATGTCAAAGCATGGAGCTTCAGAAAGAAAGACGGTCAACCGGTGGCTTTGCCTCAATCCAATGGTGGGTACTGCTACGAATGGTCTTTTCGCAGTAATAACGGTCGTATATTTTTGTTATGCGTCTGGTTCGAAGAGCTACGAGTTGATGAACAGGGGCGAATTCACTTTCCGGGCAACCTAGCCGCCTATGCCGATACGTTGATCCGGCGGCTCGAAAAAGACCCCAAAAATAGAAACCGCACTATCAAAGACCCGCGCATCAGTCGTGCGCAGCATTTCAACTCGACAGTTCAGCTTGCCTACATAAACGCGGTCCCTGTACGTGTGGTGATCGTGTCAGGACCTGTCCGTGAGATAGAAGACATTGATTCTGGAAATGACCGTGCTGTTGGTCGTTACTTAGATGGCGAATCTTGGACAGTGGAGAGTTTTGATAAGGACACTGGTGCGTTTGTCCTGATTCGCGGATGCAGTTTTGACCAGCCATTAGAAACAACGAGATTTGAGGAAAACACAGCCGTTTTAAATGGGCAGATAGTGAGCGATCAGTTTCAGCAGGAAAACCGCTCTGAGGCTTATACATACAATGGTGTTCAAAGGTACCGAGACCCGAAAGTACGTGCACTTGTACTGGCAAGATCGAAGGGAATATGTGAACTGACAATGGCTCCAGGTTTCAAAATGGCAAACGGCGGCACCTATTTGGAAACGCACCATATTGTCCCTCTTTCGGAAGGTGGTGCCGACACAATTGAAAATGTCATAGCACTTTCCGCCGATGCCCATCGTCAAGCGCACTATGCTGTGGATCGCGAGGATTTGCGACGACAGTGCCTTGAAATCGTTGCGGAGCGCTTGAAATCTTTACCTTGTGTGAACGGCGACAGTTGTGCCTGTATTTGAATTCAAGGACGGAGCAAATGGGGCAGTAATCACTCGCTGCGATTCAGCTCTATTTCCAGTTCTGATATCAGAACGGATGGCTGGCAGTGCAGCGCCTGTGCAAGCTTGAAAACTATCGCAATCGTAGGTAGGTGAATCCCGCGTTCTATCAAGCTGACATAGTTACGCTGCACATCAGCCTCATGCGCAAGCTGTTCTTGCGTCAGCCCGGCCTCTTTGCGTTTTTGGCGCAATACCTTTCCGAAAGCTAAGCCAATATCCACGTTCACAGACCCATCTCAAAGATGGATCACTGTCCGCGATAGCCCGGGATTCGTCCTCACAGTATACTGTGAATATAGATCTTGAAAACATAACCCTTGAGGTGGCAAATGAAGCTTTACATCGCAATGTTCATCGCAACACTAAGCATGCCGTTGGCCAGTATGGCCGGCATTTTTTCCATGGAGCTTGGCTACGTCTGGAATATCCGGCAGGCGCTTGGCGTTGGTGTCCTGGTGGGGGCTGTGATGCTGCTGGTGGCGTTAATCTTGTTCTTAGCCGGGGTTCCCTCGACCTTGCAGCGCCTGCGTGCCCAAGTCCTTCCCCGTTCTCAACAGGAGCACAGATGAAATATCCGTTGATTGTTGCGTTGCTGGCGGCCTCATTCGTGGCCCAAGCTGATTACGATAATGGGGCGTCGAGCTACTTCAATACACGTCTTTTGAATGTCGTTGAAACCACGGATTGGAATTTTTCGAAGGCCGTGAACCCTACCCAAATTTTCAATGACTGGCGGGCAAACCAACCGCGTGCAGAAATTAAATATTCTCAACCTCGGCTCTACCACGGTCGTATCGATAAAATCGTCGCGGACAACGGCAATGCCAGTTTCATCTTGGATTTTGGAAAGAAAACGGCTGTGACCGTCACCCTGGCACCCGTGCAAGCCGCATCTTGGTCAGTAGCTGGTAACCAATTGAAGGCGGGCGAGTTGAAGCCCAACCGGGAGTTCGCTGCCAATATCGACGCAGGTCGTGAAATGTACTTTCATTGCATGAGAGCTGAATTTGGAATAGGTGTGTACCTCGTTAACTGCATTGCTCTTCCGCCGAACATTGCGTTGGGCAATGCCCGCCCAGAAGTTATCTACGACATGGATGCCAACGTGAGTTTCGATGATTTGATCAAGGCCAGGGCATCAGAGGGCTGGGCTCGTCCTCCAAGTGCGCGTCGCAACATGGCTACCACAGTTCAAATTGGCATGGCTGCCGATGGAACTATCACGTCGACAGAAGTCACCAAATCCAGCGGTGACGTTCCTTATGACCGTTCTGTTGTGGCAGCCATTCGAAATATTGGGCGATTGAATGAAGTCCAAGACATGAGGCCAAGCGATATCAATGCACACCGTTCATTCAGCATGACATTTACACCAGATGATCTTGCGTTATAACTGGAGTCGCAACCTTTTTCCAGGACATCCGATTATTCAAAAAGTGCCAAATAAAACAACATGTCCCAAAAGGTCTGCTTATGTAAGCAGCTTACAAAGCTAGCTGGTACATTCTACCGGCTAGCTGCTACCGGTACCAGATGGTACCTAATATACATCCGTTGCGATTATTTACTCTTTTATCGGTACGGCACCCAAACATGTTAGGCATGACCAACACGGGTTAAACCCCATCCTAGTGTGTTTGGAAAGGCCCGAACGGCATGGGGTAACCCAGCATGTCCGGTATGGTCAACACCGGTTCAACCCCATCCTAGTGTGCATGGAAAGGTCCAAGCGGCATGGAACACCCAGCATGTGATACGGTACAGCCGATACTAATGGATTAAGATCGAGTACAGCGAACTTGACTGGGATAATTTAACTCACGACGCGTAGCGAGTTTTCCTTGCGTAGCAAGGGAATAGATTGTAGCTGGTTAGACTATTAATGGTTTTCAGTGACGTTAACTGTTCTTCGCTAACGCTCCAATCGTTCGCGTTCGCTCACGATTAACTTCAATTTTACTGTTGAAATTTTTGGGTGTTTCCTTATATATTAAGGAAATTCCCAAATTTTGGACCAGGACCAAAAACGATTGTCATTGTTATGCCGCAGCTTTCAGCTTTCGCTGGTACTCGTAGATTTTTCCAACTTCGATTCCAGTTTGTTTCGCAACCTTTGAAGGCTTTAAACCCAGTTTAAGTAACTCCATAGCTGCCGGTTCATTAGTTTCACCAGCTTTACCTCGTTTTTTTGGCGTTTTATATTCTTTAATTAAAGTGTTATCAATTTTCGCGGTTGGCAGGTATGTTTGAATTAGATAGTCTGCTACCGATTCGTCTTGAACAAACAGGTTGACGTCTTTCAGTGAACTCCTTGCGCGAAGTGAACAACGATAAACGTTTTGCAAGGCTCGCTCGTACAGGTGTGTACGTTTCCAAGCATGGATTAACGATTTTTGACATTTTGAATATTTCTTGGCTAAAGCCTCGAATACTTTGGCTGCCGTTGGAAGCGGATTGCCATGAAACAAGCACAATACATTGGACTGATCGGTGTGGCCGTTTAAACCACGACTGTCGAGTTTGCACATGATAAATTTTTTAGATTCATCGAGTTTTGCCCAGTCATGAGCAAAAACTAAACATTTACTATTGTCGTCAATATGTTTGGAAACCATGTTGGCGATAACCTGGATATTCCTAATTTGTGCGGTGTTTTGCTGATTGTCATTAGTGGATTCCAAGGACTCCAAAACACTTTTGCTACATTGGCCTTTGCTCAACAAAGGCACAATCTTGATGTTTTGTTGATGTTCCGGGGGCGAGTTTGGAGTGAGAATTGATTGCTTTGCGACAAACCCTTGCGCGGTGGCAAACCACTCAAACAATGACCCTTCCCAAGTTGCTGACAGTAAATGAACTTCTTTGCATTGGGAAAATCTCTCTAAAAATCCGCTTTCTTCGGCGTAATAGATGAGGCTTTGAGTGTTGCCATAGGCTGTTACATAAACGTCAGCTTTGTCGAGTACCGCCTTGCAAATTCTATAGGCGTCATCACTCAGCAATGGTACCGTAGTTTTTCTCGTTCCTGTTTTCTCGAAGACCTTGATGTGTTCCATAATTTTCCTGGTGCATCCATCTTTGATGAACATCTTATTTTCATCGTCTACGTCAAAATACTGAAATACAGCTAGTTGATTCGTGGCGACTGCTGTTGGGTAAACTTGAACGTGGTTTGGTAACTCATCAGTGATTACGATCCAGTGTCGAAGGTGTTTTTTGCTGCATCGATGAAATGCCGCGTGCTGACATACAATTAACGGTGTCAGTTCAGCAGGGCAAAGATGCTTATTCAACTTTACAATTGATGGGTCGTTGGGCTGGCTTTCAATATTCAATGGGTTGCAATCCGAGAGTTCGGCGCACACTTCGTATGCTAAAGGCTTGGTCGGAACTACGAAGATAACGTTTTTTCCTTTTGCGATCCATTCGCGTGCAGCTTTACAAGCTGTCCATGTTTTTCCAGTTCCTGGTCTAGCTAAAGCAATGTTGATTGTCTTGTTCATTTTCAATCCTGGGTTGGTGTTGTTGCTTATGATTGCACAATAAATTGCGATTCTAAACATTGGACCAGGATGAATGTTTTGAGGGGGTTATTATTAGCTTTGTGGCCTATGTGGTAGTTGTTTTGTTTATATCAATTGTTGGATCGATTTTGCATGGCGGGGATGGTGGTATAGCGCCTTTGTTTCTGCGGGTTTGTATCAATGCCATCGTGGGTTAAGTGAGATGTAACGTGTCGGAGGCGTATTTCTATAAAATTATACGGGGTAAGATCGCTTTCTTTTATGTGGTCATTTTGTAGGTGGCCCGCAGTTTCGCGTCGAAGTATCGGGAATGCCGTGCGCTCTTTGCGGGCTGAATGTGATTCTAATTTACGTTAGCTTAGCTCCTATGCGCGGTTAGGCTCATATCCCCGTTTCTTTCCTTGGCTTAGACTGGCAGTAGAAGGTATTAGCCCCGTAGATTCTGCGATGCTTGGCAGCTTACGAATTTCTTCGGCCATTCTGGACAACGGATTTACCCCGTATCGATCACCTTCATTTGACCGTGCATGGCCCGTTATCCAATCACTTACTTCTTTGGGGATTCCAACCTTCCTCGCCGTGGTCTTGAAAGTGTGTCGGAAGCCGTGTAAAGGGTGACGTCCTTTTCGATAGACTCCCCAGCGAATAACCAATGGGCGCCATGCTTTGGACACGATGCCCGCGAAGCCATCGGAGACCTTTATCAACTGTGGGAATAGTCGAGATTCTTGGTCTTTCCCATCCACCAGTTCCAGGATGCCAAGTTTCAGCAGGTCGTCATGCAGGGGCACATCACGTCGGCTACCCTCGGTTTTAACAGATTTGTCCGGCTTATCATCGTCAATCCTTATGAACCAATTTCCTCCGGAGTCTTGACGCATATCACACACATACAACTGGCTGATCTCTTCACGTCTTGCTCCGGTATAAGCTGCGATTAGCGGCAGCCAAAACAGCGCATTACCTGGACGACCGGACGAATACCGTAACGCTTTGAATTCAGGCTGACTGAAAATAGTTACAAGCTCGCTCCATTCGTACCCCTTGGCATCTTCGAGTAGGCGTTTTGGTTTCGCCGATCCTAAGCGTTTGTGGATACGTGACGCACTCACGGGATTGAAATCAATCAAGCCTGCATCCGCAGCATAAGAAAATACAGATGATAGGCGGGCGATAATCAGTCGAATCGAGGATGTTGCCAGTGGCGTATTGCTGTGCTTGACCACGGACTTTGTTAGCTTTCCGGCGAAATCCTGGATTTGTGATTGTCCAATCTCCGCCACGTCACGGTCGCCCATCAGTGCTATGAAACGATCCACGGACCGCTTGTAGTCGACTGTATGGCGACGGATTACATGTGCGGGCTTGTTTCCCAACGCTAATGATTCAACGTAACCAAGAAACGCTTCTGAGAGCCTTAGGGGCTTTTTGATGGGTAAGCTTGCGTCTTCACTCGCGGTGGTCGCGTGCGTACAGATCGGGCTTGAGAACGGATTAAAACGTGGCGAAGGACTCAGGCACGCATGACCGCTGCGCGCCTGTTGAAAAAATCGTTCGGACTCTGCATATGCGATTGCAAATGCAGCCTTGGCCTGTTGATGGTTTCGTGTGTTCAGCGAACGGCGAATTTCGGTTTTACCAATCACCTTTCGGATGTCATCTGGCACCCTGCGTCGTAGATAATAGATACCAGAGTCGGGGTGCCGGAATGGTTGTGCTATCAGTGCCATATGTACCAGCCTTGTGTATCAGTTGGCTGGGAAAGGGCAGTTCAAGCGTGATCAGCAAAACGGGGTCTTTCTCTCAGTCGTACCGTGTCAGCGTTGCGCCACCAGATTCTCTGCGCCGCGCTCACGCACCCAGAACAAGGTCGCCCCGGCCACGGCCGCCGGCATCATCAGGATGTTGACCACCGGAATCAGCAACACCAGGTAAACAATCCCGCCGAAGCTCATGCTCTGCCAACGCTTCTGCCGCAGCCAGGCGAGCATCTCGTTCCAGCCCAGCTTGTGGTTGTCCGCCGGGTAGTCGATGTACTGGATTGCCATCATCCACACCCCGAACAGCAGCCACAGCGGCGCGGCGACGATGTTCACCACCGGGATGAACGAGAGAATGAACAGGCCGATGGCGCGGGGCAGGAAGTAACCGAGTTTGCGCATTTCCCGGGCGAG
>Ga0182008_10002316_pt1 | contig 11997 bp, 8 predicted proteins | sample Sormic07211129_1_FD_120482 | JGI IMG/M metagenome (GOLD analysis project Ga0182008, IMG submission 120482) | Rhizosphere microbial communities from Sorghum bicolor, Mead, Nebraska, USA - 072115-129_1 metaG | ecosystem: Host-associated > Plants > Roots > Rhizosphere | place: USA: Nebraska...
AGAAGGTCCTGACGGCGAGCTGATTCCCGACTACGAGTCGACCTTCCCGACGATCAACGAGGGCGAGGTCGTGCACGGCACCGTCGTCCGGGTGGACAAGGACGAGGTGCTCGTCGACATCGGTTACAAGTCGGAAGGGGTCATCCCCGTCTCCGAGCTGTCGATTCGCCGCTCCGTGAACCCGCAGGACGAGGTCACCCTGGGCGACGAGATCGACGCGCTCGTGATGACGAAGGAGGACGCCGAGGGTCGGTTGATCCTCTCGAAGAAGCGCGCCCGGTTCGAGATCGCCTGGAAGGCGATCGAGGGGGCCTACGAGCAGAGCGAGCCGGTCAACGGCCGCGTCATCGAGGTCGTCAAGGGCGGTCTCATCCTCGACCTCGGCGTGCGCGGGTTCCTGCCGGCGTCGCTCGTCGACATCCGCCGCGTGCAGGACCTCGACGAGTACCTCGGGCAGGAGCTGCGCTGCAAGGTGATCGAGCTCAACCGCTCGCGCAACAACGTCGTGCTGTCGCGCCGCGCCGTCCTCGAGGACGAGCGCAAGGAGCAGCGCCAGCAGATCCTCGACCGGCTCAGCCCGGGCGACGTCGTCGAAGGGACGATCTCGAACATCGTCGACTTCGGCGCGTTCGTCGACCTCGACGGGATGGACGGCCTCATCCACATCTCGGAGCTGTCGTGGTCGCACGTCAACCATCCGTCCGAGGTCCTCGAGATCGGGCAGAAGGTGAACGTCAAGGTGCTCGACATCGACCGCGACCGCCAGCGCATCTCGCTCGGCCTGAAGCAGACGCAGACGGATCCGTGGCAGCAGGTGCTCGAGAGCTACTCGGAGGGCGACGTCGTGCAGGGCAAGGTGACGAAGGTCGTCACGTTCGGCGCATTCGTCGAGATCCTCCCGGGTGTCGAAGGGCTCGTGCACATCTCGGAGCTCGCCCAGCACCACGTCGAGAATCCGCGCGAGGTCGTCTCGCAGGCCGACACGGTCAACGTGCGCATCCTCGAGGTCGACGCCGAGCGGCGCCGCCTCTCGCTCTCGCTCAAGCGCGTCGAGGACGGCATGCCCGTCCAGCCGGCGCCGGGCGAGGACGCTCCGCCGCCCGCACTCGATCTCTCGGAGGACGTGTTCTCCGACGAGACGCTGCCGGATCCGGAGAGCTCGGCGGCGGTCGAGGTGCCGACGACGGACGAGCCCGCCGAGGGCCCGGACGACGCCGCACCCGCTCCCGACGAGGAGTAGCAATGCCGCCCATCAGGGTCGCGATCACCGGGGGGATCGCGGCCGGGAAGAGCGAGGCGCTCGCCGCGTTCGCACGGCACGGTGCCGCGACGGCGTCGAGCGACGACGTCGTGCACGACCTGCTCGCCCACGACGACGACGTGCGCGACGCGATCCGCGCGCGCTGGGGCGACGCCGCCGTCGGGAACCGCCCGCGGATCGGCGAGATCGTCTTCCACGACCGCGATGAGCTCACGTGGCTCGAGCAACTGCTCCATCCGAAGACGCGCGCCGCGATCGACGAGTGGCTCGCGCACGTCGACGCGCCGCTCGCGGTCGTCGAGGTGCCGCTCCTCTACGAGACGGGCGGGGAGACGCGATTCGACAAGGTCGTCGTCGTCACGGCGCCGCCGGCCGCGCGCGCGGCGCGCCGCGCAGCGGTCGACGACCGGCAAGGCCGCTTGATCCCAGACGAAGAAAAGCTGCAACGAGCGGATTTTTCGTACGTGAACGACGGGTCGCTCGAGGCGCTCGACGGCTTCGTCGCAGGCGTGGTAGAGAACCTCCTATCGTCCTCCGCCGGCTGACAGTCCTCGTCGCGCTGGTCGTCGTCGCGGCCGGAGCAGTCGTCTATCTCCAGCGCACCGAGCCGCCGTGGTACGCGCGGCTCTGGTATCCGCTCCGCTACGCGGAGATCGTGCGCGTCCACGCGGCGAACTACGACCTCGACCCGGCGCTGCTCGCGGCGGTGATCGAGCAGGAGTCGAAGTTCAACGCGACCGCGCAGTCGAGCGCCGGCGCAGTCGGACTGATGCAGCTGCAGCCCGCGACCGCGAAGGGAATCGCGAGGTACACGGGCGGCTCGAAGTTCGTCGTTTCCGACCTCGAGAACCCGGAGATCAACGTCCGCCACGGCGCGTGGTACCTCCACCACCTGATGCAGAAGTACCACGACGAGCGGCTCGCGCTCGCCGCGTACAACGCCGGCCAGCAGAACGTCGACCGCTGGCTCGCCGCGGACGAAGGCGTGCAGTTCGCGGAGACGCGCGCCTACGTGAACCGCGTCGAGCGGCTCAAGGACATCTACCGCCGCGCGTACGGGAAGGAGCTAGGGCTGTCCGGCTGACCGGGGCCGCGAGACAGGGCAGGCGCCGCTCTTCGCGTTGAGGATCGAGATCCGTTCGGTGCGCGTGGAGTGGTTGCCGCGGACGTCCGCGACGCGAACGGAGACGACGTAGGTCCCGTTCGGCAGCTTCGTCGTGTCGAAGCCCCCGGCGAGGAGGAAGAGGTAGCGGCCCGGCATCCCGGTGTACTGCTGTGCGCCGAACCGTGGGCTGTTCTCGTACGTCCCCTTCGCGTAGATCGCGAAAAACCGACGGTTTCTCGGCAACCTCCGGCGGAAGTCCGCGGTCGTCGTGCGGGGCACGACCGTCTTGCCGCCGACGCGCGTCATCCACCACTGCACGAGCGCGGGCGCGACCGGCAGGCCGCGATAGGCGCCGGGCACGGGCACCGGCTGCGGGTCGTACGCGTCGACGTCGAGCTCGACGCGCCCGCAGAGCCCGACCGCTGCCTGCGCGTCGCCGGCGAGGTTGCGGACGACGATGCCGCGCACGCGCGGGATGGTGCGGTCGCGGTACGGCGTCAGGTGCCCCTGCTGCAGCGGGTTCACTGCGTGGCTGCCGTCGATCTCGGTGATGTGCACGTGCCCGTACGGCGGCTGGACGTACCCGAGCACCGTCTCCTTCGCAATCGCACGCTCACCCTCGCCGGCGACGGGCGTGATGTGGAAGTACTGGAACGTCACCTCGTGGTCGGTGATGAGGTTGATCGTCGCGGCGCCGACGTAGTGGACGATTCCGTCCTCCACGGGATAGACGGGCGTGCCGTTCGGTGCCGCGATGTCGACGCCTTGGTGGAACGAGATGGAGGACGGGCCGTCGAAGGCGCCGGCGAGGATGCCGTTCTCGTAGACCGTGCGCGGGTCGCCGAAGAAGCCGCGGATCGGGTGCTGTCTGTCGAACGGCTTGAGCGGCCACGGATATGCCGAGGCCGTGCCGGCGCACGCGAGCGCAACCACGATGACAAGCACGAGACGACGCATCCCGACGTTGATTTGACGCCCGCGCGTCGCTCCCTGTTAGTTCACGACCAGACGCTGTTCGCGCGAGCCGTGGTTGCCGCGGATGTCGACCGCGGTCACGATCACCCGGTACGTCCCGGGGCGGAGCGTCACCTCGCCCAGGCGGAAGAGGTAGACACCCGGCTGACGGTACGCGTAGAAGTGCGTGAACGTCGTCATGTTCTGGTGCGTGCCACGAGCGTAGACCGACCAGAACGTGCTCTGCGCCGGCAGGTGCTCGCGGACGTCGTAGACGACGCGAGTCGGCACGACGGCCCGGCCCGCGGCGTCGACGAGCCGCCACTCGAGCAGCGCCGGCGTGACGGGCAGGTCGTGCCACGCGCCGCGGACCCGGGTGCTCGGCATGTCCTGCGCGGTCGCCTCGAGGTCGACGGTGGCGCCGTCGCGGTGGACGTCGATCGCGGTGACGGTGGGGGCGGTCCGGTCGGTGTACGGGGTGAGGTGGCCGGGCTGGAGCGGGTTGACGATCACGCCGTGGTCGAGCTCCGTCAGGTGGACGTGGCCGCACGGCTTCATGATCCGGCCGAGCACGGTGGCGTACGCGGTGACGCGGTCGCCGCGGCGGACGGCCGCGCGAAGGTGCCAGTACTCGAAGGCGAGCCCGCCGGCGCCGGCGACGTCGATCTCCTCGTCCGTGACGCGGGTCACGACGCCGGACTGGACCGGATAGACGGGTGTGCCGTTCGGCGCCGAGATGTCGACGCCGAAGTGGAACTGGAAGTCGCCTTCGCCGTGGAGCAGCGTGTCCCGGGTCGGCGGTCCGAAGAAGAGCGTCCGCGGGTCGCCGAAGCTGCCGCGGATCGGATGCTCGCGGTCGAAGGGCTTCACCGGCCAGTGGTAGGCGGCCTGCGCGGGCGCCGAGAAGGCGGCGGCGACGACGAGGACGACGAGCGCGAAGCTGCTGCGGGTGGGGGCTGAGGTGGTCATGCCCCGACCGTCCGGGGAGGCCCAAATCAGCCCCTCACCCGCGTCTCACCGCCCGCTAACGGCTCAACCGAGGAGGCCGAGGCCGGCGAGCATCTGCGGCAGCTCGCGGTCGTAGCGCAGGACGTGCGTGTGCCGCCAACGGCCGCAGACGACCGTCAGCCGGGCGCGCGGGTGGAGCCGGCGGAGCTGGGCGACGAGCCGGCCGGACTGGAGCCACGACTGCCGGATCAGGCGGTCGGTGCGGCTCCACCAGACCTGGATCGGGACGCCGGAGGCTGCGATCCGCGCCGCGTAGGTGAGCGGGCTGCGCCGGGCGAAGGCGGCGCGGGCCGTCTCGGGCGTGCCGCCGACCTCCCGCCGCGCGAGCCGCTGCAGCGTCTGGCCGAGGTCGCCGCCCCAGTTGCGCCGGCAGCTCGCGCTGCGGCAGTGGAGCTGGGCGAAGTTGCGGTACTGGCGGCCGAAGTCGGTGGCCGCGTCGACCGCGACCGCGCCTGCGAGAAGCCTCGGATAGCGGGCGACGAGGAGCAGCGTCTCCTGCGCGCCCATCGACCCGCCGACCGCGTACACGCGGCGACGGTCGATCCGGACGCCGAGCGACCGCTCGACGAGCTGCGGCATCCGGGCGAGGTCGGCGATGTCCCCCGGAGCGCCCCAGGCGAAGCGGCCGCTGAGGTGCCGGCCGCTGCCGTCCGGGTTCACCACGGCGAAGCCGCCGACGCCCGGGAGGTCGCCCCAGAGCCGGGCGTTGCCGTCGCCGTCGACGCCGCGCCCGTGCGGCGAGATGACGAGCGGCAGGGCGGGGCCGCGCCGCGGGTCGTAGGACCCGGGGAGGAGGACGGTCGCGTGGCTGATGCGGCCGCCGGCGGCGCGGTAGGTCAGGTGCTCGACCCGCACCGAGGGGGGCAGCGGGAGACGGGTGTCGGCGGCCCGGCCGGTCGACGGCGTGCCGGCGAGGCAGGCGACGCTCGGGACGGCGAGGGCGAGGAGCGCGAGGCTCGTGCGGATGTGGGCTGCGGTGGTCATGCGCCGACCGTCCGGCGACGCCCAAACCCGCCCCTCACCCCGGCCTCACCGCGCGCTAACCGCAGGCAGCGCGGCCCTCGCATTCGACCGCCGGACGAGTTACAACGGGGGCATGGCAGGGTTTCGGCTGCTAGGGCCGCTCGAGGCCGTCGGCGACGACGGCGAGCCGCTCGCGCTCGGCGGGCAGAAGCAGCGCGCGGTGCTCGCGCTGCTGCTGCTGCGGGCGAACCACGTCGTCTCGAAGGACTTCCTGATCGACGCCGTGTGGGGCGAGGAGCCGCCGCCGGCGGCGGTGCCGTCGCTTCAAAACTTCATCTCGAGCTTCCGGAGGCTCCTCGGTCAGGACGCCGTCGTCAGGCGGGAGCCCGGCTACATGCTCGTCCTCGACGACGAGCAGCTCGACCTGGCGCGCTTCGAGCGCCTCGTCGCCGAGGCGCGGGCGCTCGAGCCGGAGGAGCGCGCCGCGAAGCTCCGCGAGGCACTCGAGCTCTGGCGCGGCGACCCGCTGTCCGACGCCGGCTTCGAACCGGCCGTCGAGGCCGAGATCCGCCGGCTCGACGAGCTGCGCATGACGACGATCGAGGAACGCCTCGACGCCGAGCTCGCGTGCGAGCGCTTCGGCGAGGTCGTCCCCGAGCTCGTCGCGCTCGTCACGGCGCACCCGCTCCGGGAGCGGCTGCGCGCGCAGCTGATGCTCGCGCACTACCACGCGGGCCGCCAGGACGACGCGCTCCGCGTCTACCACGACCTGCGGCAGGCGCTCGACGAGCTCGGCCTCGAGCCGAGCCCGCAGCTCCAGGAGCTGCACCGGAAGATCCTCCGCCACGAGGTGCCGCGACCGCGCACGGCGCAGGTCGAGGCGGACGAGGTGCACTTCGAGGAGGTCGCCGCCGCGGTGCTCGCAGCTCGCCTCGTGCCGGTGCTCGGCGCCGACACGAGCTTCCTCGGAGAGCAGCTCGCCACGCGGTTCGCATATCCGGACGGTGCGCACGATCTCGCGCGCGTCGCGCAGTTCGTCGCCTTGACGAAAGGCTCGGGCCCGCTCCACGAGGAGCTGCGGACACTGCTGGACGCAACGGCCGGGCCGACGGCCCTCCACCGCTGCTTCGCGGCGCTGCCGCGGCTACTCCGCGAGCGCGGGCTGCCGCACCAGCTGCTCGTGACGACGAGCTACGACCTCGCGCTCGAAGAGGCGCTGCTCGAGGCGGGCGAGCAGTTCGATGTCGTCGCCTACATCGCCGGCGGCCGCGACCGCGGCCGCTTCTGCCATCGCGCGCCCGACGGCTCGACGACGGTGATCGACGTGCCGAACACCTACGCAACCGAGCTGTCGCTGACGGAGCGGACGGTCGTGCTCAAGCTGCACGGCGGTCTCGAGGCGGAGGACGAGGTGGTCGTCACCGAGGACGACTACATCGGCTACCTCGCGCACGGGGACGTGGCGAGCGCGATCCCGGTCGCGCTCGCGGCGAAGCTGCGGCGCAGCCACTTCCTGTTCCTCGGCTACGGCATGCGCGAATGGAGCCTTCGCCTCGTGCTCGATCGGATGTGGGGCGGCGAGGCGCCGTCCTTCCGCTCGTGGGCCGTCGTGCCGGAGGCGCACCCGCTCGAGCGGTCGTTCTGGCGCGCCCGCGACATCGACCTGCTCGAGCTGCCGCTGCCGGACTACGGCGCGGCGCTCGCGCGCTATCTGGGCGTCGAGGAAGAGGTGCCGGCGGCATGAGCGCGACCGCGACCGAGCTCTCGTCCCCGTACAAGGGCCTCGCGCCGTTCGAGGACTCCGAGCTCGACGCGCTCCTCTTCTTCGGGCGCGAGCGCGAGACCGAGATCATCGTCTCGAACCTGCTCGCCTCGAAGCTGACCGTGCTCTACGGGCCGAGCGGCGTCGGCAAGAGCTCGGTCCTCGGCGCTGCCGTCGTGCGCCGGCTGCGTGAGCTCGAGCCGGGGGCGTCGGTCACGGTGGTCGACGACTGGACCGGGGAGGTCGAGGTTCCGGACGTGGACTTCCTCATCCTCGATCAGTTCGAGGAGTACTTCCTCTACCACGACGCGGGCGACGGCTTCGCCGAGGCGCTCGCCGTCTCGCCCGCGCACGTGCTGATCGCCCTGCGCGAGGATCAGCTCGCACATCTCGACGCGTTCCAGGCCGACCTGCCGAACGTCTTCGCGAATCGGCTCCGACTCGACCATCTCGACCGGTCCGCGGCCCGCGCCGCGATCGTCGGACCGCTCGACCGCTGGAACGCCGCCGTCGACGAGGGCGCGCGCGTCGGCATCGAGACGGCGCTCGTCGACGAGGTCCTCGACCAGGTGGCGACCGGTCCGGATCAGGTCGAGGCGCCGTACCTCCAGCTCGTGCTCGAGCGTGTCTGGGACGAGGAGCAGGAGTCCGGGTCGCACGTCCTCCGGCGCTCGGCCCTCGAGCGGCTCGGTGGAGCGCAGGCGATCGTCGGCGCCCATCTCGAGCGCGCGTTGTCGGCGCTGCCGCCGCGAGACGCGGACATCGCCACGAACGCGCTCCGCTTCCTCGTGACGCCTTCGCGGACGAAGATCGCGCACACGCTCGACGACCTCGTCGGCTACACGAACGAGTCGCCCGTGGTGCTTCAGGGCGTGCTCGAACGGCTCGCGGCGCAGCGGGTGCTTCGCGCCGGCGACGGCGGCCGCTACGAGATCTTCCACGACGTCCTCGCCGAGCCGCTGCTCGCGTGGCGGCGCGAGCGCGAGGCGCGTGCGGCGCTCGCCGCGGCGCACCGCCGCCACCGCCGGCTCGCGGTCCTCGCCGGCGTGTCGCTTGCACTCGCGGCAGCGATGATCGCGCTGGCCTTCTTTGCGTTCTCGCAGCGGAGCGAGGCGTCGAAGCAGAAGCGGGTCGCGCTTGCACAGCGCGCCGCCGCGATCAAGCAGGAGCACATCGCACGCGCGCAAAAGAAGGCGGCCGACGCGGCGAAGCAGACGGCAGTCGTAGAGAAGGAGCGGGCTGACACGGCCGCGGCGAGGGCGAAGCGGAACGCCGAGCAATCACGGCTGAACGCCGCGCGAGCGAAGCGCAACGAGAACACGGCTCGTGCGAACGCCGCGGCTGCGCGGAAGGAGAAGGCGACGGCCGACCACAACGCGGCGGTGGCAAAGTCGCAGAAGCTCCGGGCCGAGCGGGCCAAGCGGTTCGCGATCGTGCAGAGAAACAACGCGACCAAGCAGGCACTGATCGCGCGCATCGGGCGGGACGTCGCCACCGCCAAGGCCGACCTGACGGTCGACCCGGCGCTGAGCCTGCAGGCCGCGGTCGCCGCGTCGAGGCTCGGCCCAAAGGAGGACGCCGTCGAGGACGCGCTCCGCGACAGCCTGCTCGCCGCGCGCATTCGCGCGGTCTTCGCCGGCGGCGGCGGGGCAGCGAACTCGGCGACGTTCAGCCATGACGGACGCTTCGTCGCGCTCGGCGCGCAGCGCGGCCTCGTGCGGCTGTATTCGACGCGCACGCATGCGCTGATCCATTCGTTCGACGCAGGCGGTGCGGCAACCGTCGTTCGCTTCAACCCCGACGACGCGATGCTTGCCGTCGGCACCGCCCGCCACGGGCTGCTCCTGTACGACGTCGGAGCAGGGAAGGTGACGCAGACGCTCGATCACGGCGGAACCGTGCTCGACGAGGCGTTCGCCGGGCAGTACCTCGTCACGGGAAGCTCCGACCAGCAGACGCGCGTCTGGGACGTCGCGAGCGGAACCCTCCTGCACGCGATGGCCGGGCCTGCGTCGGCGGCGCAAGTCGCCGTTTCGCCGGACAACTCGCTCGTCGCGGTGCTGTCGCGCGGCGTCGCGGCCGCGCGCATCTACGACATCGCGAGCGGCACGCAGGTCGGCATCGTGTCGCCGCCCGGCGAGGTGACGAGCCTCGCCTTCTCGCCCAACGGCGCGTATCTCGTCACGACGGGCCGCCGGAACGGCTTCGTGTGGGACACGCGCAGCTGGACGCTCCTGAATACGTTGACCGGCCACTCGGCGGCGATCACAGACGTGTCGTTCGCGCCGGACGGGCGCGTGATCACGTCGAGCATCGACAGCTCGGCGCGCGTGTGGGATCCCGCGACCGGCGACGAGCTGTTCACGATGATCGGGCAGCACGAGCAGAAGGTCACCGCGGTTGCAGCGAGCCCGGACGACCGGACGATCGTCACCGCGAGCGCCGATGCGACTGCGCGCCTGTGGTTCCCGCCGCTTGGTTCGGTCCCGGTCGTCCTGGCGGGCCACACCGACTCCGTGACGGGCGCGGCGTTCGACCGGACGAGCTCGCAGCTGCTCACGTGGAGCACGGACGGAACGGCACGGCTCTGGGACGCGCATCTGCCGCAACTGACGATCATCGGGCAACAGGCCGCGGCGGTCACCGGCGTCTCGTACAGCCCGGACGGAAAGACGTTGCTGAGCGCGGCGGGCGACGGGACCGCGAAGCTCTGGCACGGAGCGGCGTCCGTGACGCTCCAGCACGGCGGCAAGGTCGTCCGCGCGAGGTTCGTCGATCACGGCGCCGACGTGCTCACGGCCGGCGACGACGGGACGGCGAAGCTGTGGCGCGCATCCGACGGAACGCTCCTGCAGACGTACCGGCACGGCGGGGCCGTCACGGTCGCGGTGCCCGTGGCGGGCGGGGTCCTCACGGCCGGCGCCGACGGCGCGCTCAAGGCCTGGACGACCGGCGGCGCGCTCCGTTGGGCGGAGCAGCAAGGCTCGCCGATCACCGCCGCCGCGGTCTCGGCCGACGGGACGATCGCGACCGGCGCCGGCGACGGCACGATCCACCTCTGGCGCGCCGACGGGCATCAGCTCGCAGTCGTGCACGCGGGGGCCGGGAGCGTGAACACATTGTCGTTCGACCACAGCGGGACGCTGCTCGCGAGCGGCGGGGCCGACCCGCAGACGTCCGTCTGGAACGTCCCGACTGCGAAGCTCCGGTACATCGTCGGCGGGCATCCGCTCGGCATCACGACGGTCGCGTTCTCTCCCGACGGAACACGTTTCGTCACCGCAGGCATCGACGGGGACGCCCGCCTCTGGCTTGCGAAAAACGGACATCAGCTCCACCGGCTCGGCTTCCACGTGTCGACGGTGAGCCAGGCGTCGTTCAGCCCGGACGGTCGCTGGATCGTCAGCGCCGGCCCGACGGCGGCCGGCGTCTGGCAGGCGCGCACCGGGAAGCTCGTCTACCAGCTGCACGGTGCCAAGGGGCAGCTCCTCGCCGCCACCTGGGCACCCGACTCGCGTCACATCGTCGTCGGCGACGCGGGCGGCGGTGTGAGCACGTTCGACTGCGGCGTGTGCGGCACGACGCCGGAGCTGCGTGCGCAGGCGGTCGCGGTGCTCGCAGGCCTCAAGTAGTGCGCTGCTCGAGCTCGTTGCTCTTGTTCGCGAGCGCGGCGAACCCTGCCTGGAGGAAGTCGTTCGCGCCGGCGGCGGCGAGCGTCCATGTCACGAGGCGGCCGAAGCGCGGCGCGACGACCTGCGTCGCCGTGAGTCCCGCCGCGACCCAGGTCCCGATGCAGCGCGTGCACGTCACGAGCTCGCCGATCGCCTGGCGGAGGTCCCCCGTCTCGACCGGGTCCTCGCCGCCCTCGTGCGCCTCCCCGACCACGAACGGGTCGCGGAGGAAGCTCGTCACCTCGTCGCGCGCGAGCGTGCGCGCCCCCTTGAACGTCGCGAGACCGAGCATCGCGAGATCGATCGGCCGGTGCTCCTCGGGATCGCGGCCGAGCAGCCGCGCGAGCAGCCCCGCTCCGGCGAGGCCGGCGAGAAACGTGCCCATGATCGCGGCGTAGGCGCTGTGCGGTGCCCGGGTCTGCGTTGCCATCCCGGATACCCTGTCTCGTGTGCCGACGCTGAAAACATCCGATGCGTATCGCCCGACCGGCGACCAGCCGCGCGCGATCGAGCTGCTCGCGGAGGGGCTCGACCAGGGCGAGCGGTTCCAGACGCTGATCGGCGCGACCGGCACGGGCAAGACGGCCACGATGGCGTGGGCGATCGAGAAGGTCGGCCGCCCGGCGCTCGTGATCGCCCACAACAAGACGCTCGCCGCGCAGCTCTGCAACGAGTTCCGCGAGTTCTTCCCGGGCAACGCGGTCGAGTACTTCGTCTCGTACTACGACTACTACCAGCCCGAGGCGTACGTCCCGCAGGCCGACCTCTACATCGAGAAGGACTCCTCGCGCAACGACGACATCGACCGTCTGCGCCACAGCGCGTCGTCGAACCTGCTCTCGCGGCGCGACGTGATCGTCGTCGCGTCCGTGTCGTGCATCTACGGCCTCGGCTCGCCGGAGGAGTACAAGGAGCGCGTCGTATACCTCGAGGTCGGGACGGAGCACGACCGCGACCTGATGCTCCGCAAGCTGATCGACATCCAGTACGTCCGCAACGACACGCTGCTCGGCCGCGGCCGGTTCCGCGTCAAGGGCGACGTCGTCGAGGTGCAGCCGGCGTACAGCGAGACGGCGTACCGCATCTCGTTCTTCGGCGACGAGGTCGAGGCGATCACGCACTTCGACCCGTTGACGGGTGAGGTGCTGTCGAAGTACGACCAGATCACGGTCTTCCCGGCGACGCAGTACGTGACGTCGAAGCCGACGATCGAGCGCGCGATCGACGAGATCCGCCACGAGCTCGAGGAGCAGGTCAAGGTCTTCGAGGCGGA
>Ga0182008_10002318_pt1 | contig 11988 bp, 10 predicted proteins | sample Sormic07211129_1_FD_120482 | JGI IMG/M metagenome (GOLD analysis project Ga0182008, IMG submission 120482) | Rhizosphere microbial communities from Sorghum bicolor, Mead, Nebraska, USA - 072115-129_1 metaG | ecosystem: Host-associated > Plants > Roots > Rhizosphere | place: USA: Nebraska...
CCGCCTACCCGCGCGCCGAAGTGCTGGTACACGCCGACCCGCAGGAAGTGGTTACAGGCGCCAAGGTCTAGTACTGCACCTGATACCCGCGACTGCTCAGGCAGTTGCCCTGGGCCTGGCGGTAGGCCTGCACCACCGCAGGGTCGGGTGCATAGGTGACGGCCTGAGGGTCGAAGCCGCTTTGCTGCACCGCCCAGCGATAACAGTCATAACCATCCTGTTGCACCTGGGCCGGTGATTGGCCATTGGCGGGATAGGCCACCACGTCATAACCATTGCCCTGGGGCGCAGGCTGCGGCGCGGGAACCGCCGCCGGCGGCTGCACCACCACGTATTGCTGAGTGCTTTCTTCGTAGGCGTAATAGGCGCCGGCGGCGAGGAACAGCAGCGAGCCGCCGACCCACACTTCGCGCGCGTAGTCCGGCAGGTAATGCACGTGGATGCCGTAAGGCGGCGCAACCACGACATAGCGCGGGCCTTGGGGGCGATACCAGTAACCGCCGGAGAAGAAGTAGTCCTGGCCACGATACGGCACGCGGTAATTGCGGTCGGGGAAGCGGTCCACCACATAACCCGGACGGTACTGCGGGCCTGGGCCCCAGCCATTGCCATGGCCGTCGGGGCGCCCTGGCCAACGATGGTCATCCGGACGCCCGTTGTAGCCGGGACGCGAACCGGGGCCGCCGGCTTCCCAATGTGGGTTGCCATCGTTGCGCCGGGGGATATCACGGTAGTAACCCTGGCGCGGTTCCTGGGTCTGGCGCACGGTATCGGGCCGGCCCTGGATCGGCAGATTATTCGGCGGTGGCGCCGGCCGCTCCGGTTCGTTGCCCTGCGGCCGCGCCTGCCATTGACCACCGCTATTCGGGCCGCCGCGGTCAAAATGCTCGTTCTGCGGACGCGGTTGAGGGTTCTCGGGACGCGGCGGACCATTCTCCGGCCGCCGCCCGCCCTCCGGGCCGCGCTCATGCTGCCCACCGCCCTGCGGCCCTTGGCCTTCGCGAGGTGCGTTATCGCGCTCGTCGGCCAATACCTGCGCGCCGACACCGACCACCAGCAAACCAACACCTGCCAAACGCCAGATGCGCTTCATGCTTTTCCTCACTGCGATTCGGGGCTTGAACATGAGACTGGGAAAGCCTCGCCCGGTTCTGAGACAGGTTATCAGTCACGAGAACAATTTTCTTAAGGCAAAAGAAAAGGGGCGACCCGTCGGCCACCCCTTGAGAATTTCGTCCTGGCTCAACGCTTTTGACGTTGGCTCACCTCACGCCGTCTTGTGGACAGTGTGCAGCCTGGAGGCCGGCTCAACCCTGCTGGGGCGGCGGCCGCAGCGGGCCTGATTGGGCGAGCTGCAGTGGACTGTTGTCCAGGCGGTGATTCTGTTGCTAACGATACGCGCCAGCACCCGACAGATGATTGCGAAGATTGCGTCAATAAACAGTGCTTGCGCAATTTTTAACCCTTCATAGATAATTCGCCGCAATAGTTACGACAAAGGCCAACCCAATGAGCAAGCTTGACCGATATGACCTGAGTATTCTGGCGGAGTTGCAGCGTGACGCGCGGATCTCCAACCAGGAGTTGGCTGAACGGATTGGCCTGTCGCCATCGCCATGCTCGCGCCGGGTCAAGCAATTGGAAGACGACGGCTACATCGCCCGCCAGGTCGCCCTGCTCGACCGCAAGATGCTTGGCCTGAGCCTGACCGCCTACGTGCTGATCGGCATGGACCGCCACACCCCCGAGCGTTTCGAAAACTTCGAGGCGGCCATCCGCACCCTGCCCCAGGTACTGGAATGCAGCCTGGTCACCGGCATGGATGCGGACTATCAGCTGAAAGTGGTGGTGCCGGACATGGACCATTATCAGAAACTGTTGCTGGGGCATTTGACCCGCATTGAAGGCGTGACCAGCGTGCGTTCAAGCTTTGTACTCAACCAGGTGCTCAACAGCACGGAGCTGCCACTGACCCACCTACGCACCTAAGGTCAATGAAGATCAAATGTGGGAGGGGGCAAGCCTGCTCCCACATTTTGATTGCACTTCGATCCAGGTCAATGTTGCGCTTGTGACACTGCCCTATACTCCCCGCCTGCCCCGTTGGAAGAGCCCATGAACAACATCGACCCCGCCCTGTTTGAAGAATGGATGATGACCGGCCTGGTCACGATTCTGATCATTTTCATGGGCTTTATCGTCTGGGACCTGGCGAAGAAGTCCAAGGCCGGACGCTTTGGTTCGTTCATCCTGTTTTTCGTGCTGGGCCTGGGCGTGGCCGCGTTCATCATCAAGAGCGTGGTGATTGGCCTGATCGAATCCGGCGCTTTATAAACGCGCCGGCACTTCTTTCCACTGGCCTTGGTCCAGGCCATCGATTGTCCAATCGCCAATGCGCACCCGCACCAGCCGCAAGGTCGGCAGGCCCACGGCGGCGGTCATGCGCCGGACCTGACGGTTGCGCCCCTCTCGAATCACCAATTCAAGCCAATACGTCGGAATGTTTTTGCGAAAGCGTACCGGTGGGTTGCGCGGCCATAACGCGGGCTCGTCCAAACGCCGGGCCTCGGCGGGCAAGGTTTTGCCGTCGTTGAGTTCTACCCCCTCGCGCAGGCGTTGCAGCAATTGTTCCGTGGGTTCGCCCTCCACCTGCACCCAGTAGGTTTTCGCCAGCTTGTGCTTAGGGTCGGCAATGCGCGCCTGCAACTGGCCATCGTTGGTCAGCAGCAGCAAGCCTTCGCTGTCACGGTCCAGACGGCCCGCCGGGTAGATGCCGGGAATGTCGATGAAGTCCTTGAGCGTCGCGCGCCCGCCTTCGTCGCTGAACTGGGTCAGCACATCGAATGGTTTATTGAACAGGATCAGCTTCGGCTCGGCTGGCGGCGCCTTGGCGACGCGACGCGCAGCGGAATACGGAGGTTTCACGCCAGGGCGGCGCGAATCGGGGCGAGTGGGACGAGACATGGCGGAACAACATCTAACGGTCAGGGCCGACAATGCTAGTGGCCTGACCGTTAAATGACCATCCCAACCGCTTAGCGGAACGGCGGCTCGTCGAAGCTGCGCAGTTTGCGCGAGTGCAGCGAGTTGAGTTCGTTGCGCAGCAGGTCCACCGCTTCGATGCCGATCTTCAAGTGCTGGCTCACCGCGCGTTCATAGAACGCGTTGGCCGAGCCGGGCAATTTGATTTCACTGTGCAGCGGCTTGTCAGACACGCACAGCAACGTGCCGTAAGGCACCCGCAAGCGATAGCCCTGGGCGGCGATGGTGCCGCTTTCCATGTCCACCGCCACGGCGCGGGACAGGTTGATCAATGGGCGCTCCTGGGCCCAACGCAACTCCCAGTTGCGGTCGTCGTAGGTCAGCACGGTGCCGGTGCGCAGGCGTTTTTTCAGCTGTTCGCCTTTTTCGCCCGTCACGTGGGCCGCAGCTTGCTGGAGCGCCAGTTGCACTTCGGCCAGCGCCGGGATCGGAATATTCGGCGGCACCACACGGTCGAGAATGCCATCGCGACGCATGTAGGCGTGGGCCAGGACATAGTCGCCGATGGTCTGGGATTGGCGCAGGCCGCCGCAGTGGCCGATCATCAACCAGCAATGCGGACGCAGCACGGCCAGGTGATCGGTGATGTTCTTGGCGTTGGACGGGCCGACGCCGATGTTGACCAGGGTCACGCCGTGACCATCGCTGGCCTGCAGGTGATAAGCCGGCATCTGGTAGCGGTGCCAGACCACACCCGCCGCGATGGCCGAGGCTTCGCCGTGGTCCATGCTCTTGTCGATGACCACGTTGCCCGGCAACACCATGCGGACAAAACGCGGGTCGCTGCGCAACTGCTCCAGGCCATGCAGGATGAACTGGTCGACGTAGCGGTGGTAGTTGGTCAGCAGGATCCAGGGTTGAACATGGCGCCAGTCGCTGCCGGTGTAATGCACCAGCCGGCGCAGGGAAAAGTCCACGCGCGCCGCATCGAACAGCGCCAGGGGCAGCGGGTCGGTGTTTTCCCAGTCATACAGGCCGTCGGCAATGCCGTCGGTGGCGGCCGACAGGTCGGTGCTGGGGAATACCCGCGCGAGGGTGGCGGCGGTCACGCCGGAGCCGGCGAGTTCATCGCCCTGTTCGACCACGTATGGGTAAGGAATATTCTGCTGGCTCACGCCCACTTCCACCGTCACGGTGAAGTCGTGCATCAGCGGCACCAGTTGCTCCAGCAGGTACTTACGGAACGCCGCAGGATGGGTAACGGTCACGCTGTAGGTGCCCGGCAGTTGCACCTTGGCATAAGCGCGGGTGGTCTGTGGGACTTCGCCGTGGCAGTGGTAGGTCAGGCGCAGTTCCGGGTAGCGAAACAGAGCACGCTGTTCGGCATCGGGTTCGACGCGGTCCTTGAGGTATTGCTTGAGGGCCTGATTGAGCGCGCCGGTAGCCCGCTCATGCAGAGCCGCCAGCCGGTCCACGGCTTCTTCGGCGGTTTTAACGACAACAAAAGCTTCGGTCACGGTAAGCATCCTGTGTTCTGACATGCAGGCCTGTATCTTGCCTGCATCCCAGCCGCACCGAAACAGTGGCGTTGGAAAGCGCTCAATAATGTGGGAGAGCGCTTGCCCCTCCCACCTTTGAACCGCGCTTATTCAGAAACAGAAGGCGTTGAGCGGGCGACGATAGCCACCACATCCACGCCACGCGGCAGGGCGCCATAAGCGCGGCCGGAGGAATAGCTCAAGCGGCTGGCGATAAAGCCATCGCTGACTGCGGCATGACCCGCCTCCAACAAGAGCTTGGCCTGCAATGCCACGGCAATGTCCTCGGTCAACTGCCGCGCCCGGTACTGGATGTCCTGGGTGTCCATGAAGGCGGATTGCAACGCTTCGATATGCCGCGCCAGCCGCTTGTCGCCGTGCCCGTCGCCCAGTTCGACAAACAGCGCCTCCAGCACCCCCGGCTCTTTGGACAACGCTCGCAACACATCCAGGCATTGCACATTGCCGGAACCTTCCCACGTAGAATTCACCGGCGCCTCACGGTAAAGGCGCGGCAGGATGCTGTCCTCCACATAGCCGGCACCGCCCATGCATTCGGCAGCCTCGTTGATCATGGCCGGCGCGCGCTTGCAGATCCAGTACTTGCCCACAGCCGTGACCAGCCGTGCGAATTTGCTTTCGCGCTCGTCATCCAAGTGATCCAACGCTCGTCCCATGCGCATGCTCAAGGCCAGCGCGGCCTCGCTTTCCAGCGCCAGATCGCCCAGCACGTTTTGCATCAATGGTTGCTCGCTGAGCACGCGCCCGCTTACCGAGCGATGGGCGCAATGATGACTGGCCTGGGTCAGCGCCTGACGCATCAAGGCGCTGGAACCGACCATGCAATCGAAGCGAGTCATGGCGACCATTTCGATAATGGTCGGCACGCCACGCCCTTCTTCGCCGACCATCCACGCCAGGGCGCCGCGAAACTCTACTTCGCTGGAAGCGTTGGAGCAGTTGCCGAGCTTGTTTTTCAGGCGCTGGATGTAGAACTCATTGCGTGTATCACCAGGGCGGTGCCGGGGCAGCAGGAAACAGGTCAGGCCTTTGTCGGTCTGCGCCAGCGTGAGGAACGCATCGCACATCGGCGCGGAGCAGAACCACTTGTGGCCCACCAACTCATACGCCTGCCCGGGGCCGCCCGCGCCCACCGGATAGGCGCGGGTGGTGTTGGCGCGCACGTCGGTGCCGCCTTGCTTCTCGGTCATCGCCATACCGATGGTGGCGCCGGCCTTGTGGGCGATGCCCACATTACGCGGGTCGTAGTGAGTGCTGAGGATTTTCGGCAGCCAGGCCTTGGCCAGGTCCGGCTGCAACCGCAGTGCCGGCACGCAGGCAAAGGTCATGGTCAACGGGCAACCGCTGCCGGCCTCGGCCTGGCTGTGCAGGTAGGTCATGGCGGCGCGGGCCACATGGGCGCCGGCCTGCGGGTGCGCCCACGGCAACGACGGCAGGCCGTGCTCCACGGCGGTGCGCATGAGCTCGTGATAGGCCGGATGAAACTCCACCAGATCAATGCGATGTCCGTAACGGTCATGGCTGTTGAACACCGGCTTATGCTGATTGGCCAGGAACCCGGCCGCCATCAACGGCCCGCCGGCCAGCGCGCCATAGGCATCGATGCGCGGTTGCGCCCAACCGGCACCGAAACGACGCGACCACTCTTGCAGGGGCAAGTCGATGCGGTACAGGTTGACACCGTCCAGGGAGGGCGGCTGGTTGGTCACGTCGTGGGTTTCGGCAAATTGATGCAGGTTCATCACGGGCGTCCTGGAAAAAGGCCACGTTCGGTTAGGGCCGGTTTTTTCAGTTAAGCACCGCTGCTGCGCTTAAAAAAGTGGCATACGCGCCGAATACCCTGCGCTTTCGCCCTCGGCCGCGCCCAGCACCCAGCGCTGCATCACCGCCTGCAGCGCGTCAAAGCGCACCGGCTTGACTATGCGTTCGGTCACCCCGATCCCCAGGCAACGCTCGCGCTCGGGCGCGGTCAGCGACGTGCTCAAGGCGATCACGGGCAGTTCCGCGCAACCGGGCAAGGCACGGATCTGACAACACAACGAGAATTCACCGTCAGGCATATCCAACACCACCGCCTCGACACATCGCGCCTGCAACGCCTCCAACGCCGCCGGGCCGCTGCCTACCGTTTTAACCCGGTAGCCGAGCTTGAGCAGCATGCCGCGCACCGCCAACTGGCCGACACTGTTGTCATCCACCAGCAACACCGTGCAGTCCTGCGGTGCGCGCTGCCCGGCCAGGGCAGGCCTGGACTCGGACGGCAACTGGCGCACCTCCATTTCCAATTGGAAACGACTGCCCTTGTGGGGTTCGGAATGATGGGTAAGGCGCCCGCCGACCAGTTCGATCAACTGCCGACAGATCGCCAGCCCGATGCCCATGCCGCCGTACTCTCGGGTGCTCGAACCGTCCAGCTGGAAGAAACGCTGGTACAACGTGGCCCCGTCAAGGGAGGCAAAGCCGATGCCGGTGTCGGTCACGATAAAGCTCAGGCGCACGCTGCCGTCGCTGTGGGGCACGCCCACCACCCGCACGCGCACGGAGCCTTCGTGGGTGAATTTGAACGCGTTGTCCAGCAGGCAATCCAGGCACTGGATGAGTTTGTCGACGTCGCCCTCCAGGCGGTCCGGCAGTTCATCGGCGACGTCGATGGAAAACGCCAGGCCCTTGGCCAGGGCGCTGGCATTGAATTGCTGGCGCAGGCTGTCGAGTACCCCACGCAGGCTGAACACGCGGTGCTGGGCGCTCAGGCGTCCGGCCTGCAATTCGGTGAGGGTGAGAATGCCGTTGACCATGCGCATCATGTCCCGCGCGGAACCGGCGGCGGTTTGATGGTATTGCGCCAGGTCGTGGGTCAGAGGCACTGTCTGCATCAGCTCCAGAGAGCCGATCACACCGTTCATCGGCGTGCGCAGTTCGTGGGTCAGGGTGGCGAGAAATTCATCCTTGAGCCGGTTGCTGCGGGCCAGTTGCGAGTTGAGCACTTCGAGTTTCTGGCTGGCATCGAACAGAATCTGCGCCTGCTGCTCGCGCATCGCGTTGATGCGGTCGGCCAGGGCCAGCGACAGCAGCGCCACCTCGATTGCCGAGCCGATCTGGCTGGCATACATGGTCAGGAACACATTAGGCAGATAGCCCAGCACCATCAGGGTGTTGACCACCCCACCCAGCAGGAACGCCGACCAGGCGATGATGAAATAGCGCGCAACGCGCTGGCCGCAATACCAGGCCTTGATGGCGGCGACAAAGATACTCACGGTAAACACTAACGCCAGGCCCGTGGCCAGACGCAGTGCCAGCGCGTAGCTGGCCATCAACGACAGCAGCATGACCACGGCGCCGCACGCCACCAGCGCCAGCAGCACGCGGTTGATCCAGCGACTGTGCTGGGCAGTGTGCAGGAAACTGCGCGCAAACAGGCTGCCGAACAATGCCGACGCACCGATCAGAAATGGCGTCGCGGCATTTGTCCACCAAGGGTTGTTCGGCCAGAAATATTCCACCGCCGCGCCGTTGACCGACAGTTGGTACATGCCGAACGAAGCGATATAGAAGATGTAGTACAGGTAGCTGGTGTCGCGCACGCTCAGGTAGATGAACAGGTTATAGACCAGCATCCCCAGCAGCACGCCATAGATCAGGCCCAGCACATACAGACGCAGCGGCTGCTGCTCCAGGTACGCGGTACTGGACCAGAGGGTCAGCGGCGCCTGGATCGAACCTTCGCTCTGCAGGCGCAGGTAAACGGTCTTGGCCTCGCCTGGGGTGAAATCCAGTTTGAACAGGTAATTATTCTGACGAATCTCGCGGCTGGCAAACGGCAGTGCATCCCCGGTGCGCCTGGCCAGACGATAACCGCCCTGGCCGTCGGGCAGGTACAGGTCGAGGTGGTCCAGCGGCGGGTACGCCAGCTCCAGCAGCCAGGTGCGCTGAGCCTCGGTGTCGTGGGGTAAATAATGCAGATTGAGCTTGAGCCAGAACACCGAACGCGAGTAGCCGGCGTTGAGGGTGTCTTTATCGTGAGGTTTGAATTGCACGGCCGCGGACGGCGCGCTGACCTCGGCAATGGAAAGGCTGTTGGACGGGTCTTCGAGCACTTGCAAGGCTCGGCCCAGGGGCAGGCTTCGGGTGTCCTGGTTGAACTCGATGGCGCCGGCGAGCATGGGCAGCCCGCACAACAATAGAATCAGCAAATAGCGCATAGAGCCCCAGCGTGGCATGTCCGGTTATGGCAAAGGCCCCCCATTCCTTTTGAGAAGACGTACACCGGCGGTACAGATAAGTTGTTTGGATTCACTCTAGCATAGCCGTTGCAGGCCATTGGACACCATTGAAATAATTTTTTGAAAGGCTCTAGGACAAGGCTTTCAGCATGGTTTTTTGGCTGTTAAGGCCGCGCAAGCGCGAAGCCTTCAGAGTGAAATTCAAGCACTGCCCGAAGGCCACGCAAAAAGCGTTTGGTGGTAAGCTCGCCCACCATGAATATCTACAGCTCTCGCCCTGTTGTCCTCTGTCTCTCCGGCCATGATCCCAGTGGTGGCGCCGGCCTGCAGGCAGATATCGAAGCCCTGCTCGCCCAGGGTTGTCATGCTGCTGCGGCCGTTACCGCGCTGACCGTGCAAAACACAGTCAACGTCAGCGACTTCCGCGTGCTCGACCGCGAGTGGGTGCTGGCCCAGGCCAACGCCGTGCTCAGCGACTCCGAGGTGGCCGCGGTCAAGCTGGGCATGCTCGGCTCCACCGCGATGGTCGACACCGTGGTCGAGCTGCTGCAGGCGCACCCGCACCTGCCGGTGGTCTGCGACCCGGTGCTGCGTGCCGGCGGCGGCGGCAGCCTGGGCAAGGATGAAGTGGGCTACGCCATGCGGGAGCGGCTGTTGCCTCTGTCGCTGATTGCCACGCCGAACCTGCCCGAGGCCCGCATCCTCGCTGAACTGCCCGAAGGCACGGCGGACGAGTGCGCCGACAAGCTGCTGCCGTTTATCCAGCACCTGTTGATTACCGGTGGGCATGGCGACGAGCATGAAGTGCACAATCGCCTGTATAGCCGCGACGGCACGCGCCAGACCTTCACCTGTCAGCGCCTGCCGGGCAGCTATCACGGTTCGGGTTGCACCCTGGCCAGTGCGCTGGCCGGGCGTATCGCCCAGGGCGAAGGCCTGGCCAGCGCCGTGCAATCGGCCCTCAACTACACTTGGCGCACGCTGCGTGATGCTGAACAACTCGGCCAGGGCCAGTTCGTTCCGCGCCGGCTGCCGCTGGATTTCTGCTCGTAGGCGCCTGCTCGCCACTTCAAGGGACATGCCCGATGAAATTACGTGGCCTTTATGCCATTACCGACAGCCAACTGTTGGCCGGCAAATTCCTCGCTTACGTCGAAGCGGCGCTGGACGGCGGCGTGACGCTGCTGCAGTACCGCGACAAAAGTAACGATGAAGCGCGCCGCCTGCGCGAAGCTCAAACGCTGCGGGAACTGTGCTCGCGCTACAAAACCCAATTAATCATCAACGACGATGCCGAACTGGCCGCGCGCCTGGGCGTCGGTGTGCATCTGGGCCAGACCGATGGCCCGCTCACCCCGGCCCGCGCACTGCTCGGCCCCAAAGCCATCATCGGCGCCACTTGCCACAGCCAGATCGAACTGGCCGAGCAGGCCGCCAGGGAAGGCGCCAGCTATGTCGCCTTCGGCCGCTTCTTCAACTCCAACACCAAGCCCGGTGCGCCGGCCGCCACCCTGCAAATGCTCGCCGATGCGCGCAAGCGCCTGCACCTGCCGATCTGTGCGATCGGCGGCGTCACCCTCGAGAACGCCGAGCCGCTGGTGGCGCACGGTGCCGACCTGCTCGCGGTGGTCCATGGCCTGTTCGGCGCCGACAGCACCCAGGAAGTGACGCGCCGCGCCCGCGCCTTCAACGACCTTCTTAAATCTTCAGTGTAGAGAGCCCGTTTATGTCCCGTTCCGAAACCCTGTTTGCCAATGCCCAGAAACACATCCCCGGCGGTGTGAACTCCCCCGTGCGTGCATTCAAAAGCGTGGGCGGCACGCCGTTGTTTTTCAAGCATGCCGAAGGCGCCTACGTCACCGACGAAGATGACAAGCGCTACGTGGACTACGTGGGTTCCTGGGGCCCGATGATCCTCGGTCACAGCCACCCGGACGTGCTGGACGCGGTACGCAGGCAGTTGGAACACGGCCTGTCCTATGGCGCGCCGACCGCCATGGAAACCGAGATGGCTGATCTGGTGTGTTCGATCGTGCCGTCGATGGAGATGGTGCGCATGGTCAGCTCCGGCACCGAAGCCACGATGAGTGCGATTCGCCTGGCCCGAGGCTTCACCGGTCGCGACAGCATCATCAAGTTTGAAGGCTGCTACCACGGCCATTCCGACAGCCTGCTGGTCAAGGCCGGTTCCGGCGCGCTGACCCAAGGCGTACCGAGCTCGGCCGGTGTGCCGGCGGCGTTCGCCAAACACACCCTGACCCTGCCGTTCAACGATATCGCCGCCGTCGAGCAGATGCTCAGCGAAGTGGGCCAGGACGTGGCCTGCATCATCGTCGAGCCGGTGGCCGGCAACATGAACTGCGTACCGCCGGCCCCGGGTTTCCTCGAAGGCCTGCGCGCGCAGTGCGACAAACATGGCGTGGTGCTGATCTTCGACGAAGTGATGACCGGTTTCCGCGTAGCCTTAGGCGGCGCCCAGGCGCACTACGGCGTCACACCGGACCTGAGCACCTTTGGCAAGATCATCGGCGGCGGCATGCCGGTGGGCTGCTTCGGCGGCAAGCGCGAGATCATGCAACACATCGCGCCGCTGGGGCCGGTGTACCAGGCTGGCACATTGTCGGGTAACCCGCTGGCCATGGCCGCCGGCCTCACAACCCTGCGGTTGATCAGCCGTCCGGGCTTCCACGCCGAACTCACCGACTACACCACCCGCCTGCTGGACGGCCTGCAACAGCGCGCCGATGCCGCCGGTATCCCATTCGTCACCACCCAGGCCGGCGGTATGTTCGGCCTGTACTTCAGCGGCGCCGACGATATTGTCACCTTCGACGACGTGATGGGCAGCGATGCGGACCTGTTCAAACGCTTCTTCCACCTGATGCTTGAAGGCGGCGTGTACCTGGCGCCGAGCGCGTTTGAAGCCGGTTTCACCTCGATCGCCCATGGCGACGCTGAGCTGAAACTGACCCTGGACGCCGCTGAACGCGCCTTTGCCGCGCTGAAATAAACGGCCGTATCTACCAGGCGCCACCCACGTGGCGCCTGGCTGGGCGCTTTGCTTACAGATATTTCCGGCTTTTTCGCAAGAAATCATCCGCAATCCAGCAGATAACTTGCCCAACCGGCAGAAAAACGAGTAAAGACTTTGTAAGCAGGGGCCTGCTTATTTCATAATGCGCGCTTATTGGATCCCCTCGATGGGTCCGCGCGCCCTTCAGAGG
>Ga0182008_10002321_pt1 | contig 11987 bp, 5 predicted proteins | sample Sormic07211129_1_FD_120482 | JGI IMG/M metagenome (GOLD analysis project Ga0182008, IMG submission 120482) | Rhizosphere microbial communities from Sorghum bicolor, Mead, Nebraska, USA - 072115-129_1 metaG | ecosystem: Host-associated > Plants > Roots > Rhizosphere | place: USA: Nebraska...
GATTCCAGCAGCTGCGCGCGCGTGAGCCAGCTCCAGCCACATTCGTGACACAGACTGTCGGGCAACGAGAAGAACTCGCGCATTGCGCCAACGGTGTCGCGACGGTCGAGCGTCAGATACGCACGCGCCAGTGCCAACGTGTAATGGATCGCACCGAGATCCTCGGGTGTGTGCGGAAGCTTGGCAACCGAATCGCCAAGGTGCACGATCCTCTGGAGCATGAGCGTGTCGTCCACCATTCCCCAGACGCTTACGGCACACGCACCACAGGATCGTCCGCTCGCGATCTCGTTGAACAGGAAGCTGTCGGTCGCGGCGACGGGAGCTTGGCCGGCGAGGAGCGCAAGTTGAGACAGTTGCGTGGTCCTGACCTCAGCGATCGCTTTGCCCAGGTGGCCTCGGAGGGCACTGGCCATGGCGGCTCGTCGTTTCCAAGTCGTCGAGTCTTTGGCGTGACCGTGCGACTTCGCCTCGAGGTAGTGAGCCGCAACTCGAATGAGCATCTCGCCCGAGTCCGGCCATTCGATGAGGGCCGGCGCCACGATCTGGAGTTGCTCGATGGATGCCGTGTCGAGTATCTGCTTCGTTTCAGGCGTGTTCGCGAGCGCCGGATCCGTGAGACGCGAGACGAGTCGCAGGCCGTCCGCCTGATCATCCGTTGGATTTTGCGCGAGGTAGGCGAGAAGATACCGACGTCCATTTGGTGTACCATATCGAAAGCCCATCTCGATCGCATGGATGTACGCCGGGGTGAATGCGGAATCGAGCGCGATCGCGCGATCGAACGAGCGCACCACCTCCGACTCCGGCACGCCGACTCTGTCGCCCCAACCCCAGTGATACTGCGCGTCTCCGAGCGCGTACCACATCGTGGGGTCATTCGGATAGCGGCGCACGCCTTCGTGCAGCGTCGCGAACAGCCGCAACTGCGACTCGAACGGTATGACGTTCTGCTGTGCCTGCCCGAGTCGCGCAAATTCACCGCTGGCCACCACGAGCAGACTGTCACGCGGCGAGAGCCCATGATTGAACTTCGTCGCACGCAACAGATACGCTGTGGCAAGAGAGTCACTGGCGCCACCCACCCAGCTACGTGCCACACCGTCGGACATGAGCGCGATTCCGAACGTCGAATCGCTCTCGATCGCCCGCTCGTAGCTGGCGACAGCGGAGTCCCATGCACTTCGCCTGAAGTACTGCTGTCCCTGCAGAAATGCCTTGAGCGCAGATAGCGACGTCGTTCCCACAGATGACATTTGTGCGCCGCCAAGCGCACGCGTTTTCCCGAGCTCGCGGAGAAGCGCGATCGTGAGCGAGTCCGACAACCGGTCCATGCGCGACAGCGCATCCCTGCGCTCGATCTCGCCGAGCACACGTCCCGAGGTCGCATCGATGATGGAGGCCGACGCGCGCACGGAGTCCGCGCCCGATCGAATCAGGCTGCCGATCACGGCGAGTCGCGCCCCGGTCGCCTTCCCGAGCGATGTCGCCGACTCCTTGTCCGCGCGCCCCGTCCATCGTCGCACCACAATCGTTGGCGACACGGTTCTGAGCGGCCCCGCTCCATCGAGATTGCGCGACAGCACGTCGACCATTCCCTCGTGCCACAGCTTGAGGTCTGCGTCCACGACATCGAACGGCGCGACGGCGACGAGATCCTGATCGAGCGGCAACGCGCGTGCGCGTCGCGAGAGGACGATCCCGACGATGATGAGCGCGGCCAGCAGCCCCGCGCCGATCGCCGCGATCGATGCGCGTGAACGAGTCGAGCCCGTAGGTGCCCCCTCCAGCGCGTCGCGAAACTCCTCGGCCGTCCGAAAGCGCTCGTCCGGCGTCTTCGCCAGTGCGCGCGCGATCGCGGCATTTACCGCGGGCGGCGTATCCGCGCGCAGCTTTGCAACGGGAGGCGCCGGCTCCGTGAGGTGCGCGACGATCATGCTTTGTACGGATCCCGAGCCGCCGAATGGATGCTGGCCCGCGAGCATCTCGTAACCGACGATCCCGAGCGCGTAGATGTCCGCGCGCGCATCCACGTGACTCTCACCGGCTGCCTGCTCGGGCGACATGTACGTGGGCGTGCCAACGGACATTCCCGTTCCGGTGAGATTGCCCCCGCCCGACGCGTTCTCCGCGCGCGCTGCTACGATCGCGCGGGCGACTCCGAAATCCGCGAGCACTGCGTGCCCCTCTTCGAGGAGGATGTTCTCGGGCTTGATGTCCCGATGCACGATCCCCTGACGGTGCGCGTACGCGAGGGCGTCCGAAACCTCGATCAGAATCCTCACTGCGTCGCGCACGGGAAGCTTGCCGCTCGACTTGAGCCGGTGGCGCAGCGACTCACCGCGTAGAAACGGCATCACGAACCAGAGCAACTCGTCGCCGGAACCCGCCGCGAGGATCGAAACGATGTGGGGATGCTGCAGTTGCGCTGCGACCTCGATCTCCTTCTTGAATCGGGCGGCGCTCACCTCGCTCGCCAGCTCGGGCGGCAGCACCTTGATCACGACCTGCCGGTTCAGCGATCGCTCCGTCGCCACGAACAACCGGCTCATCCCCCCGCCGCCCAGCTCTCGCTCGAGTACGTACGCGTCTCCGAGCGCCGCCTGGAGCCGTGCGGGGAGGAGCAGATCGTTCATCAGGGAACCTCTCGTGAATGCTCGCCTAAGATAAGGAAGGAGTCGAGGCATTGTCAGAGCGAAGCCGATCCCCTCGATCCTTAACTCTTCGGATCGGGCAACGTCTCCCATGAGGAGAGTATTCAGCGGAGGACCAGATGTTACGCAGTTGGAAGGTCGCCCTGTTGGGCGTCACTCTCGCATCCGCGCCGCTCGTCGCGTGCGCGAGCGCACCACCGCGGTACGATGATGGCGTGTACGATCGCGTGTACGCTCGTGAGGCACCGCCGCCGATGCGGCGCGAAGTGATAATCGAGCGTCCGGGCCCGGGCTATTTCTATATTCGCGGACACTGGATCTACGGTCGTGGTGGTGGCTACGCGTGGGTCCCGGGCCGATGGGTGCGGCCCGAAGCGCGCCGTCACCGCTGGGTCGACGGGTATTGGGCCCGCGACCGGTACGGCTGGTACTACGTCGAGGGACACTGGCGCTGATTCCCAGCGCCCCGCGTCAGGTACGTCTCGTCGCCGCGCGCTCGAGCTGTTCGCCGAGCACGCGTGCGTCGGTGGTGGGTGCATCGCACACGTTGCCGCGACACACGTAGGCGGTCGCTCGACCGCCGATGAGCCAGCGGTCACGCAGCAAGGGCAGGGTATCGTTCGAGCTTTCTGCGCTCGTTCCGCTCCCGCCTCCCGCCACGAGAACGAGCGATGGCAGATAGCGAGACGAAGTTTCGTGCAGGAGAGACTCGAAGCCCGCCTCGCCCTGAACGCCCAGAATCGCGACCTCCGTCGCGCCGTGCACCGCGAGCTCCGCGGCGCTCAGGGCATAGCCGAAGGCGAGTGGATATCGTGCGAGCGGCTCGCCAAGCGATTCGAGCACCCACGCGCCGCGACGCACATCCTCGGCGCTCCCCATCAAGTCGCCCAGGCGCAACAACATCTCGGCCGCGAGTGAATTTCCCGCCGGCACCGCGTTGTCCGTGAGCTCGCGCGGCCGCGCGATCAGCGACTCGGCATCGCGGGCGGTATCGAAGAAGCCGCCAATCTTGTCGTCCCAGAACCACCGTACGGTGGCCTCGCTCACTTCCCGCGCGCGGGTGAGCCAGCGCTCATCGAGCGTGAGCTCGTAGAGCGAGAGCGCCGCAAGCGCCAACGCGGCGTGATCCTCGAGAAAACCGGGCCCCTTCGACGTGCCGTCCTTGTGAACGCGGACCACGCGGCCGTCGCGGACCATTTCGCGGAAGAGAAATTCGCCGTGGCGCACCGCCTCGGCGCGCCACCGTTCGTCCTCGAATGCACGCGCGCCATCGGCGAGCGCGCGAACCATGAGCCCGTTCCAGCCCGCGAGGATCTTGTCGTCCCGCGCGGGGTGCACGCGCGCCTCGCGCGCAGACCAGAGCGTGACGCGAGCGCTGGACACCAGTGCCTCGAGCTCATTGGGCGCGATGCCATGGCGGCTCGCGACATCCGCAAGCCCACGCGGCACGTGCAGAATGTTCCGTCCCTCGAAGTTTCCGCTCGCGCTCACTCCCCACAGCTCGCGAAGCACCGGCGAGTTCTCGAACAACAGCGCATCGAGCTCCTCTGCGCTCCACACGTAGAACTTCCCCTCGTGTCCTTCGCTGTCCGCATCCAGCGATGAGTAGAATCCGCCACTCGGTGCCGCCATCTCGCGGAGCGCCCAGTCGAACGTCTCGCGCGTCACGCGCTCGATTTCCGGATCGCGCGTCACCTGCCAGAGATGCACGCCCAATCGCGAGAGCAGCGCATTGTCGTAGAGCATCTTTTCGAAGTGCGGCACGAGCCAGTGGTCGTCCACGGAGTACCGATGAAAGCCGCCACCGATCTGATCGTAGATTCCTCCGCGCGCCATCTTCACGAACGAAGTGCGAACGATCGCGAGCTCCTGTGCCGCACCACTCCGACGCCAATGCCGGAGCAGAAAGTCGAGTGCCATCGTCTGCGGAAATTTCGGTGCGCCCTCGAATCCGCCGTTGCGAGCGTCGTAGCGTGCCGCACTCGCTCTCGCTGCGGCATCCAGCTGCGTCGGCGTCAGCTGGCCCGAGCTCACTGCCGCCTGCTGTGCCGCCGCGTACAGTCCGCGCACGCGCTCCGCAGTGTCGAGCACATCGCCCCGACGTGTGCGATACGCTTCCGCGGCCGAACGAAGCACGCGCAGGAACGACGGCATCCCGTAGTGATCCTGCGGCGGGAAGTACGTGCCCCCGTGATACGGCACGCCTTCCGGAGTGAGGAACATGGTCATCGGCCATCCACCCTGACCGGTCATCGCTTGCACCGCGCTCATGTAGATGGCATCGATGTCCGGACGCTCCTCGCGATCGACCTTGATGTTGACGAACAGCTCGTTCATCACCTGTGCGGTCGCTGGATCCTCGAACGACTCGTGCGCCATGACATGGCACCAATGGCACGCCGCATAGCCGATGCTGAGCAAAATCGGCTTATCCTCGGCCCGGGCGCGCGCCAGCGCCGCCTCACCCCAGGGCTGCCAATCCACTGGGTTGTTCGCGTGCTGGAGCAGATACGGACTCGTTTCACCGGCCAGCGCGTTCACGATGGGTCTCCACGGAGCGAGGTGAGAGCGAAAGCTATCATTGCGCTTATCGTTCACCTCGATGCCTACGCATGAATCCGACCCGAACGCGCGGCGACGCGCGTGGTTGGTGCTCGCGGTCGCCGTGGCCCTGCGTTTCGTCGCGGCCGCGCTCGTGCCGCTCGCCCCGGACGAGACGTATTACTGGGAGTGGTCGCGCAGACTTGCCACCGGCTATCTCGATCATCCGCCGGCCATCGCGCTGTTCATTCGTGCGGGCACCATCGTCTTGGGCGCAACACCCATTGGCGTGCGCCTGTGCAGCGTGCTCGCCGGGGCGCTCGCGTCCGCCGTGCTGGTGCGAATCTCCGGCTCGTTCGGCGGCGATCGCGCGAGGCTTCGTGCCGCCGCGATCATCGCGTGCATGCCACTCGCGCAAATCGGGCTCGCGCTCGCTACCCCCGATGCTGCGCTCCTGCTCTTCTGGTCGCTCGCGCTAGCGGCGCTCGTCCCTGCGCTGCGCAACGAGAGCACGCCGCACGCGCGAGTGCTCACGTGGTGGCTGCTGGGCCTCGCTCTCGGTTGCGCCCTGTCCTCCAAATACACCGCGCTCCTCCTGATCGCAGGCATAGCCGTGGGACTCGCGCTGCAGCCCACTCTGCGCGGGCTTCTCGCATCGCCGGGCCCCTCTGTCGCGCTCACCGCGGCCATCGCGCTGTTCGCGCCGAATCTCGCCTGGAACGCTCGGCACGGTTGGGCATCTGTCTCGTATCAGCTCGCGCACGGTCTGACGCCGCATCGCGGAACTGCACTGGATCACGAGATGCAGCTTCTCGGTGCTCAGATCGGGCTGGTCACTCCTCTGCTGCTCGCCATGCTCGCCGCTGCGGTGTACCACGCGCTACGCGTCAGGCGCGATCCACTCCGCACGACGTTCGCCATCATCGCCGGCATCGCCTGGCTGTTCTTCGTCGCCAGCGCGCTGCGTGCCGCCGTCGAGCCCAATTGGCAAGCGCCCGCGTATCTCTCCGCGATCGTGCTCGCGGCATCCAGCGATCGAGAAGCACACTGGGGTGAGGCGCGCGCGCGAATCTTCTTTCGAGGCTCGCTCATCGTCGCGGCTGCGACCACGTTCCTCATATACGTGCATGCCGTTCTTCCCTTCATGCCGGTGAATCCTGCGCGCGACCCCACGGGGGCGGGATTCGGTTGGAGTACGCTGGCCGCCCGCGTGAATGCCGCACGCTCGGAGGCTCTGTCCACCGTCACGACTTGGGTTGGCGGTGAGCGTTACCAGGAAGCATCGGAGCTCGCTTTCCATCTCCCGGATCATCCCGTCACGTTCGTCATCGATGTGAACGGACGCCCCAATCAATACGATCTCTGGCCATCGTTCCCGGAGCGCGCTCGCAGGGGCGACGCGCTCATCCTCGTGCTCGGCCTGTACACGCGCCCCGAGGATGATCCCATCATCGCAGCGCTCTCTCCACACTTCGAGCACGTGAGGCTGCGCGAGGTCATCGCACTGCGGCGGGGCTCGATCGTGCGGGCGTTTCGCCGCATCTGGGTGCTCGATGGCTGGCACGGAGACTGGCCTTATACCGGGCTCGCCCGCTGAAATCCGCGCGCTTCGTGCTTGCCACCCCCGTATCTCGAGCGCGAACTTCCCTGTGCAACGTACTTTCCTCTCCTTCATCGGACCTTCGCATGCCGGCCACACTCGCCAGCGATCTCGCGCGCTATCTCGACGACAACGATCGTCGCTTCCACGACGAGCTCTTCGAGCTGCTGCGCATTCCAAGTGTCAGCGCGCGATCCGAGTACGATGCAGACATGCAGCGCGCCGCCAGGTGGGTGTCCGACAATCTCCGCACCGCAGGCCTCGATACGGAGATCATGGCTACGCCCGGACACCCGGTGGTGCTCGGCGAGTGGCGCAAGGCACCCCCCGGAGCGCCGACGGTTCTGGTGTACGGTCACTACGATGTGCAGCCGGCCGAGCCGCTCGAGTTGTGGACATCGCCGCCGTTCGAGCCGACGATGCGGGACGGACGCATCTACGCACGCGGCTCCGTCGACGACAAGGGACAGCTCTTCGCGCACATGAAGGCACTCGAGGCACACCTCCGTACGCGCGGCAAGCTGCCGGTGAACATCATCGTGCTCGCCGAAGGTGAAGAGGAGGTCGGCAGCGACAATCTCGAGGCCTTCGTCACGAAGCACGCGAAGCGCCTCGCCTGCGACTACATCGTCATCTCCGATTCCTCGATGTTCGCGCCCGGTCTGCCATCGATCCTGTCGTCACTGCGCGGGCTTGCATACTTCCAGATCGATCTCGAGGGCCCCACGAGCGATCTGCACTCGGGCAGCTACGGCGGCGCGGTCGTGAACCCGGCGATGGCGCTCGCGCGCATTCTCGCCACGTTCTTCGACGACAACGGACACATCGCGATCCCGGGCTTCTACGACAAGGTTCGGGAGTGGAACCCCACGGTGCGAGCGCAGGTGAAGGCGCTTCCGTTCGACGAGGCAAACTTCGAGAACGAAGTCGGTGCTCCCGCGCTCGGCGGCGAGGCCGGATATTCCACCCTCGAGCGTCTCTGGATGCGTCCCACTTGCGAGGTGAACGGGCTCCTCAGCGGATATACCGCCGAGGGATCCAAGACCGTTCTACCGTCGAAGGCAATGGCGAAGGTGAGCTGCCGTCTCGTCGCGAATCAGACACCCGCCGAGATCGAGAAGCTCATGCGCGCACACATCGCGCGCGTGGCGCCCGCAGGAGTGAAGGTCTCGGTGCAGATGCTGCATGGCGGTCAACCCTGGAGCGCCGAGCTCGAAGGCTCGCTCTACGATGCCGCAAAGCGTGCGCTCAATGCGGCGTTCGGCCGTGATCCAGTCGTGATCGGTGAGGGAGGCTCGATTCCCGTCGTCAGCGATTTTCAGCGACTGCTCGGCGCACCCGTGCTTCTCGTCGGCTTCGGTCTCCCCGGCGAGAACGCGCATGCCCCCGACGAGTGGTTCGCGGACGAGAACTTCACGAAAGGGATGCGTGCGATGGCGTCGCTCTGGGATGAGATCGCGGCTTCCTCAGAACTTCCACTCGCGAATCAAAAACGCGCCGAAGGCCGCCTCTGATCGAATGGGTACATCGCTCGAGAGCGTGGGCTGGTTGACGATGTAGCGCGAATCCACGCTCGCCTCGATGCGATAACCCTTCGAGAGCCGACGCTGCACGACGAATCCCGGCGTCGTTCCCTCACCCCGGATCTGGGTCGCGACATACGTCTGCCGGTCCACGTACTTCCCGGCCTCGACCTGTGTTCCCGCCAGGATCGTCCGGACGCCGCTGATCGTCACACCCTGATCGGGGACATCGGCCGGCGTGATGGTGAACACATCGGCTCCAAGCGAGCGCGCAGCAGTCGCCGCGAATTGTCGCGTCATCACTCCCAGTGCGGTCGCCGTGAGCTGGCGCGTTGCCAGAGCGGCCGCGCTTCCGACCAGGCCGCCACTTGCCGAGCCCGCGCCAGAGTTCGAGCTGCCACCGGCAGACCCGACGAGCGATGTGGATGACTGGCCGAATGCGAGATAGCTCAACAGGTCCGATTGCGAGAGCGGTGGCTGCGCGTCGCTCGTCAGCACGATCACCGGCTTTCTTGCGGTGCCGTTGATCGCGATGTTGATGTTCAGCGATGGGCGTCCCGCCGGCTGAATCGTGTATTGAGCACCCAGCTGCAGCAACGGGTTGATGTCCGGAGTACCCGTGAAGATCGCCGTTCCATGCGAGAGCACGAATCGTCGGCCGAGGAACTGGTACTCGCCGCGCTCCGTGTTCACGACGCCATCGAGCGAGATACCCGGCTCCCCAGCGCTCTTGACGACGGTCAGTGGCCCCTGGGTGTAGAACTCGACATTCGCGTCCGGCGAGCGCGCCCACGTGTCCCGCGCGACGCTCAGCCTCACGTTCATCTTCATGTTCTTCATCACCGGCGATGCGGTCGTCACGACCTTTTTCATCGCCACATCGGATGTATCCACCACTCCGATTACCGCGGGATCATCGGTACTCACCTGTCGCGGGCCGCTTCCGTTCGGGATGTAGACAGTGCCGTGTACGATGCGTGCCCTGCCTGTCACGGACACGCCATCCAGCGGCCCATTGACCGCGATCCTCGCGTTGGCATGAAGATCACCGGTCTCGTTGTTGAGCACCTCGGCATCAGTGGCGTCGAACTTGAGATCGAATGTCGGGTTCGTCGCATCCACGATCCCGATCTTGCCCTTGATGTCGAACACGCCCTCGCCGGATCTGGCTCCGATGGTGTCGATGACGATTTCCTTGCCGTTCATGTGAATGAGCCCGCCCATGTCCCTCGCCGTCACTCCCAGCGCGGCGAGCTTGAACGTGGCGAAGTCGAGCCCTAGCTGGCCGAGCACCACGGGCTTCGTTCCGGTGCCGCGTGCGGCGATCGCTCCGATGATGCGCCCGTGCACGTCCGACACGGCATCGGTGAAGCGCGGCAGCGCATCGAGCGGGAGCGAATCTGCGACGAAGTCGACCTTGAGCGGGCGATCCAGCACTCGCGGTGTGGTCGCGCCCGCGAGCGCCAGATTGATTGGCGCATCGACATCGATATGCGCGAGCGGCTGTCCGCCATTGCGCAGCATTTCCGCATGGGACACCAGCTTCTCGTTCGCGTACTGGAAGCCGTCGCGAAAATCGGGGATCGGAGCGCCGCGATAGGAAGCGTTCATGAGACTCAACCCGCCGCGCATTTCTGGCGAGCGCTGCGTTCCGGCGAGCCTCGCACGAAAATCCAGAGTCCCCGCGGCCGTGAGATCGCTCTCCGCCAGGCCCACGAGATTTGCGAGCTGCAACCCCCGGACATCGACGTCGAGATCCATCGGTCCCGTCACCGGCATCACGCCGTTCGCGTAAATCCGCCCCACGGTGCGATCGCGAAGGTCGAGATCGTGCACACGGATGCCTCGCTTTCCCCACCGTACGAAGCCGGGTACCGCAGCAACCCAGAGCGCACTGTCGAGCTGCAACGACAACGTGCGCCACTGCACCTGGCTACTGTCGAGGCTGAGCAGGAACTCCGCGCCGGCCCGATACACGTAGCCGGAATCCTGGAACACCGCGAGCTCCAGCGTTCCCGATGGCTTGAGATACGTCGCCTGAATCGTCGCCGAGTCGAGCGCGAACCCGCTCGCTGAGACGGAATCGAAGGAGCCGCCCACGATGTACTTCATCTGTGGTGTGCCGCCATTCGTCACGGCGTACTCCACCCGCGCGCGATTCAGTCCACTCCCGCGCGCGATGATGCGTTCGGCAGACAACCGTCCGCGCACGTTGAAATCGCTGAGCGTGCCGCGCACGATGCCTGCGGTGCGAACTGCACCGTCAACCGAGTCTCGACGCAGCGCACGCAGCGAATCGAGCTTGATCGGCGGTTGCGGGCGTCCCGTTGCCTGGAAGGCAACCTCGTTCCGGCTCGCCTGCCGCGCGGAGTCGGCCCGCGCGCGCGCGAGTCTCGCTGCGAGAACGGCAGGGCGCACCGGCACGACCCCGCTATCCGGGCTCGCGAGGAAGCGACGAAGCGCGGCGAGCGTGTCGACCGACACGATGTATCGCAGCTCGCCGGTTCGGCCGGGCGCAGTGCCGATCTTGCCATCTACGAAGACCTGTGCGAACGGCGTGTGAATCGACACGGAATCCATCGTCGCGACTCCGCCGTCCACCGCCACGCGAATGTTCGCCGAGTCCACCGCGAGGCTGTCCACGGCGGAGTGCTGCACGTTGGCCGAGAATGCCGCCTGCATCGTTTTCGGGTCGAACCCGCGCCCCTTCGCCATCGCGGAAGCGGTGAGCGATGTCACGGGGCCGCGCGACGCGACGCTGCGCAGGTTGAACAACCTGAGGCGCGTATCGAGATCGTAGCCCTTCTGGGCGCTCTCCAGATCGAGCTTGCCGGTGGTCGCGAGCTCGCCGCCATCAGGCAGATGCATGTCGGCCGTGAGATCGAGCGCGTGCATCGAGCCGCCCACGTGTACCGTGCCGCTCGCGACGCCCTGCAGGCCGAGCGCCGGCGCGAACTTTCCGGCGGTGATCAGCGAGATCGGATCGAAGCGCATGTCGGCCGTCATTCCGCGCTTCCCCTCATCAACGGCCTCGCCGTTCGCGACCAAGCGCGTGAGCTGGTTGCCTTCGTGGTGCGCGAGGTCCGCGCTCGCCGTCATGCGGCCGAGAAGCGATCCGTCGAGATTCACCGTTCCCGTCAGTACGCCACCCAGGGGCAGCGATGGGCTGAACACGCGCGCGAGCCCCATCTGCAGCGGCCTGATCGTGACGCGCAGATTCTTCGCGATGAATCCCTGGCGTCCCGAGCCCGCGACACCCACCACGAGCACCCGGCTCGTTCCCGACCTCCGATCCGAGAAGGCGACGTCCGCATCGACGCGCATTGCCGCAGTCGTGCCCGCGAGCGTCGCGTGACCCGTGAGCAACCCGCGGCGCGGTACCTTCACCGTAGGTACCAGCTGTTCGATGGTACGCGTATCGATCGAGTTGAAGGCGAGTCGGGTGTCGTGGAGGCGCATCTCTCCGGATCGCTTCCCCATCTCGAGTCCGAGCTGCCCACGAAGCGTTCCGCCCTGGACCGTGAGATCGATGTTGCGAACGACATAGTCGCTCGCTCCCTCGGTTCGCATGGCCGCGGTGAGATCCATGGATCCGCCTCCGTTCGCCGGCAGGTACGGATACGCGAAGCGAAGATCGGCGAGCGCGAGCGGCGCCGCGCGGAATCTCGC
>Ga0182008_10002322_pt1 | contig 11986 bp, 11 predicted proteins | sample Sormic07211129_1_FD_120482 | JGI IMG/M metagenome (GOLD analysis project Ga0182008, IMG submission 120482) | Rhizosphere microbial communities from Sorghum bicolor, Mead, Nebraska, USA - 072115-129_1 metaG | ecosystem: Host-associated > Plants > Roots > Rhizosphere | place: USA: Nebraska...
CTCGGCCTCGGCGTCACCGCGCTGATCGGCATCTCCCTCTCCGACGCGGCCGACCACGAGGACGTGGCCCGCCGGATGAAGGACCTCGGCGAGATCGAGGACTGCTGGTTCATCGCGGGCGACGACTCGTACATGCTCAAGGTGCGGGCCAACGACGTGGACGGCCTGGAGAAGATCATCCGGCGGCTGTCCGGGACCAAGGGCGTCTCCAGGACCCGTACCACCATCGTGCTCTCCACCAAGTGGGAGAACCGTGTCGGAGAGCTGCCCGAAGAAGTCTGAGCGTGTAGGCGTACGGTTGTCGGCGTTGTCGTTGTCGTGGAAGTGCACATGCAGGTGGAAGTGGAAAGGGTGAGGCATGGACGTCGGGCTCAAGCGCGAGCTGGAGGAGAAGGTCCGCTCCGGTGAGCGGCTGTCCCGCGAGGACGGCATCGCGCTGTACGAGTCGGACGACCTGGCGTGGCTGGGCGGGCTGGCGCACGAGGTGCGGACGCGGAAGAACGGCGATGTCGTCCACTTCAACGTCAACCGGCACCTCAACATGACCAACGTGTGCACGGCGTCCTGCGCCTACTGCTCCTTCCAGCGCAAGCCGGGCGAGAAGGACGCGTACACGATGCGCATCGAGGAGGCGGTCAAGCTCGCCAAGGCGATGGAGGGCGACAACCTCACCGAGCTGCACATCGTCAACGGGCTGCACCCGAACCTGCCGTGGCGCTACTACCCCCGGTCCCTGCGGGAGCTGAAGGCCGCGCTGCCGAACGTCTCGCTGAAGGCGTTCACGGCGACGGAGATCCACCACTTCGAGACGATCAGCGGGCTGTCGGCGTCGGAGATCCTCGACGAGCTGATCGACGCGGGTCTGGAGTCGCTCACCGGTGGTGGCGCCGAGATCTTCGACTGGGAGGTCCGGCAGCACATCGTGGACCACCGCACCCACTGGGAGGACTGGTCCCGCATCCACCGGCTGGCGCACGAGAAGGGTCTGAAGACCCCGTGCACCATGCTCTACGGCCACATCGAGGAGCCGCGCCACCGGGTCGACCACGTCCTTCGGCTGCGCGAGCTGCAGGACGAGACCGGGGGCTTCCAGGTCTTCATCCCGCTGCGCTACCAGCACGACTTCGTGGACATGCAGGACGGCAAGGTCCGCAACCGGCTGCAGGCGCGGACGCAGATGGCGACCGGCGCGGAGGCGCTGAAGACCTTCGCGGTGTCCCGGCTGCTGTTCGACAACGTGCCGCACGTCAAGGTGTTCTGGGTCATGCACGGTGTGCAGACCGCGCAGTTGGCGCTGCAGCACGGGGCCGATGACATGGACGGGTCGGTCGTCGAGTACAAGATCACCCATGACGCGGACAACTTCGGTACGCCGAACAAGCTCACCCGTGAGGATCTGCTGGATCTGATCCGGGACGCGGGGTTCCGGCCGGTGGAGCGGAACACGCGGTACGAGATCATCCGGGAGTACGGGGGTCCCGACCCGGAGCGCCGGGAGGCGCCGCAGCCGATGAGGGTCTGAGCAGGGTGGGTACTCGGGACGCATGACCGTCAAGGCGCCCGAGGATGCCTACACCGCAGAGCCCTTTGTGCCTGAGCGGGGCGGGCTGACCGCCCTGCGCGAGGCCGCGGCGGTGTGCAAGGGGTGCCCCCTGCACGCCGCCGCCACCCAGACCGTCTTCGGGGCCGGAAAGGCCGACGCCCGCTTCATGCTCGTGGGCGAACAACCCGGGGATCAGGAGGACCGGCAGGGGAAGCCCTTTGTGGGGCCCGCCGGGAAGCTGCTCGACCGGGCCCTTGAGGAAGCGGGGCTCGATCCTGCCGACGCGTATGTCACCAATGCCGTCAAACACTTCAAGTTCACGCGGACCGAGCCGCGCAAGCGGCGGATCCACAAGCCGCCGAGCCTGCGGGAGATGACGGCGTGCGGGCCCTGGCTGGCCGCTGAGCTGGCCGTGGTCGAACCCGAGCTGATCGTGGTGCTGGGGGCGACGGCCGGGAAGGCGTTGCTCGGGTCGTCGTTCCGGGTGACGCGGGTGCGCGGGACCGTACTGGAGGAGGAGATCCACGGGCGGCCCGAGCGGCTGGTGCCGACCGTGCATCCGTCGTCCGTGCTGCGGGCCGAGGACAGGGAGTCGGCGTACCGGGGGCTCGTCTCGGATCTCAAGACGGCCGCCCGCGCACTGGGGTAATGGCTACGATTCCCATGTGGCCCTTACCTTCACTCTTGACCCCGCCGTCACCGCCGAGCTCCGTGACGGTCTCCTCGACCTGTGGACGGACGTCTCCAACGACGGCGGATCAGTCGGGTTCGTGCCGCCGGTGACGCGGGACGTGGTCCGGCCCGAGCTGGTGAAGCACATGGTGGGGATGGCCGAGGGGCGCACTCGGCTGCTGGTCGGGCACGACGAGGAGGGGCGGGTGGCCGCGACCGCCTTCATCGCCCTCAACACCCATCGCCTGATGCGGCACTGGGTGTGGCTGTACACCGTGATGGTGCACCCCCGGCACCAGGGCAAGGGGTACGGCCGTGATTTGCTGACCGCCGCCGAGGGGGCCGCCCGGTCCCTCGACGGCATCGAGGCGATACGGCTGACCTGCCGGGGCGGCAACGGCCTGGAGCGGTTCTACGGCTCCTGCGGGTACAAGGAGGTCGGCCGGGTGCCCGGCGCGATCCGCGTCGCGCCCGGGGACGACCGGGACGACGTCTTCATGCTGCTGTCGCTGGCCTGAGCCGCGCACCCCCCGTCAAGATCCCCCGCGGCGCGTGCTTCACTGGGTGGGACTGTTCGTTACGGAAGAGTGGATTGAGATGTTCCGCTACACGCTGATGCGCCTCGGGATCTTCGCGGGCTGCTTCGTGGTTGTCTGGGGTCTCGTCTACTTCGGTGTCGTCCCGCGCGGCTTCGGCGCGTCCAACGGCATGTGGATGGTGCTGCTCGCCCTGCTGGTCTCCGCCCCGATCAGCTTCGTGGTGCTGCGCGGCGAGCGGGACCGGGCGTCCGTGAAGGTCGCGCAGCGGGTCGACCGGATGAAGGCCAACCTCGAGGCCAACCGGTCCCAGGAGGACGAAGTCGTCGACCAGGCGGCGCGAGCTCAGGGACAGACGTCTTAGTCTTGCCCCCATGGGTGCCGTGAAGACCAAGCGCATGCCGCGAGCGGTCCGTGAGCAGCAGATGTTGGACGCCGCCGTGCAGACCTTCGGTCGACGCGGGTACATGGCCGCGTCCATGGACGAGATCGCCGAACTCGCCGGTGTGTCCAAGCCGTTGGTCTATCTGTATCTGAACTCCAAGGAAGACCTCTTCTCGGCCTGCATCCGCCGTGAGGCCACCGCGCTGGTCGGCGCCGTGCGTGCCGGGGTGCAGCCCGAGCTGCCCGCCGACCGGCAACTCTGGGAAGGGCTGCGGGCGTTCTTCACGCACACCGGGCAGAACCCCGACGGCTGGGCGGTGTTGCATCTCCAGGCCCGTACCCGTGAACCGTTCGCCGCCGAGGTCACGGCGATGCGCGAGGAGATCGTCGCGTTCGTGACGCAGCTGATCGTGGTCGCGGCGCGGGAGGCCCACCGCGACCCGAACCTGCCCGAGCGGGAGGTCGCCGGGCTCGCCGAGGCGCTGGTCGGCGCCGCCGAGTCCCTCGCCGCCTGGGCCAACGCCACCCCGGGCGTCACGGCCCGGCAGGCGGCCGCCACGCTGATGAACTTCGCCTGGGCCGGGCTGGGCAACCTCATGGAGGGGCGCCCCTGGACCCACCCGCTCACGCCGGCCGAACGGTAGCGGCGGGGCGGGCGTCGGTCCGCACATGACAGCTGTCATGTGCAAGGGCGGACGCCGGACACTGCGGGAGGGGCGGGCTGTGCCCGTACCGTCCGGTGTCGCCGCCCGGCTCAGTCGCGTGGCAGCCCCCGCACGAGCCCGGTCACATGCAGCCTGTGCCCCTCGCTCCCGCGCAGCTCGAACCGGTCGCCCCGTGCCGCGTACGTCACTGTCCCGGGCAGCAGCACCGGTGTCCTGAACTCGGCGCGCAGGTACGCCTGTTCGGGGGCGCCGTGCGCGGCGAGGCAGCGGGCCACCGTCCACATGCCGTGGGCTATGGCGCGCGGGAAGCCGAAGAGGCGGGCGGTGAGGGGGTGCAGATGGATGGGGTTGCGGTCGCCGGACACGGCCCCGTACCGCCGCCCCACATCGGCCCCGAGCCGCCACTCGGCGACGACGGGCAACGGCTCCCGGGCGCCGTCGGCACCGGCACTCCTGGGCGCTTCACCGACCTCACCGCTCTCACCGACCTCACCGCTCTCCCCGCTCTCCCCGTGCTCCCCGCCCTCCCCGTGCTCCCCGTTCCCCGGGGGCCGGTGTCGGGCCAGGTATGTGCTGCGGGACTCCCACACCACCTCTCCGGCCGCCCGCAGTTCGGTGATCACCGCCGCTTCCGTTCCGCGTCGATGCGGCTCCAACCCGCTGACGTACACGGTGAGTTCGTACTCCCCGGTCGCGGCGAGCCCCTGGCGTCGGGTGATGTCGATCGATGTGTGGACGAGGCCGAGCAGCGGCAGCGGGAAGTTCCGGCGGCTCATCAGACGCATGGCCAGCGGGAAGCCGAGGACGTGCGGGTAGGTCGGCGGCAGCGCGTCCTCGCCGGTCGCGAAGCCGCACACCCGCTCGTACTCGGCGAGCCGCGCCAGGTCGACGCGCAGGGCGGGCAGGACCAGCCGGTCGTGCGGGAACTCGGCGTCCGGGCTCGGTCGTTTGAAGGGCGACAGCAGGGCGCCGCGCGCGAGCAGCGGGGCGAGGGCCGGGGGTCCGGCGAGTACGACCGTCATCTCACGCCCCCAACAGGCTCTGCCCGCAGACCCGTACGACCTGCCCGTTCACCGCACCCGAGGCCGGGTGCGCGAGCCAGGCCGTGGTCTCGGCGACGTCGGCCGGAAGACCGCCCTGCCCCAGACGCCGGTGGCGTCGAGGACGACGGCGGCGGGGGAGTCGCCGCCGGCGGGCGGGCCGGTGCGGGCGAGGACCGGTTCCAGGTCGAGGCCGGACTTTCCGGCGGTGAGGTGGAGCAGCGGTCCGGTCAGCGCATCGCGCCGCAGCGGGGCCGGCTGGGGCAACCCGAGTCTGCCGGTGAGGAAGCGGCCGGGCGCCGTGCCGGCGAAGCGCAGATAACGGTCGGCCATGTCCATCTCCCCATGTGAACCAATATGAACCCATAGGAATCCATACGAATCAGTACGGACCAGTACGGACCAGTGCGAACTCGTATGAAACCTTACGGATAGATCGGCTGTCAGTTCTTACTCCAGAGTCAGGTTACCCGAGGTAAGTGGAGGTCGGGATTTGAAAAATATTCAGCAAACCGGCCGGTAGGGTACCGTCGGCCAGAAATGCCACGATGCTGCACATCCCCGACGCAGCCCCGCCACCGGACGACCTTGGAACCCTCACCGACTCATCACGCGGGCGCCGTACGATCTCCTCCTCTTACCTGCGGCGACTCTCCCGCAGGGCAACTCCGTTGAACCTCTGGGGTCGCCCGTGTCCACCCCCTACCCGCCGGCCGTCGCGATGACGGTCCAGTCCACTGCGTACGACGGCACCCCGGTTCTCGTGGAGCCCGAGGTGCGGTGGCTGGACGGGGAGGTGCGCGAGGTCTCCGTGCCGCCCTTCGTCCCGCCGCGGACCCATGGCTCGCTCGCCGACCTGCCGTTCGACAACGCGCGAAGCCACCCCGAGGACCAGGTGTTGAGCCGCCGCGACGAGGCGGGCAGGTGGACGCATGTGACGGCGGCTCAGTTCGCCGCCGAGGTGCTGGCGACGGCGAAGGGGCTGATCGCCGAGGGGCTGGTGCCGGGGGACCGGATCGCGATCATGGCGCGGACGGTCTACGAGTGGACGCTCCTCGACTTCGCCGCGTGGGCCTGCGGTCTGGTGACCGTGCCGATCTACCCCACCTCCTCCGTCTTCCAGATCCGTTGGATCCTCCAGGACTCGGGCGCGGTGGCGCTGGTGACCGAGACCGCGGCCCAAGCCGGGACCCTGGGGCCGGAGTTGAGCCGACTGCTCGACCTGCGCCATCTGTGGGTCATCGAGAAGGGGCATGTGGAGCGGCTCGCCGAGCGCGGGGCGCAGGTGCCCGAGCACGAGGTGGACGTACGGCGCGGGATGCTGGGCCCCGACACGCTCGCCACCGTGGTCTACACCTCCGGTACGACCGGCCGGCCCAAGGGCTGTGTGATCACCCACGGCAACTTCTTCGCCGAGGTCGACAACGCGATCGAACTGCTCTACCCCGTCTTCCGGGCGCGGACCAGCGAGGAGGCGGCGATCCTGCACTTCCTCCCCATGTCGCACATCTTCGGCCGGATGGTCGCCGTCGCCTGTATCCGGGCGAGGGTCCGTCTGGGCCACGCGCCGAGCCTGAAGTCGGAGGATCTGCTGCCCGACCTGGCGGCCTTCCAGCCGACCTGTCTGGTCACCATCCCCTACATGCTGGAGAAGGTCTTCAACGTGGCCCGCGCGCGGGCCGAGACCGGCGGCCGGGTCAGCAACTTCGACCGTGCGACGAGCGTGGCCTGCCGCTACGGCGAGGCACGGGAGGCCCGCGCGGCGGGCACGGGCCCCGGCCCGAACACCGCCCTGAAGGCGGCCCGTACCTTCTTCGCCCCCCTCGTCTACCGCCGTATCCACAACGCCATGGGCGGCAGGGTCCGTTACATGATCTGCGGAGGCTCACCGCTGGGACGGCGGCTGGCCTCCTTCTACGCGGGCGCGGGGATCGAGATCTACGAGGGCTACGGCCTGACCGAGTCGACGGGCGCGGCGACGGTCACCCCACCCCTCAAGCCCCGTCTGGGGACGGTCGGTTGGCCGCTGCCCGGCACCAAGGTCAGGATCGCGGACGACGGCGAGATACTGCTCTCCGGCGGGCACGTCCTGCGCGGCTACTGGGACCCGAACGCGGGCGGTGTCGTCCCCGCGACCGCCGACGGCTGGCTGGCCACCGGTGACATCGGCCACCTCGACGAGGAGGGCTATCTCAGCATCACCGGCCGCAAGAAGGAGATGCTGATCACCGCGGGCGGCATGAGCGTGGCCCCGGCCCCGCTGGAGGACTGGCTGCGCGCACACCCCCTGATCTCCCAGGTCATGGTCGTGGGCGACCGCCGCCCGTACGTCGGCGCCCTCATCACCCTCGACATGGAGGGCGTCGCCCACTGGCGCCGCATGAACGGCAAGCACCCCGCCGTCACCGCCGAACTCATCCTGGATGACGACGAGTTGAGGCAGGTCCTGCAGCGCGCGGTGGACGAGGCGAACAAGCTGGTGTCCCGCCCCGAGTCGATCCGCCGCTTCGCGATCCTCCCCGTCGACTTCACCGAGCAGGCGGGCCACGTCACACCGTCGATGAAGCTGTTCCGCGAGGTGATAGCCAGCCACTTCGCGGAACAGATCGAAGAGCTCTACGCCCCTTACGGGAGTTAGCGGCCGGCCGGCGCGCGGGTCGCTGACCTCGATACGGAGGGTGGGGCCAACCTCGGCGGCCTTCTTGCGGAAGTGCTGCCTCCGCCTGTTCACTGCGCGGCATGACCATGTCACCGTTTCGCCTGAGACGGCGGGCTGCCGCTGTCGTCGCAGCCCTGGCCGCCTTCGGCCTCGCCCTGGGCGGCACCGCCTCCGCCGACACCGTTCCCACCGAGTTCGGGACCGACTGGCACGATCCGGTCACCGCGGCCCCGCCGATCGACACCCCGCACACCAAGTCCTGCACGGTCGCCGTCGCGCAGGCGCGGTTCAAGGACTTCACGCCGTACACGGGGACGTACGCACCGCCCGATGACTGTGGTGTGCCCGGGAGTTGGGCCAAGGTGGTGCTGCGGATGGACGGGAGTGTCGCCGGGCGGCAGTACGACCGGCTCGGGTATCTGGACATCGGTGGGGTCCAGGTCTTCCGGACCTCGACCCCCGAGCCGTCCCCGCAGGGCATCGACTGGCACGTCGAGAAGGACGTGACCGAGTACGCGAAGACGCTCAGCGGCCCGCAGCCCGTGGACATGTTGATCGGCAACGTTGTCAACGACACGTACACGGGTGTGCTGGACGTCAAGGTCACGCTCACCTTCTACGCCCCCGAGCCCGGCGTCAGGCGTGCCCCTTCCGCCGTCCCCGACCAGGTCATCCCGCTCAGCGACGGCGACAGCGTGACCACCGGGGCGAAGCTCACCACCCCGCGCAACTCCGAGCGCGTTCTCGCCGAGGTGTACGCCACCGGGTCGGGCGGCGGGTGCGAGGAGTTCTGGTACACGGCCGTCTCCTCGGCGGCGTCGTACTCCTGCAAGGGCGGGGACGACGGGCCGTACCGGGAGGTCCAGGTCAGCGTCGACGGGCGGGTCGCCGGGATCGCGTCGCCCTTCCCCAACGTGTGGACGGGGGGTTGGTCGCCGTATCTGTGGTCCGTGATTCCGGGTCCGCGCGCCTTCGACGTGCGGCCGCTGACCTTCGATCTGACGCCGTTCGCGGGGGAGTTGAACGACGGGAAGGCGCACACGGTGGACGTGACCGTCGTCGGGGTGCCGGCCGGGCAGACCGGGTGGAGCGCGCCGACGAACATCCTCGTGTGGCAGGACGCGCACCGGGCGGTGGTGACGGGGGCCGTGACGTCGTACGAGAGCGGTGATCCGGTCATCGGGAACACCTGGCAGGACGGGGCGTCGCGCTCGCTCGTGACCGAGGGGAGCCATCGGCTCAGGGTCTCGGGGTACGTCGACACCTCCCACGGGCGGGTCACGACCACCGTCGACCGGAGGCTCGGCACGGCGATCGACCACACCTGGACGCCGGACGAGAACACCGACGACCTGGAAGGCCGTTGGACCGACGACCAGAAGGTCACCGTCAACGGGCTGCCTGCCCGGACCGACCGCACGTACACCCTCGACGGGCGCGCGACCGTCGACGCCGACAACCGGCTGCGGGTGGTCATGTCGCTCGGCGATCACGCCCGCGACGGCCGCGGGGTGCGGCTCGACGACACGTACGGCGGCGACGCGACCTTCACGCTCGGCGTGGCCCGTGAGGACCGGCACGCGGTGGCCACGACGAGCGAGCGCTACCGACTGCGGGGACCCGGCACCTGCTACGACCACACCCTCACGACCGAACAGGGCACACTGACGAAGGACGTGCGCCACTGCTGACAGGCTGGGGCTCATGACCACACTCCCCAGCCTGCTCGCGGTATTCGCCCATCCCGACGACGAGTCCCTGGCCGCGGGCGGGGTGCTCGCCCAGCACTCCGACTCGGGGGCCCGTACGGCGGTCGTCACGGCGACCTGGGCCGAAGGGACCGGGCGGGCCGGGGAGTTGGCGGAGGCGCTGCGGATTCTCGGGGCCGGGGAGCCGCGGATGCTCGGGTACGCCGATGCTCGCGTACCCGAGTCCGCGCCCGGCGCCGTCCGGTTCTGCGACGCGCCGCTGGACGAGGCGGTGGGGCGTCTCGTGGCGCACATCCGGGAGTTCCGGCCGGAGATCGTGGTCACGCATGACGCCTACGGCAATCTGTCCGGGCACCCGGATCATGTGCACGCGCACCGGGTGACCGTGCTCGCCGTGCGGGCGGCCGGGTGGGGGCGGCTGTATCCGGAGGCGGGGGAGCCGTGGGAGCCGAGCGCCCTCTACCTGGCCACCCACCCCGAGTCCGCCGTGCGTGCCCTCGGCCGCGAGGTGCTGCTGCGCCCCGGGCGGGAGATGTTCGCCGTGCCGGACGCCTGGGTGTCGGCGGTGGTCGATGTCGGGCCGTGGGCGGAGCGGAAGCTGGGGGCCGTCATGGCTCATCGGAGCGAGGTGGAGCGTGGGGCGCTGCCCGGGCGGCTCGCCGCGCTTCCGGCGGAGGCGCGGGCTCGGGCGGTGGGCACCGAGTGGTACGTCCGACAGGACGTCATGGCGGACGTCATGGTGACCCGGCCAGGTTCGGGGCTTACCCTATAAGTACGAAACGGTATCGTTCACTTTGAGCTGGTGGGTCGATGAGTGAGTCGATGAGTGAGTCGATGAGCGGGTGGGTGAGCGGGTGGGTGAGTGGGGTGAGTCGGGTGACTGACGTGACCGACGTGACGACCTCGCACCGCGGTCGGGTCACGCCCGAGCGCGAGGCCGAGTTGTACGCGGCCGTGCTCGACCTGCTCGGGGAGGTCGGGTACGACGGGCTTACCATGGACGCCGTCGCCGCCCGCACCCGGTTCAGCAAGGCGACGCTCTACCGTCAGTGGGGCGGCAAGGTCGAACTGGTCGTCGCCGCGATGAAGCACACCCGGCCCGTCGTCATCGACGAGGTCGACACCGGTTCCCTGCGCGGCGACCTCCACGCCCTGCCGGCCACGCTGGACGACGCCACCCTGGCACGTCACGCCTCCCTCATGCGCGGTCTGGCCATGGCGATGCACCATCACCGGGACCTGGGGCGGGTGTTCCGGGAACAGGTCGTCGAGCCGGAGATGCGCGAGTTCCAGCGGGTGCTGGGGCGGGCCGTCGAGCGGGGCGAGATCCGTGCCGACAACCCCGCCCTGGACCACGCCGTGCGCCTGGTGATCGGCGCGTTCGTCGTCCGCGCCGTGATCGACGGACTGCCGCCGACCCGGGGCTTCCTGGGCGAGTACGTCGACGCCGTCCTGCTGCCCGCCCTCGTCGCCGCCTGATGCCTGACGCCTGATGCCTGACGCCTGACCGAACCGGATACGGCAGCGTCCGCCGCCCTGGTCTCCCGGGTGGCGGACGCTGCCGCATGGGGGTCTTCCGGCCCTAGGCCTCCTTGTGGCCCAGCCTGATGTCGAGCGCCGCCTGGCCGCCGTCCACCGTGACCTGCGTCGCCACCGGCGGGTAGCCGCTGGCGATCACGGTGTACTGCTCGCTGGAGAGGTCGGCGAAGGCGTAGCTGCCGTCGACACTCGTGGTGCGGGTGCCCACGACGTTGCCCGCGGCGTCGATCAGGGTGACCCGGGCGTCGTCCAGGGCCCGCCCGTCCGGGGTGTGCACCGTGCCGCGCAGGGTCGCGGCGACGGAGAGGCGGATGTCGGAGCGGGCGGTCTCGGTGGAGACCGTGGCCGCCACGGCGGCGGGGCGATGGCCGGGCGCGCTGACGCTCAGCGTGTAGTCGCCGGGCCGCAGGTCAGCGATCCGGTAGCCGCCGTCCGCCCCGGTGGTGACGGAGGCCGTCACATCGCCGCGCTGGTCGGTGGCCACCACCAGCGCGCCGGGCAGCGCCTCGCCGCTCCCGCCCTGCACCGTGCCGGCCAGGCCGACGGGGCTCGGCAGGATCACGAGGTCGTGCGAGACGGGCGTACCGTTCAGGGACAGCGTCACCACCTGCGGCTGGTAGCCGGGCGCCGCGCCGATCAGGACGAGGCCGCCGTGCTCGGCGGTGTCCAGGGCGTAGGTGCCGTCCTCACGGGAGGTGGCACGGGCCAGTTGGCGGCCCGAGTTGTCCAGCAGGGTGAGCGCGGTACGGGGCACGGGGGCGCCGGTGGCGTCGCGCACCTGTCCGCGCAGGACGGCAGCGCCCGTGCGGACGCCACCCACCGGCGTGTCCGGCAGGGTGGCGTCGACCGGCGCCCCTGCTCCCGCCGTGGTCGTCGCCTTCGGCTTCGGCGTCGACTCCGCCTCGGCGGTCGGCTCGCTCGCCCTCTTCCTCGCCCGGAACAGCAGGGCCGTGACGACCGCGGCGAAGGCGAAGAAGCCGGCCGACCACCAGTAGGCGACGGCGTAGCTGTGCAGGGCCGCGTTCGCCTTGACCAGCGGGTCGGAGAGGTGGTCCTTGGCGTAGTCGGTGGCGGCGGTGGCGGCCAGGGTGTTCAGCAGCGCGGTGCTGATCGAACCGCCCACCTGCTGGGTGGTGTTGACGGTGGCCGAGGCCACGCCCTGGTCGCCCGCCGCCACACCGAGGGTGGCGTAGCTCATCGCGGCGGGCATCGACATGCCGATCCCCGCGCCGAGCAGCA
>Ga0182008_10002323_pt1 | contig 11983 bp, 12 predicted proteins | sample Sormic07211129_1_FD_120482 | JGI IMG/M metagenome (GOLD analysis project Ga0182008, IMG submission 120482) | Rhizosphere microbial communities from Sorghum bicolor, Mead, Nebraska, USA - 072115-129_1 metaG | ecosystem: Host-associated > Plants > Roots > Rhizosphere | place: USA: Nebraska...
CGGCTTCAAGACGATCAACGCGTCCCTGGACAAAAACGACTTCGAGGCCGACCGTTTCCTGCTCAGCCCGCCCACGCGTTTCGCCCAGAAATACGCCAGGGAACTCAACGAGACCGAAGGCCTGGACGTGTTCATCAACTGCAACTGCGTCGACCTGGAGTTCGACCGCACGAGCGGCCGTCTGGCGACCATCGTCGTCGCCGACTACGACCAGCACCGCGAACGGGTCAAAGCGCGCCAGTTCATCCTGGCCACCGGCGCGATCGAGAACGCGCGGCAACTGCTCAACAGCGAATCGCTGGTCGCGGCGGGCGTCGTCAGCGACAAGGGGCTGGTGGGCAAATGCTTCATGGAACACCTGAACGTCGAACTCGGCACCTTCGTCCTCGAGGACGGTGAGGGCAAGGATTCGCGGGAATACTTCACCACCGATGCCTTCATCCGGGAGCACGGCTCGGGCAAGGGCAATGTCAGCGCCTCGCTGGTCGCCCAGGTGAAAACCTACGGGCGCATGGCGGCGATCAAGGGCTTCTTCGAGAACCTGGTGTGTGACATTGGCGCGGAAAAGAAAATCGAATTCATTGCCAAGTTCGATTGCCCCGGCGACGGCGTGATCGGCACCCTGATCGAGCAGTTTCCGAACCTCAACAGCCGCGTCTCGCTGCTCGACGAGCGTGATGCGCTGGGCATGCGCAAGACCACGGTGCACTGGGAACTGACCCCGGCGGACCGCAACACGGTGAAGGTCATCGGCCTGGAAATGGCCAAGTGCTTTGCCGAAGCAGGGCTGGGCTATGTCCGGTTGTCGGAGTGCGTGTACGACGTGTCGCTGCCACTGAAGGTCAACCCGCACGCGCACCACATGGGCACCACGCGGATGGCGGCGACGGCAGAGTTCGGGGTGGTGGACGAGAACTGCAAGGTGTTCGGGGTCGAGAACCTGCACGTGGCAGGCAGCAGTGTGTTTTCAACAGGGGGCGCGAGTAATCCGACGATGCCGCTTTTGCAGTTGGCGCTGAGGCTGGCGGATTACCTGGACCATCAGATGGGACCGTTGGTGAGCCGATAATCCTGAGTGGAAGCATTTACGGATTATCGGCGTGTCGGATGTCAGGGAGGGGGCTACGCTAAAGGTCGCAGGTATCGAGAATCAAGGTGGATCTAACCTTGGCACAGATGGCTATTTGAATTTTTGAGGCTAACAGGATGATTGGTCTACTGAAGCGGGTTATTGCTCATATTGCCAGGACTACGGGGCGTGGAACCTCTCTCTACAAGAGGGTTTGTAAGCCGAACGGGTATGAATGGGCTGAACATATGGCGCGTTGGGGCGGGCTGCACTCCATCGGTAAAGGCGTCTGGATCAATCTCGGTTGCAACATCACCGACCCTTCCATGCTTCGATGCGGGAACAACGTAGGCCTGTCCGACTGCACGATATTCGGCCACGATGGCATCGTCGCAGTATTCAATGCCCGTGACGGCCTGAAACTCGATTCTGTCGGTGCCGTGGATATCCGCGATAACTCCTTTGTCGGCCACGGCGCTATCATCATGCCGCGCGTCACCATCGGCCCGGATTCCGTCGTGGCCGCCGGCGCCGTTGTACTCAGGGATGTTCCGCCCGGGGTCGTGGTCGGGGGTAATCCAGCCAGAGTGATCTGTACGATGGAAACGCTGTTGAAGAATATCGAAGAGCGTTGCTCCACCTATCCGTGGATTGACCTGATCCGTCAGCGTGACGGTGTATATGACCCAGAACTTGAGCCGAAGCTGAAAGCAATGAGAGCCGAGTACTTTTTTGGTGAACAATCCAATGGTTAGTGCTTCTCTTGATGTGTTGGTCGTTAATTACAATACCGCTGGCCTGTTGCAACCGATGTTCAATGCGTTACGCCAACCCGCTGGCGTGGATCCGGCGCGCTACCTGGTGGTGGATAACGCCTCTGTCGACAATTCGCTGGAGTGCCTGGCCACTGTCTGTCCAGATGCATTGCTGTTGGCCAATGAAAACAACGTCGGGTTTGGTCGTGCCAACAACCAACTGGTAGAACACCTGCAGGGCAAGTACGCGTTGCTCCTGAATACCGATGCCTTTGTGGCCGAAGATACCCTCAACAAAACCCTCGACTACATGGAGGCGCATTCTGATTGCGGCATCCTCGGCGTCCGGCTGGTGGGCCGGGAGGGTGATCTGCAACCCTCGTGTCGCTATTTTCCGACACCGTTGAATGTCTTTCTTTCACGGACCGGGCTTGAACGTTTTTTTCCGATGGTCAAGCGAGTCGATGACATGCAATGGGATCATGCCTCGGTCCGTGAGTGCGACTGGGTGCCAGGTTGCTATTACCTGATCCGTCGCGAAGTCATTGACCAGGTCGGCTTGTTCGACCCGCGTTACTTCCTTTATTACGAGGAAGTGGATCATTGCAAACGCGTCAAACAGGCGGGGTGGAAGGTGGTTTACTACCCGCACACCACCGTGGTGCATATCGGCGGTGAAAGTGCCAAATTGGTTGATGAACTGAATGTGGCCAGCCGACAGATACCCAAACTGCAAATCGAAAGCGAACTGCTGTATTTCCGCAAGCATCACGGTGTAGCGGGGCTGGCCTGGCATATGTTGCTGGTGTGCCTCGGCGATTTTATTCTGGCGCTCAAGGCTGTTTTGAAAGGCCGCGGGCGGGCCGCCATTGGCGCCTGCTGGGAACATGCCCGGGTCACCTGGGCACTGTTGCGTGATACCAAATTCGCTAGTCAACCAACACGGTAGAAGCCTTTATGTTCGACAACATACGCGCGGACTTGCGTGCCTATGAGGGTGACTGGGCGGCCCAGGGATTCTGGGTGATGCTGGTTTATCGCTTCGGACGGTGGCGTTACGGCGTGCGCCCGGCCTTGCTCAGGAAGGTGTTTTCGTTCATCTACAAAGTGCTGTTCAAGCTGGTGCAGATCGTGACCGGTATCGAGCTGCCCTGTGAAGTCGTGGTCGGGCGCAACTTCGTCATCGACCATTTCGGCGGAATCATCATTAGTGGCTATGCGCAGTTTGGTGATGACTGCCGAATCCGCAACGGCGTCGTCGTTGGCCTGAAGAACGTGAGTGAGCCGATCGCTCCGGTGATCGGCAACAATGTCGATATCGGGACTGGCGCCAAGGTGCTGGGCAATATACGGATTGGCAATAATGTCGTGATCGGTGCCAATGCCGTGGTGTTGACCGATGTACCGGACGATTCGGTGGCTGTGGGCGTGCCCGCGATCATCAAAAGAAGACAACCCGCGCAAAGCGAAGGAATGCACATGAACCCATCCGATCGCGACGCTGAGTGAGCGTCATGACGAGTGGCATTGGGGTCGTTGTTATCGGACGCAATGAAGGCGCACGTCTTGAACGTTGCCTGGCCTCACTGGTCGGCGCGGCGGACAAAATTGTGTACGTCGACTCCGGTTCAACCGATGGTTCGGTGCCGATGGCCCAGGCGCTCGGGGTCGAGGTGGTCGAGCTGGACATGACGATCGCGTTTACGGCTGCGCGCGCGCGCAATGAAGGCTTTGCCCGTGCGCTGCGGTTATTGCCGGCGATGCGTTATGTGCAGTTTGTCGATGGCGATTGTGAGGTGGTCGATGGCTGGCTGATCCGGGCCCAGGCCTTCCTTGATGCGCGGCCTGACGTGGCGGTGGTCTGTGGCCGACGCCGTGAACGCTTTCCGCAACGTTCGGTGTACAACCTGATGTGTGACCTCGAATGGGATACGCCGGTGGGAGAGGCCAAAGCGTGTGGCGGCGATTCCTTGATGCGCGCCGATGCCTTCGCTGCGGTGGCCGGTTTTCGCGCGGATCTGATTGCCGGGGAAGAACCCGAGTTGTGCGTGCGTCTGCGAGCGAAAGGATGGAAAGTCTGGCGCCTGGGCGAGGAAATGACCCTGCACGATGCCGCCATGACCCGCTTCGGCCAATGGTGGCGGCGAACGTTGCGCGGTGGCCATGCCTTTGCCGAGGGCGCTTATTTGCACGGGGCAGCGCCTGAACAGCATTGGCGTCGAGAGTCGCGTCGCGCCTGGTTCTGGGGGCTGGGTGTTCCACTGGCCACGCTTGTCGCCTGTTTCATGGCGGGCGCGGCGGGCCTGCTTTTACTGCTGGTGTATCCCTTGCAGGTTGCGCGCCTGGCCCGCCGTGGCAACCGATCGACACGCGAGAATTGGCTGCTGGCGTTCTTTCTCGTACTGGGCAAATTTCCCGAGATGCTCGGGCAGGCCAAGTTCCTTTTGAGCAGATTCGGCGCCGGCAAGACGGCGTTGATCGAATACAAGTGAGTCGTTCATGGATTATTGGCTGACCTTCAAAAGCGTGTGGAACGTGCATGCCGGGTATTCGTTGAGAGCGTTGAAAAACAAACTCAAGCTGTTGGTTCTGGTGATGAAAAACCGGGCGGCGCTCAAGTCGTTTCTGTCGCGCATGTCGAGTGCGCTGGGCGCGTCAGGCTTCAAGAAGCTGGGTGACGATTGCATCGGAGTTGTCCAATGGCCCTACATCAGTAAAAGCTGGGAGGCCCCGGAAAGACTGAGTGCGATCGCCTCGCACTACGAAGAGGTCAGCCGACACTGCCCGCAACTACTATTGTCCGGCCGCGATGAACGCCTGATCCTCAGTGACCTGTCCGAATGGGCTGAGGAATGCACCCTGGTGCTGGACCGTCCGGTGTGGTTCATGCGCGAAGGGGAGGTGGTACTGAACCTGTTTCAGGGCGATCTGCGCATCGCATCCCTGGCGTTCACGTTACGCCGCACCGATGCTGGACTCTGCCTGTTTATCGGTGCGGTTCAAGGCATTCACAAAGGGATTGAGAGCGACAGGTCATTGAGCATCTACAGGGACCTGACCAAAGCGTTCGAAGGGCTCCGCCCCAGAAGCTTCCTGATCGAAGTCATCAAGTACATTGCGGTCAATATCGGTGTTGAAAAGATCTACGCGGTGGGGGATGAGTATCGTCATCATCGCCACTCGTATTTTGGCTCGGAAAAAGCCCAGGAACTGGCGGCTAACTACGACGTGATCTGGCTGGAACATGGCGCGACGCCTTCCGGGCGCGAAGACTTCTTCGAGATTCCGATGGCCCCGTCGGCCAAGCCGCTTGAAAGCATTGCGGCAAAAAAACGTGCGATGTATCGCCGGCGCTATGAGTTGCTCGACAGTACGTTCAAGAAAATAGACAGCGTATTGATGCGCAGCTACACAGCGAATGCCACCGTGCAGGCTGATGCTCCCGATTCCCGTGCTGCTGTGGCCATGCCTGCACCCGTCACCACCCCCAACGATCTCTAAGTCCGGTCCCTATGCGCATCGCTTATTTCATCAATCAATACCCCAAGGTCAGCCATAGTTTCATTCGTCGCGAGATTCTGGCGCTGGAGCGCCAGGGGTTCGAGGTGCAGCGCATTGCCTTACGTGGCTGGGATGGCGAGTTGGTGGATGCCGAGGACATCGCCGAACGGGATAAAACCCGCTATGTGCTGCAGGGCGGAGTCAAGGAACTGTTGTTGCCTGTGTGGCGGGTGCTGTGGGCGACGCCGGGGCGCTTCTTTTCGACGTTGTGGCTGGCCCTGCGCATGGGCCGGCGTGCCGATCGTTCGTGGCCCTACCCTTTGATTTATCTGGCTGGAGCGTGCCGCTTGCTTCCGTGGTTACAGGCGTTCGGTGCCGAGCATGTGCATGCGCATTTCGGCACCAACTCCACCGAAGTGGTGATGCTCGCCCGCTCACTGGGTGGCCCGGCCTACAGCTTTACCGTGCACGGTCCGGAAGAATTCGACAAACCGCAGTTCATTCACCTGGGCGAGAAGGTCCGGCGCGCGGCGTTCGTCGCGGCAATCAGCTCTTACGGGCGCAGCCAGCTGTTCCGTTGGGTGGATCATGCGCACTGGTCCAAGGTCAAGGTCGTGCACTGCGGGCTGGAGCGGGCGTTTCACGATGTGCCGGCCATGCCGGTGCCGTCCGCCCCGCGGCTGGTATGCGTGGGTCGCTTGTGTGAACAGAAAGGCCAACTGTTTTTGCTTGAGGCGGCTCGCATCCTGGCAGCCAAAGGCGTGGCGTTCGAGATCGTACTGGCTGGCGATGGTGAAATGCGCGAGCAGATCGAGGCCCTGATCAACCAGCATGGTTTGCAGGCGCACGTTCGAATCACCGGCTGGATCAGCAGCGAGCAGGTGCGTGCGGAAATTCTTGCGGCACGCGCGATGGTGTTGCCGAGCTTCGCCGAAGGCTTGCCGGTGGTGATCATGGAAGCCATGGCGTTGCGCCGTCCGGTCCTGACGACTTATGTGGCGGGGATTCCCGAGCTGGTGCGCCAGGGCGAGAACGGCTGGCTGTTTCCCGCCGGCGCGGTGGACGAACTGGCGGCGGCGCTGGAGGACTGTCTCGCGCAGCCTGCCGAGGTGTTGCAGCGGATGGGCGAGGCGGCGTATCAGCGAGTGCTGGAGCGGCACGATATCGATACTGAAGCGGCCAAACTGGCTGATCTATTCAAGGCGCACGCATGATCACATTAATGGGATGGCTGTTCAGCGTACTGCTGGTCCTCATCGTACTGCCGGTGTTGGTGCTGTTTGTGCAAGTGCTGCTCGCCTGTTTGCCGGTGCGCTCGTTGCCATTACCGCAAGGACCGCGTCCACGGGTGGCGGTGCTGGTACCGGCCCACAATGAATCCTCGGTCATCGTGGCGACGATCGACAGTATTCGCCGGCAACTGCTGGAGGGCGACCGCCTGTTGGTGGTGGCGGACAACTGTTCTGACGACACCGCCGCGGTGGCCCGTGCGGCGGGCGCGGAAGTGGTTGAGCGCAGCAATGCCCAGCAGCGTGGCAAGGGTTATGCGCTGGAATTTGGCGTGCGCCATCTGGCGAGTGATGCGCCGGATGTCATGATCGTTATCGATGCCGATTGCCAGTTGGGCGAGGGCACGCTCTCGCATTTGGCCACGCGTTGCATTGATTCCGGGCGGCCCACCCAGGCACTCGATTTGATGCATGCGCCTGCCGGTTCCGGGCTGAAAGTCCGACTGGCCGAATTTGCCTGGTGCGTGAAGAACCGGGTGCGGCCGCGAGGCTGGGCAAGGCTGGGTTTGCCTTGTCCATTGATGGGCACGGGGATGGCCTTTGTCTGGAAGGATCTCGCGTTGATCGAGTTGGCCAGCGGCCATATCGTCGAAGACTTGAAGATGGGTCTGGACTTCTGCCGCGCCGGCAAGCCCCCGCTGTTTTGCCCCGAGGCGCTGGTGACCAGTTATTTTCCGCGCAGTGACGAGGGCCTGGCCACTCAACGAACCCGCTGGGAGCACGGCCACCTTGGGGTCATCCTCGGTGATGCACCCAAGCTGTTTGTGGAATCGATCAGCCGGCGTAACGGCAACCTGCTGGCGATGACCCTGGATTTATGGGTACCGCCATTGGCCTTGTTGACTCTGGTTCTGGCCGCCGGTTTCACTTTGTCGTGGCTGGTGTTGCTGCTCGGCGGGCCTTCGACCCCGGCCGTCATCGCCACGGCCGGGATGGCGATGTTGGGCACTACGATCCTGCTGGCCTGGAGTCAATTCGGTCGCGCGATCATCTCTTTTTCCGCCTTGATGTATGCGCCGTTCTACGCGCTGAAGAAAATCCCCCTGTACATCGGGTTTTTGCTCAAGCGCCAGGTGGAGTGGGTGCGATCGAAACGGGATGACCAATGATGCGAACCTGGGCCTGGCAGCGCAGCTGGCAAACGATTGTCCGCAAACTCAGGGTGGTCGGCGATTCGGCTGATGAGCAGGCATTGATCGAGGCGTTGTCCCGGCCGGAAGCGGTGACGGTGCTCGGATTCGTCAATGCCCATGCCATGAACCTGGTGACCGGCAACACCGATTATTACCGCGCACTCTCGGCGGCTGACGTGTTGCTGCGCGACGGCTCCGGCATGGCTATTCTTTTTCGCCGACTCGGGCTGGAGCCGGGGTTGAACATGAACGGTACGGATCTGATCCCCAAGTTACTGGCGGCATTCAAGGGCCGGCGCGTGGCGTTCTGGGGGACTGAAGAGCCCTATCTGGCGAATGCGGTTCGCCACAGTGAAGTGACGTTCGGGGTCAAGGTCGTATCGGCCCACCATGGCTTTGCGCCAATGGACACCTACCTGGATCTTTCCCGGGAATTTCAGCCGGAGCTGGTGGTCTTGGGTATGGGCATGCCCAAGCAGGAGACCGTCGCAGCCAGGCTGGCGGACAGTGCGGTACCTTGTCTGGTCGTGTGCGGCGGGGCGATCCTGGACTTTCTCGGCGGCAAGGTTACGCGGGCTCCGCAATGGGTGCGGCGTCTGGGGTGTGAGTGGGTGTTCCGGCTGCTCAGCGAGCCCAAGCGACTGTTCACTCGCTACGTGGTGGGTAATCCGATGTTCCTGCTACGCACGCTGGTCTGCAAGGATTCCTGACCGCACAGACAGCCTGAAAACGCTTCTGAAATATCTTGCAAAACTCTCGCCCAGGATCTTTACTCAGCCTAGGTCAATCGACTTGGCGGACGTAGTAAAGACTTGTTTCCTCATAAAGACTTACGACGACTAAATGGCGTCAGAAAGCCTCGATTTTCGAGGAGGTCATTGCGAGTTTCTCGCTAGAAAACAAGCGCTTCATCGTCGAGCGTTCATGTCCGGTAATTAGTTTATTAATTTCAAATTCAGATGAACTTTACTTGGCGTGTGTTGATAAACATATGAAAGAGAAAATAGTAACAACCCTGCGAAAGCTGATATCGCCTTCCATGCGATTCGAGCTGCGGAAAACACTCGCCTGGTTGCGCGATATAGCATCGCGAGCGTGTTTCTGGCGCTGGGAAATGGTCAGGTTCAAACTGCGCGAAGACAGCGATTTCGACATTCTTTATGCCGGCAGGAAAGCGCAGCGGGAATTTGTGAAAGTTCTCCTGGGCGCCCAATCCCAAGAGCCAGAGACCCGGTTGAAGCTGAAAAAGTCAGAACGGACGGTGCTCGTCAGTGACATCCCGACATTGGGCGCGTTGTACGTGCCTCAATACCTGAGTGCGGTGGTGCCGCTCAGCCGGTCGATTGACGAAATCACGGCGAGATACAACACCGAACTACGCCGGAATTTGCGCAAGAACCGCACGCGCTACCGGATGAAACAAGCGTTGAACGATGACGAGATTGAAAGTGCTGACCGTGAAATGCTTCAACCGTATGCCAGCGCAAGGCACGGTTCAGCGGCCTCCCAAATTGAGACCCGTGAGGTGCAACGAGTAGCAAAAAGTGCCGGGCGACTCGACCTGGTGTTGCTGGAAGACGAGGTGGTCGCCTGTCATCTGGGTTGCGTGGTCACTCGTGGCGGAAAGCGCTACTGGAGCACTGTGCGGTTCGGCTACCCCGATACGGTATTTTCGGACCATAAGAAGTTGCGTGAAATCAACTCGATTACCACGTTCATGGCGCTTGAGTGGGCCATTGAAAATGGTTTCGATTATTACGATATCGGTACTTGCCTGGCCCGCCCGGATGATGGGCTTCTGGAGTGGAAGAGAAGGCGCGGTGGTGATGTCGATACGCTGGGCAATCATGGTTATTTGTTTGTTCGACTACCAAAAACCGGTGCAGCGCAATTCCTTTGGGAAACGCCTCTGTTTGCTGTCGAGGGTAGAAAGTTGACGCTTCATCTTGGCGTGCCTGACGGTCCGAGTGATGAGGAAGTTGCCAATCGCTATCGCGAAATGGGTTTTGGTGGGTTGTTTAAAATATATATCCATTGTTCAAGTGTGCCAGGAGAGCAACTTCTCGATACTTTACGTAGCCGATACAGTCACTTGAAATCACCCCCTGTTCTGGAAGTTGTTGTGTCCGCTTGAGCGCGTGTCGATTGGAAAAGTGTCAGCCGTTCTTTGATGGGGGCGCGTATGTTGGAATTGAATACATTGACCAGTGGCAGCCCATTGAAGTGGAGTCTTGCTGCCTATAAACATTTGTTCAACACCCGCGTGACGCGCAAGCCCTCATTGCGTCTGGAAAGCCTGGCCGTCAAGTCGTGGGACATTGCGCCGGGCACCAGCGCTATCGCGCCACCAGCCTTCTTCCTGCCCAACCAGCTTGAACGCGTGACAGGGTGGGAAGAGAAGCTCTTTTTTCCTTTCGAGCACCCCCGTCGCACCATGGAAGGCACAGGCCAAGTTGACCATGGCCCGACCCGGGGGTTTTTGCTCAAAGATGTCTGGATGATCGATGGTGCACTCTACAAAGGTAATGCCAAATCCTGGCTGACGCCGGGGGCTGGCCGGTTTCCAGGGATTCGCGTGGAAAACGAAATTCATCGTGGGGCGTTGTATTGCACGATGGGCGGCAACAAGTGGTTTGGCTCGTGGTTGATGGATGATTGTCTGACCTATCGGCTGGCCTGTGACGAAGGGGTTCCCGTGACCACCGCGCCCTTTGCCGCCAATGCCTCCGTCGCCAGGAATGGCATCCTGCATGCCCCCGGTTATGAGCAATGGCTGGGTATGAAGCCATTGCGTTTACGTAATGCGTTTTTCCGTGAACTGGTGATCTTTGACGATCTCAGCCAAAACACCCATAAGCACCTGCGTTTTCGGGCGAATGGTGAAAGGCTGTTGTCGCACGTCGAGGTCAATGCTCATCCGGGTGTGTTCATTCTGCGCGGCGGTACGGGTGAATTGCGGCGGTTACGCAATGAGATGGAAGTCGCTGAGCGCCTGCGTGACCGTCGTGGGTTTCGTATTCTCGATCCGGCGAAATCGGATGTTCCGACTATCGTGGCAGCCTGCGCCGGGGCGAAAACCGTGGTCGGTATCGAGGGCAGTCATCTGATTCATGGGGTGAACGTGCTCCCGCCGGGTGGTTCGTTGCTGGTGTTGCAGCCGCCGACCCGCTTTCTGTGTTTCTTTAAATACCTGACGGATCGTGATCAGCAGAATTTTGGTTTTGTGGTGGGGATACCTGAGAGCGATGGGTTCAGGATTGACCCTGATGAGGTCGAGCGTACGCTGGATCTTTTTCCCACGTCATAAGGTGGGGGTGGGGCATTTTCCGGGGCTGGTTTATTCGCGAAAACCGCCCAGGCACCGTGTGCATCCAGACAGTCCGCGTCATCGTTGACGTCCATCGCCAGCAAGCCGGCTCCTACCCTTTTGACCGTGTGAACCCAATCCCTTGTAGGAGCCAGCTTGCTCGCGAAAAACGCCCAGGCACCGTGTGCATCCAGACAGTCCGCGTCATCGTTCACGTCCATCGCCAGCAAGCTGGCTCCTACCCTTTCGACGGTGTGAACCCAATCCCTTGTAGGAGCGAGCCTGCTCGCGAAAAACGTCCAGGCACCGCGTTCATCCAGACAGCCCACGTCATCGTTAACGTCCATCGCCAGCAAGCTGGCTCCTACCCTTTCGACGGTGTGAACCCAATCCCGTGTAGGAGCGAGCTTGCTCGCGAAAAACGCCCAGACACCGCGTTCATCCAGACCGCCCGCGTCATCGTTAACGTCCATCGCCAGCAAGCTGGCTCCTACAGTTTCGAACTGTGTGAACCCAATTCCTTGTAGGAGCCAGCTTGCTGGCGAAAAACGCCCAGACACCGCGTTCATCCAGACAGCCCGCGTCATCGTTGACGTCCATCGCCAGCAAGCCGGCTCCTACCCTTTTGACCGTGTGAACCCAATCCCTTGTAGGAGCGAGCCTGCTCGCGAAAAACGTCCAGACACCGTGTGCATCCAGACAGTCCGCGTCATCGTTCACGTCCATCGCCAGCAAGCTGGCTCCTACAGTTTCGAACGGTGTGAACCCAATCCCTTGTAGGAGCGAGCTTGCTCGCGAAAAACGCCCAGGCACCGCGTTCATCCAGACAGCCCGCGTCATCGTTGACGTCCATCGCCAGCAAGCTGGCTCCTACCCTTTCGACGGTGTGAACCCAATCCCTTGTAGGAGCGAGCCTGCTCGCGAAAAAC
>Ga0182008_10002325_pt1 | contig 11977 bp, 10 predicted proteins | sample Sormic07211129_1_FD_120482 | JGI IMG/M metagenome (GOLD analysis project Ga0182008, IMG submission 120482) | Rhizosphere microbial communities from Sorghum bicolor, Mead, Nebraska, USA - 072115-129_1 metaG | ecosystem: Host-associated > Plants > Roots > Rhizosphere | place: USA: Nebraska...
AGGCTTGCCGCGCTGGACAAGGGCGAGGCGGACATTGCCATACGCACGGTGCGCCCTGAAGAAAACGCGCTAGTGCGCAGGAAAGTTGGCAAGGTCAGGTTCGGGCTTTATGCCACGCCTTCGTTCAGTACCCTAGCCGAGGAAAGGTGGACATTCATCGCCTATGACCAGGCGCGTGATCACCTCCCGCAACAGGCGTGGCTCCATCAACTGCGTGGCAACCGAAGTGTGGTATTCGCGGCCAGTGACTTGGCTTCTCAACAAATGGCGGCGCGGCTGGACGTTGGTGCGGTGGTGCTGCCTACCATCATCGGAGATCAGGATTCATCTCTTGTCAGATTACCCGTCAGCACAGAGGGGCCGACACGGGATGTCTGGCTAGTCGTTTATCCAGATCTGCGCCGGTCCCCCGCAGTGAAAGTCGTGATGGACTTTCTGGTGGGCTGTATTCAGGCAGAGCCGCAGTTGGGCTAGTTATTCATGGCGTTCATGCCTCGTATCCGAAGAGTCGATTTCACCACCGAGGTGAAGCTCTATAGCATTTTTCTCCACGTTAACTGGCAATGACCTGGAGATAGAGCGGCATGCATGTATACCGTTTTGGCGAGACATCGGTGACCAGGGTCACCGAGCAGCGCGGCCCTGGATTTGCCCCCGATTATTTGTACCCCGACTGGGATCCACAGGTGCTGCAACAGCATCGCGCATTGATGGAACCGGATTGCTTTGATCCGCTGTCGCAGCGTTTCATCGCGAGCATTCACACCTGGGTGGTAAAAACGGCACACCATACGATCCTGATCGATAGCTGTGCAGGCAATCACAAGGAGCGACCAGGTTTGCCACGCTTTCACCAACTGGAACTGCCGTTCCTGGAGCGCCTGGCCGAAGCCGGAGTGACACCTGAATCGGTGGACTACGTGATGTGCACGCACCTGCATGCCGACCATTGCGGATGGAACACCCGGCGGTTGGACGGGCGTTGGGTGCCGACCTTCCCGAACGCGAAGTACGTATTTTCCAGGGCCGAATACGATTACTGGCTCGGGCAGATTGGCCAGGAAGGTTTTAACGCCAATGTGTTCGAGGACAGCGTGCTGCCGGTGATCGAAAAGGGTCAGGCCCTGATCGTCGAGGGTGAAGGCTTGATCAGCGAGTGCCTGTTTATTCATCCGACGCCAGGCCACAGCGTCGGCCACCTGGCCATCGAGTTGCTGCATCGCACACAGGGAGGTCTGTTCAGTGGCGACATCATGCATCAACCACTGCAGGTCTTTCGCCCCGACTGGAACAGCTGTTTTTGCAGCCACCCCGAGCAAGCCCGGGCCTCACGTCGGTGGCTGCTCGAGCAGGCGGCCGAGCGCGGTTTGACGGTGTTCACCAGCCACTTCGCCAACAGCTCCGCCGGCCTCGTTACCCGGGCCGGTGATCACTTTGAATGGCGTTTTATCTGAACTCGCGGAGAGCAGTTTTATGTCCAGCATCATCTGTAATGAATTCATGATCCCCAGCGACACTCCCGGGATCGAACTGTTCGTGCGCAATAAGCGTCGCACGGATATCGGCTCCTATTCCGGCGAGAAGACTGTGCTGTTCGTGGCCGGCTCCACTTACCCGGCCTCCAGCACCTTCGACTTGGCGCTCGACGGCCAGTCATGGATGGACCAACTCGCGCAAAATGGCTATGACACCTACCTGGTGGACGTGCGCGGCTATGGCCGGTCGAGTCGGCCGCCGGAGATGTCGCAGCAGGCCGGGGAGAATGCGCCTGTTGTGCGCACACCCGTCGCTACGAGCGATGTCGCGACGGCTGCGGCATTTGTGCGCCAGCGTAACGGGGTCAGCCGCATCAACCTGATCGGTTGGTCGTGGGGCACATCGCTAATGGCGCGATATACCGCCGGGCACAACGAGGCTGTGGCCAAGTTGGTGTTGGTCGCTCCACAATGGATTCGCGACACCCCGAGCCTGGCGGACAGTGGCGGCACGCTGGGCGCTTACCGTGTGGTGAATCGCACCGAGGCCAAGACGCGCTGGCTTAACGGCGTACCGACGGATCGACAGGCTGCCGTGTTGCCCGAGGACTGGTTCAATGCCTGGGCCGAAGTGACGTTTGGTCCCGGCGAGACACAAATCAAGGCTCCTAACGGCACCGTGCAGGACAGCCGCGAGTTTTGGTCTGTCGGGCGCTCTTTGTACGACCCCTCACTCATTCGCGTACCGGTGTTGATCGTGCACGCCGACGGTGATCGCGACTGTCCGCTTGAAATGTCCCGCACGGTATTCTCGAAGCTCACCAATGCGGCTTATCGGCGCTGGGTGGAGATTGGCGAAGGCACTCACAGCGCGTTCATGGAGCGCAATCGCTGGCAGTTGATCGGCGCGGTGCAAATGTTTCTCGACGAACGCCCGCCGTATTGAATCCGCTGTGCTCGCCGAACATAAAATACCGGGGGAGCGGCGTCTTTTACCGCGCAGAAAACTGGCCTGATTACTTTGGACGCCTCCACCTCCCAGCTAATGCACTAATTGCGTAGGAGTAACATATGTATGAATCCGAAATGCCACCTATCGACCGAGACGGTCTGTGTATTCGACTTCAATCTGGCGTAATGGAATTACCAGTGCACTACATGAGGGGTGGAACCTCGACGGGTGTGGTGATCTGGGAGCCACTGTTACCCAGCGACGATTTTCTGCGCGCAGAGCTGTTACGTCACCTGATGGGCGTTCCCCTGTCTGGCCATCAACAGGGCAATCGCCAGATAACCGGCCTCGGCCGGGGGCCTGCCACCAGTAACAAGGTGTTTTTGGCGAGGGTTGTGGATACACCAAGAGGTCGCCAGATTGTGAGCACGCTCGCTCAATTGGCCAGTGATCATAGCGATATAGACTGGAGTGTGAATTGCGGCAACATGTCATCTGCATTACCACTCTGGGCCATCGATACCGGAATGATCGAAGCACCTTTCACTGGAGCCTTTGAGGTTGAAATCAAGAACACCAATACCGGGGTCGTCACGATTGCACGGATGTCTCGCCACGAGGACGGAAGGTTCGTGAGCGTCGAAATTCCCGGTGTCAAAGGCGCTTACCCAGGCGTAGATTTGTTTCTTCAATCTCCTGTGGGTAACAAGACGGGTGCTCTTTTGCCGACGGGCCTGGTCATGGACACGGTCGCCGGCCATGACGTTTCGTGTGTCGATGTAGCCGTACCCATGGTAATCGCCGATGCGGCCAGTTTTGGAAAAACTGGCCACGAGCCGATCCAGGAGCTTGAGGCCGACACAGTTTTTATGGCGCAGTTAAGGCAAGTCTGGATTGAAGCGGGGCTCAAGATGCAGCTTCGGCGCCGTAATGGAGAGCTTATGGATCGTGCTGATCTGGAACGAAGCGAAACCATCCCCAAAGTGTGTATCGTCGGTGCCCCGTGTCACGGTGGCAATATTGCCGTTCGGTACTTCACGCCTCAGACGGGCCATGCTTCATTAGCGGTCTCGGGAGGCTGCTGTCTTGCCGCTGCGTGTCTGCTTCCGGGGACAACCGCGCACAGAGTGGCAAAAGGTATTGTCAAACCAACGACTTCGTCTTCGGATATCGAAGTTAGCATTGAGAATCCGGCAGGCAAGCTGGATACGACAGTCAGCGCGAAACTTAACGACAACCAGCTTGAGGTTCAGGCCGCTGCGTATCGACGCAGTACACAAATCCTGATGCGAGGGTATGTCCCGTTATATAGGGCGTCTGCCGAGCTGATCGAATCCATGGGGGCATTGGCAACGCATCCGGCGGTCTATTGAAACCTCCTCATTGCTTCCGTTACCCATCGAGAGTTACCTCCATTCAGAATCTTGAGAGGGGGCAATGTGGCCGTAATCAACGGGCTACTTATGGCCGAGGCGTTGGCTCTGATAGAAATAGGCAACGCTCGAAGACAAACTGGCATAGGTGGGCGGGTTTTCGATAGTTACCATGGCATCCTTTGCCGTCCACCCCATCCATCTACGTCTCGTTGTTAAAGCAAATGTTGCTCCGCCCCCATTCAACCACATGATTTCTGGTGGCAGTGGCAGTGGCAGTGGCAGTGGCAGTGAATGCGTACGTCTTGAGCAGACAGGGGCAATGTGATGCCTTGGTTCTTAATAAACTCGCTAAGGGTCTGAAAAACTGAAAGGCAACTGGGTTCTAGAACGACTATGGGCATGCTCTCAGCCAAGCCAGGCGCTATTTGGTCGAGGATCGCCGCAAGATTGGCTTTGGCTTGATCCAGGAGTCCAACGTCGTAGTAGGGCTGCCCGCAACAAATATGGCGCTTAAGCAACCTGACGGTGAATCCAAGCTTTTCCAGAACTTTTACACCAGCCTCCAGAACCTTGGGCGTGAAGCCGTTGTGAAAAAAACCACCCAGAGCAGCACTTCGCGATCAGTCGTTTCTTCTTCGCTGCGCAGCAGCTGGTGGGCGATGGCATCTGCGCTTAAGCTGAGCGTAGCCACGGAAGGAAAGCGCACATCCGGCGCCAGGCCGATGACGCCACCCAAGGCCCGCACCGGGCGCGCTGCATGGCGAGAGTTATCACGGGGCCAATCGAGTTGCCAGCGGTACGGATCGCTCCAGTTGACCTGTTCATCACCCGCGCTGCCGATTCGCATCCGCTTTGTTGATTCTGGCGTCCATTGCAAAGCCTTCGCCTTTGGCCAGGCCAGCGCCCATGCAGCGACGCAGCACTTCATTGAACAACCAGCGAAACAAATTGCTGTCCCAAAACGGCCGTGTCGATTCTTGGAGAAGGTTGAGTGATTGGGGGCTTCAGTTCAGGATCAATCGATGGACGCCCAATCGGGCTGTAGAAGTCGGCGAGGTAGTGGCGCAGATCGCTCAGGTCGAGTCACTGATCAATGCTGCGTAGAAGGCGATTGGTTGGGATGTGATCTTCAAGGTTGAACGAGTAAAACAGCCGTTCCTGCCCACTCGATAACTGTCCCATCGTGCTGCGTGCTTCCCTGCTGGCCGATGCACGGATTTTGCCGCAGGCCAGATAGGGGAGCTACTTTTTCAACAGAATCGGGCTAGAAGCAGCTAGTCGTGACCGGTTGAATCGCTGGGAACATGAAGCGGTAACCGACGCGATGCAGGCTCAGCTGGAGATGACCCGAGGAAGATGAAGGTTCGCTGCCAGACTGTTGAGCATCCTTTTGGAACGCTCAAATATTGGATGGGAGCCACCCACTTCCTGACCAAAACACTTCCGCGGGTAAGTACCAAAATGAGCCTTCATGTGCTCGCCTACACCTCAAACGAATGATGAGTATCTTCGGCATAGCAGGACTGCTTGAGGCGATCAGGGCGTGAATCCAGCGGCTTGCTCGCCCGTAGCCATTTGGGCCGCTGACGCGGCCCAAATGGCATTACGAACGTCTATGCAGCTAACTAAAGTAATTCGCGCTTCCGTCCGCTGATTCCACAGGCAATCCTCGCGACTCTCAGTTTTCGACGTATTTAGCGCGTTTTCACACAGCCTGGGTCGTTTTCGGCCCATCGCGACAGGCAACAATCGACCCAGGCTGTGTGAAAACGTACACGCCGTTTTGAAGTCTGCGTTACTGCGTAAAATCTGCCAGCGTTTGGTTAATCAATAAACCGGAAATTTGCGTGGGAACGCGATTTTCGTTCCGGTACTGTGTATCCAAAATAATCACTATTTTTGTGCGAGTAAACCCTTTGAAGAGTCGAGCGTTGATGGTCGGGGTGGATATGGGCACCTCGAGTACTCGAGTCGTTGTGCTCGACGAATACGGCCACTGCCTCGGTGCTGCGGGTCGCCCGACGCGCCTGTTGAGCCCGTCACGCCAAGTATTCGAACAAGATCCAGAGCACATGTATGCATCGGTGTTGTTGACCATCAAGGATGTGCTGAGCCAGCACAATATTCCCATCTCTGAGATTGGCGGTATCGCGATTTGCGGTCAAATGGCCGGGATATCAACTGTCGGCAGGCGTTGGGAAGCCGTAACACCCTACGATTCCTGGCTGGATATGCGATGTGCCGGCCAGGTTTCCCGGCTCAAGGCCTTTGAGCACCAGATCATTGAGTGCTCAGGTGGGCCGGCCGGTGCCAATCACGCTGCGAAATGGTTGTACTGGTGTGAGCAACAGCCGCAGATCTATCGCAACATCAGAAAGATCATCATGCCGGCAGCGTATGTGGCAGGGCGTATGGCGCAGTTGAGTAGCGATGACGCGTTTATGGATTACACCTATCTGGGCTTCAACAGCTTCGCCGACAGTCGCACGATTCAATGGAACACCTCGCTCATTGACGAATTCAAGCTCGACGTCGATCGACTGCCCAATTTGGTAGCACCGTCGGATCGCATTGGATCGGTCTCTGCCAATGCTGCACGCTTTTGCGGGCTGTTGGCCGGTACACCCATTTTCGCTGGCTGCGGGGATATCGCGGCTTCTTTACTCGGCGTCGGGATATTCAACCCTGGAAAACTGCTCGACATCGCTGGGACTGGGTCAGTGCTGACGACACTTCTGGACCGTTACGCGGTTGATACACAGCACAAAACCCTCACGACCTTCAGGCATTGCCTGCCCGAGCTGTTTTACTCGGTGGCTTATGTGGGGGGCGCGGGCATCAGTTTCAACGGGTTTGGCCTAACTGATAGCGAACGCCGAAGATTGGAATCACAGGTCTGCGCGCCATTATCCGAGCGCAACAAACTGCTGTTTCTGCCGCATATGGGCGGGCGGCATGCCCCGTTTGATCCTTCGCTAGCCGGAGCCTTTGTCGGCCTCGACTGGACGCATGACCGTACTGATCAATACCGGGCAATGATGGAGTCGGTTGGTTATGAATATGCGCGCTTTCTAGAGTGCATGAGGGAGATGAAGGTCGGCGTCGACGAGGGCGGTGTATTGAGTTTAGGGGGCGGCTCGAACAGTCCTCTGTTCAATCAGATCAAGGCCGATGTACTGGGCATCCCATATTGCAAACTACCTTCCGCCGAATACGGCGTGCTGGGGGCGGCGTTGTTGGTCGGTCAGGGCGCAGGCATTTTTGCGGACCTGAAGCAGACGGCCATCGACTGGCAAAAGCCGATCGAAACCATGACGCTGCCGGACGCCTCGAAACATCTTTTTTATGCAGGCATGCGCAACGCTTATGAGCAGATGCTGACTAGCCTCAAGCCGGTATTTGACGAGCTGCAATCGGTTCCGCTTTCCTGATTACGATGACGTGGAGCAGGTGTATCGACGCTAATGTGGGGGCAGGATGTATCGAGATGATGTGTCGATTTTTTTAAAGTATTGCACGGCAAAATCGACGAAGGTTTTGACACGTAATGGCAGCTTCTTGCCTCCCTCGGTGAGCAGATGAAATCCGGCGGTCGGGCATTGATAGTCCTCAAGTAGAGGGACCAATCGTTTGGCCTGAATGTCGTCCGCCACTTCCCACACCGACTTCCAGACGATCCCCAAGCCTTGAACTGCCCATTGACGCAGGGTGAAGCCGTCATTGGCCAAGCGATTGCCCTTGACCTGAATCGTGGTTGGCACGCCCTTGCTGACGAATTTCCAGCGATCGAGTGTGAAATCTGCACGCAGTTGTACCAGGCAGTTGTGGTGCAGTAGGTCTTCTGGGCTGAGTGGTGCGCCGTGCTGTTCGAGATACCGCGGAGAGCAGCAGACCATTTGCCTATCGACGCCAAGGGAACGGGCGATCAGCGAACTGTCCGGGAGGTCGCCGAACCGAATCGCGATGTCCGAGCCTGACTCGACAAAGTCCAGTATCCGGTCGGTGAAAAACAGCCGAATACGGACATGGGGGTTTTCGCTGATGAAGCCATCGACCAATTGGCTGATCCACTGTCGGCCCAGATCGGTAGGGCAGGTCAAACCGATGGTACCCAGCAGATCGCTGTGGCCGTTTTTGATGATGCTGTCCAGAGTGTCGACCTCTTCGAGGATCTTCAGGGCATTTTCAAACAGCAACTGTCCTTCTGCTGTGGGGCTCAGGCTTCGGGTGTTGCGCTTGAGCAACCGCAAACCATAGAACTCTTCCATCGCCTTGAGTCGACCACTCATGGCTGCGGGCGACAGACCCATCTGTCGACCTGCTGTTGAAAGAGAACCTGTCTGAACGACAAGGCGGAACAGCCGCATATCTTGTAATCGATCAACCATGGTTTCTTTGTCTCTGGAGAGTTGTTTTTTATTGTTTGCAAAGTATCAGCCAATTATTCACAAAATACTATGTAATCAAAGAGCGGGGCGAAAGGGTAAGTTTGTGCGGAACCGCTTTAGATAGGCGGTTTTGAGCTGTCTGTGAAGGTAATTCAAATGTGTTTGTTGCTGGGTTCATCTTTCGGAATCAGTGAAAAGTCATTTTTCTAAATACGAATAGAAAACGGCGGGTGATTGTTAATAATGAATACCTGAGCTTGTGAGTCACAATAAAAAGAGGGTTTATGCTATGCGTGTTCAATATCAAGAGGCCGTTCCTTCGATAGACCTGGCGGGTCAGTTCAAATTGGCAATGGGCCGCTTTGCCTCTTCTATAACCCTGATCACCACACTTGGCGACGATGGTCAGCCCTATGGCCTGGCCGCGACCGCTTTTTCTTCGGTTTCGATGGACCCTGCGTCGGCTCTGATCTGTGTCAACCGCACCGCCAGCGCCTCGCCGATCATCAAGCGTTCCGGGCTTTTCTGCGTGAATATGCTGCAAAGCCAGCACGAGCCCATCTGCAGGATCTTCAGTCAGCCCGACCTGCGAGGCCAACGTTTTGTGAAGGGCGACTGGCGCACCGGTGTTCACGGCATTCGTTACTTGGCTGACGCCCAGGCGGCGATCTTTTGCAAAGTGGTTCAGGAGGTTGAACACGGTACGCACACGGTGATTATCGGCAACGTCATTGACGTCATCACACAGCCACTGGAAGAGCCACTTCTCTACATGGGAGGGCGCTATCGGGAGCTGGGTCATTGATTCTTAGTTGTCGTGTGCTGCTCGATCTTATAACAATTAAATAAGAAGTGGATGTGGGTATGAACAATCCGTTGTTGGCAAAAACAAGACTGTCCGGGTCGATTCCAAAGTGGATTGGTCTGGAAACTAACGTTGCCGGTCCGATGGTTGGACTTTTGTTGTTGTGTGCCGTGCTGACTGTCTTTACCAATAGCTTTCTGACCTTGAGTAACCTGCTTAATGTGCTGGATCAAGTCACGGTGCTAGGCATCATGGCGTTGGGCATGACGCTGGTGATTCTCATCGGCGGCATCGACCTGTCCGTGGGGGCGGTGCTGGCGGTGGCAATCATGGTCATGAGCTGGCTCGAACATGTACTCGGCTTGCCAATGTGGGTCGCCATGCTCGGGGCGCTAGCCGTCGGCGCCGCGTGTGGTTCGACCACGGCCCTGTTGGTGGTCCGGGCTGGCCTTCCATCGTTCATTGCGACGCTGGCGATGATGTCGATTGCTCGCGGCCTGGCCTATATGGTCACTGACGGGGCGCAAGTCAGCGGATTCCCGGAATGGTTCAGTAACCTCTCGGTTATTCGTTACGGCGGTGTGTTGTCGCTGACCGTCAGCTGCTTCGCGGTACTGGCGCTGGTGTTCTGGTTCGTTCTCAGATTCACGGTGCCCGGCCGCAGCCTGTATGCCATTGGCGGCAGCAGCAAAGTGGCCAAGCTAGCTGGCATCCGGGTCAAAGGCTACACCAGTGCGGTGTACATCATTTCCGGCATCTGCGCGGCACTCGGCGGCATCATCATGACGTCCCGACTGGACACCGCCGGTGCTGGCGCGGGTGTCGGTTATGAGCTCGATGTGATCGCCGCCGTGGTGATCGGCGGCGGCAGCCTCAAGGGCGGCGCGGGTAGCGTGGTGGGCACAATTATTGGTGTGTTGATCATCGGCGTTTTGCGCAACGGCTTAAACCTGGCAGGTATTTCCCCTTTCGTTCAGCAAGTGGTCATTGGCGCGGTGATCGCTTTCGCGGTGATGCTCGATTTGCTCAAGCGCAAGGCTGACTAACTTCGGCTTATCAATCGAAAACTGCCTTTGTTTACACGCACAATAAAAAGGATAAAAACATGAAGCTGTCTGTTTTTTCGCTGCGTTTTCTGTGGTTGCCACTGCTGGGTTGCCTGATCTCGATCGGTGCTCACGCACAAAGCAAACCTTCAAATGAAATCACTGTCGGCATGTCGATCCCAAGCCTTCAGTGGGTGTTCTATCTGATGGTCCGTGATGGTGTCATGGAGCAGGCCAAAACCCTCGGGATCAAGAATGTGCTGGTGGCTGACGCCCAGGCCGACCCTGCTCGGCAGGTAAGTCAAATTCAAGACATGTTGAGCAAAGGCATTGATGTGTTGCTCTACACCGCTACTGGCAGCGCCGCTTCGGCCGTGCCGGTGCGGTTGGCGCGGCAGCAGGGTGTGCCGGTGATCTGCATTGACAACTTTCCGAAAAATGTCGAGTGCGACGCCTACATCTCCACCGACAACCTGGCGGCGGCGGGCGAACTGGCCCGACAGATGATCAAGTTGACTGGCGGCAAGGCTGAAATTGGCTTGCTGCAAGGCACCCTGGGCGATTCGACTGAAGTCTCCCGGGCCAAGGGGCTGGACGCGGTGTTGGGCGGGGCCCCAGAGATGAAGATCATCGACCAGAAGCCTACAGATTGGCTGCAGGACAATGGCTTCAAGGTTGCTCAGGACATGCTGCAAAAGAACCCGAAGATCAACGTGTTCATCGGACGCTCTGATGCGCCGGCCCTCGGTGCGGCTCAGGCGGTAAAAGTGGCCAACATCGATCACAAGGTCTGGGTGTTCGGTTATGACGGTTTGCCATCCGCACTCGAAGCAATTCGCGACGGGAAACTGGACATGACAATCACTCAACAAGCCGTGGAGATGGGGCGCTCAGCCTTACGTACGGCCGTCGATCTGCAGCAAGGCAAAGAGGTCACTAAGACTCAGTTGCTGCCGGCCTTCGTGACCACCCGGGAAAACGTTGCGACCTTCCTTGAGAAGCATCCTTGAGATCGGCGAAGGAGGGCACGTCATGAATGCGATCAAGACCACCCAAGGGCCTTTGTTCCGGGCGAGCAACATCGGCAAGTCATTCAATTCGGTCAGGGTGTTGGAAGATATCAGCCTCGATATCGGCTATGGAGAGGTGGTGGCGCTGCTTGGAGAAAACGGCGCGGGAAAATCGACCTTTTCCTCCATCGTCGCCGGTGCACTGACGCCGTCCAAAGGCACGATGTTTCTTGCCGGTGAATCTTACGCACCGAACGGTCCGGGGGCCGCCATGGCATCGGGGATCAACATGATCCACCAGGAGATCCACCTGCTGCCTGACTTGAGTGTGGCGGAAAACGTTTTCCTCGGTCATCTGCCCACCCGCGACGGCATCATCGACCGCAAGAAAATGTTCCGTGAAACAGAGAAACAACTGCGCCGCCTGGGTCTGGATATTTCGCCGGATACACCGGTACGGCAGCTGAAAATCGCCGCCCAGCAACTGGTGGAAATCGCCCGGGCCCTGACGCTCAACTCACGTCTATTGATTCTCGACGAACCGACGGCCGCCCTGGGGAAGGAAGAAACAGACTTGCTGTTCAAACAGATCACGGAGCTTAAAAAGGAAGGCGTTTCCTTCATCTACATCAGTCATCGTATGGACGAGATTGCTCGGATCGCTGACAAGGTAGTGGTCATGCGCGATGGGCACCTGATCGCGCGTCATGACAGCGGTTCAGCCGATGTCGGCGTGCTGGTGTCGCAGATGGTGGGACGCCCGATCGACCGTCTGTTTCCGGAATTGCCGCCCCCTCGGGATGCGGTGGTGTTGAGCGTCGAACACCTGTCGGACAAGGCGGGGCGTTTTCATGATGTGTCGTTTTCGGTGAAGGCCGGGGAGATCTTTGGCATTGCCGGCATCGTCGGTGCCGGTCGTACGGAG
>Ga0182008_10002326_pt1 | contig 11974 bp, 12 predicted proteins | sample Sormic07211129_1_FD_120482 | JGI IMG/M metagenome (GOLD analysis project Ga0182008, IMG submission 120482) | Rhizosphere microbial communities from Sorghum bicolor, Mead, Nebraska, USA - 072115-129_1 metaG | ecosystem: Host-associated > Plants > Roots > Rhizosphere | place: USA: Nebraska...
CCGGAGTTCAAGGACTTCGAGTTCGAGGACCTCAACCCCAAGACGTTCATCCGCAAGCAGCTGGACAACGACGAACTGGGGCTCAAGGAGATCCGCAACGGCTTCGACCTGAAGAAGGAGATGGCCGAGGTCACCGACGCGGTCCACAGCACCGACACCTCGCCGTCCTCCTCGTCGTCCTCCTCGTCCTCGTCCACCGGCACGTCCGGCACCTCCGGCGGCCGTGTCGACATGACCAAGAAGCCCGAGGAAGACGACCGGCCGCCCTTCGACGCGGACGCCACCTGAGCCGTACGGCCACGGGCCCCGAGACCGGCGTACCGCAGTCGCGCAGCCGTCGCACGGCCACCGCACGGCCCCTCGTACGTGATGCGTTTCATACCTCGCCGCGCCCCCGCACGGCTTGAACCCGCCCCCCTGTGCGCCCCACGCGCCGGGCGGCTTCCCTGCTGCTCGGAGCGGGGTGGTTATGCTGCCCTGTTGTTGCGCGGACCTGACGAGTACGCCCGAAGGGGGGCGGGCCCTCAGGTCCGACGAGAGCGAGGAGGCGTCCGGGCACATGGAGACGACGAGTCAGGTCGCGCAGGCGCCGGCCGCGGAGGGCGGACAACAGGTTCCCTCCGCCCGGCGCACGATCGACGGCTACCTGCAGGCGCCCTTCCCCTGGTACGGCCTCGACGAGGCCTTCACGGGGCCGCGCTGGCTGATGCAGGTCGGAACGGCGGCCGACGGTGCCGTCGAGCACGGGTCCATCGGGCACGGTGACGAGCCCTCCGTGAAGAACGAGTACGCGGTCGGCTCCACCGGTGAGCCGAGGGAGAAGTTCGCGGTCGTCGTGACCGTCGCCGAGAGCCCCTCGCGCAGGAGCGCCGACGGTACGGGGCTGCTGGAGGCCACCTCGGTCTCGTCGGCGGCGTGGCTCGCCGGGGTGGGGCTGCTGTCCTTCACCTGGCCCGGGCAGATGGACCACTCCCTGCGGGACGACTGGCTGGAGCAGCAGACGGAGACCGCGTGGGCGCTGGCCGACGACCTGGCCGGGCCCGAGTGGTCCACGCTCTCGCTGCCCGTGGACGGCGTGCCCACGCCCTTCCACTACCGGGAGTCCGAGTTCGGCTGGGTGCTCGCCGGATCCACGCCGGAAGGGGTGCACGTGGGGGCGTACGGAAGAGGGATGAGCGCGTACGGGCTCGGCTTCGCCATGATCAAGGACATCGGCGCGTACGTGTAGCCACGACCGCGCGCGTGGCCAGGACCGCCACGACCGCGCGTGTGGCCATGACGAAGGGGCGCCATCCCGGTGGATGGCGCCCCGCGGTCGTACGGCGGTCTGGCGGTCTAGAACTTGTTCTTCGGGGTGATTCCCAGGGACAGCCCCGAAAGGCCGCGCTGCCGGCCGCCCAGCTTGCCCGCGATGCCCCTCAGGGCCGCGCCCGCCGGGCTGTCCGGGTCGGAGAGGACCACCGGCTTGCCCTCGTCGCCGCCCTCGCGCAGACGGACGTCGATCGGGATCGAGCCGAGGACCGGGACGGTCGCGCCGGTCGTGCGGGTGAGGCCGTCGGCGACGGACTGGCCGCCGCCCGTGCCGAACACGTCGACCATCTCGCCGCAGTGCGGGCAGGGCAGGCCGGACATGTTCTCGACCACGCCGACGATCTTCTGGTGGGTCTGCACGGCGATCGAGCCGGCCCGCTCGGCGACCTCCGCCGCCGCCTGCTGCGGGGTCGTCACGACCAGGATCTCCGCGTTCGGGACGAGCTGCGCGACCGAGATCGCGATGTCGCCGGTGCCGGGCGGCAGGTCCAGGAGCAGGACGTCGAGGTCGCCCCAGTAGACGTCCGCGAGGAACTGCTGGAGCGCGCGGTGCAGCATCGGGCCGCGCCACACCACCGGCGCGTTGCCCGGGGTGAACATGCCGATGGAGATGACCTTCACGCCGTTCGCGGACGGCGGCATGATCATGTTCTCGACCTGGGTGGGACGGCCGTCGGCGCCGAGCATGCGGGGCACGCTGTGGCCGTAGATGTCGGCGTCGACGACACCCACCTTGAGGCCGTCGGCCGCCATCGCCGCCGCCAGGTTGACCGTGACCGAGGACTTGCCGACGCCGCCCTTGCCGGAGGCGACCGCGTACACGCGCGTGAGGGAGCCCGGTTTGGCGAAGGGGACCTCGCGCTCGGCCTGGCCGCCGCGCAGGGCGTTCGCCAGCTCCTTCCGCTGCTCGTCGCTCATCACGTCCAGCGAGACGTCGACTCGGGTGACGCCCTCGACCGCCGAGACCGCGTCCGTCACACGCTGCGTGATCGTCTCGCGCATCGGGCAGCCCGAGACCGTGAGGTACACGGTGACCGCGACCGCCCCGTCCGCGCCGATGTCGACCGACTTGACCATCCCGAGCTCGGTGATGGGTCGGTTGATCTCGGGGTCGTTCACCGTCGCCAGTGCCTCGCGCACCGCGTCTTCGCTAGCCATAAGGTCGATGGTACGGCTCGGTGGCCGGGGCCCGGTAAGGCCGTCACCGGTCGTCTACATCACGCCCCGACGGCCGTTCTGCCGGGAATACCACGTGTTTGTGGTGGCCGTTCTGCCGTTCCTCCAGCTCCTTCACCATGTCCTGCAGCTCGGAGCGGATCCAGTCACGGGTGGCCACCTCGCCCAGGCCGATGCGCAGGGCGGCGATCTCACGGGTCAGGTACTCGGTGTCGGCGATGGACCGCTCGTTCTGTTTGCGGTCCTGTTCGAGGTTGACGCGGTCGCGGTCGTCCTGCCGGTTCTGCGCGAGCAGGATCAGCGGGGCCGCGTAGGAGGCCTGGAGGGACAGCATCAGGGTCAGGAAGATGAACGGGTAGTTGTCGAAGCGCAGGTCCTTCGGCGCGAAGATGTTCCACACCACCCACAGCACGATGACGATGGTCATCCAGACGATGAAGCGTCCCGTGCCGAGGAAGCGCGCGATCCGTTCCGACAGGCGCCCGAAGGCCTCCGGGTCCCACTCGGGCACCAGCCTGCGGCGCGGCGGGCGGGGCTGGTCGAGACGGGCACGCGTGCGCGTGGTCGCTGTCGCCCCGGCCGGGGTCCGCTCACGTGTGCTCTCACGCTCAGGAGTCATGCGTGGTCACCCCCTCACCCTCGTCGAGATGGAACTCGGTCTCCCGCCAGTCCTCGGGCAGCATGTGGTCGAGTACGTCGTCCACGGTCACGGCGCCGAGCAGCGACCCCGCCTCGTCGACCACGGGCGCCGCCACCATGTCGTACGTCGCGAAGAACCCGGCGACGACGGGCAGTTGGGCGTCCGGGTCCAGCGGTTGCAGGCCGTCGTCGATGATCGAGCTGACCAGTGTGTACGGCGGGTCGCGCAGCAGCCGCTGGAAGTGGACCGTGCCGAGGTACTTGCCGGTCGGCGTCTCGTCGGGCGGGCGGCAGACGTAGACCTGCGCGGCGAGGGCCGGCGAGAGGTCGGCGTTGCGCACGCGCGCGAGGGCGTCGGCGACGGTCGCGTCCGGGCGCAGCACGATCGGCTCGGTCGTCATCAGACCGCCGGCCGTGTGCTCCTCGTACGACATCAGGCGCCGCATGTCGGCCGCGTCGGAGGGCTGCATCAGGCTCAGCAGCCGCTCCTGGTCGTCCTCGGGCAGCTCGGAGAGGAGGTCCGCCGCGTCGTCGGGGTCCATCGCCTCCAGGACGTCCGCCGCCCGCTCCTCCTTCAGCTTGCCGAGGATCTCGATCTGGTCGTCCTCCGGGAGCTCCTCGAGCACGTCGGCCAGCCGGTCGTCGTCGAGGGCGGCGGCCACCTCCGCGCGCCGCTTGGGGGAGAGGTGGTGCAGGACGTTCGCGAGGTCAGCGGCGCGCAGCTGCTCGAAGGTGGCCAGGAGGCTCTCGGCGCCCTGTCCGTGCTCCTCCAGGGAGAAGCCGGTGACGGCGGACCACTCGACGGTCAGTGTCTCGCCCTTGGCCCGCCGGAAGGCGCCGCTCTTGCCCTTGCGTACGAAGACCCGGCCGATCTCCCAGTCCCGGCGGGCCGGCAGCTGCTGCACCGACACGTCGAGAACGGTGACCTCCTCGCCCGTCTCCACGAGCGTGACGCGCCGGTCGAGGAGTTCGCCGAAGACGAGGCGTTCGGTGGGGCGTTGTTCGAAGCGGCGGACGTTGAGCACGCCGGTGGTGATGACCTGGCCGGATTCGATCCCCGTCACCCGGGTCATGGGCAGGAAGATACGGCGTCGGGTGGAGAGTTCGACGACGAGTCCGAGCACGCGCGGGGGCCGCCGCCCGACGCGCAGCACGACGACCAGGTCGCGCACGCGGCCCACCTGGTCTCCGTTGGGATCGAACACGGCGACACCGGCGAGGTGCGAGACGAAGATCCGAGGGGCACCCGCTGCCATGGCTTCACCTCCTTTTCTACTAAGTCTTCCGTACTGTCTTGCTTTTCCGGATTGCCCGCTCGAACGGGCTTCAGGCTAGCCCGTCCCGATCGGGTCCGCCCTGGTGAGAGGTCCGGACGGACCGGCTCCACCCACCCCGGTACGCTGCCCCACGCCGCTGAGGTCACTCGACAGAAAGGCAGCCCCACCTGTGACTGCGATTCCCCAGGGCCGTACCCGCCGAGCCGTGCTGTCGGGCGTGATGTGCGCGCTGGTGGTGACCGGGTGCGCCGGGGACCCGGACGCGGGGACGAACGGGGTCGGGAAGCTGCCGGCCGCGACCATCCAGTCGAAGACACGGGCGGCCGCCGCGGCGGCGGAGACCGTGCGGCTCGCCGGGACGGTGGTCACCAACGGGCGCACGTACACGCTCGACATGCGGCTGAGGTCGGACGGCGGCACCGGCACGGTCACCTCCAAGGAAGCCTCCTTCGGGCTGCTGCGGATCGGGGAGAAGCTGTATCTGAAGGCCGACTCCGGCTTCTGGAACCAGGCCGACGGCAAGACCGGCAGCGGGAGCGCGGACAAGCTCGACGGCAAGTACGTGAAGGTGCCGCAGGGCGACCCCTCGTACAAGAAGTTCAGCGGCTTCACCGACAAGGACGTCCTCCTCTCCGGTCTGTTGACCCTGCACGGCGCCCTGGCGACCGACGGCCACCACGAGCAGTCGGGTACCCGAACCATCCGCATCACCGGCGACAAGGGTTCCGGCGGCAGCCTGGACGTGTCCCTGGAGGGCAGGCCGTATCCGCTGCGGCTGCGGCGGGCGGGCGGCGCGGGCACCCTGACCTTCTCCTCGTGGGGCAAGGACTTCGCCCTGAGCGAGCCGAAGGCGGCCGAGACGGTGGACTACGGGAAGCAGCTGCCGAGTTCGTGAGCGCGTGCGGCGCGTGCGGCGGGAGCTAGGAAGCGCCCTGGCCGCGCTTGTGTTTCTTCTTGAGGAGCAGGCGCAGAAGCCCCGCGGGGATCGGTTCGCGGGTGGTGGCGGGGGAGGGCAGCGGGGCCTCGGCGAGCGAGCCGTCGGGCAGGGCGGCCGTCGCCCCCGTCGGCTCCAGCCGCAGCACCCGGCACTCCCGCGCCCAGCGCTGCGGCATCGCTTCCCCGTCGGGCGCGTTGAGCCGCTTGCCCTTCAGTTCGGCGACCGCCGCCTCCCAGGCCTCCGAGCCCGCCGCGAGCTCCACCACCCTCGCGGTCCAGGAGACCAGCCGGCCGCCCTTGTCCTTGCTGCGGACCGTGACCTCGGCCGAGCCCCCGTCGGTGAGCCCGGGCAGCGGCTGCTCGCCGGGCCCGTCGCCGACCACACACGCGGCACCCTCGTGCCACACGTGCCACAGCGCTCGGGCCGCGGCCCCGGAACCCCTGACCCAGATGAGGCCGGACTTCTTGGTGGCCTCCTCGACGAGGGCCTGGTCGAGCAGCTCGCTTGTCATGGGCCCAGCGTATCCAGGAGCCCTCACAGCCAGCCGTTCCGCTTCAGCGTGCGGTGGATGCCGATGCAGAGGGCGACCGTGGCCAGCAGCACCGTCGGATAGCCGTAGTGCGTGTGCAGCTCCGGCATGTAGTCGAAGTTCATGCCGTACACACCGGTCACCATCGTCGGTACGGCGATGATGGCCGCCCAGGCCGTGATCTTCCGCATGTCCTCGTTCTGGGCGACGGACGCCTGCGCGAGGTTGGCCTGGAGGATGGAGTTGAGCAGCTCGTCGAAGCTGACGACCTGCTCCTGGACCCGGGTGAGGTGGTCGGCGACGTCCCGGAAGTACTTCTGGATGTCCGGGTCGACCAGCCGCATCGGCCGCTCGCTCAGCAGCTGCATGGGGCGCAGCAGCGGCGACACCGCCCGCTTGAACTCCAGGACCTCGCGCTTGAGCTGGTAGATCCGCGCCGAGTCGACACCGCGGGAGACCCCGCGCCGGCCCGGCGAGAAGACCTCGGTCTCCACCTCGTCGATGTCGTCCTGCATGGCGTCGGCCACCGCGAGGTAGCCGTCGACGACGTGGTCGGCGATCGCGTGCAGCACGGCCGAGGGGCCCTTGGCGAGCAGCTCGGGGTCGTCCTGGAGGCGGTGGCGCAGGGCGCGCAGGGAGCCCTGGCCGCCGTGCCGGACGGTGATGAGGAAGTCCCGGCCGGTGAAGCACATGACCTCGCCGGTCTCGACGACCTCGCTGGTGGCGGTGAGCTCGTCGTGGTCGACGTAGTGGATGGTCTTGAAGACGGTGAACAGGGAGTCGTCGTAGCGCTCCAGCTTGGGCCGCTGGTGGGCCTGGACGGCGTCCTCCACGGCGAGCGGGTGGAGCCCGAACTCGCTTGCGATGCCGGAGAACTCGGACTCGGTCGGCTCGTGCAGACCGATCCACACGAAGCCCCCGTCGCGGCGCACCGAGCGCATCGCCTCGTGCGGGGTCAGCGGCTTCGGTGTCGGGACGCGGGCGCCGTCCCGGTAGACGCCACAGTCGACGACGGCCGAGGGAGTGCCGGGGTCACGCGTGGTGTCGTACGTGTCGTCGCCCAGGTGCAGGTCCTTGCGCAGGGAGGGGCGGGACGGACGGACCGCGGCACGCAGGTCACGGATCATCGACATGGCTGGCTCCTTCGTGGCAGGCAACGAAAGGCGCCGACGACGGGTGGAACTGCCCGGAATGGGGACGTCCTCAACTGCGGGTGTTTGGCACGTCCGCAAAGCGGGGAGCACCGCACCGTCGCGGTGGCGAGCTTCGCTACTGAAGTCAGATCAGACAGATCAGGCAAAACGAGACGAAGTGCTCTTCCGTGAGACGACCTGAGCGTGAAAGGCGGCGGTCAGCCAGAGCCGGATCAGCTGATATCAGCGGCGGGAAGAGCGAGTGGTACTGCACGGGTGACTTCGATCCATGACAGCCCCACCTCCTCCGGCCGGTCCCTCGTAAGGGACGTTCCATTCCCGTAAGGGAGTCCAACTGGCGTCGGGACTCGATACGCGACGCTTCTGCGTGCTGCCCCGGCGACCGGGCCAGAGTACCAGTCGCCCAAATAGTCAAGCCGCCGCTTTGCCCGGTACTGACGAGTTCTATGCTCGCCGCATGGTTGATGTTCTTCCTCTGGTCGAGGCAAGGTTGCGCACCGCGCTGGGCGAACCGGACGCGCGCGCGGCGGTCACGTTTCTCGGCACGGACCGCATCGAGGTGCTCCGTTTCCATGAGGGCGACATCGTCCGCTACGCCACCCTCGGCATGTCCGCACAGCCGATGAGCGACCCCACCGCGGTGCTCGCGGACCCGGTCAAGGGCCCTCGCGCCGAGCTGGTCCTCTCGGTGCGCGGCGGCCGGGCCGACACCGACAAGGCGCTGCGCCCGCTCGCCGTACTCGCCGCGTCTCCGCAGGTCGAGGGGGTGATCGTGGCCCCGGGCGCCTCCCTCGACGTCGGCGAGCCGCTGTGGCCGGGCGCGCCGTTCAGCTCGGTCCTGGTCGCCGAACCGGGCGGCCTGGTCGAGGACCTCGACCTCGACGAGCCCCTCGACCCCGTGCGCTTCCTGCCGCTGCTCCCGATGACCCCCAACGAGGCCGCCTGGAAACGCGTCCACGGCGCCGCGGCCCTCCAGGAGCGCTGGCTGACCAACGGGACGGATCTCCGCGACCCGTCCCGTGGTTCCGTCCCGCTGGACTGAACACCGAGTGAGCAAGCTCACCAACCGGCGTCCGAAAAGCGTCAGTTGGCAAAGACGGCGACACCGTCCTCGCTCGCGTGCCGCTTCTCCAGCCGCTCCGCGTCGTGTGTCAGCGCGTCCCGCCGTACGACGACCACGAGCGCCCCGATGACCGCCGTGACCGCCGCGACCACGAACGGGACATGGATGTCGGTCCACTCCTCGATCTTCGGCGCGAAGTAGGGAGCGGCGGCCGCGGCGAACCAGCGCACGAAGTTGTAGCCCGCGCTCGCCACCGGACGCGGCGCGTCGGACACCCCGAGGGCCAGCTCCGTGTAGACGGTGTTGTTCACGCCGATGAAGGCGCCGGACAGGATCGTGCAGACGACGGCGGTGGTGTGGTCGCCGTAGCCGAGGACGAGTACGTCCGCCGCCAGCAGCACCAGCGAGCCGCCGAGCACCTTCAGCGAACCGAACCGCTCCTGCAGGCGCGGCGCCACCACCACAGAGAAGACGGCGAGCAGCACGCCCCAGCCGAAGAAGACGGCACCCGACTTGTACGGCGTCATGTTCAGCACGAACGGCGTGAAGGCCAGCACGGTGAAGAACGTGTAGTTGTAGAAGAAGGCGGAGGCGGCGGCCGACGCCAGGCCGGAGTGGCCGAGCGCCTTGACCGGGTCGAGGAGCGAGGTCCTGCGGGCCGGCTTCGGCTGCTCCTTCAGGAACGCCGTGACGCACAGGAACCCGATCGCCATCAGCGTGGCCGTGCCGAAGAAGGGGTAGCGCCAGCTGACGTTGCCGAGCACCGCGCCCAGCAGCGGTCCGCAGGCCATGCCGAGGCCCAGGGCGGACTCGTAGAGCAGGATCGCCGCCGCGCTGCCGCCGGCCGCCGCGCCGACGATGACGGCGAGGGCGGTGGAGACGAAGAGGGCGTTGCCCAGGCCCCAGCCCGCGCGGAAGCCGACGAGTTGGGCGACCGAGCCGGAGGTGCCGGCGAGACCGGCGAAGACGACCACGAGGGCGAGGCCGAGCAGCAGGGTCTTCTTGCCGCCGATCCGGCTGGAGACGAAGCCGGTCACCAGCATCGCCACGGCGGTGATCAGGAAGTACGAGGTGAAGAGCAGCGAGACCTGGTCGGCGGTGGCGTCCAGGCCCCGGGCGATCGACGGCAGGATCGGGTCGACGAGCCCGATGCCCATGAAGGCGACGACGGACGCGCCGGCCGTGGCCCAGACCGCCTTGGGCTGACGCAGGATGCTGCTCGCTCCGGCGTCGAAGGGGTCCTGACCTGCTCCCATCGTGTGCTCCCGTCCCGACAAGATAGTTGGTGTATGCACATAGTAAGTTAGGTCAGCTAATTAATGCAAGATGCATCTAGTTCTCCGTGGTGGGAAGCCGGTGAAGTGTTCCGTCCGGACGGGTGATCGTCCTTGACGTGGGGGAGCAGGGGTAGGACCGTGGGGCCCTATGAGGGGCGAACCCAGTTGCCCGAAGTGTGGTGGCCGGGTCAGGGCTCCCGGACTCTTCGCCGATTCCTGGCAGTGCGCTGTGCACGGCACCGTGCATCCGGTGCAGCCCGTGATCCCGCCCAGCGTCGAGGCCCTCAGTGTGGTGGTGCACCGCACCCAGGTGCCGGTGTGGATGCCCTGGCCCCTGCCTGTCGGCTGGCTGTTCACGGGCGTGGCGTGCGCGGGCGGCGACCGGCACGGCGGACGGGCGACCGCGGTGGCCTGCTCGGGCCCCGGTCCGCTCGGCGGCATCGGCGAACTGATCCTGGTCGCCGAGGAGCTCGGCGTCGGCCTCGGCGCGCGGTACGCGGGCATCGACGGACCGGACCCGGGGCCGTACATGAGCGTCGAGAAACCGCCGCAGGCCAAGGTGCTGGCGGGCGGCCGGCCGACGCCGCTGTGGCATGTGACCGGGGCGCCGGACGACCGCGCGGTGTTCGCCGGGGAGGCGCGGGGCCTGTGGCTGTGGGCCGTGGTGTGGCCCGAGCAGTCCGGGTTGCTGATGTACGACGAGCTGGTGCTGACCGATCTGCGGGATGCCGGGGCGGAGGTCGAGCTGGTTCCCTGCGGGGCGCTGTCACCCCGGCTGCTGGAACCCTGAGGGCGGCCTGTAGGGGGCGTATCGCCGATTCGGGTGTGACAGGGAGGCTGGAAATCCGGTTATCCTTGAGCGTTCCGTTCTGCCCTGCCCCCCGTCCCGTCCCGTTCCGCCTCGTCACCGCCTGGAGTTCGCGTCGTGCGTGTTGATCTGCACTGTCACTCCACGGCTTCCGACGGGACCGACAGCCCCGCGGAGCTGGTGCGCAACGCCGCCGCTGCCGGGCTGGACGTCGTGGCGCTCACCGATCACGACACCACCCGCGGGTACGCCGAGGCGATCGCCGCGCTGCCCGAGGGGCTGACCCTCGTGACCGGGGCCGAGCTGTCCTGCCGTCTCGACGGCATCTCCCTGCACATGCTCGCCTACCTCTTCGACCCCGAGGAGCCCGCGCTGCTCGCCGAGCGCGAGCTGGTGCGGGACGACCGCGTGCCGCGGGCCCAGGGGATGATCGCCCGGCTGAACGAGCTCGGCGTGCCGGTCACCTGGGAGCAGGTGCGGCGGATCGCCGGGGACGGGTCGGTCGGCCGGCCGCATGTGGCCACCGCGCTCGTCGAGCTGGGGGTCGTGCCGAGCGTGGACGCCGCGTTCACCCAGGACTGGCTGGCCGACGGCGGGCGGGCCTATGTCGGGAAGCACGAGACCGACCCCTTCGAAGCGATCCGGCTGGTCAAGGCGGCCGGCGGGGTCACCGTCTTCGCACACCCCGGGGCCGCCAAGCGCGGTCGTACGGTGCCGGAGTCCGCGATCGCCGAGATGGCCGCCGCCGGCCTCGACGGCATCGAGGTCGACCACATGGACCACGACCCGGAGACCCGGGCGCGGCTGCGGGGGCTGGCGAAGGAGCTGGGGCTGCTCGGCACCGGGTCCAGCGACTACCACGGCAGCCGGAAGACGTGCGTGCTGGGGGAGTACACCACCGACCCCGAGGTGTACGGAGAGATCACCCGACGGGCGACCGGCGCGTTCCCCGTCCCGGGGACCGGCGGGTTCTGAGACCCGCCCCCGCCTCCCCGCCCCTCTCCCCACTACACTCCTGCAAGGCCTTCATGTTCGACGTCGCCGTCTTCGGCTCCCTCTTCCTCACCCTGTTCGTCATCATGGATCCCCCCGGGATCACCCCGATCTTCCTCGCCCTCACTGCCGGCCGCCCCGGCAAGGTGCAGAAACGGATGGCCTTCCAGGCCGTCTGCGTGGCGGGCGGTGTCATCGCCGTGTTCGGGCTCCTGGGCCACCAGATCCTGAACTACCTGCATGTCTCCGTGCCCGCGCTGATGATCGCGGGCGGACTGCTGCTGCTCCTGATCGCCCTGGACCTGCTGACCGGCAAGACCGACGAGCCCAAGCAGACCAAGGACGTCAACGTGGCGCTCGTACCCCTCGGCATGCCGCTGCTGGCCGGGCCCGGGGCGATCGTGTCCGTGATCCTCGCCGTGCAGAAGGCCGACAGCGTGGCCTCGCAGGTGTCCGTGTGGTGCGCGATCCTCGCGATCCATGTCGTGCTGTGGCTGGTGATGCGCTACTCGCTGCTGATCATCCGGATCATCAAGGACGGCGGGGTGGTCCTGGTGACGCGGCTCGCGGGCATGATGCTGTCCGCGATCGCCGTGCAGCAGATCATCAACGGGATCACCCAGGTCGTCCGGACGAGCTGAGCCGGCAGGCGCAGAGCCCCCGTACGGCGTCGGTGCCGTACGGGGGCTGAAGCTTCAGCGGTGATCCGCGTCTGTATTCGGTCAGGCGGCCGTGTTCTCGGCCGGTCGGATCCACAGGCGCTGCCCGATGGCGGCGGCCTGCTGCACGATCCGGTTGACGGAGGCGGCG
>Ga0182008_10002327_pt1 | contig 11969 bp, 13 predicted proteins | sample Sormic07211129_1_FD_120482 | JGI IMG/M metagenome (GOLD analysis project Ga0182008, IMG submission 120482) | Rhizosphere microbial communities from Sorghum bicolor, Mead, Nebraska, USA - 072115-129_1 metaG | ecosystem: Host-associated > Plants > Roots > Rhizosphere | place: USA: Nebraska...
CACGGCGTCGGCTCGCTCAAGGTCGACAAGCTCGAGAAGCACAAATCGCCGGTGGCGCTCGAGATGATGCGCGCGATCAAGCGCGGGCTGGACCCGCAGAACATCCTGAATCCGGGGCGGGTGCTTCGTTCAGCCTGAGGCGCGGATGCGCGTAAACTATGCGCATTCTTCGTGCACAAGGAATTCCCATGCTTCGATTCGACCCCCACGCACCCAAGAAGCCCACCAACCTGTCGCTCAACAGCAAGGTGCTTGAAGTGGCGCGCGAACTCGGCATGAACGTGTCGCAGACGGTCGACGGCCTGCTGGCCGAGGAAGTGAAGCGCCGCTACTGGGAAAAGTGGAACGAGGACAACAAGGAAGGCATCGCTGCCTACAACGCGCGCATCGCCGAGGAAGGCCTGCCGCTCGCCAAATACCGGACCTTCTGAGCGCATGGCCCGCTACGAGGTCTACCGGCATCCCGATGCCGAGCTGCGCACCAGGACGCCCTATCTGCTCGACCTGCAGAACAACTACATCAGCGCGGTTGACACCCGGGTCATGGTGCCGCTGCGCCCCGCCAAGACCTTCGGGCGACCGATGCGCGACCTGAATCCGGCGTTCGTCATCGACGGGTTGGAAGTGATCCTCGACACGGCCGCGCTGGCCGCCTTTCCGGCCGCGGAACTGCGCACGCCGATCACCAGCCTGCAGCCCCAGAGCGGCCTCATCGCCGACGCCCTCGACACCCTCTTCGGTTCGTACTGACATGACCCCCCACCCCATCCGCTCCCAATACGAAGACTTCATGCGCCACGTCGACAGCACCGGCGTACAAAAGGGCGACCGCACCGGCACCGGCACCAAGAGCGTGTTCGGCTACCAGATGCGCTTCGACCTCAACGAGGGCTTCCCGCTGGTCACCACCAAGAAGGTGCACCTGCGCTCCATCATCCAGGAACTGCTCTGGTTCCTGACCGGCTCGAGCGACAACAACTGGCTCAAGGAGCGCGGCGTCACGATCTGGGACGAATGGGCCCGCGAGGACGGCGACCTGGGCCCGGTCTACGGCGTGCAATGGCGCAGCTGGCCGACGCCCGACGGCGGCCACATCGACCAGATCCAGCAGGTGATCGACACCCTCAAGAGCAACCCCGACTCGCGCCGCATCATCGTCAGCGCCTGGAACGTGGCCGAGCTCTCGAAGATGGCGCTGATGCCCTGCCACGCCTTCTTCCAGTTCTACGTGGCGCCGCCGCAAGCCCCTGGCGAGCGCGGCAAGCTGAGCTGCCAGCTCTACCAACGCAGCGCCGACATCTTCCTCGGCGTGCCGTTCAACATCGCCAGCTACGCGCTGCTGACGCACATGGTGGCGCAGCAGTGCGAGCTGGATGTCGGCGATTTCATCTGGACCGGCGGCGACTGCCATATCTACAGCAACCACGCCGAGCAGGTCGCACTGCAGCTGAGCCGTGCACCGCGCGCCTATCCGACGCTGGTCATCCGGCGCAAGCCGGCCTCGATCTTCGACTACCAGTACGAGGATTTCGCGGTCGAGGGCTACGACCCGCATCCCGCGATCAAGGCGCCCGTGGCGGTCTGACAGATGCGCGTCAACCTGCTCCTCGCGCGCGCCGCCAACGGCGCGATCGGACTCGGCGGCACGATGCCCTGGCACCTGCCCGAGGACATGGCCCACTTCAAGCGCCAGACCGCGGGTGCGCCCGTGATCATGGGCCGCAAGACCTGGGACTCGATCCCGCCGCGCTTCCGTCCGCTGGCCGGCCGGCGCAACATCGTGGTCACGCGCAATGCCGATTGGCAGGCCGAAGGCGCCGAGCGGGCCGGAAGCTTGCCGGAAGCCATCGCCCTGTGCGAACACGCCCGCAGCGACGAAGCCTGGGTGATCGGCGGCGCCCAGATCTACGCCGAGGCGGAGCCGCTGGCCCAGCGCGTGGTGCTGACCGAGATCGCGCGCGACTTCGAGGGCGACGCCTGGGCACCCGCCTTCGATTGCGGCTGGCACGAGACCGCGCGCGAATCGCACATCGCGGCCAACGGCCTGCCGTTCAGCTTCGTCACGCTGGAGCGGCGCTGAGCCGAGTTCTCAGCCGCAGGCCTCGATCTTGAATTCGACCCGGCGGTCGAGCGCATCGACGGCGTCGTCGGTGCCGCTGCCGATGATGTTCTCGCGAAAGCCCTTGCCGCTGGTCGTGGTGCGCGGGCCCAGTGCGGTCGAGTCGTTCACCAGCCGCTGTCGGATGTAGGCCGCGCGCTGCAGCGACAGCACCTCGTTGTACGCCACCGGACCGGTGTGGCTGGTGTGGCCGATGATGTCCATGCAGATCCCGGCGTCGGTGCTGGCCTTGGCGATCTGATGCAGCCACATCGGATAGGGGCCGCTGATCCGGCCATCGGACCAGAACACGGTGGTGTTCGGATTGAAGAGGAACTTGACGCCGAGTTGCCGGTTGGCGATGCCGTAGGCGACGATCTTGCCGAACGCCTGCTCGGCCTCGGCCGTGCGGCCCAGCTTGGCCGACGACAGATAGATGCCGTTGAGCACGCGCAGCTGCTCGCCGTCCGACGTCGCGGCCGCGGCGCTGTACTGCGCCAGCGCCTCCGGATAGCGTCCCGCGTTGTAGTGCGCGGTGGCCGCCGTGATCGTCGGCGCCGCCGAGAGCCGCGCCAGGTAGGCCGGGTCGGCACGCTGGCCGGCCGCCGCGGCGGTGGTGCGGACGTAGCCTTCGACCAGCGGGTCCCGCGTCGGCACCGGCGTGTCGCGGTCATAGGGCAGCGGTGTGTGGTCCAGGCCCTCGTCACGCACCAGCGATGACGCGTGCGCGACCACCGTGCCGCTCTTCAGTTCGGTCAGGGCGAGGTCGATCCGCAACGGGCCCTGCGGCTGGCTGGGCGCGACCCGCGTCATGGTGCCGGTGAGCAGGTAGCGGGCCTTGCCGAGGTTTTCGCTGTCGAAGGGCAGGACCTCGATCGCGTCGTACTTGGTGCCCATGCGCTCGATCACGCGGTCCTGCAGCTGCAGCGTCGCGATCGTCTGCTGGCCGCTGGCGGCATCGAGCATCGGATCGAGCACCACGCTGCGCCGGCCGCCGATCCGGTCGAGAAACAGCGGCTGCGTCTGGGTCTGGACGACCAGCGCATCGCTGGCTTGCACCACGGCTTCGGCAAAGGGCAGCGGGGCCCCGGACGCGGTGACCGGCGGCGCCGCGCAGCCGCCGAGGCCCGTCGCCAACCACGCGGCAAGCGACAGGAACACGATGTGCAGCCAGCCGTTCCGTTTCATGGTTCGCAGTCCTTCCTGAGCATTGCGGCCTCGGCCGCCGTGAGGGGACCGAGAGAGGCCCGTTGCAAGGACTCGACGCATTGCGTCCGGCCCGGCCCCGCTTGAGCGGTGGCCAGCGGTGCTTGCGTCTCGCGCGCGCGCTCGCGGGCGGGCTCGCGGGCGGCCTCGCGGGCAGGCTCGGCGCGCGGCCGTTGTTGCGCTGTTCTTCGGGCCGGTTCAGGCGCGATTGGCTCCGAGGCGATCACGCGGGGCAGCGACTCGGTCAGCGCCAGGGCCGTTTCGGGCAGCGCCTGCTCAGGCACCTGCGCCTGCGCGGGCACAGGTTCAGCGACGGGCGCGGGCGCCGCCGGCAGCGACACCATCCGTTGCGGCTCCGGCAGCGGCGGCGGCAGGCCCGGATCGCCGAGCCGGATGGCGGCGGCTGCGCCAACGCCCACCAGCAACCCCAGCGCCAGCCGCGTGACGGCCTGGGTGCGGCTGCGGCGCGGCGCCGGCTCACGGCCCGGGAGCGCGGGCGCCTCGCTGTCGAAGGCGGCCTCGAAGACGAAATCGGGCCGGTCGGTCGCACTCAGCAGGTCGAGGTCCTGGTCCCGGCGATCGTGGGCGCCGCTCAGCCGGTTCCAGAGTTCAGCCGCGCTCGTGCAACCGCCCTGGGGAATCGGCGACAGCGCCGCGTCGACCGCATCCATGAAATGGCCGCTGTAGCGACGCCGCGCCACTTCGGCGAGCGGCCGGACCCGATCGTTCCGGCGCGCCGGGGGCTGGCCGGCAATGGCCGCGTACACCACGCCCGCCAGCGCACGCAGATCGGACAGCGGGGCGTCGAGGTCGTCGCCCACGTCCCGGATGCCGCCGAACGCCGTCAGCACCGGGCCGTCGTCGGTGAGCAGGATGCGGTGCGTCGCGATCCCGCCGTGCACGCACTGCGACGCGTGCAACGTGCCGAGCGCATCGAGCAGGGGACGCAGCCAGCTGCACAGCTGGGCCTCGTCGGGCGGCCCGCCGAGTTCCACCAGCACGCGCGCCAGCGTCGCGCCCTCGTAGTACGGCATCGCCATGTAGGCCGTGCCGTTGCCTTCCCAGAAATGCAGCACCCTGGGCAGCGAGGGGTGATCGAATCGCCCCAGCATCCGGGCCTGGTTGATGAAGCTGCACAGCCCAACCTGGAACGCCGTCACCCGGCCTTTCGACTTCGCGACCACCGCCGCCGACACGGGGTCCCTCGACGCCAGTGCGCCGGGCAGATATTCCCGCACCGCCACGTGCTGCTCGAGCACATGGTCCCAGGCCAGGTAGACGATGCCTTTCTCGTTCTCGCCGATGGTGCCGACGATCTCGTAGTCGAACAACCTGAAGCCTTCGGGCAACGCATGGATGTCGCGCGCCGGCGCCTCGTCGGAAGCCTCCGGGGCGGTCTGCGCGCGTCTCCCCGACGTCGGGCGGTGCCCGGTACGGAGGTCGAGCGCAAGGGCGCTGTTCATGGCGTCGACTCTACGTCGCCCGGCCGTCGTCGACATTCACCGGACGCACTAGCCGAATGGACGCCAGGTCACCTGGCATGCTCCAAAACCCTGATTGATTTAATTATTGATGTTAATACGATGATGCCCTCAAACCGCATTTCAGCCATGTCCAGCGCCCCCACGATCGCCGACATCGCCCGCACCGCCGGCGTCGGCACCGCCACGGTCGACCGGGTGCTCAACCGGCGCGCCGGCGTCAACGCCGAGACCGTGCAGCGCGTGCTGCAGGTGGTCGAGGAACTGGGCGCGCCGCAGCAGCCGGGCCGCCCGCGGCGCGGCGCCAACGCCCGCTTCGCCTATGTGCTGCCGGCGGACGACTCCCCCTTCCTGGAACTGGTCGAAAGACAGATTGCGCAGGCCGCCGGCGACTTCCGGCATGCCCACATCACCGAGGTCACGCACCGCATCGACAGCACCGACCCCGGGCGCTTCGCCGAAGAACTCGCGCAGGTCGGCGACTGCGAGGGCATCGCCCTGCTGGCGCCCGACCTGCCTCCGATCAAGCGCGCCATCAACGAGCTGGTGCGCGCCGGCGTGCACGTGGTGACCTTGTTCTCCGACGTCGCGGGCTCGATGCGCGAGACCTGCATCGGCGCCGACAACCGGGCCGCCGGCCGCACCGCCGGCCTGCTGCTGGCGCGAATGGCCAACGACAGCCGGCGCGACACCTTGCTGCTGTCGTCGCAGGCGACCCGGCTGTCGGCCGAGATCGAGCGGCGCATCGGCTTCGCCCACGTCATCGAGGAGCGATTCCCCCGGCTGCACATGGTGCGCACGCCCGACCTGCCGGCCGACGACGACGGCGCCTGTCGCGCGTTGCTGCAGGCCCTGCGCGACGACATCGACCCGGCGCGCGTCGCCGGCATCTACAACGTCGGCTCGGGCAGCGCCGGCGTGGCGCGCGCACTGGCCGAGGCCGGCCTGGCGGCCCATGTCGGCGTGGCGGCGCACGACTTCACCGACGAGAACGCCTCGCTGCTGAGCGCCAACGCCCTGTCCTACGTCCTGCACCAGGACATCCATTACTGCGTATTGACGGCGGCGCGTGTGCTGCGCGCGCTGTGCGAGAACGTCCGCGGCGCACTCAACGTGGTGCAGCCGCGCATCGAGATCCTGACGGCCGAGAACCTTCACTGAGCGGACGCCCGGTACGTGCCCCTGAACCCAAACCTTTTTTGGAGACAGCTCATGAAATCGATGTCGAAGATGCTCCCGGGCGTGATCGCCCTCGCCGCTGCCACCGTGCTCAGCCTGACCGGCGCCGACGTGCGCGCGCAGGACAAGACCATCACCCTGTGCTGGGCCGCCTGGGACCCGGCCAACGCGCTGGTCGAACTCTCGAAGGACTTCACCACCAAGACCGGCATCAAGATGAAGTTCGAGTTCGTGCCGTGGACCAGCTTCGCCGACCGCATGCTCAACGAGCTCAACTCCAAGGGCAAGCTGTGCGACCTGATCATCGGCGACAGCCAGTGGATCGGCGGCGCCGCCGAACAGGGCCAGTACGTCAAGCTCAACGAGTTCTTCGACAAGGAAGGCATCAAGATGACCGACTTCGCGCCCGCCACCGTGGTGGGCTATGCGGAGTGGCCCAAGAACACGCCCAACTACTGGGCGCTGCCGGCCATGGCCGACGCGGTCGGCTGGACCTACCGCAAGGACTGGTTCGCCAAGCCCGAGCTGCAGGCCGAGTTCAAGAAGAAGTACAACCGCGACCTCGCACCGCCCAAGACCTGGACCGAGTTCAAGGAGGTGGCCGAGTTCTTCCAGGGCCGCATGATCGACGGCAAGAAGGTCTACGGCGCCTACCTCTTCACCGAGCGCGGCTCCGAAGGCATCACGATGGGCGTGACCAACGTGCTCTACCCGATGGGCTTCAAGTACGAGGACCCCAAGAAGCCCTATGCCATGGACGGCTTCGTCAACTCGCCGGACGCGGTGCGCGGCCTCGAGTTCTACAAGGCGCTCTACAAGGGCAGCACCCCGCCCGGCCTCACCAACGCCTACATGACCGAAGGCCTCGACGCCTTCAAGTCGGGCCAGGTGGCGATGATGATGAACTGGTTCGCCTTCTTCCCCGGCCTCTACAAGGACCCGAACGTCGGCGGCGACAAGATCGGCTTCTTCGTCAATCCGTCGGACAAGGCCAAGGGCGTGCAGCTCGGCGGCCAGGGCATCTCGGTGGTGTCGTACTCGCCGAACCGCAACGAGGCGCTGCAGTACATCAAGTGGTTCGCCAACCCCGACGTGCAGAAGAAGTGGCAGGCCATCGGCGGATCGTCGGCCGCCAAGGCGGTGCTCAACGACCCGGCCTACCCGAAGAGCTCGCCCTTCGCCCAGCCCTTCCTCGACTCGATGGACATGGTGGTCGACTTCTGGGCCGAGCCCTCGTACGCGCAATTGCTGTTGTCGATGCAGAAGCGCGTGCATGATTACGTGGTGGCCGACAAGGGCACCGCCAAGGAGGCGCTCGATGCACTGGTGGTCGACTGGAAGAAGGTCTTCAAGGACGACGGCAAGGCGAAGTGACGGCCAGGCCCAGGCGAAACACGGCATGAGCACTCCCGCCGCCCTCGTCGCCCGCGCCGCCCAGGCCACGCCGGCCGGGGTGGCGTCGCGGATGCGCGGTCTCTCCGACCGCGCGATCGCCTGGCTGTTCGTGGCGCCGACGATGCTGCTGCTGCTGGCGATCAACATCTTCCCGCTGATCTGGACCATCAAGCTGTCGTTCACCAACTACCGGGCCAACCGGCCCAACGCGGCGGTGGTCGACGTCGGCATCGACAACTACGTCTCGGTGCTGACCGACCCGGACATCTGGCTGGCGATGCAGGCCACCGCCCACTTCCTGTTCTGGACCATCCTGCTGCAGGTGCTGATCGGCTTCGCACTGGCCTACCTGATCGACCGCAAGTTCCGCGGCCACGGCTTCTGGACCACGATGATCCTGATCCCGATGATGCTGTCGCCCGCGGTGGTCGGCAATTTCTGGGCCTTCCTGTACCAGCCGCAGACGGGCCTGTTCAACTACGCGGTGTCGTTCCTGTCGGGCATCCCGGCCTCGTCGTTCGAGATGATCGGCTCGGTCAAGCTCGCGCCCTGGGCGATCATCATCGTCGACACCTGGATGTGGACGCCCTACGTGATGCTGATCTGCCTGGCGGGCCTGCGCTCGATCCCCGACTACATCTACGAGGCGGCCGAGGTCGACCGGGCCTCGAAGTGGCGCCAGTTCTGGTCGATCACGCTGCCGATGGTGCTGCCCTTCATCATGCTGGCGGTGCTGTTCCGCGGCATCGAGAACTTCAAGATGTTCGACATGGTCAACCTGCTGACCTCGGGCGGCCCGGGCTCGGCGACCGAGCTGGCGTCGATCACGCTCAAGCGCGAGGCCTTCGAGAAATGGCGCACCGGCTATTCGTCGGCGTTCGCGATCATCCTTTTCGTGGCGGTGTTCGGCCTGGCCAACATCTACGTCAAGGCGCTCAACCACGTGAAGAACCGCTGAGGCAACCCATGCGCACCGGCATCAGCACCGCCCACTCCGTCGTCGAGCCGAGCGCGCGCACCCGCTTCGCGGCCGGCGCGGTCGTGGTCGCGTATGCGCTCCTGACGATGATCCCGCTGGTCTGGATCATCCTGACCGGCTTCAAGACGCCGCCCGACTCGATCAGCTACCCGCCGAAGGTGCTGTTCACGCCCTCCCCCCAGGGCTACTGCAACCTGTTCACCACGCGCTCGCGCCAGACGCCCGAATACATCGCCGCGCTGCCGCCCGCGACCGAGATCTGCGACAAGGTGGCACGCGACGACAACATGGTGGTCGCGGGACGGTCGAACTACATCCCGCGCTTCGTCAACTCGCTGATCATCGCCTTCGGCTCGACCGTGCTGTCGGTCGGCATCGGCGTGATGGCCGCCTACGCCTTCTCGCGCTTCAACGTGCCGCTGAAGGACGACATGCTGTTCTTCATTTTGTCGACGCGGATGATGCCGCCGATCGCGGTGGCGATCCCGATCTACCTGATGTACCGCGAGCTCGGCCTGTCGGACACGCGCCTCGGCATGATCCTGCTGTACAGCGCGGTCAACGTGTCGCTCGCGGTGTGGCTGCTCAAGGGTTTCATCGACGAGATTCCGCGCGAGTACGAGGAAGCCGCGATGGTCGACGGCTACACCCGGCTGCAGGCCTTCCGCAAGGTGGTGCTGCCGCAGGCGACCACCGGCATCGTCGCCACCTCGATCTTCTGCCTGATCTTCGCCTGGAACGAATACGCCTTCGCGGTGCTGCTGACCTCGGGCACGGCGCAAACGGCGCCGCCTTTCATTCCGATCATCATCGGCGAGGGCGGACAGGACTGGCCGGCCGTGGCCGCCGGCACCACCTTGTTCCTGATCCCGATCCTGGTCTTCACGGTGTTGCTGCGCAAGCACCTGCTGCGCGGCATCACCTTCGGCGCAGTGCGCAAGTAGGAGCTCCGGCCATGTCGACCCCTTCCCTGCCCGTCCACCGCCGCTGGCCGCGCTGGCTGCGCCGCGGTCCGATGGAGATCGTGGCCTGCGTCGTGATCACGGCCGGGCTCGTGATGATGCTGCAGCCGCTGGCGATGAGCCTGTTCACCTGGTCGTTCCTGACCACCCTGTTCGGCACCGCGCTGTTCATGATCGTGTCCAAGTTTCCCGCCTGAACGCCATGGCCGAGATCCGCGTCCACGAACTGCACAAGGCCTTCACCGACTTCACCGCGGTGAAGAGCTCGAGCTTCGCCGTGCGCAACGGCGAGTTCTTCTGCCTGCTCGGCCCCTCGGGCTGCGGCAAGACCACCACCCTGCGCATGATCGCCGGGCTCGAGCTGCCGACCTCCGGCCAGATCTTCCTCGGCGACGAGGACGTGAGCTTCAAGCGGGCGTCGGCGCGCGACATCGCCTTCGTGTTCCAGATGTTCGCGCTCTACCCGCACATGAACGTGCGCCGGAACATCGCCTTCCCGCTGGTCTCCCAGGGCATGGCGCGCGACGAGATCGGCCGCCAGGTCGAGCAGGCGGCGCGCACGCTGCGCATCACGCACCTGCTCGACAAGCCGGTGTCGCAGCTGTCGAGCGGCGACCGCCAGCGCGTGGCGCTGGGCCGCGCGATCGTGCGCCAGCCGCTGGCCTTCCTGATGGACGAGCCGCTCGGCGCCCTCGACGCCGAGTTCCGCGAAGTGATGTGCCACGAACTGCGCGCCCTGCACGACCGGCTGCAGGCCACCACCGTGTACGTGACGCACGACCAGATGGAGGCGATGGCCATGGCCGACGTCATCGCGATCATGAACGAGGGCGTGATCGAGCAGCTCGGGGCTCCGCTCGAGGTCTACGAGCGGCCCGCCAGCGTCTTCGTGGCCGACTTCATCGGCGCGCCGTCGATGAACTTCCTGCCCTTCGAGGCCGGCCTGGCGAGCGGCGACGATGCGATCCTGATCGGCCCGGCACGGATCGCCGTGCCGCCCCTGCGCGAAGACCTGTCGCCGCGAGCGCTGCTGTGCGGCGTGCGCCCCGAGCACGTGCGCTTCGACGACGCGTCCGGGCTGCGCGCCGAGGTGCTCGCGACCGAATACCTCGGTACCCGCACCGTCGTGACGCTGGCCACCGCGCAAGGCACCACGGTGCGCGCCAAGGTCGACGTCGACATCCCGGTGGCGCGCGGCGACCATGTCGGACTGGCCTTCGATGCCGCGAAGATCTCGCTGTTCGATGCCGCATCGGGCCGGGCGCTGCGCAGCGCGCGCGATGAGACGCCGCTGCGGGCCGGACGGAGGGCGCGCCATGGCTGAGCTTCGACTCTCGGGCGTCGTCAAGCGCTTCGGCGGCGTGACCGCGGTCGACGGCGTCGGCCTCGACATTCCGAGCGGCGAGTTCTTCGTCCTGCTGGGCCCGAGCGGCGCCGGCAAGACGACCACGCTGCGCCTGGTGGCGGGCCTCGAGCGGCCGGACGCCGGCCGCGTCTCGATCGGTGGGCGCGACGTCACGGCGCTCGCGCCGGCGCTGCGCGACGTGGCCTTCGTGTTCCAGCAGTATTCGCTCTATCCGCACCTGAGCGTCTTCGACAACCTGGCGTTCCCGCTGCGCTCGCCGCTGCGCCCCTCGCCGGAAACCGAGGTGCGCCGCAAGGTCGAGGAGGTCGCCCGCATGCTGCGCATCCACGACAAGCTGCAGAACCCCGCGACCCGGCTGTCGGGGGGCCAGATGCAGCGGGTGGCGATCGGCCGCGCCCTGGTGCGCAGCCCCGCGCTCTACCTGATGGACGAACCGCTGTCCTCGCTGGACGCCAAGCTGCGCAACGACCTGCGGCTGGAGCTCAAGCGCATCCAGCAGGATCTGGGCGCCACCATGCTCTACGTGACGCACGACCAGATCGAGGCCATGACCCTGGCCACCCGCATCGGCGTGCTCGACGCCGGCCGGCTGGTACAGGTCGGCACGCCGCAGCAGATCTACGAGAACCCGGGCAGCGCGCACGTCGCCTCGCGGCTCGGCTCGCCGCGCATCAACCTGGTCGCCCGCGGGCTGTTCCCGCAGCTCGACGGGCCCGAGCGCGCGGTGACGGTCGGCATCCGCGCCGAGCACCTGCGGCTGCACCGCCGGCCGGCGGCGAGCGGCCCCGGCATGGCGCACCGGGGCGCCAGCGTCAGGCGCATCGAGCGCCTGAGCGACCTGCACCTGGTGCATGTCGGCCTCGACGACAGCGGCCAGGAGCTGATCGTCTCGGCGCCCGCCAACGAGAGCTTCGAGCCGAACGACGCGGTGCAGGTCGAACTGCTGCGCCCGCTCTGGTTCGATGCCGAGGGCCAGCGCATCCATGCCTGAACACGGCACATCCACACGGGAGACCCCATGGCCGACATCGACCTGATACGCAACGCGACCCAGACCCTGATCGACCATGTCGACGAACTGACGGCCCTCGACCAGGCGATCGGCGACGGCGACCACGGGCTCAACATGCGCCGCGGCGCGCTCGCCATCCAGGCCCGGCTCGACGAGCTCGCCGGCCAGTCGCTCAACGAGGCGCTGCGCAGCATGGGCATGGCCTGCATGTCGACCATCGGGGGCTCGTCGGGCCCGGTGTTCGGCACCTTGCTGGTCACCCTCGGCAAGGAACTGCCCGACCCGCCCACC
>Ga0182008_10002331_pt1 | contig 11960 bp, 10 predicted proteins | sample Sormic07211129_1_FD_120482 | JGI IMG/M metagenome (GOLD analysis project Ga0182008, IMG submission 120482) | Rhizosphere microbial communities from Sorghum bicolor, Mead, Nebraska, USA - 072115-129_1 metaG | ecosystem: Host-associated > Plants > Roots > Rhizosphere | place: USA: Nebraska...
CGCAGCGATGCCGGCATTGTCTATTGCCTGTCGCGCAAGAAGGTTGAAGAAGTTGCCGCGTTCCTCAGCGAGCAGGGCTTTCCGGCGCTGCCGTATCACGCCGGTCTGCCCAATGATTTGCGCGCCTACCACCAGAAACGCTTCCTCAACGAGGAGGGCCTGATCATGGTCGCCACCGTGGCGTTCGGCATGGGCATCGACAAGCCCAACGTGCGCTTCGTCGCGCACCTCGACCTGCCCAAATCCCTTGAGGCCTACTATCAGGAAACCGGGCGCGGCGGTCGTGATGGCCTGCCGGCGGATGCGTGGATGGCCTACGGTCTGCAAGACGTGGTGATGCTCAAGCAGATGCTGCAGAACTCCGAAGGCGACGAGCGCCACAAGCGCCTGGAGCAGCACAAGCTCGACGCCATGCTTTCGCTCTGCGAAGAAACCCGCTGCCGCCGGCAGACGCTGCTGGCCTATTTCGACGAAGACATGCCCGAGCCGTGCGGCCACTGCGACAACTGCGTCGACGGCGTGCAGACCTGGGACGCCACCGAACCGGCGCGCCAGGCGCTGTCGGCGATCTATCGCACCGGCCAGCGCTATGGCGTCGGCCATCTGGTGGACGTGTTGCTGGGCAAGGACAACGAGAAGGTCCGCAGCTTCGGTCATCAGCATCTGTCGGTGTATGGCGTCGGCAAGGCACTGAGCGAAAGCGAATGGCGCTCGCTGTTCCGTCAGTTGGTGGCGCGTGGTCTGGCTGATGTCGATCACGAGGGCTATGGCGGTTTGCGCCTGAGCGACACCTGTCGGCCATTGCTCAAGGGCGAGGTGACGCTGGAACTGCGCCGCGATCTCAAGCCACAGGTCACCGCCAAGACCGCCAGCAAGAGCCCGGCCAGTCAACTGGTGCGTGGCGAAGAGCGCGAACAGTGGGAAGCCTTGCGCGCCCTGCGGCGCAAACTGGCCGAAGAGCATGGCGTGCCGCCGTACGTCATCTTCCCCGACTCGACGCTGCTGGAAATGCTCCGCAGCCAGCCAACCTCGCTGGCCGATATGGCGCGGGTCAGCGGCGTTGGTGCGCGCAAGCTGGAGCGTTACGGCGAGGCCTTCCTCGAGATCCTCGGCGGCGAGGCCGAGGCGCCGAAAGTGGTGGCCGACGTGCGTCACGAACTGATCACTCTGGCCCGCGCCGGCATGACCCCGATGCAGATTGCCGGGCAATTGCAGTGCTCGGAAAAGAACGTCTACACCATGCTCGCCGAGGCCATTGGCAAACAGCAATTGTCGCTGGAGCAGGCGCTCGACCTGCCTGAAGAACTGATGGGCGAAGTGCAGGATGCGTTCCTCGACGGCGAAGGCGAGTTGCCGTCGGTCGCCGAAGTCGCCGAGCTGTTCGCCGGTCGGGTTCCGGAAGGCGTTCTTTATTGCGTCAGGGCTGCGTTGCAATCTGAGTTTGAAATGTAAGAGGGCGTTTGCGCCAACCGTCAGGCAGTTGTAACGATTCAGTACAGGTCGGCTCTTGCCTATAGCCAAATGTCATGCTTAGCTGACTAATAATTAGTTTTTCTCTATTTGTCAGTCTACCCATGAGTGTTTTATGCCGTTAACCGATCAACACCGCTTTGGCATGCAACTGGCCCAGATGTCCCGTGGCTGGCGCGCCGAACTGGATCGCCGACTGGCGGGCCTGGGATTGTCCCAGGCGCGCTGGCTGGTGCTGCTGCATCTGGCGCGATTTGAAGATGCGCCGACCCAACGCGAGCTGGCGCAAAGCGTCGGCGTCGAGGGGCCGACTCTCGCGCGTTTGCTCGACAGTCTGGAAAGCCAGGGCCTGGTGCAACGCCAGTCGGTGATGGAAGACCGCCGGGCGAAAAAAATCGTGCTCTGCGCACCTGCGCTGCCGCTGATCGAACAAATCGAAACCATTGCCACGCAACTGCGCCACGAATTGTTCGAAGGCGTCGACGAGGCGGATTTGAAGGTGTGCATGCGGGTTCACGGGCACATTCTGGGCAACCTGGAAAAATCTTGAGGCATAACCGCGTGCCGGTTTTTTGAGAGATCGCGCTGAGCAGACTATAAGAACTACTGGGCAATATCGTGTTCGTACCGGATGTGCGAACGCATAGAAACCGGTTTTGCTTATCTAAGGGATGCTCATGCACGCAAGTCGGCACGTGGTACTGCGCAGTGGCGCCAAATGGCTGCTGGTCGCTGGCGTATTCAGCTATTCGACCTGGTCGATGGCACTGGGCCTGGGAGACATCACGGTTCACTCGGGTCTCAATCAGCCATTCAAGGCCGACATTGCGCTGGTGGATGCCGCTGGCCTGAGTGCTAGCGATCTCTCGGCCAGCCTGGCCACGGCAGATGAATTCGGCCGGGCCGGGGTGGAACGGGTGTTCTTCCTCAATGACCTCAAGTTCACCCCGATCCTGCATGGCAATCGTCAGATGATCCGGGTGACCTCGCGCAAGCCGGTCAAGGAACCCTTTCTGAATTTTCTGCTGCAGCTTGATCAGCCCAATGGCCGCCTGCTGCGCGAGTACACGGTGCTGATCGATCCGCCTGGATCGCCCAGTATCGTACCGGCCACGGATGAACCCGATCCCCATCCGCAATCCTCTGAATTTCCCGCCGTCGAGCCTGCCACCGCGGCGCCTCAGGCAGCCCAGGGCAAACGCGATGCACCGTCCTCGGCGCCGAGATCTCCAGCGGCGGCTTCGCCCGCCAGCGATGCCCTCGCGGAGCAATTGGCGGCCAGCGTATTGCTCAATCAGCAACTGCAAAAGACGGTGGACGAACTCAACGTCAAACTGCAGGCGCAGGATGTGCAGATTGCCGACAGTAAAAAACAGGTCAGTGATCTGCAAACGCGTTTGACCGAAGTGCAAAAGCCTCCGGCACCGGTGGTTACGCCGCCAACCCCAGCACCCGCCGCGCCGCCAGTCGAGGACAATGATCTCAACTGGCCGCTGTTCGGCGGCTTGCTGCTGTTGTTGGGCTTGCTGGTGGGTGGGCTATTCGTGCGCCGTCGCCGTCAACTGGCCGAAAATGCAGCGTCGCTGGCGCTTGTCCCGACCGGTCACGAGCCGGATCTGGACGACAGACTCACTGCGCCCCCGATGGGCCTCAGTGCAACACCCGAGCATCGTGAAGAACCGGCGGCGGGGGATGTGCTGGAGGCGGTGGGAATTTACCTGGCCTACGGACGCCTGAACGAGGCCGTCGGGCTGTTGCGCGATGCCTTGGACAAAGAGCCGGAGCGCACCGATCTGGGCGTGCAATTGCTTGAAGTGTTGGGGCGTCAGGGCGACAGTGCCGCTTATGAGCAGCAGGAAAACCAATTGCGCGGGGCAGGAGTCGATCCTCTGGAACTGGAGGCGATTCGGGCGCGTCATCCAAAGCTCACCCGCGTTGCAGCGATCACACCGGTGTTGCCTGTCATCGCTGCAGCACCGATTGCGCCTGCAGTACCACCGGCGCCTGAGGATGACTTCGAATTGAACCTGGGCGAGCTGTCGATGGCTTCAAGTTGGGATCTTGAGGACAGTCGTACGGCCGCAGATCAGCCATCCGCAGGCGCCCCCGCGTCGGACTCAAGCCTTGAAGTGCTGCCGGTGGACTTCGAGTTGCCCGAAGTCGCCGCGAGTGACGAGGCGGAGCTGGAATGGATTCCCGAACCCGACGCGCAGCCACTGGATGATGACTTTCTCAATGAATTTGGCGATCCGCCGCCATCACGGGTACTTGAGCCACTGACGCTGCAGGAGCCGGAACCTGCTGTCGCTTCGGTGAAGCTTGAACAGGCGCAAACCTGTATTGATGACGGGGATATCGACAGCGCCATTGCGCTGCTTAATGAGTTGCTCAAGGAAGGGGACGAGCCTCTCAAGCAAACGGCGCGGACGTTACTCGCGGGTATTCGCTGATGTTGAGTCACCGCCATTGTGCAGTGACTGGACTTTCACCTTCGCGAGCAAGCTCGCTCCCACAGTTGGAATGCGTTCCATTGTGGGAGCGAGCTTGCTCGCGAAGGCGTCAGGGCCGACAACATCAATCTACCTGAATGATCAGAACGTCTGCCCCAGGTTCAGATAAACCGCCTGTTCATTCGCATCATTCAAGCCATAGGTGAAATTCAACGGTCCCAGCGGCGTATCGAAACCGATGAACACACTGGCGGCATTAATGTAGCCACTGTCGAATTCATTGTCGTTGTTCCACGCCCGGCCTCGTTCCAGCGAGGCGCCGGCATACAACGGGAAGTCCAGTGGCAGGTAGGAGCGCGGGGTCAACCGGCGGTAATACACCGCGCGCATCAGGCTGACGTTTTGCCCGGAGATCGAGTCCTCGCGAAAGCCCGACAACTGCCGTGCGCCGCCGAGCAGGAAACTTGAGGTCACCACGTTGGTGTCATCCAGCGTACGTCCATAGCGGCCACCGAGAATCAGCGTATCCGGACCGCGACTCATGGCCTTGTCCAGCTTGAACTCCCACTGGCGGTAACGCGTGTCCGAACCCAGGCTTGGTTCGAATTGCAGCAAGGTCAGGCTGATGTCTTTGCCGTCGTGGGGGTAGTAAACGTTGTCCAGCGAGTCGAACGAATATTTCAGCGAGTAGAAGCCCTCATTGAAGTGTTCGCTCGGCAGGTCCTGATCTCCAATGCGCACGTCGGCCTTGCCCCAGGCTTCGCCGACGCCGAAACGCACTTCGCCGTTGTTGCCGATCTGCCGTCCGACATTCAGGGCCATACCGTAGCGTTCGACTCGGTATTGGGCGATCGGATCGTTGTCGAGCACTGCGTCGACGTTCTGCGCCTGGAACACCAGTGAGGGCGCGATGAAGTAGCGCGAGCCGACATCCAGCGGTTGATAGAACTCGGTGTACAACTCCTGTTTGTCGCCGATCTGCGCCCGGGTCAGCCATTCCGCGCCGAGACGGTTGATGCCGTTGATGCGATAGCTGGCGCCGAGATTGAAAGCGCTGGCGCCGCGCATGTCGTCCGACAGATTCAGGCCGACCCGCAGGTAATCGGTACCGCTGCGTTTGCCTCGGGCGCTGATCACCAGCGTGTGATCCTGGCCCTTGTGCACCACGCGGTACTGCACCTGATCAAAGTAATCGAGGCCATACAGCGTGCCCATATCCGAATGCAGTCGACCGAGATCCAATGGCTCACCGATGGGCTGGCGGATGTAGTAGCGGATCACGTCGTCACCGACTTTCGAATTGTTTTCGACCTTGATCGCGGTGATGATCGGCGTGCGCTGGCCCGGGGCGCGGGCAGCGTTCAGTTCGGCGTCCTGGGATTGTTGAGGTTTGAGCTGAGCGAGGCGGGCGTCGAGAATCCGCGTGGCGCGGTAACCGGCGTCGATCATTTCCTGGGCTTTGCCGAAATCAGTGACCCCGAATGCCGCCAGTGCCGGCTGGATCAGCACGTCGCCGGGTTTGAGAGCGGCCAGTTGCTCTTCGGAGTTGCGCCGGGTCATCAGGGTGATCGACTGGTTCAGCACATCGACCACGGTGGTCAGTTGTTTGCGGTTGCGCAACGGGGTACCGATGTCGACCACGATCGCCACATCGACACCCATTTCCCGCGCGACATCGAGCGGGATGTTATCGGTCATGCCGCCGTCCACCAGTAGCCGGCCGTCCAGCTCGACCGGGGCGAATACCGCCGGAATCGACATGCTGGCGCGGATCACCTGCGGCAAGTGACCTTTGCGGAACACCACTTTTTCGCCGTTGGCGATGTCGGTGGCGACGGCGCGGAACGGGATTGGCAGCTTGTCGAAGTCGCGGGTGTCGCTGGTATGCGCCAGCAGGCTTTCCAGCATCAGCGCCAGGTTCTGGCCCTGAATCACCCCCAGCGGCAGGCCGAGGCTGCCGTCATCGCGGAAACTCAGTTGCTGTTTCACCAGAAAGTCGCGGTCGTCCTGTTTGCGGCGAAACGGCACGTCTTCCCGGGGCGGCGCGTCGGACAGTGCCTGTTGCCAGTCGATGTTCAACGCGAGTTTTTCCAGCTCATCGATCTTGTAGCCCGAGGCATACAGGCCACCGACCACCGCGCCCATGCTGGTGCCGGCAATCGCATCGATCTTGATGCCTTGCTCCTCAAGGGCCTTGAGCACGCCAATGTGCGCCAGACCACGGGCAGCACCGCCGGACAGCACCAGGCCGACTTTCGGGCGGGTGGCTTCGGTGGCATTCACAAATAACGGCAGCAAGCCAAGCAGCAGGCAGAACAGCAAACGGCGCATGGTGAGTCTCGGGGCAAGCGATAAAGCCGGCTATTATAGCGGCGCCCTCTGTCTCAGGAGTTTCAGCGAACATGTCTGCTGCAAAACCGGAAATCGTCATCACGTATTGCACCCAATGCCAGTGGCTGCTGCGCGCCGCGTGGCTGGCGCAGGAACTGCTCAGCACCTTCGGCGACGACCTCGGCAAGGTGTCCCTGGTGCCCGGCACCGGCGGGGTATTTCACATCAGCTGCGACGATGTGCAGATCTGGGAGCGCAAGGCCGACGGTGGCTTTCCCGAGGCCAAGGTGCTCAAGCAGCGAGTCCGCGATCAGATCGACCCTGAGCGCGACCTCGGCCACAACGACCGCACTCAGTGAGACGCCGCTTCGGCCGCGACGGTTTTCTTGTCGGCGCTGCCTGACATCCGCGCGGAGACCACAATGGCGACGATGATCAGCGCGCCGCCGACCAGCATGCGCACAGTCGGGTTTTCATCGAACAGCAACCAGGCGACGGTGATGCCGTAAACCGGCTCCATGGCGAACACCACGGCGGCGGTGCGCGCCTTGATCACCGCGAGGCTGGCGACAAACAGGCTGTGCGCAACGCCGGTGCATAACACCCCGAGCAGGCTGATCCACAGCCAGTCCATCGCGCGTACTTCGCTCAGTTGCGGGGCCGCGACCGGCAGCAGACACAGCGCCACCACCACGTTTTGACACAGCGCCGCCTGCACCGCCGGGATACGTCCGGAGCTGGCACGGTTGGTCAGCGATAGCAGGGCGAACAGCAAGCCCGACAGCACCGCCCAGAGCAATCCGGTGGTGGCGCCGCTGGCCAGATCGAACGCCGGAGTTACAAGCACAAGACCCACGCTGACCAGTACCACCAGCACAATTTCATTGGCGCGGATGCGTTCGCGGAAAATCAGCCCTTCAAGAATCACCGTGAACGCCGGGAAACTCGCGAAGCCCAAGGTCGCAATCGCCACCCCGGCGACTTTCACCGCGATGAAAAAACTCACCCAGTGCCCGGCCAGCAACACGCCGCTGAGTGCCAGACGGCGCCAATCGACCGCCTGCAGTTTCTGCCAGCCGTGCTGGCTGGCGAAGCGGGCGAAAAAGGCCAGGGCGAGCACGGCAAACGCCGCACGTCCGAAGACGATAACCGCCGGTGAGGCGGCCGCGAGTTTGCCGAACACACCGGTCAGGCCGAACATCAGAGCGCCGATATGCAGGGCGCCGAGGGCGGTACGCGGAGTCATTGCAATCCTTAATCCGAACACGGTTTCAAATGTAGGAGCTGCCGCAGTCTGCGATCTTTTGATCTTGCTTTTGATCTTGAAAAGCCAAAGTCAAAAGATCGCAGCCTTCGGCAGCTCCTACAGGGAGCATGGGCAAACATTGAAACGTGTTGCGGCGCAGAAGTCTGTCGGCGAACTAGCGTTTTTTGTCGCAGGAATCGCGGCGCAACTGGCCCGGTGATGCGCCAAACTCCCGCAATACCGCCGCCGCGAACGCACTTTGCGAACTGTAGCCGACCCGGCAGGCGATTTCGCCGATGGGCAGCGCCGTGTCGCGCAGCAGGCAAACCGCCTTGTGCAGCCGCCGGCTGCGAATGTAGTCCATCGGCGTCTGCCCGCATTCCGCCATGAACCGTGCGTGCAGGCGGGCGCTGGACAATCCGGCGATCTGCGCCAGATCGGCCACTTGCAGCGGGTAGGCGGCGTATTGTTCGATGTGCGCATCCAGCGCCGCGTAGGGCAGACGCCGCGCCGAGTGTTCGGCAGGTCTGGCGTGATTCAGGCTGGCGAGCAGCAACACCGCGCCTTGCTGGGCGATCAGCGGATCCGTGACCGGGCTGTGCGCCAGCCAGTTGACCAATTGGCTTTGCCCGGCATCAAGGGACAACCGCGCAGGCTGGTCGAGCAAGCGCTGACTGGCGTCGGCGTGCTCGCCCAACGAGTCGTTCAGCCATGGCCCGTCGGGTACGTCCAGTACCAGACAGCGGCTGCCATCGGGGCTGCCGCAGGCGTGATGCGCGCCGCCGGGGACGACCACGAAACTCTGCTGGCGCACCTGGCTGCCCTGACCCTCGACTTCGAAATCCAGCGCACCGGACAGACCGAACACCAGTTGCGCGTGGTCGTGGCTGTGGACGATCAGATCGTGGGTGTATTGGCGCAGAGTCAGGATCGGGCGCATGGCAGAGGTCTCCGAAGTGAGCGCCAGTCTACACCGGGGCAACGGGCTTGCGCGCTGTCACACGACTGACGCCTGCCTGTCATGGTCGATTCACCCGGCGCGTGCACAGTGGCGAAAACATCGCAGAGGGTTGCCCATGACCAGCGCCGAGCTCGCCAGACCCAGCCGCAAACAACGGGTGCGCACCTTGTGGATTTCCGACGTGCATTTGGGCACGCGGGACTGCCAGGCCGAGCACTTGTCGCAATTTCTCAAGGGCTACCACGCCGACAAGATCTACCTGGTCGGTGACATCATCGACGGCTGGAAGCTGCGCGGCGGCATGTACTGGCCACAGGCGCACACCAACGTGATCCGCCGCCTGCTGACCATGAGTAAGCGCGGCACCGAGGTGATCTACGTCACCGGCAACCATGATGAATTCCTGCGCCGCTATTCGAAGCTGATCCTCGGCAACATCCAGTTGGTCGATGAGGCCGTGCACGTCACAGCGGATGGCCGGCACCTGCTGGTGATCCATGGCGACCAGTTCGACGTGATCACCCGCTACCACCGCTGGCTGGCCTTTCTCGGCGACTCGGCCTACGAGTTCACCTTGACCCTCAACCGCTGGCTCAATCACTGGCGTGCCCGTTATGGCTACGGCTACTGGTCGTTATCGGCGTACCTGAAACACAAGGTGAAGACGGCGGTGAGCTTCATCAGCGACTTCGAAGAAGCCATCGCCCACGAATGCGTGAAACGTGAATTGCACGGCGTGGTCTGCGGGCATATTCACCATGCCGAGATCCGCAAGGTCGGCGAGGTGGATTACCTCAATTGCGGCGACTGGGTGGAGTCGTGCACGGCGTTGATCGAGCACTGGGATGGCACGATCGAGCTGTATCGCCTGGCGGATGCGCAGGCGCGGGAGGCGCAGCTCAAGGCGGCCAAGGTCGCCGAGATCGCCTGAACGACACAGATCCCCTGTGGGAGCGAGCCTGCTCGCGAAAGCGTTACATCAGGCAAAGCAGTGTCGCCTGACACGACGCCTTCGCGAGCAGGCTCGCTCCCACATGTTGAGTTGTGGTGTTCTCAGGCGGGGGCGTGTTCTTCCATCGCCGCCTTGTAGATCGAATGCTTGGGCTGCGCAAACAGCCGTTCCATCATCGGCTCGAAGAAACTCAGCGGCAGGCTGTCATACGCCGGGTCGAACGCCGCCGCATCGTATTTGGCGCAGAATTCCGCCGTCGCCTGATACTGCGGATGCGCGGCGAATTGCTCGCGCAGGTGCCGATCCATGCCCAGATGATGGAAGAAGTAGTAACCCTGAAAGATCCCGTGCTTCTCGACCATCCACAGATTTTCGGCGCTGACGAACGGTTTGAGAATCGCCGCCGCGATGTCCGGGTGGTTGTAAGAGCCCAGGGTGTCGCCGATGTCATGCAGCAGCGCACAGACCACGTATTCCTCGTCACGACCATCGCGATAGGCGCGGGTCGCGGTTTGCAGCGAGTGGGTCAGGCGATCTACCGGGAAGCCGCCGAAATCACCTTCCAGCAACTTCAGGTGCGCGACGATCCGCGACGGCAATTGCCGGGCGTAGGCGCTGAAGTCGGCGGCGATGATCGCCCAGTCTTCCGGCGTACCATCCTGCATGTGGGTGAAGCGGGCATTGGCGTTCATCGGCAAGCCTCCTGGTGTGTCGGGGTTCAGAACGCCACGCGGCCGAGGATCATGTCGCGGTACATGACGAAATCGCCGAGCAAGCTGTACAGCGGGTGCTGGAAAGTCGCCGGACGGTTCTTCTCAAAGAAGAAGTGCCCGACCCAGGCAAAGCTGTAACCGGCCAGCGGCAGGGCCAGCAACAGTAGCCAGGCGCCCTTGGCGAGGGTCATGGCCAGAATGAAAATCACCAGCGTGGTGCCGATAAAATGCAATCGGCGGCAGGTACTGTTGGTGTGTTCGCTGAGGTAATACGGATAGAACTCGGCGAAGCTGTTGAATGGCTTGATGTTTTCCACGACTGCGATCTCTGTGGTTATTGTTCTGACGGCAAGTTGTTCGGCGGGTAGCCTATTTGAGTCTAGAGTGAACACTGGTATCAGCCAGTGACAATGGGCGCCACTTTAGTATCCTTCGCTAATCGGGTCGCAACATGTGATCCATCATGTAAAAGAATAACGCCATGAGCGAACGAACGACTTCTGCAAGCTGGGCGATGGGGATTGTCAAAGCATTGGAGATGGACGGCCTGGATTGCCGGGTACTGTTCAAGCAACTGGGGCTCGATTACGCGGCCCTCGATGATCCGGATGCGCGTTTCCCGCAAGATTCCATGACCCGACTCTGGCAACGGGCGGTCGAGCTGTCCGGCAACCCGGCGATCGGCTTGAACATGGGCAAAGTGGTGCGTCCGGCCTCATTCCACGTTGCCGGCTACGCCTTGATGTCGAGCAACACCCTGGCCGAAGGCTTTCAACGCCTGGTGCGTTATCAGCGGATCATTGCCGAAAGTGCCGACCTGAGTTTTCGCCTGCTCGAAGAAGGCTACGCGCTGATTCTGACGGTGCATGGCGATCACCTGCCACCGACCCGACAGAGCGCCGAAGCCTCGCTGGCCTGTGCGTTGGGCCTGTGCAGCTGGTTGACCGGGCGTACCCTGCATCCGGTCAAAGTGCTGTTTCAGGGCGACGAGCCCGCCGACCTGCAACCTTACAGGCAAGCCTTCCATGCGCCGCTGATGTTCAACGCGCCGTACGATGCGTTGATTTTCGAACGGGCCGACATGGAAGCACCGCTGCCCACCGCCAACGAAGCCATGGCGCTGCTGCACGACCGGTTTGCCGGGGAGTACCTGGCGCGGTTTTCCGAAAGCCGCGTGACCCACAAGGCTCGGCAGGTGCTGTGTCGCTTGTTGCCGCAGGGCGAACCCAAGCGCGATACGGTGGCGCAGACCCTGCATCTGTCGCAGCGCACCTTGCAGCGGCGGTTGCAGGAGGAGGGCACGAGTTTTCAGCAGTTGCTCGACGACACCCGCCGCGAACTCGCCGAGCAATACCTGGCCCAGCCGAGCATGACCCTGCTGGAGATTGCGTATCTGCTGGGGTTTGCCGATCCGAGCAACTTCTTCCGCGCGTTCCGTCGCTGGTTCGATACCACGCCCGGCGATTACCGGGCGCGGCTGTTGCAGGCGCCGGTCAGTGACGCCAAAAGGCCGGAATACACAGCACAAACACCGTAATGATCTCCAGTCGGCCGAGCAGCATGCCGAACGACAGGATCCACTTCGCGGCATCCGGCAAGGTGGCAAAGTTGCCCGCCGGGCCGATGGTCTCGCCCAGGCCCGGGCCGACGCCGGACACGGTGCTGGCAGCGCCGGTCAGCGCAGTCATCCAGTCGACGCCGAGCAGCGACAGCAGCAGGGCGATCACGCAGATGGTGATGGCGAAGAAGAACGAAAAGGTCAGAATCGAGCGCACGATCTCTTCGTCGAGACGGTGGCCGTTGTACTTCTGCTTGATCACCGCGCGCGGGTGAATCA
>Ga0182008_10002333_pt1 | contig 11947 bp, 9 predicted proteins | sample Sormic07211129_1_FD_120482 | JGI IMG/M metagenome (GOLD analysis project Ga0182008, IMG submission 120482) | Rhizosphere microbial communities from Sorghum bicolor, Mead, Nebraska, USA - 072115-129_1 metaG | ecosystem: Host-associated > Plants > Roots > Rhizosphere | place: USA: Nebraska...
GCTCCAGGCCAAACCATTGGAGCAGCCGATGCCGTCGATCATCTTATGCACCGACAGATCGGGGTCGAGCCGGTAGAGCGCGCCGATGAATTCGATCGGCTGGCCAGGCACCTCGAACATCGAACCCGACCAGAAGCGGCCCTGGCGGTCCGGCTTGCCGTCGTTGAAGCGGGTTTTCGGCATGTGGGATTCCGGATCGACGATCGCCTCGAAGGTGCCGGTCGCTGGGTCAAAAAAATGGAAGCCGTTGGTCATGGTCAGCACCAAGCCGCCCTTTTCGCGCAGGCCGAGGCAGCCGAGATATTCCGGTGTCTCGAAGGTCTCATCCTTGCCGGTCGCGGGGTCGTAGCGGTGGATCAGTTTCTTCCAGATGTCGATCCACCAGAGCACACCGGCTTTGGGGTCCCAAAGCGTGCCTTCGCCGAGTTCGGCCCGGGCATCGACGACGCACGTGATTTCGACCATGGGTCAGCTCTCCTTCCTGCGCAGCCTGCCACCGAGTCCGGCAAAGGTCTCGCTGCCGATCGACACGGTGAGCAGGATCACCGCGCCATAGACGATGAGCAGCGCGCCGCTCGACAGGTTCAGCGCCGGCAAAAGACCGGTGAGGATGGTGAGCACCATGGCGCCTGCGACAGTGCCGAGATAATGCCCGCTGCCGCCGAGGATAGAGGCGCCTCCGATCGCCACCGCCGCGATTGAGGTGAACAGATAGGCGTCGCCCATGCCGAGATAGGCCTGGCCGGAATAGCCGGTCAAAAGCATGCCGGCGAAGGCGGCGGTGAGGCCTGAGATGACATAGGTCAGGATGGTGGTGCGCGCCGTCGGCACGCCGGAGAATTCGGCGACCGTGGCGCTGGTGCCGAGCGCGTAGAGATGGCGGCCGAACGCCGCCTTGGAGAGCAGCAGCGTCGCCACCAGGGTCAGCGCCAGCCAGATCAGTGCGATAACCGGGAAGCCATTGAGCCGCCCGACCGACAGGAACTGGATCAGCGCCGGCGCCGACGGGGTCGGCGAGCCGCCGGTCAGCACCAGGATCAGGCCTTGCAGGATGACATTGGTGGCTAGTGTCATGATGATCGGCGGCACGCCGAACTGGGCGACGCCGACGCCATTGATGAGGCCGATGAAGGCGCCGCCGGCAAGCAGCAGCGGCATGACCCAGACCAGCGGCAGATCCTGGCCGCCGCACAGCAGCGCCATGATGATGGCCGCCGAATTCAGCACCCAGGGCACCGACAGATCGATGCCGCCGCCGATGATAACGAAGGTCTGGCCGAGCGCGACGATGCCGACGAAGGCGGCGAGCACGACGGTCGAGCGCATGTTGGAGACCGACAGGAAGCCCGGCGAGAACAAGGCCGTGACCAGGAGCAGCACGACCATGCCGGCATAGGCGAGCACGATGAGGCGGTTGCGGGCAAGGAAAGCGCTCATTGGACACGGTTCCTTGCGGCTTTCTCGGCGACGGAACTGGCCAGCACCGAGAGCAGCAAGATAACGCCGGACGCGACCGGTTGCCAGTAGCTCGACACATGCAGGACGAAGACCAGATTGCCGATCAGGGTGAGCACGAAGGCGCCGATCAGCGTGCCGGCGAGATGGCCGCGGCCGCCGAACAGGCTGACGCCGCCGATGACCGCCGCCGCCACCGAAGGCAGGATGTAATCCTTGCCGATGGTCGGCGAGCCGGCGCCGGTCTGCGTCACCAGGAACAGCGCAGCACCCGCCGCGAACAGGCCGGACAGGCCATAGGTGACGAGGTTGACCCTTGTGATCGAAACACCGGACAGGAAGGCCGACTTTTCGTTGGAGCCGGTCGCCTGGATGGCGATGCCCACCCGAGTGGCGCGGAACCACCACCAGAATATCAGCAGCGCCAGCAGCATCCAGACCGGGCTGGTCAGGCCGATGAGCTGCGCCGAGGCAAAGCCGACCCACCAGCCGGGAACGCTGCCGCCATCGGTCGGCAGGATGATCATGGCGACGCCGTTCAGGATCGACCAGGTGGCGAGCGTCACCAGGAAGGGCTGCAGCTTGAGCAGCGAGATCAGCAGGCCGTTGAGCGCGCCGATGAGGAAGCCGAGTGCGAGAATGATCAACGCCCAAAACGCCGTGGTCGACGGATCGTCGGTGAAACGCGTCGCGGCGATCACCGTGCCGAGGCTGATCATGCCGCCGATCGACAGGTCGATGCCGCCGCGCAGCAGCACGATGGTCTGCCCGGTCGCCGCCAGCATCAGCGTCATCGCCGCCGCCGTGTCGAGGTTGAGCTCGTCCAGCGTGAAGACGCCGGATTGCAGGCTGCCATAAATGCCGATGATCAACGCCAGCATCAGGCAAGCGACCAGGAACGGCGCACGGTCGAGCGCGCGGCCGCGCCAATCGATGCCTGGCCTTGCTTGTTTCTCTTTGGCTGGCCTTTGCACCATCTCCAATGGTCTCTCCGCAGCGGACATCACCATGCCTCACGCCGCCCTGGTTTCAAGCATGGCCGCACGCAGGATTTCCTCCTCCGAAATGTGATCTCCCTCCAGCGTCGCGGCAATGCGGCCGTTGCGCATCACCAGCACGCGGTCAGCGACATGGACAAGCTCAGGCATGTCGCTGGAATGGAACAGGATCGCGTAGCCCTTGGCGGCGAGATCGCGCATCAGCTGAAAAATCTCGCCCTTGGTGCCGACATCGACGCCGCGCGTCGGATCGTAGAGCAGCAGCACGCGCGCCTGTGTGAGCAGCATCTTGCCGAAGATCACCTTCTGCTGGTTGCCGCCCGACAGCGTGCCGGCAAGCTGTTCCGGTGTACCGGCCTTGATGCGCAGGAAATCGACCATCTCCTTGACCAGCGCAGTTTCCCTTTGCCGGCTCAGCAAGCCGTTTTCGGTGAAACGCTTGATCACCGACAGCGTCAAATTCTCGCGCACGCTCTTGGTCAGCAGCAGGCCCTGCCCACGCCGGTCCTCCGGCACCAGGGCGATGCCGTCCTTGCCGGTCAGCGCCTGGCGGGGATTGCCGATCGTGGCAGGTTTGCCCCAAAGTTCGATCGTGCCGCTCGCTCTGGTGGCGCCGAACAGCGCCTGAAACAATTCACGCTGGCCGTGGCCCTGCAAGCCGCCGACGCCCAGCACTTCACCCTCACGCAAGGCGAAGTCGACACCGGAAAGGCGACTGCCGCTCGAAAACCCTCTTACCCCTAGAGCAATGCGATCGGTCGCGGTTGCCACGCGCTCCGGATAGAGCCGATCGAGATGCCGGCCGATCATCTGGGTGACGATCTCGTTGTCGGAGACGGCGTTGGCCTCATGCGCGGCGACGGTGCTGCCATTGCGGAAAATTGTCAGCCGGTCGGCAATGGCGCGCACCTCGGCCATGCGGTGCGAGATGAAGATGACCAGCCTGCCTTCGGCGGCCAGTTGCCGGGTGAGCTTCAGCAGCCATTCGGCTTCCCGCGCCGGCAGCGCCGACGTCGCCTCGTCGAGGATCAGGATGCGCGGGTCCTTGGCCAGCCCCTTGGCGATCTCGACGATCTGCCGTTCGGCCAATGTCAACCGCCGCAATTCCTGGTCGGGGCGCAGCGCCGGGAAATTGTATTTTTCGAGCAGCGCCAGCGTCTTGCGGCGCATTTCGCCGCGATTAACGGTACACAACAGCGTGCGCGGCTCATGGCGGAACCAGATGTTCTGTTCGACGCTGAGGTCGGGGATCAACGACAGTTCCTGGAAGACGGCGGCAATACCGCGCGCCTGCGCCGCGTCCGGATTGGCCGGGCGATAATCCTGGCCATCGACCAGGATCGAGCCACCATCGTGCTGTACCGCGCCCGAGAGGATCTGGATGAAGGTGCTCTTGCCCGCGCCATTCTCGCCGAGCAGCGCATGCACCTCGCCGGCGCGGGCGCTGAATGTCGCCTCGCTCAGCGCGATGATGCCGCCATAGCGTTTGGACAGGCCTTTGACGGTGACGAGGTCCATGCTTGCGCCTTCGAAAAGCTCTCCCGACATCTTGCGATGCCGGGAGACAGGGTCGTGGTCACTGGATGTTACTTGGTACCGGCAGCTTCCGCAGCGGTGATCTCGACCCAGTCGGGCGTGATCGGCAGCGTCAGGCCGGGCGCCTGGTCCGGGAAGGCATTCTCGCCAATCGCGATCTTGATCATCTTGGTGCCGGGATAGAGCTTGGACTCGAACGGATCGGTGGTGACGAAGTCGCCCTTGACCGAGACGGAACGCTCGGCCGGCTTCTTGCCGGTGTCGAGAATGTCGACCGCCAGCTTGATCGCCTCCGAAGAGAGATAGGCCGGGTTGGAGCCAAGGATGCACTTGGCGCCTTGTGTCTGCGCGCAGGTAACGGCGGCGACATTGTAGGAGAAGCCGACGACCGGGACGATCGGCCGGCCGGCATCCTTCAGCGCCTGGATGGCGCCGGAGCCATAGCCCTGCGTCATGATGCCGTCGATCTTCGGATTGGCGGCAAGCAGGGCCGCGACACCCGACTGTTCCGGCCCGAGCGCATAGTTGCCGTTGTAGTAGCCGACGACCTTGATGTCGGGATATTTGGCCAGCACCTTCTCATAGCCTCCCTGCAGCTGCGCCGAGATCGGCGCACCGGCGAGGCCGCGGTCAAGGATGATGTTGCCCTTGCCGCCAAGCTGCGTGGCCATCCACTCCGCCATGACGGAAGGAATGCGATCCCAGTCGGAAGCGACGGCAAAGGCGCAAGGCTCGGTCACCACCTGGTCGAAGGAGATGACGACGATGCCGGCGTCGCAGGCCTTCTTGATGGTTGGGTTGAGCGCCGAGTCCGAACCAGCATCGACGAGGATGGCGTCGGGCTTCTGGCGGATGATGTTGTTCAGCGAGTTGATCTGCGCCTGGACGGTGTTCTCGACATTCTCGATCTTGAGGTCGACGCGGCCTTTCAGCGGCCCCTTGTTGACCGAGACGGTGGCGACACGCTCCATCTGCTGGCGCCAGTCATTGCCGACGAAATTGTTCGAGAGATAGATGGTGTAGGGCTTCTTGTCCTCGGCGCGGCTCGGCGCTGTGCCGACGGCGATCGCGGAGATGGCAAGCGCTGCCAATCCGGCGCAAACTGTCTTCAGTTTCATGGTCTCTCCTCCTTCGTGTTTCCTGCATCAGCCGGTGACGGACTTTGCCATCTTGGTGGGTGCTGCGTGTAAATGATACCGGTACCAATAAACCTTGTCAATTTGAGCCAAGTCGTATTGGAGAGGCCTGGAGCGACCATTTCATCACCCTTCGCAGGCATCGTCATTTCGAGCCGGCGGCCTCGGCCGGGGTGATTTCGACCCAATCCGGGCTAACCGGAAGAAACAGGCCCGGTGCCATCTCCGGAAAGGCATTCTTGCCGACCTCGATCTTCTGCATGGTCGCATCGGGATACAATTCCGACGGAACCGGATCGGTGGTGAGGAAGGCATTGCGCAGCAGTATCTTCTTCTCCGCCGGCTTCTTGCCGTCGAGGATCTCCACCGCGAGCTTCAAGGCTTCGGCCGACAGATAGGCAGGGTTGGGTGCAAGGATGCACTGGGCGCCCTGGGTCTGAACACAGGTCGTCGTCGTCAGGTTGAAAGGACTGCCGGTGATGGGCACGATCGGACGCCCGGCATCCTGCAGCGCCTTGATCGCTCCGGCGCCGTAGCCCTGGACGAAGATGGCGTCGACTTGCGGGTGCGCCGCCAGCAGGCTGGCGACGCCGGCCTGTTCCGGCCCCAGCGCATAGTCGCCGTTGAAATAGCCGACCACTTCAATGCCGGGATATTTCTTGATGACTTCCTCAAAACCACCTTGCAACTGGGCGGAGATCGGCGCGCCGGCAAGTCCGCGGTCAACGAGGATCTTGCCCTTGCCGCCGAGCTTCTTGACCAGCCACTCGGCCTCGACCCGCGGCGCCCGCCCCCAGTCGGACTCCATCGTATAAGCGCAAGGCGCGCTGACGATCTGATCGAAGGCGATGATCAAAATGCCGGCATCGCAAGCCTTCTGGATCGTCGGGTTGAGGGCCTCGCCGGAGCCCGCGTCGATGACGATGGCGTCGGGCTTGTTGCGAATGATGTTGTTGAGGGAATTGATCTGCGCCTGGACCGTCGTTTCGACCACCTCGACCTTGAGGTCGACGCGACCGGCAAGCGGCGGTTTCTTGACCGCGATGTCGGCGCTGCGCAGCATCTGCTGGCGCCAATCGTTGCCGACGAAATTGTTTGAGAGATAGATGGTGTAGGGCTTCTTGTCCTGTGCGTTGGCCGGCGCGGCATCGATCGACAGCCAAGTCGCCGCGACCACCGCAAGCCCGGCGAAAAATGCGCCTGCTCTCATGATTTCCTCCTCCCATGTTTGGTGTCGGCCGCGCGAACGCCGCCGCCTTTCAAGTGCCTTCCAGGCACACCCCCAATCGACAGACCTTGTTCCTGTGCATGCCCCGGAGCCGCAGCGCGTCCTGAGTGACATGCACCAGGCAAATGCTCAGCGTCGGATGAGGCTTCGCATCCACGTTGGATCGTGGTCCTCCGCGCAGCTTTCATCCTAGCTATGATGCTATTATAATTTTATAAGGCTGTCCATGGCCGAGACCAGGAAATCGGCGGACACCAATGCCGCCGACCGGGTTCAGGACAGGTCGTTGGGCGCGTCGTAGGTGATGCTGAAAATGTCGGCGGGGTGGCGGGCAACGGAGAATTCGATGCTGCGCTGGTCCGCCGACTGGTAGAGCATCTCCACCGTCAGCACCGCACTGCCGAGCGTGATGCCGAGATCGGCGGCAACCGCCTCGTCGGCAATCTCGGCGCGCACCGTGACATGCGCCACGTCGAGCCGCAGGCCGAGATGTTTCTGTACCGAGCGGAAGATCAGCACGTCGGAAAAGTCCTCGCGCTTCAGACGCGCGCCGATGTCGGGCGGGAAATAGGTGGTGATCTGCGCCTTGCGCTGTTCGCCGATCGACAGCACGCTGCGCAGACAATAGCCAGCCTCGTCCTTGCCCATGCCGAAATGGCGCTGGAGCACCGGCGAAACCTCCTTGCGGTAGGATTTCACCGTCAGCTCGGCGTCCTTGGTGAAGGCCGCCATGTCGGCAAAGTTCTTGAACTTCCAGCTCAGATTGACCGATGGGCTGCGCGCCGCCACCACGGCCGGCTTGGCCGAGCGCTTTTTGATCAGCCCGTCGGCCTCGAGATCGCGCAGCGCCTGGCGCACGGTGATCAGGCTGACGCCGAAATGCTCGGCAATGGTCGCTTCCTTCGGCAGTTCGCCGCCGACGGGGAAGGTGCCGTTGCCGATCGGCTCACGCAATATGTCGGCGAGCTGGCGATAGAGCGGGCCGTTGGCGCGGCCGAGCGTGCGCCTGGGAAGACTGTCGATGGTGGGGTGGTCCATGGGCCTCGTCACGCCTGTATCGAAGCTTTTATAATAGCTTCTTTCGCAAGAGGCTAGGCAAGGCTGCTGACGATCAACCGTCTCAGACGAAGAGCCGAAGCGGCTGTTCGATCGCCGATTTCAGGGTCGCCAGCCATTCGGCAGCGGCGGACTCATCCATGCTGGACGCATCCACAACCAGCAGGCATTCGGCATGATCGCCGGCCGTGTTGAGCGAGACGGCCAGCCGCATCGCGCGGCCAGGCAGCAGCGGCATCACGACCGGCCGGATGTCGGTGGTGGGCAGCCGCCGCAGGGACAGCGCCGCCGGTTTGCCCGCCTCGTCGCGATTGTCGGCCAATGCCGCAAGCCGCGTTGCGCGCAGCGATGTCAGGGACATTTCGGGAACCACCGTGAACACGATTTGCCGGCCCGCCAGTTCCAGCGCCACGGAAGCGTCGCCGAGCGCGGCGGTATCAGGCATCTCGGCAAATGCTCGACCAGCAGCGCGCAGCAGCACGTCGTCGACAGCGAACACATGTCCCGCGCTCTCAAGCGCCGCCAGCAGGTCTTGCAGCGCATTGAGGGCGACGGACGTGGCAAAGGCGGCGATGCGGGGCGCGGCCGGAGAGGGCGACACCGCAGGGACGACGTTATCAGGCGAAACGACCGTAGCGGCAACCGCAACGAAAGCCTGCACATCGGCGGCCAGGATGCGGCCGCCAGGGCCGCTTCCGCGAAGTGCTTCGAGCGGCAGCGAACGCTCGCGCGCCAGGCGGCGGGCATAGGGGGAAACCGCAAGACGGCTTGCCTGTGCGACAGCGGCATTCATTTCAGGAACTCTGAATTCACGCAGTTGGTCAGCCGCCCCTCCGTAAGATAGGCATGCACCACCTCGATCGATTTCAGCCGGAGGTCGCGCATCGATGCCGGGCTGTAGAAGGCGGCGTGCGGGGTGACGATCAGCCGGTTGGCGATCCAAGCTTCTCGGGCGCGCCATGCGGCGAGCAGCGGATGATCGAGATCGCCGGGCTCGTTCGGCAAGACGTCGAGGCCAGCGCCGGCGACGGTGCCGTTGCGCATCGCCGCTTCGAGCGCGTCGAGATCGACGATCGGGCCGCGTGCGGTGTTGATCAGGACGAGGCCCGGCTTGGCAGCGGCGAAGGCGGCGGCGCCAAGCAGCCTGCGGGTCTCCTCACTGAGCGGCGTGTGGATGCTCAACACATCCGCGCGCGCCATCAAGTCGGCCAGCGAATGAACGCGTTCGTAGCCGGTCGACAAATCGACACCGGAGAGAAGATGCGGGTCATAAAACACCACCTTCATGTCGAAGGCGGCGGCGCGGCGGGCGGTGGCGAGGCCGATGCGGCCAAGCCCGACAATGCCGAAGGTGGCGCCCTTGTGCCGGCGCACCAGCGGCGCTTTGGAGAAATGCCAGCCCTCGGTGCCATGGCCGGAAAGCTCCGCGCCATAGGCCGAGGTGCCGCGCGTCAGCGCCAGCATCAGGCCGATGGCGTGGTCGGCGACCTCGGTGGTGCCATAGTCCGGCACGTTGCAGGCCGGAATTTTCCGCACCCCCCAGCCTGCTGTGTCGATGTTGTCGAAGCCGACTCCGGAGCGCACGGCGATCCGTGCCTTGGGAAAGGCCGACGGAGCGGCGGCGACATTGTGGGTGGGCGAATAGTTGATGACGGCGTCGACCGCCGCGCAGATGGCCGGATCCAGCGTCGCGGCCTTGTCGTTGGTCGAGCGGGCGAGGATGAACTCGATGTCGGGATAATGCTGTCGCTCGAGTTCGGCCTCGTCGGCGGCTTGCCAGTTGGCGCACAGGATCTTCATGCCAATCCTTTGGACTTCACGTGTAACAAGTGGTTACTTTTTGATGCCGCCGATGCGGCCGCCCATAGGCACCACGGCGCCGACCGGCTGATCGATGGCGCTGAGCGTCCCGCTGACCGGCGCCTCGATCTCGACCACGGCCTTGTCGGTCTCGATCTCGGCGATCAGTTCGCCTTCCTTGACGGCGTCGCCAACCGCCTTCAGCCATTTGATGACCGTACCTTCGCTGACGGTGAGATCGCCGAACGGCATCGTTATCGGCTCGTCGTCGCCGGTAGTAGCCGAGGCGGCAACTAGTGGCGCGGCGGGCTGCGGCTTCACCGGAGCAGGTACCGACTTAGCCGGCGCGGCATTTTTCAGACCGACCGTATACCAGTGATCCGGCACCGGCGGCTTGCCGGCAATGACATCGCGAGCGCCTTGGACAATGCGGACGGTGTCGACCAGCATGGCGCGCTCCAGCACTGGCGCGAAGGGATGCGAGGTCGGCGCGGTGTGCAGCCTTCCGGGTGGCGCATCGAGTTCGTCGAAGGCGAGTTCGTTGATGGCCTGAGCGATCTCACCGCCAAGGCCGCACATCGCCCAGGCCTCATCGACGACGAGCAGGCGATGGGTTTTGCTGACACTGGCGACAATCGCGTCGATATCGAGCGGCATGATGGTGCGCGGATCGATCACCTCAGCCTCGATGCCTTCGGCGGCGAGTGCTTCCGCAGCCTCCAGCGCGCGCTGCACCATCTGGCCGGCGGCAACTATGGTGATGTCGGTGCCGGCCCGCGCAATGCGCGCGACGCCGAACGGCACATAGTGTTCGCCGACCGGCACCTCGCCCTCGGAGGCGAACAGCGCCTTGGGCTCCAGCATGATGACGGGATCGCCGGCCCTGAGCGCAGTCTTCATCAGGCCCTTAGCATCGGCCGGGGTGGAAGGCACGCAGACGATGAGGCCCGGCATATGGGCAAAGACCGGGTGATAGATGCCGCTGTGGTGCGGGCCGGAACTGCGCAGCGCGCCGGCGCCGACACGCACCACCATCGGCGCGCTCATCAGGCCACTGGTCATGTAGCGCAGCTTGGCCGCCTGCAGAAAGATCTGGCCGGCGGTCTCGAAGACGAAGTCGGCAAACATCAGGTCCGACACGGTGCGGGCGCCAGTGGCCGAGGCGCCGACGGCGGCGGCCGTGAATCCCTGTTCGGAGATCGGTGTGTCGACCATGCGTTCGGCGCCGAACTCCTGCCAGAGGTTCTTGGTGTGGGCGAAACTGCCACCACGCTCACCGGTGCCCTCGCCGAAGTAGAGGATCGCCGGATTGGCGCGCATCTCCTCGGCGATGCCGTCGCGCACGGCCTCGAGCCAGCCTTGTGTCTTCGTCTCTCCGACGGCACGCGGCTGCAACGCAGATGGCGGATTGATCGGATCGGCAAAGACATGCAAGCGCACCGTCTCCGGATCGGGCTCCGGCGAATTGCGGGCGAAGGCCAGCGCCTCTTCAACCACCTTCTCGATCCGCGCCTCTATTGCCGCCAGCGCCTCCGCATCGGCAATGCCATAGTCCTCGGTCAGTTTCTTGCGGAACATGTCGATCGGATCGCGCTTGATCCAGGCGTCGAGTTCGTCCTGTGTGCGGTAGGTGCCGATGACCGGATCGCCCTCGTGGTGGCCGACGGTGCGGTAGGTCTTGGCCTCGATCAGCGTCGGGCCCTTGCCGGCGCGGGCACGCTCGGTGGCCTCCTTCATGGCCAGCCAGACGGCGAAGACGTCATTGCCGTCCACCGCAACCCCAGGCATGCCGTAGGAGGCGGCCTTGGTGGCGATCTCTGGGTTCAGGGTGATCGACTTCAGCGGCGTGGCGGTGGCGTAGAGGTTGTTCTCGCAGATGAAGACCGCCGGCGCCCGCTGCACGGCCGCGAAGTTGAGCGCCTCGTGGAAGCCGCCATGGTTGGCGGCGCCGTCGCCGAAGAAGGCGACGCCGATGTCGTCACGACCCTGCTGGCGGGCGCCCATGCCGATGCCGACGGCATGGCCGATGCCGGCAGCGACGATGCCGTTGGTGCCGAACAGGCCGACCGAGCGGTCGTAGAGATGCATGGTGCCGCCACGGCCGCTGCAAATGCCGTCAACCTTGCCGAACAGTTCGGCCATCACCCGGCCGGGGTTGGCGCCCTTGGCCAGCGCATGGCCATGGCCGCGATGGGTCGATGTCACCCAGTCTGTCGGTCTGAGATGCGCGCAGACGCCGACGCCGGTCGCCTCCTCGCCGATATAGAGATGCAGGAAGCCGGGGGTTTCGCCCTTGCGGCAGGCGATCTGGGCGATGCTTTCGAAGCGGCGCAACAGCACCATGCGTTCGAACAGGTCGAGCAGGATTTTTGGGTCGGGCAGGTTTGGAGCGCCCTTGAAATCGTCGCGTGCGCGCGCCGCAGACATTGCCACCAAAGCCTCCCTGAATGCGTCCGACGCCGGGCGGCAGGGCGCCGGCGGCGAGCTTGTTGGCCACTCGCTTCGGCGCATCATAGATTATAATAGCATAATGTCTACCGGCTTCGGATGGAGCGGGGCGACGGCTAGATTTTGGTGATCCGCACGGTCGCGTCGGGCCGCTGAAACAGCTCCGGCCGCAGGCTGAGACCGAGCCCCGGCCCTTCGAGCGGCGCGACGTGGCCGTTGCTCACCGGCGGAATGTCGGCGACGATCTCGGTGTACCAGCCGGTGAAATAGGCCCGCACGGCCTCCTGGTA
>Ga0182008_10002335_pt1 | contig 11946 bp, 12 predicted proteins | sample Sormic07211129_1_FD_120482 | JGI IMG/M metagenome (GOLD analysis project Ga0182008, IMG submission 120482) | Rhizosphere microbial communities from Sorghum bicolor, Mead, Nebraska, USA - 072115-129_1 metaG | ecosystem: Host-associated > Plants > Roots > Rhizosphere | place: USA: Nebraska...
CGAAATGGCGCGAAAAGGGTGTTGCCGAATCCGTGGTGCTGGGCGCTCTAGAAGTCCTGCACCCAACCGGCAACCCGTTCCTGGACTTGTGCCTTTGGAAAGGTCGATTCCCCAGCACCAAAGCCCGCTTCTGCACCGACGAGCTCAAGCGCAACCCAATCATTGAGCAGGTCTACCTGCCACTCATGGACGGCGAAAACATGCTGCTGTCCTGGCAAGGCGTGCGGGCCGATGAATCACTGAACCGCCGATACCTGCCGGAGTGCGATGAGGTTGGCGGCGGCCTGTTCAACTACCGGCCCATCTTGAAGTGGACGGTTGATTCAGTCTTCGAGGCCCACCGCGCGGCCGGGATCAAGCCGAACCCGCTTTACTTGCAAGGCTGCAATCGAGTCGGGTGCATGCCCTGCATCATGTGCGCGAAAGACGAGCTCCGGCAGATCGCGGCCAGGTGGCCAGAGGAAGTTGATCGTGTGCGCGAGTGGGAGCGACTGGTGAGCATTGCCAGCAAGCGAGGCGCGGCTACGTTCTTCGCCACCGTCACCGACCCCACCGTCCGGTCAGATGAAAAGGTTAGCGCGGCCACGCACGGAATTGACAGGATCGTCGACTGGAGCAACACCGCGCGCGGCGGCCGCCAGTTCGACATGGTCGACCTCATCGCACGCACCGACAGCCAGAACAGTTGTTCATCTGCTTATGGTCTTTGTGAATGATTGAATTTATTCGCAGGATTGGCTTTCAACTTCCCTTTCGCCTCTACTTCTGTTCGAACTCTGCCTGCCAATTTCTTAAATGCAGCGGACTTTTTCAGATCAGAAGAAACAAACATAATTTGCGTATTATAAAATTCAAAAGGAGTTCGAGTCACAGAGCTAATTTTTCGGCCGACATACATATCGAAATTCAAGCCCAGCAGACTAAAAGAATGGAGCCGATCTGAGCCGACTCTCCCTGACCTAGGAAACGTCATAATAGCTGAGGTATCTAAGTCAGAGTTCACATTGACGAACAACAACACGTTATTCAATTCTGTTTTTCCTAATAAAAAACTCCTGAACTTGGATTCATAATGCTGCCCAAGCGCACGATTATAGGCATCCCCATCATACCCCCAATCCCAGACCTGTGCCCTCCAAAATATACTCATTGCAAAGTAGAAGATTGAGTTCACAACACCTGCTTCCAACAAACGACTGTCGTAAATATCGAATCTTTCACCTTTAGAAATTGCTGCCTCAGAATTTAGCATGTCTAGTAAAGGAAACCCGGAGGCAGTAGCCCAAAGGTGCCCCATCCTCCGTTCCCCATTTTTTGAAAAAAGGTCTTCACACTCAGAACAAAGCAGCGGACGCTTAACTTGTCTATCTGTTTGGATCGCGCTTTTTCTTCGTAAGTTAATTAATACAGGTGGTCCACTACCAGTTTCTTCGGTTCCTCGAACATGAGGATAGGCAGCCGCTGGCATAAAGTGGCTATCGATAAGCTTGCCTTTTTCTTCCCTGCAAAGTGCGCAAATCATAACGCCCCCCTGAAAATCAATTCGGTCAAATATACCGATAAGGATCCCCTATGTCCGCACAACGGAAGAAACACGCCTTGGATTTCAAAACTCAATACGGACTCGGCTTCAACCCTCAGGACGATGAGATCGTTGTCGACTTCTTCTGCGGTGGCGGCGGGGCCGGTACCGGCTTGGAGATGGGCCTGGGCCGCGCGGTGAATGTTGCGAAGAACCACAGCCCGCAAGCGATCAGCATGCACACCGTGAACCACCCGGGCGCGAAGCACTTCACGACCGACGTTTTCGATGGCGACCCGGACACCGAGTGCGGCGGCAAGGCCGTGGGCTGGTTCCACATGTCGCCGGACTGCACCCATCACAGCCAGGCAGCTGGCGGCCAACCGCGCAAGCGCGAGATCCGCAACCTGTCGTGGATCGGCCTCAAGTGGGGAGGCAAGAAGCGGCCCCGCGTGATCAGCCTGGAGAACGTGAAGCAGATCCTGCAATGGGGCCGACTGATCGCCAAGCGCGACAAGGCCACCGGGCGAGTGGTGAAGCTGGACGGCAATGTGGCGGCACCTGGCGAGGTCGTGCCGGTGGGCCAGCAGTTCCTTATTCCAGATCCAAAGCAGCGCGGCCGGACCTGGCGCCGCTTCGTGGCTCTGCTCGAGGGCATGGGCTACGTCGTCGAGTGGAAGGTGATCAAGGCCTGCGACTTCGGCGCGCCGACCAGCCGGGAGCGGCTGTTCATGATTGCCCGATGCGACGGCCAGCCAATCGTGTGGCCCGAGCCGACCCACGCGAAAAACCCTGCCAAGGGTCAGCAGAAGTGGAAAACAGCCGCTGACTGCATCGACTTCACCGACCTGGGCAAAAGCATATTCGGACGCAAGAAGGACCTGGCACCGGCCACCCTGCGCCGCGTTGCCAAGGGCATGAAGAAGTTCGTCATCGACAGCGCGTCGCCATTTATTGTGCCGATTGCGAACTGGTCCGGCGAGGCAGTGCAGTCGGCCGACGAGCCGCTGCGCACCATCACCTCCTACCCAAAGGGCGGCGCCTTCTCAGTGGTCAGCCCGATCATTGCCCCGGCTACCCACCAGGGCAGCGACCGAATCAATGACCCGCTTGAGCCGCTGCCCACAGTGACCTGTGCGAACCGTGGCGAGCTGACGCTGATCAGCCCACTGATGGTTGGGGCCGGTGGCCCGGAGTACTCAGGCAAGCCGGTGGGCATGGACCAGCCGGTGGGCACGCTGATGACCCAGAACCACCGTGCGCTGGCTTCCGCCTGCATCGTCCAGGCCGGGCACGGCGAGGGCTCTGGGGCAAATAAGCGCCGCTCCCACGGGGTGAACGACATTTGCGGCCCTATCGGCACGGTTACCGCAAGCGGCGGCGGACAGTCCGTCAGCTCCGCGGTGATGATCCAGGCCAACGGCGGATTCAACACCACGCACGCCAAGGGCATGCACGAACCCATGACCACGGTGACCAACACCGGCAGTCAGCAGCAACTGGCGGTGGCGAACCTGGTTCACTTGCGTGGCAACTGCGATGCACGGGACGTGAACGACCCGCTGCACACCGTCAGCGCCGGCGGCCAGCACCACGGGTTGGTCAGCGCATTCATGGAGCGGGCATTCGGCGGCAGCGTTGGCCAGGGCCTGGAGGAACCAGCACCCACCATCACAGCCGGCGGCGGTGGCAAGAGTTCGCTGGTGTCGCTCACGCTGTCACCGGAACACGAAGCCGGTGCCCTCCGCGTAGCCGCTTTCCTGATCAGCTACTACGGTACCGAGAACATCAGCGCTTGCGATGCGCCCGCTCCGACAATCACCACCAAGGACCGCCTGGCCATGGTCACCGTCATGGTGAAGGGCACGCCCTATGTGATCGTCGACATCTGCCTGCGGATGCTGAAACCGGCCGAGCTGTACAAGGCCCAGGGCTTCCCGGCCGACTACATCATCAGCCACGGCGCCGACGGCAAGCCGTTCACCAAAACTCAGCAGGTGCACATGTGCGGCAACAGCGTCAGCCCGCCGCCCATGGCTGCACTCGCAAGGGCAAATGACCCATGGAGAATCTCGGAGTACCAAACAGAAGCAGCTTGAAGCCACCCCAGCTCCCTCAGTGACAAAATGATGGCGAGGACATAGTAAATAGCCTCAAGGATTTCATTCAGTTTTAGCATGTTGGTATCACCAGTTGATTTAGGCGATACCGATTTTGTTATCACGACTGATTAAATTCCTCTTGGGGTTTTTCCAACTCATGTCACGCGACATCACCCGTCGTCACGACGAATCATCAAACAACTACCGCTTGTCGGATATCGACTCGTAGCACTGCCAAATCTCTATAGGAGTACATCCGTACCCCTCCCGTAAAACCTGTAACCCCTCCCCCTTCAAAGTCAGCCGCTATAGCGGCAAGGACGAACTCGCCCATGAAACAGCATCGCGTTTTGATCGGCGACTGCATTGAGTCGATGCGGACGCTGCCAGACAAGTCGGTTCAGATGTGCGTAACCAGCCCGCCCTACTATGGACTTCGGGATTACGGTGTAGACGGCCAGATTGGTCTAGAGGAAACGCCAGCCGAGTTCATAGCTCGACTGGTCGAAGTGTTCCGCGAGGTGCGCCGAGTACTCCGCGACGATGGAACGGCCTGGGTAAATATGGGTGACAGCTATGCCGGCAGTTGGGGCGCGCACGGTCGTGATGATATGGGCGTCGGAGTATCGACGCTCAGCCAGAGGCAGGTGATGGCAAGTCAGCGTAAAGCAAAATCGACAACCCACGCGGAGTACAAGCCGAAAGACCTGATGGGCATGCCGTGGCGCCTGGCGTTCGCCCTCCAGGATGACGGATGGTACCTGCGGCAAGACATCATCTGGCACAAGCCAAACCCCATGCCGGAATCAACGCGCGACCGCTGCACAAAGGCCCACGAATATATCTTCTTGCTCAGTAAGTCGCGCCGGTACCACTGCGATATGACCGCGATCCGCGAGCCTGCGATATACGGCGCAACACCCAGCGGGGTCGGCTTCGGCCATGGCTTCGATGTGATAACCAAGCCGAGGGCAACAGTACCGACCGGCTGGGACACATCAACCGGCGACGGTGGGCACGGTGCTTTCCACAAAGACGGCGCAGAGCGAGCACGGCGGGACAGCTTCAAGCGTGAAGGTTCGAAGCGAGAGCAGGCCATACCGGGCCAAGCAGTCGGCACGCATCGACCAGACCGCGAGGAAAGTTCGTGGGATGTAGCCACCCGCAATAAGCGCAGCGTCTGGACCGTTGCAACGCACGCCTTCAAGGAAGCCCACTTCGCCACGTTCCCGCCCGATCTGATCCGCCCGTGCATCCTTGCCGGCGCGCCACTAGGCGGCACCGTGCTTGACCCTTTCGGCGGCGCCGGTACCACGGCGGTGGTTGCCATGCAGGAAGGCCGAAAATCAATCCTGTGCGAACTGAACCCGGAATATGCCGCAATGGCTGAACGCCGGATCGCGGCCGCCTGGCTCGACGGCGCCGCACAGATGGATGTCTTCCGCGACACAGTGCAACACCCAGCAGCCTAACCCCAATCCCCTACATGACTGCCGGTGAACAGAGTCACGGCAACTGACTATCGATCCATCGTTCCGCCGCCGCCATCGCGTCATCAAGCGCTGCTGGATAGTCTGGCCAAGGGCCTTCCAACTTCGCTGCAACCTCACCCAAGCCATTGATGGCTGCTGGTTCAATGATATTTGCGGCAACAGGGGTCTCATCGTTCGGGCGGCGCCAGTCGAACTTGAGAAACATCACGTGGCCCCGGTAAGCGTGCGCTATCGGAGCATCGAAGTTGTGTGACACGTCCATGCCTCATCACGAACTTAATTGAACCTTCTTGTACACGGCTTTCGGCCTATTTGACATCTAGGCAGAAAGCTATCACTCCAATCCCCTATATGCCGCCCAGCGCGGCAAGGACACCGCCATGTTCGCAATAAAACTCACCCTCATCCTGCTGGGCGCTTTGCTGTACCTGGTAGGCAGCGGTTGCTGGTTCTTTTGGATCGCCCCGCGCCTTCTGGTCGGCGGCGAAACAACCGATATCCTCTACGCCTTCGTCGGCACCTGCGGCTGGCTGCTGATCACCTTCGGTTTCATCATTCACATCATCAAGACAGCGCGGCCCACTACGGGCGCACGGAGCGATCCATGAGCGGAGTTCAATTCCTATCGCATGAAGAGGTTTGCGAGCTGACCGGCGCTCGGACAAAGGCTGGCCAGATCCTGAACCTCAAAAGAAACGGCATCCGGCACACCATCAAAATGAACGGTTGGCCGAGCGTGACAGCCATGGCAGTTACTGCCGTCGGCATATCCGAGCCAGAGAAACTCGTATGGAAACCACGCAAGGCAAGCTGAAATGGGAAGAAGACCAAGTAAGCCGGGCTCCATCGCCCGGCTAAGAGAGCGCAAGAAAGCCAGCGGCCGGGTTTTTTACTATTACGACACCGGCGGAAAGGACCGCAAGGAAATACCCCTGGGCAGTGACTACGGCTTGGCCATCATGGCGTACGCAAAACTGGAGCGTGATCGCAGTTCAACCGAACTGGTCACCAGGGTGATCACCTTTCGGTACGTGGCAGAAAAGTACCTGGTTGAAGTTGTGCCCACCAAGGGCGCAGCGACTCAGCTCGACAACCAGCGCGAACTGAAAAACTTAATGGCGTTCTTCGATGATCCGCCCGCACCACTTGAGACGATCGAGCCCCTTCATGTTCGCCAGTATCTGACCTGGCGAAAGTCAGCGCCCGTAAGAGCCAATCGAGAAAAAGCCCTGCTCAGCGCGATATGGAACTACGCCAGGGACAAGGGCTATACATCACTTGCGAACCCTTGCGCCGGAATCAAAGGCAACAAGGAGACTGGGCGGGACACCTACGTTGAGGACGACCTGTTCAAGCGAGTTCACGACAAGGCTGACGCGGGGTTGCGTGATGCAATGGACCTCGCCTACTTGACTGGTCAACGAGTCACGGACACACGGATGATGGACGAAAGAGACGTAAGGGATGGGCAGATCTGGGTCCTTCAGGGGAAAACAAAGGCAAAACGTCGAATCGAGGTCACCGGCGAACTGAAGGTTTTGATTGATCGAATAATGTCCCGAAAGTCAGGGCATAAAGTCCGCTCGACGCGGCTGATCGTTGCAGAGGATGGCACACCGATGACGGTGGCAATGTTGCGTAGGAGATTTGATATAGCGAGGGAAGCTGCTGGGGTGGCTAAGCCTGAGTTTCAAATGCGGGATCTGCGCGCCAAAGCCGGTACGGACAAGGCCGAATCCAGTGGCGATATCATGCAGGCCAAGGATCAACTTGGGCATACCACCGTAGTCATGACTGAGCAGTACATCCGCAACCGGAAAGGCAAGAAAGTCTCACCAACGAAGTGAATTGCGGACCAGTTATATTATTGCGGACCGGAAACAAACAAGGGCTTGCATCAGCTTTCGCCCGCAAACCCTTGATTCTAAATGGTGCCCGAAGCCGGAATCGAACCGGCACGCCCTTACGAGCGGGGGATTTTAAGTCCCATGCGTCTACCAGTTTCGCCATTCGGGCGGTAGCGCGGTGCAACAGGGTTCGGAATATATAGACCCAAGCGCGTCGACGCAAGGTCAGGCGCCCGCTTTGAAGCATAAAAGCAGGATAAAAAAGCTTGGCAGATCAGTGATCTACACTTCGCCACAGGCCTTTGTGCGTGGCGTTTCCGGACGTCCAGCGTTACGAGGTGCTATTGGCCGGCGCAACGCCAGCTGGTCGCCGTCGCCGGTGGATGTGTCACAGGCCACAAATGGCGCCGATATCCACCGCGACCAGAGTGACTTCGCGCCGAGGTGCCTGCATGATGGCGCGCGTGGCGGCCCCACGCGCCTATCGCTTGCCTCTCCATCGCGTACTACAGGGATATTCCGCACATGGCCGTTTCGAATAAATGGTTGATGTCTTCGCTTGCGTATTACCTCGATTTTTTCACCGTCCCGGCTTTCGTGATCCTCGCGCTCTGCCTGGCGCCGTTCGTGCCTGGGCTGGCTCTCGTGGGCCTGCTGGCCTGGACGCTGGTGGAATACTCGGCGCACCGCTTCCTGTTCCACTCGTTGTACCGCCGTGAGCACTGGACCCACCACGTGGATGTGCTGGCCTATATCGGTGTGTCGAGCTGGAAAACCAGCTCGACCTTCGCCACGCTGTTGCTGTTGGCCTGGTACACCGGCCTGGTCTCGGTGTTTATCGGTGCGGTGACCGGCTACTTCTTCTACATCTCGGTGCATTACGTGATGCATCGCCCGCAGCATTGGGCCTACGGCTTAGTGCCAGGGCTGGTGGCCAATCACGACCTGCACCACCGCCAGGGCATCGAGAAAAACTTCGGGGTGTCCTCGCCGTTGTGGGATCACGTGTTCCGCACTTATATCCGCGTCGATCCCGCCCAGCGCTAGAGCACGCCCAACTGCTTCATCAGGGTCAGGTTATCTTCGATATGCCAGTTGGCGGCGATCCTGCCGTTGTCGATCCGGTAGATATCGGTGGCAATAAAATCCACGACCTGGCCACTGCCCTTGCGCTGACCAAAGGTGCCGGTGAAGTGCCCGCGAAAATGCAGGTGCGCCACCGCGCGGTCGCCGGCGATGATCAACTGTTCGATCTCGCAACTCAAATCCGGCACCGCCGCACGGAAGGCGCGCGAGGCCAGCAACGGGCCTTGCGGGCCCTGTTTGCGGCCTTCGGGAGGTGTCTTGTCGACAAAATCATCCGCCAGCGCGTCTCGGGCCAAGCGCTCTTCGCCGGTGTGCCAGAAGGTGTCATAACGGCGCGCGACGGTTTCCATCAGCGCTTGTTGATTCGCCGTAAGGCTCTTATCCATCACCACCACAGTGGGTTTGATCAACTCGGTCGTGGCAGCCGAAGCCGCTCCCGACAGTAGCAAGGCGGCAACCGCAATGGCGCAGTGCGAACGGGCAAAAGGTTTCATTGGTAATGTCCTTGAATGAAGGGGGTCAGCGCCTCAGATCGTCTCGGTTTCCCGAAGACTCAGCGGGCTGTCGAGGGTGTATTGAGCAATCGCGTCCTTGCGCATGAAAGCGACGCCAGGATGGCTGTTGGCGTAGCGCAGGAATTCATCCCACACCTTGACCATTTGCGGCGTGCCGCTGATGCGGTCATGGGCGCTGATCGACATCATGCGGCGCCGGGTGCCGGCCTCTTCGTGGAGTTGATCGAACTCCAGCTTCACCTGCTCCAGGAACTGGGACGGTGAATAGTTGCGGCCCTCGATCAACACGATGTCGTTGTTGCGCAAGGTGTAGGGCACCACCACGAAATCCTTGCCGTTGACCTGCTCGATAAAGGGCTCATCGCGGCTCACGTCATCGATGTGATAGACGTAGCCCAGCTCTTGCAGCAGCGACAGGGTATTCGGCCCGCGCCTTAGCCAGTTGCAGTTGTAACCGACGACCGGCTGCCCGGTGACCGCCTGCACCATGCTCGCGGCCTGGCGCAGAAAGGTGCGCTCCTCATCGCGGTTCATGGCGAACTGCGAACTCCAGCGCGGGCCGTGCCCCGCCGCCTCGTGGCCACGGGCGACGATCTCGCGGGCCAACTCGGGGTGCCGCTGCACCGCGTCGCCGATCATATGGCTGGTGACTTTCACGCCGTGCCGGTCCCACAGGTCGAGCATGCGCGGGATGCCCTCGCGATAGCCGTAGGCGAACCAGGTATTGGTGGCCACGTCGGCCGGCACGCTGTCGGGAAAATCCACCTTGGGGAACGGGCTGTCAGTGCCTTTGGGGGGCTGCCCGCCTGCTTCGAACTGCATGGAAATCGACACCACCAGCCGCGTGTCGCTGGGCCAGAACCGTCCGTTGCGCTGGCTGGACATCGCCGCCGCGCTATTGGCCTGGCCCTTCGGCACCGTGGCAGCGCCCGCCGGATTGAGTAGCGACCCCGCCGCCAGCACCGCTGCGCCTGCGCCGGCCTGGGCGAGAAAGGTACGCCGTTGCGTGTTGATCAATGTCATCGCGTTGACTCCGTTGGATAAGCACGGATGCAACCGTAAGATGTTTGGATTATTTTGATAATTGAGCCGCTTTCAAAAACCTTTTTCGGAAACTCCGAACAATGCCGTTGAAAAATCTTGAGCTGTTTTTGCTGATTATCGAGAAAGGTGGGCTGTCGGCGGCCGGGCGCGAACTGGGGTTGTCACCGGCCTCGGTGTCCGAGCGGCTGGTGCAATTGGAGCGTTTCTACGGCGCCAGCCTGCTCAACCGCACTACCCGCGCCATTCACCTGACCGACGAAGGCCGCGTGCTGGCCGAAGGCGCACGGCGCCTGCTGGATCAGGCCGAGGCGTTGCACAGCAGTATTCGCCTGGGCACTCGGACCGTTTCCGGGTTGATCCGCCTCAGTGCGCCGCAGGACCTGGGGCGCCAGCACCTTGAACCGGTCCTCACAGACTTCATGCAGGCGCATCCGCAGGTCAGCATCGACCTGCACCTCAGTGACGGCTACGTCGACCCCGTCGGCCAGGGCATCGACTTTGCCGTGCGCTACGGCGCCCTGGCCGACAGCAGCCTGCATGCCAAACCCCTGGGCGAGAACCGCCGCGTTGTGTGCGCCGCACCCGCTTACCTGGAGCGCCATGGCACGCCGTTGGAGCCGGCAGATCTGGCTGGGCACGAATGCCTGGTGATGCGCTTTGGCATCAACCTGGCGCACGAGTGGACCTTTACCCGGCACGGGCACACCCAGCGCATCCTGGTGCGCGGCCGGCGCGTCGCGAATGACGGTGCGCTGGTGCGCCAGTGGTGCCTGGACGGCCACGGCCTGTGCCTTAAATCCGTGTGGGACGTGCGTGCCGACCTGGACGCCGGACGGCTGGTGGAAGTGTTCCCGGACTACGACCTCGGGCGCACGGCCCTGAACATCGTCTACCCCACCAATCGTGCCCTGCCGCGCCGGGTCAGCCTCTTGATGGAAAGCATCGCGGCGCGGCTATCCGCCGACCGCGCCAGGTGAGGGACTGTTCCTTGCACGCCACGCAAAACACTCTTGCCATCAAGGCCATTGATAGCTCCCTAACGAAAGCCCCATGCTAGAGGGCTGAATCCGCGCTTATATCATTCCGAATGATAGTTACCTTCGCTTCATTCGATTCGTGACATACCGCGTCCCCGCGCATGATCCGCCCATCTCAAATACATTGGCGGATGCACCCTATGGAACAGTCACTCAACCCTTTGCGCTTGCCCCTGGCGATTCTGGCCATGGTGGTGATGAGCGCGTGCGGTAAAACCCCGGAACAAGCGGCCGCCATGCCGGCGGCGAAAGTCAGCGTAGCCAAGGTGCTGGAGCAACCGGTCAACGAGTGGGACGAGTTCACCGGTCGCCTCGAAGCGCCGGAAACCGTACAGATTCGTCCACGGGTTTCCGGCCAGATTGACCAAGTCGCTTTCACCGAAGGCGCTTTGGTCAAGAAAGGCGACCTGCTGTTCCAGATCGACCCACGCCCATTCCAGGCCGAAGTACGCCGCCTTGAAGCGCAACTGCAACAAACCAAGGCCGCGGCCACCCGCAGCGAAAACGAAGCCCAGCGCGGCGAGCGTCTGCGCCAGAGCAATGCGATCTCCGCCGAACTGGCGGACTCGCGTACCACCGCCGCCCAGGAAGCCCGCGCCGCCGTCGCCGGGATTCAGGCGCAGTTGGACCTGGCCAAACTGAACCTGAGTTTTACCCGTGTGACCTCGCCGATCAGCGGCCGCGTCAGCCGTGCCGAAATCACCGCCGGCAACCTGGTCACCGCCGACGTCACCGCGCTGACCAGCGTGGTTTCCACCGACAAGGTCTACGCCTACTTCGACGCCGACGAACGCGTGTACCTCAAGTACACCGAACTGGCACGCCAGGGCCGTCGCGGTGCCACGACCCCGGTGTACCTGGGCCTGTCGAATGAAACCGGCAACCCGCACCTGGGCCAGATGAATTTCATCGACAACCAGGTCAACCCCGCCACCGGCACCATCCGTGGGCGCGCCGTGTTCGACAACAGCAAGGGCGAATACACCCCCGGCCTGTATGCACGCCTGAAGCTGGTGGGCAGCGGTACCTACTCCGCCGTGCTGATCAACGACGAAGCGGTCGGCACCGACCTGGGCAAAAAATTCGTGCTGGTGATGGAAGGCGACAAGCCGGCTTATCGCGCGGTTGAGCTGGGGCCGAAGATCGAAGGTTTGCGCATCGTGCGCAACGGCCTGAGTAAGGACGACACCATTATCGTCAAGGGCCTGCAACGCGTGCGCCCAGGTGCACCGGTCACCCCGGAAACCATTCCGATGGCCAGCAAGGAAACCCTCGCCGCCTTGGCCCAACAACGACAAGC
>Ga0182008_10002336_pt1 | contig 11945 bp, 8 predicted proteins | sample Sormic07211129_1_FD_120482 | JGI IMG/M metagenome (GOLD analysis project Ga0182008, IMG submission 120482) | Rhizosphere microbial communities from Sorghum bicolor, Mead, Nebraska, USA - 072115-129_1 metaG | ecosystem: Host-associated > Plants > Roots > Rhizosphere | place: USA: Nebraska...
CGGATTCTCAAGGAAGCTCAGGCGCATCTGGAAACCCAGCAAGTCGAGCTGGAACAGACCAACGAGCAGTTGGCCGAACAGGCGCAAACCCTGGCCGAGCAGCGCGACGCCATGGACCAGAAGAACACCGAGCTCAATCAGGCTCAGGTGCAGCTCGAGGAGCGCGCCGAAGAGCTGCAGCGTTCGAGCAAGTACAAGTCCGAATTCCTCGCCAACATGTCCCACGAACTGCGCACGCCGCTGAACAGTTCGCTGATCCTCGCCAAGCTGCTGGCCGAGAACCCGCAGGACAACCTGACGGCCGAGCAGGTCAAGTTCGCCGAGTCGATCTATTCCGCCGGCAACGATTTGCTGAACCTGATCAACGACATTCTCGACATTTCCAAGGTCGAGGCCGGCAAGCTGGAAGTGATTCCGGAAAACACCAGTGTCGCGCGGCTGGCCGACGGCCTGCGCAGCGTGTTCGAGCCATTGGCGGCGGACAAGCAATTGACCTTCAGCGTCGAGTTGCAGCCGGATGCGCCGATCATGCTGTACACCGACCGTCAGCGCCTGGAGCAGGTGATCAAGAACTTGCTGTCCAACGCCGTGAAGTTCACCGAGCACGGCGCGGTCAGCCTGACCATCGCCGGCCAGCCAGACGAGCGCATTGCATTCATTGTGCGCGATTCGGGGATCGGTATCGCCGCGGATCAGCAGGAAAGTATCTTCGAAGCGTTCCGCCAGGCTGACGGCACCACCAACCGCAAGTACGGTGGCACTGGCCTTGGGCTGTCGATTTCGCGGGATCTGGCGGCCTTGCTCGGCGGCTCGATCAGCGTCAGCAGCGCGCCGGGGCAGGGCAGTGTGTTCACCCTGGTGTTGCCACAGCAATACAGCGAGCCGGGCGACACACCGTCCGCGCCGTTGTCCTTCACACCGCCGCCGGTATCGAGCCCGGCCCCGGTGGCGCCGCCGTCGATTGCGGTATCGCCCATGGCCCCGGTGCACATCCCGCGCTTTGCCGATGACCGTGGCAAGGCACCGTTCGCCACGCGCTGCATTCTGGTGGTGGAGGACGAGCCGAATTTCGCCCACATTCTTTACGATCTGGCCCACGAACTGGGTTACCAGTGCCTGGTGGCTCACGGTGCCGACGAAGGTTACGACTTGGCTCGCGAATTCGTACCGGATGCGATCCTGCTCGACATGCGTCTGCCGGACCATTCCGGGCTGACGGTGCTGCAACGCCTGAAAGAACACGCTGAAACCCGGCACATCCCGGTGCATGTGATCTCGGTTGAAGACCGCGTTGAAGCGGCGATGCACATGGGCGCGATCGGTTATGCGGTCAAGCCGACCACCCGTGAAGAGCTCAAGGACGTGTTCGCCCGTCTCGAAGCCAAGCTGACCCAGAAAGTCAAACGCGTGCTGCTGGTCGAAGATGACGATCTGCAGCGCGAAAGCATTGCCCGCCTGATCGGTGACGATGACATCGAGATCACGGCCGTCGGTCTGGCGCAGGATGCGCTGGAGAAACTGCGTACCACGATCTACGACTGCATGGTGATCGACCTGAAGTTGCCGGACATGCTCGGCAACGATCTGCTCAAGCGCATGTCCACCGAGGACATCTGCTCGTTCCCGCCAGTGATCGTCTACACCGGGCGCAATCTGACCCGCGATGAAGAAGCCGAGCTGCGCAAGTATTCGCGTTCGATCATCATCAAGGGCGCGCGCTCGCCGGAACGGCTGCTGGATGAGGTCACACTCTTTCTGCACAAAGTCGAATCGCAGCTGTCCCATGAACGGCAGAAGATGCTCAAGACCGCCCGCAGCCGCGACAAGGTCTTCGAAGGCCGCAAGGTGTTGCTGGTGGACGACGACGTACGCAACATCTTCGCCCTGACCAGTGCGCTGGAACACAAAGGTGCAGTCGTGGTGATCGGCCGTAATGGTCGCGAAGCGATTGATAAGTTGAATGAAGTCGAGGACATCGATCTGGTGTTGATGGACGTGATGATGCCGGAGATGGATGGCTTTGAAGCCACCATTGAAATCCGCAAGGATCCGCGCTGGCGCAAACTGCCGATCATTGCGGTGACGGCCAAGGCCATGAAAGACGATCAGGAGCGCTGCCTGCAGGCGGGCGCCAACGATTACCTGGCCAAGCCCATCGACCTGGATCGCCTGTTCTCGTTGATTCGCGTGTGGTTACCGAAGATGGAACGCATTTAGTGGATAGCAGTCACTCCGTGGAGCGCAACAGCGAAATCGAATTACGCTTGTTGATTGAGGCGATCTACCTCAAGTACAGCTACGATTTTCGTGATTACTCGGGCGCTTCGATCAAGCGCCGGGTGCAGCACGCCTTGAGCCAGTTCGAGTGCGCGACGATCTCGGCGTTGCAGGAGAAAGTGCTGCACGATCCGACCGCGTTCATGCAGCTGCTGCAGTTGCTGACGATCCCGGTCAGTGAGATGTTTCGCGATCCGTCGCACTTTCTGGCGATCCGCCAGGAAGTGGTGCCGCTGCTGCGCACCTACCCGTCGCTGAAGATCTGGATCGCCGGGTGCAGCACCGGTGAGGAGGTCTATTCGATGGCGATTCTGCTGCGCGAGGAAGGCCTGCTCGAGCGTACGATCATCTACGCCACCGACATCAACCCGCGCTCGCTGGACAAGGCCAAGCAGGGGATTTTCTCGATGGAGAACGTGCGCGCCTACACCGCCAATTATCAGCAGGCCGGCGGCCAGCGCTCCTTCGCCGATTACTACACCGCCGCCTACGGCTACGCGATTTTCGACAAGAGTCTGTGCGAGAACGTGACCTTTGCCGATCACAGCCTGGCGACCGACAGCGTGTTCTCCGAAACTCAATTGATTTCCTGCCGCAACGTACTGATTTACTTCAACAAGAAACTTCAGGACCGTGCCTTCGGTCTGTTTCATGAATCGCTGTGCCATCGTGGCTTTCTGGTGCTGGGCAGCAAGGAAACGCTGGATTTTTCCGGCTACTCGAATCAGTTCGAGCCGCTGGTCAAACAAGAACGGATCTACCGCAAATTATGAACGATGCCTTGGATTTGCCTCGTGTCGAGGCCATCGTGGTCGGCGCTTCGGCGGGTGGGGTCGAGGCCCTGCTGACCCTGCTCGCGCCGCTGCGCCAAGGCTATGTGCTGCCAATCATTGTCGTGTTGCACCTGCCGGAAGAGCGCCGCAGCCAGTTGGCCGAAGTATTCGCCCGACGGTTGATGCTGCCGGTGGAAGAGGCGACCGACAAACAGGACATCGCTCCCGGTACGGTTTACTTCGCGACACCCGGTTACCACCTGTCGGTTGAGCAGGATCGCAGTCTGTCGCTGAGTCTTGAAGACCGCGTGCACCATTCCCGGCCAGCCATTGACTACCTGTTTGAATCCGCCGCTGATGCTTACGGCGCAACCCTGGCTGCCGTGTTGCTGACCGGTGCCAATCACGATGGTGCTCGCGGTCTGGCGCAAGTCAAACGGCGCGGCGGACTGACCATTGTTCAAGACCCGCAGGACGCGCAGGTCGCCACCATGCCTCTGGCTGCGCTGAAGATTCAGCAGCCTGACCATGTCCTACCCATTCACGGCATCGGCCGTCTGCTTGTCGAGCTGGAACGAATCGCATGCTGAGTAATATCCAGGCCAAATTGCTGATCGTCGACGATCTGCCGGAGAACCTGCTGGCCCTCGAAGCGCTGATCAAGCGCGAGGACCGCACGGTGTACAAGGCGCTGTCGGCGGACGAAGCACTTTCGCTGCTGCTGCAACACGAGTTCGCCATGGCCATCCTCGATGTACAGATGCCGGGCATGAACGGCTTTGAACTCGCCGAGTTGATGCGCGGCACCGAGAAAACCAAAAACATCCCGATCATTTTCGTCAGCGCCGCCGGCCGTGAACTCAATTACGCGTTCAAGGGCTACGAGAGCGGGGCGGTGGACTTCCTTCACAAGCCGCTGGACATCCATGCGGTGAAGAGCAAGGTCAACGTGTTCGTCGACCTGTACCGCCAGAGCAAGGCCATGAAGCAACAGGTCGAAGCCCTGGAGCAGGCGCGCCGCGAGCAGGAAGCGCTGCTGCAACAGCTGCAGAGCACTCAGTTGGAACTGGAGCAGGCGGTGCGTATGCGCGACGACTTCATGTCAATTGTCGCCCACGAAGTCCGCACGCCGCTCAATGGCCTGATACTCGAAACCCAATTGCGCAAGATGCACCTGGCCCGGGACAACGCTGCAGCGTTCACCCTCGACAAGATGCACGCGATGGTTGATCGCGACGAGCGCCAGATCAAAAGCCTGATCCGTCTGATCGAAGACATGCTCGACGTCTCGCGGATTCGTACCGGCAAGTTGTCGATCCGTCCGGTGCGTTTCGATCTGGTGCAACTGGTGAGCAACCTGCTGCAGAATTTCGCCCAGCAGATAGAAGCCGCCGAGACCGAAGTGTCGTTCACTGCGTCCGGGCCGGTGGAAGGTTATTGGGACGAGTTCCGCATTGAGCAGGTGGTGTCCAACCTGCTGACCAATGCTCTGCGCTACGGTGGCCGCAGCCCGATCCAGGTGCGGGTGTACCGTGAAGGTGATGAGGCGCGGGTCGAGGTTCAGGACCGGGGCATCGGCATCAGTGAAGAGAATCAGAAGCGTATTTTTCAACAGTTCGAACGGGTTTCCGCCAAGACGGTAGTGGCTGGTCTCGGGCTGGGTCTGTTCATTTCCGAGCAGATCGTCGCCGCCCATGGCGGTTCCATCGTCGTCGAGAGTCAAATCAACGAGGGCGCCCTGTTTCGCGTTTGTCTGCCAATCCAGGAAAACGGCATATCCGACGCAACCTCTGAGTGACCGCACGGTCGTATCAGCAGCTATTGACCGAACAAAGGCTTCCCATGAGCGTAGATGCACAAGATGTAGTACTCGTCGTCGAGGACGAACCGGTTATCTTGATGGTGCTGACAGACTATCTGTCGGGGCAGGGTTACCGCGTGTTGCAGGCCGAAAACGGCGAGCAGGCGTTCGAGATTCTCGCGAGCAAACCGCATCTGGACATGCTGATCACTGACTTCCGCCTGCCGGGCGGGATCTCCGGCGTGCAGATCGCCGAGCCGGCAGTCAAGCTGCGTCCGGACCTGAAAGTAATCTTCATCAGCGGCTACCCGCAGGAAATCCGCGAGACCGGCAGTCCGATCACCAGCAAGGCGCCGATCCTGGAAAAACCGTTCGATCTGGACGTGTTGCAGGAAAAGATTCAGGAATTGCTGGCCTGATCAAAAACACTGAAATGCCCCTGTAGGAGCTGCCGCAGGCTGCGATCTTTTGATCTTGTTTTTAAATCAAAAGATCGCAGCCTGCGGCAGCTCCTACAGGTGTTTTTGGGATCAGTTCTTGATCATCTCGCGGACCTTGGCGGTCAGCAGATCAAAGGTGAACGGCTTGGTGATCATCTGCATGCCCGGGTCGAGGAACCCGCCGCGCACAGCGGCGTGCTCGGCATAACCGGTAATGAACAGCACCTTCAGCCCCGGCCGGTACTGCCGACCGATTTCCGCCAGTTGCCGGCCGTTCATGCCCGGCAGGCCGACGTCACTGATCAACAGATCAATGCGCTGCGTCGAGTTGAGGATCGGTAAGGCGCCATCGGCATCGCCGGCTTCGACAAACGCATAACCCAACTCACTGAGCACCGCGCTGACCAGCACGCGCACGGCAGGGTCGTCTTCGACGATCAACACCGTCTCGCCGTCCAGCGCCTCCGGGGCCTGTTGAATGGCGGACACCGGATGCTCCAGTTCCTCGCCGCGAAAGCGCGGCAGGTACAGTTTGACCGTGGTGCCCTGATCGATTTCGCTGTCGATCGAGACGTGACCACGGGACTGTTTGCTGAAGCCATAGATCATCGACAGGCCTAAACCGGTGCCCTGGCCGATGGGCTTGGTGGTGAAGAATGGATCGAACGCGCGGTTGATCACGCTCTGTGGCATGCCGCTGCCGTTGTCGGTGACGCTGAGCATGACGTACTCGCCAGGTTCGAGGTTGGTGTAGGCCTCGGTGAATGCCTGTTCAAGGACCTGATTGCTGGTTTCGACCACCAGTTTGCCACCCTCGGGCATCGCATCCCGGGCGTTGAGCACCAGGTTGAGCAGGGCGCTTTCCAGTTGATTGGGGTCGGCTTCAGCGACCCACAAATCGTCGCTCAGACGCATGTCGAGCTGAATGCTTTCGTTGAGGCTGCGTTGCAGCAACTCGCCCATCGACAGCACCAGGGTATTCATCTGCACGGCTTTGGAGTCCAGCGATTGCCGGCGGGAAAATGCCAGCAAACGGTGGGTCAGGCCGGCGGCGCGGTTGGCTGAGGTAACGCCCAGATCGATCAGGCTGTCGAGGTCATCAAGGCGCCCGCGAGCCAGTCGCCGGCGCAGTAATTCAAGGCTGCCGATGATCCCGGTGAGCATGTTGTTGAAGTCGTGAGCAATACCGCCGGTGAGTTGACCGACCGCTTCCATTTTCTGCGACTGACGCAAGGCTTCCTCGTTGTGGCGAAGTTGCGCGGTGCGTTCCTCGACTTGCTGCTCAAGGGTTTCAAGGGTTGATTGCAGGCGCCGTTCACTTTCACTCAGATCGATCAGGCGATCACGGGCTTCGTACTGTCGTCGTCGTCCGCGCAGGGCGGTGGACACCAGACTGACCAAGGTCGCCGGATGAAACGGACGCTCGAGAAAGGTCACGTTGCCCAATAATTCACTCAGGCGTGAGGAGGGGCCTTGTTCGGGGCCGCCGTGGTGCGTCAGCAAGACGATCGGCAGATCCGACCAGGCCGGTTGCTGCTCCAGAAAATGCAGAAGCGTTTCCAGTTCCGGGCCGCGCAACGCTTCGGTAGCAATCAACAAGAGCCCGGCGCCAGGTTCCAGTTCTGTGCACAATGCGCCCAGATCCGGGGTGATGACCCCACCGTAGCCCGCCTCATTGAGGATCATCAGCGCCACTTGGCTGTCGCGGCCCATGGGCGCGAGAATCAGCGCCCGTTCCGGCAGTGAAACGGAGGCTGTCACAAGGCTTCTTCCCGCAACAGCGGATTGCTGGCGCCAAGGTAAGTCGGTACGCCCCGCAACACACCCTGGAACGCTTCCAGCGGTTCGCCAATGGTCATGCCCTGGCTCGAAATGCGGTATTCACGGATGGTCGACTCGTGGTTGCCGGTGCGTTTCTTGATGATGGAAATGGCTCGGCGTACTTTGCCGATGGCTTCGAAGTAGCGCAGCAGGATCACCGTGTCGGCCAGGTAAGTGATATCGACCGGCGCCTGCATGTCGCCGACCAGACCGTGCTGGGCAACCGTCATGAATGTCGCCGCACCTTTGCGGTTCAGATACAGCAGCAATTCGTGCATGTGCAGCACCAGCGCGTTTTCTTCGGGCATCGCGGCCTGATAGCCGTTGATACTGTCGATCACGACGGTCTTGATGTTGCCCTCATCGACGCAGCGACGTACCCGGTGCGAGAACTCGCCGGGGGACAGTTCGGCGGCGTCCACCTGATCGATCAGCAGGTTGCCGGTCGCTTGCAGGGCCTTGAGGTCGATGCCGATATTTTTCATCCGCTCGAAGAGCAGACCCAGCTCTTCATCAAAGATGAACAGCGCCGCTTTTTCGCCGCGTGCTACGGCAGCGGCGGCGAAGATCATTGAAATCAGCGATTTGCCGGTACCGGCCGGGCCCAGGATCAATGTGCTGGAACCGGTCTCGATGCCACCACCGAGCAGGGCGTCCATTTCCTTGATGCCGCTGGTCAATTGCAGGCGTGGATAGTCGCCACGGTGTTCGGCAGCGACCAGGCGCGGAAATACATGGACCCCATCGCCCATGATGGTGAAGTCATGGTAACCGCCACGGTACTTTTGCCCGCGGTACTTGATGATGCGTACGCGGCGGCGCTCGGCGCCGTAATTGGGGGTCAGCTCTTCGAGGCGGATGACGCCGTGGGCGACGCTGTGCACGGTCTTGTCGAGGGACTCGGTGGTCAGGTCGTCTAGCAGCAGGACCGTGGCGTCGTAACGCACGAAGTAATGTTTGATCGCCAGAATCTGCCGACGGTAACGCAGCGAGCTTTGCGCCAGCAGGCGGATCTCCGACAGGCTGTCGAGCACCACACGGGTCGGTTTGAAGCGCTCGACCACTTCGAAAATCTGCTTGGTGGCTTCACCGAGCTCAAGGTCGGAGGAGTACAGCAGGCTTTGCTGATGTTCGGCGTTGAGCAGACTTTCCGGCGGTGTCAGCTCGAAAATCTCGATGTTCTCGTTCAGTTCCCAGCCGTGAGAGGCTGCGCCTTGGCGCAGTTCACGCTCGGTTTCCGACAGTGTGATGTACAGACAGCGTTCGCCGGCACGGGCGCCCGCCAACAGGAAATGCAACGCGACGGTGGTTTTGCCTGTACCGGGTTCACCCTCGAGCAAAAACACATGCCCTCGGGACAGACCACCGGCGAGGATGTCATCCAGGCCAATGATGCCGGTGGCGGCTTTTGCACTGATCAACTCGTTGGACGTAGACAAAGAATGCCCTCTCATGACTAGGGGAATCGAGGCAGCAGGCTGTACCAGCCGTTGTGCTCTACCTGATTACTTGACCGCTGGCGCTCATGACGGTTCCGAGGTTTCGATAGCAAAGTGTCATTGAATCAGCGGCCAACGGCTCAAAGTCCCTGCTGCAGGGCCGGGTCGTCGGGGTTCATCTGTTCCAGTTGCGCCAGCAGAATCTGCACGTTCTGCAACTGGCCGCTTTCCTTCCAGTAATTGATCAGCAGCACTCGCGCCTTGCGGTCGGCTGGGTGACGCTGGACGACTTCCTGCAACTGCTTTTGCGCCGCTTCCAGCTCTTCGGCAGCGTGCAGGGTGGTGGCGAGGTCGTAGCGGTAATCCTTGTTGTCCGGCTCCAGCTCCACCGCTTTGGACAAGCCGAGCAGGGCGAATTCACGCTGGCCGTGGTGCAACAGCCACAGTCCGAGCGCGTGTTGCAGGTAGGCGGAATCCGGTTGCGCCTGCAACTGTTTGGCGAGCAACTGGCGGGCGGCGTCGCTCTGGCCCTGACGGTCGAGGACATCGATCTGCATCACCAGTGCCGGCAGGTTGCCCGGTTCCAGCCGCAGGGTGTTGTCCAGCGCTTGTTGGGCCTGTTTGAGTTCGGCGTTGTGCAGATACAGGCGTGCCAGTTGCGCATAGGTGGCGGCGCTTTCCGGCTGTCCCTTGAGCGCTTGTTCCCAGCCATCGATCGCCTGCTGCAGCGGGGCGAAATACAGCCCCAGTTCATCCGGCATCAGACCGAGGAGGGCGTTGATCGCGGCGAACCGTACGTTTTGGTCCTCATCGTCGAGCATCGGCCCGAGCAGCAGGCTGCGTTGCCCGCCGGGCACCAGCCCGACCACACTTTGAATCGCTGCCAGCCGGACTTCGGGGGCTTCGTTCTGCAGATGGGCGTCGGCCAGTTTCAGCGCTTGCGGGCTCGGATAGTTGGGCAGCTCGGCCAGCAGCCAGACACTGCGTTTGACCGACAGGTCCGGGCGACCCAATTGCTGATACAACTGCCGCGCCGCTCCCGGCTGACCGGAACGGGCGGCCGTCAGGCCTTCGCTGTAGCCGCGCTTGATCGCTTCCGGCACCACCGGAGCGGTGGAGCGCAGAGATAACCAGGCAATGACGACGAGCAGCACAAGGCCAAGGCTGATGAGCAGGTAGCGGCGGGACTGAGGCATGCAGATTTCCGTGAACTGGCGTTCTATAGCAGAGGGGCAAGCTTCGGTCAGAGAAGGCCATGAGTCAAACCCGTGCTTGCGAATTGGCCTGTAGGAGCTGCCGCAGGCTGCGATCTTTTGACTTTGATGTTCAAGATCAAAAGATCGCAGCCTGCGGCAGCTCCTACAGGGGCGGGCACAAAAAAGCCCCGCGACCGAATGATACGCGGGGCAAAAAATTGGTTGGTTGCGGCCAACCAAAGGAGCGCTTTGAAAACCTTTACTTGCTGGCGACGGTTTCTGGCTGCCAGCCACCACCCAAGGCTTTGTAAATCGCGACGATGCCGCGATACAGATCAACCTCGGCCTGGGCCTGACTGTCTTCGGCGTTCAGCCGTTCACGCTGGGCGTCGAGCAGCACGAGGAAGTCGGTGGTGCCTTCGCGGTAGCGGATTTCAGCCAGGTCGGCAGCCTTGCGGCTCGATTCACTCTGACGAATCAGCGAGATCAGCCGTTGCTGACGCTTGCCGTAATCGCTGAAGGCGTTTTCCGATTCTTCCAGCGCCAGCAACACTTGCTGCTCGTAGGTGGCGAGTGCGCCTTCGGCATCGGCATCGGCACCGCGCAAACGGGCGCGCACGCTACCCAGATCGAACGCTGCCCAAGTAATGCTCGGGCCGAGTGCCCAGGCGTTGGCCGCCGAGGAGCCGATCTGCGAACCACGCCCGGCCGTCCAGCCCAGGAACCCGCTGAGGCTGACCCGTGGAAACAGATCGGCTTTCGCCACACCGATCCGCGCAGTGGCCGAGGCCAGTTTGCGTTCGGCGCTGAGGATGTCCGGACGGCGTTGCAGCAGCTCACCCGGATCACCGATTGGCAAAGCCTTGGCAATTGCCGGCAAGTCTTTCGGGCTCAAGTCCACGGTCATTTTGTCCGGACGCTCACCCAAAAGGGTGGCGATGCGGTTTTTCTGCCGTACCTGTTCCGCCTGCAGTTGCGGCACGCTGGCTTCGACCGAGGCCAGACGCGCATCGGCACGCTCGACGTCGAGCTGATCACCGACGCCGGCGTCACGCAGGCTGATGGTGATCTTGCGCGACTCCTGCTGGTTTTCCAGGTTGGCCACGGCGATTTTCTCGCGCAGTTGCGCACCGCGCAGTTGACCGTAGGCGTCGACCAGTTCGGCAATCATCGTGACTTGCAGTTGATACAGATCGGCTTCGGCCGCCTGCTGGTCGGCGTCGCTGGCTTCCAGATTGCGCTGGATCCGACCGAAAAGGTCCAGCTCCCAAGCCATGTCCAGGCCCAGATCGTAGCGCTCGCTGTTGACCCGCTTGGTGGTCTGTCCGGGGATTTGTCCCTTGGCCAGATCACTGCTGGCGCGGCTGGTGATGGTCGGCATCGCATCGTTGCTGACGTCGTCGCGGATCGCCCGGGCGGCTTTCCAGCGGGCGAACGCCACGCGCAGTTGACGGTTGCCTTGCAGCGATTGAGTCACCAACTGGTTGAGGGTCGGATCGTCGAATTGCTGCCACCAGATGCCTTCGAATTTCGAACGGTCAAAGTTCTTTTGCCCGGCGGCGCCATCGGTGGCGGCCGTGATATTGGCCGCCTCCGTGGCTGGGGTCTTGTAGTCGGGGCCGACGGCGCAGGCGCTCAGCGCCAGCACCAGAAGACTCGGCAGGAAGACTTTCAGACTCATTATTGCGCCTCCAGTGGCTTTTGAAGAGCGTGCGCTCTGGCCGCTTTGCGGGCTTCCCCGCGTTCGACAAAGTTACGGATCAACACGTAGAACACTGGCGTCAGCAACAGACCGAAGAAGGTCACCCCGAGCATCCCGGAGAACACGGCCACACCCATGGCGTGACGCATCTCGGCACCGGCACCGCTGGAGAACACCAGTGGCACCACACCCATGATGAACGCGAACGAAGTCATCAGAATCGGCCGCAGACGCAGACGGCAGGCTTCCAGTACCGCAGCCAGCGGTTCGAGACCTTCCAGCTGTTTGTCCTTGGCGAATTCGACGATCAGAATCGCGTTCTTACAGGCCAGGCCCACCAGTACGATCAAACCGATCTGGGTAAAGATGTTGTTGTCGCCGCCGGAGACAATCACCCCGGTGATGGCCGACAGCAGGGTCATCGGTACGATCAGGATCACCGCCAGTGGCAGGCTCCAGCTTTCGTATTGAGCCGCGAGTACCAGGAACGCCAGCA
>Ga0182008_10002338_pt1 | contig 11938 bp, 7 predicted proteins | sample Sormic07211129_1_FD_120482 | JGI IMG/M metagenome (GOLD analysis project Ga0182008, IMG submission 120482) | Rhizosphere microbial communities from Sorghum bicolor, Mead, Nebraska, USA - 072115-129_1 metaG | ecosystem: Host-associated > Plants > Roots > Rhizosphere | place: USA: Nebraska...
CTCGTCGAGGTGCGCGTGCGCGGTGACGCGGAGGCGAGCGGGGTGGGAGCGACCCGGGGGCGGCGGGTTCCGGTCCGTCGCCTGGATGGGAGCGCTCCCACCCCACTGAGGGAAGTTAGCGCCGGTTGGGTCAGATGTAAACGGAGCGCGTACGCCGTCTCGGAATCGCAACGCGCGTCGACCGTGCGCGGTGGCCTACGAAACCGACGCCTTCCGCGTCCCCGCCACCCCGCCCACCCCGCCCACCCCCTGCATCACCGCTCTGTCCCCCACCCCAGGCAGTTCGACCGTGAACTCCGTGCGTCCCGGTTCGCTTCGTACGTCGGTTCGGCCGCCGTGGGCTTCCACGATCGCCGTCACGATCGCGAGGCCCAGGCCGGAGCCGCCACCGTTGCCCGTCGTTCGGGCGCGGGAGGTGTCCGCTCGGGTGAAGCGTTCGAACACCCTTGGCAGCAACTCCGCCGGCATCCCCGGGCCGTCGTCCCGCACCCGTACCACGCACCGCTCCCGGGTGGCCTCCACCTCCGCGACCACCGTCGTGCCGACCGGCGTGTGCATACGGGCGTTCGCCAGCAGGTGGGCCACCGCCTGCTGGAGGCGGGTCTCGTCGCCCACGACCAGTGCCGGGGCCTCGTCCAGTTGCAGCGCGAGCCGCCACTCATGGCCGGGGCCCGCCGCCCGCGCCTCCCACACCGCCTCCGCGACCACCGCCGCGAGGTCCACCTCGGCAGACTCCAGCGGGCGGCCCTCGTCCAGGCGGGCGAGCAGCAGCAGGTCCTCGACCAGGCCGGTCATCCGGGCCGACTCCACCGAGACCCGGCGCCAGGCCAGGACCGGCTCGATGCGGTCCGTGCCGCGGTTCATCAGTTCGGCGTATCCCACGATGGAGGCCAGTGGCGTACGGAGTTCATGGCTGGCGTCGGCCAGGAAACGGCGCATGCGCTCCTCGCTGCGGCGCATCTGCTCCTCGCCGCGCCGGCGTTCGGCGAGGGAGGACTCGACGTGGTCGATCATCCGGTTCAGCGCGGCGCCGACCTGGCCGGCCTCGCTGCCGGGGTCGGTGTCCCGCGCGGGAACACGGGTGAGCCCGGTTGCCCCGCCGCGGTCCAGCGGGACACGGGAGATCTCGACCGCCGTGGCGGCGACCCGTCCGAGGGGGCGCAGCTGTCGTCGTACGACCGCCGCGCAGATCCCTCCCGCCACCACCAGGCCGGCCGCGGCGACGCCCGCCTCGGCCTCCACCAGGCCGCTGATCATGTTCTGGACGTCTTCCATCGGCAGGCCGGTCAGGACGCGTACGCCGTCGGACTGCGCGGCGGCGAGGCGGTAGGGGCCGAGGCCGGGGACCGCGCGGGTGTGCTCGGAGCCGTCGGTCGCGATGTCCCGGAGGGCGGCCCGCTGGGCGTCGGTCAGGTTCCGCGGTGGGGCGTCCTGGCCGACGATCGCGGCGGACACGACGGTGCCGTGCGCGTCCAGCCGGGCGGCGAGCATGCCGGTGGGATGGCCGTTCTCGGTGAGGAAGGAGAGGTCGGCCGTGTCATCCGGGTGCAACCGGGCTCCGTCGAGGCTGCGTTGGACGGCGTTGGAGACGCGGTCGTCCAGTTCGCCCATCAGGTAGGCGCGTTGGAGGAGGACGGAGGTCAGTGCCGTCGCGGCGCAGACGACGACCAGGGTGGCCGTGATGAGGAGGGACAGGCGTGTGCGCAGGGAGCGTCCCCGCGGGCGGCGGGTCATCTGCCGTCGCCCGTCGGTCCGATGGTGTGTCCCCTGCCGCGCACGGTGTGGATCGACCGCCGGCGCGCGTCGTCGACGACGACGGGCACACGGACTCGGACGGTTCGGAACAGGGAGGTGCCTGACATGTCTTGATACTGTCCCGGTCCGCTGGGGGAACCCTGTGTTCCACCTGTTGATCGGCGATGACCTGCGGCTTTTCCAGCACGGACGGCACCAAGGACATCACCGTGGGCATGGAGGACGGCGAGGGCCGCGCCCCCGGCGAACCGGGGACGCGGCCCTCGAACAACTCTCGACTGCCTTGCCGTACTGCTTACTTGGGTTACTTGCGTTACGTGCGTTACTGCGTTACGTGCGTTACTTGCGGAGCAGGCTGCGCAGCACGTACTGCATGATGCCGCCGTTGCGGTAGTAGTCGGCCTCACCGGGGGTGTCGATGCGGACGACCGCGTCGAACTCGACGCCCGTGTCGGTGGTGACCTTGACCGTACGAGGCGTGGTGCCCTCGTTCAGCTCGGTGACGCCGGTGATGGAGAAGGTCTCCTCGCCGGTCAGACCGAGGGAGTCGGCGGACTGGCCCTCCGGGAACTGGAGCGGAAGGACGCCCATGCCGATGAGGTTGGAGCGGTGGATGCGCTCGTACGACTCGGTGATGACGGCCTTGACGCCGAGGAGCGCGGTGCCCTTGGCGGCCCAGTCGCGGGACGAGCCGGAGCCGTACTCCTTGCCGGCCAGGATGACCAGCGGGGTGCCCTGCTCGATGTAGTTGCGCGAGGCGTCGTAGATGAAGGAGACGGGGGCGTCGTCCTTCGTGAAGTCGCGGGTGTAACCGCCTTCGGTGCCCGGCGCGATCTGGTTGCGCAGGCGGATGTTGGCGAACGTACCGCGGATCATGACCTCGTGGTTGCCGCGGCGGGAGCCGTAGCTGTTGAAGTCGCGGCGCTCGACGCCGTGCTCCGTGAGGTACTTGCCGGCCGGGGTGTCGGCCTTGATGGCGCCGGCCGGGGAGATGTGGTCGGTGGTGACCGAGTCGCCCAGCTTGGCCAGCACACGGGCGCCGGTGATGTCGGTGACGGGGGCCGGCTCGTGCTCCATGCCCTCGAAGTACGGGGGCTTGCGGACGTAGGTGGACTCCGGGTCCCACTCGAAGGTGTTGCCGGTCGGGATCGGCAGCGCCTGCCACTGGGCGTCGCCCGCGAAGACGTCCGCGTAGGACTTGTTGAACATGTCCTCGCCGATGGCGTTCGCCACGACGTCGTTGACCTCGGCCTCGGAGGGCCAGATGTCCTTCAGGAAGACCGGGTTGCCGTCCTGGTCGGCGCCCAGGGCGTCACGGGTGATGTCCACCTTCATGGAGCCCGCGATGGCGTACGCGACGACCAGCGGCGGGGAGGCCAGGTAGTTCATCTTGACGTCGGGGTTGATACGGCCCTCGAAGTTCCGGTTGCCGGAGAGGACCGCGGTGACCGCGAGGTCGTGCTCGTTGACGGCCTTGGAGACCTCCTCCGGCAGCGGGCCGGAGTTGCCGATGCAGGTGGTGCAGCCGTAGCCGACGAGGTTGAAGCCGACCTTGTCGAGGTACGGGGTCAGGCCCGCCTTGTCGAAGTAGTCGGTGACGACCTTGGAGCCGGGGGCGAGGGTGGTCTTGACCCACGGCTTGCGGGTCAGGCCCTTCTCCACGGCCTTCTTCGCGACGAGCGCGGCGGCGACCATGACGTACGGGTTCGAGGTGTTGGTGCAGGAGGTGATGGCCGCGACCGTCACCGCACCGTGGTCGATCTCGTAGGTCGAGCCGTCGGGGGCGGTGACGGTGACCGGGTTGGACGGGGCGCCGTTCGGGGCGACGGCCGGGGCGTCGGAGGCCGGGAAGGACTCCTGGCCCGCCTCGTCGACGACGTCGACGTAGTTGCGTACGTCGGCCTTGAACTGCTCGGCGGCGTTCGCGAGGACGATACGGTCCTGCGGGCGCTTCGGGCCGGCGATGGACGGGACGACCGTCGAGAGGTCGAGCTCCAGCTTCTCGGAGAAGTCCGGCTCGGCCTTCGGGTCCAGCCAGAGGCCCTGCTCCTTGGCGTAGGCCTCGACGAGCGCGACCTGCTGGTCGGAGCGGCCGGTCAGGCGCAGGTAGTTCAGGGTCTCGCTGTCGATCGGGAAGATCGCGGCGGTGGAGCCGAACTCCGGCGACATGTTGCCGATGGTGGCGCGGTTGGCGAGGGAGGTGGCGGCCACGCCCTCGCCGTAGAACTCGACGAACTTGCCGACGACGCCGTGCTTGCGGAGCATCTCGGTGATGGTCAGCACGAGGTCGGTGGCGGTGGTGCCGGTGGGCAGCTCGCCGGTGAGCTTGAAGCCGACGACGCGCGGGATGAGCATGGAGACCGGCTGGCCGAGCATCGCGGCCTCGGCCTCGATGCCGCCGACGCCCCAGCCGAGCACACCGAGGCCGTTGACCATGGTGGTGTGGGAGTCGGTGCCGACGAGGGTGTCGGGGTACGCCTGGCCGCCTCGGACCATGACGGTACGCGCGAGGTGCTCGATGTTGACCTGGTGGACGATGCCGGTGCCCGGCGGGACGACCTTGAAGTCGTCGAACGCGGTCTGGCCCCAGCGCAGGAACTGGTAGCGCTCGCGGTTGCGGCCGTACTCCAGCTCGACGTTCTGCGCGAAGGCGTCGTTGGTGCCGAACTTGTCGGCGATGACGGAGTGGTCGATGACCAGCTCGGCCGGGGAGAGCGGGTTGATCTTCGCCGGGTCGCCGCCGAGCACCGCGACGGCCTCACGCATGGTGGCGAGGTCGACGACACAGGGGACGCCGGTGAAGTCCTGCATGATCACGCGGGCGGGCGTGAACTGGATCTCCTGCGACGGCTGGGCCTGGGAGTCCCAGGTGCCGAGGGCGCGGATGTGGTCGGCGGTGATGTTCGCGCCGTCCTCGGTACGGAGCAGGTTCTCCAGCAGAACCTTGAGGCTGTACGGAAGGCGAGCCGAGCCTTCCACCTTGTCCAGCCGGAAGATCTCGTACGACTCGTCGCCCACCTGCAGCGTGCTGCGGGCGTCGAAGCTGTTCGCCGACACGACAGTCTCCTTCATTGATGTGCGCGTTCCCACCGCATCCTGCCGCCACGACGACTTGGCCGACCCGCTAAGGTAAGGCTAAGTTAGGTGACCCTAACTAGAGTGGCGGCCGCGATGCGCCTCGGCAGATATCTCGATGTCGAGATAACTCTAGTACACGGGGGCGGACTGGTCATGTCCGGCCTCCGTTTGTGACGTCTTCCACGAACGGGGTATCCGACCCAGGACCAGTACCTCTCGGAAGGAGGCTCGATGCCCCTCACGTTCCGCAAGAGTTTCCGGATCCTGCCCGGAGTGCGACTGAACATCAATCGGCACTCCTGGTCCATCACCACCGGCGGCCGACACGGGCCGCGACACACCCACAGCAGTTCCGGACGTCGTACGACCTCGATGGATCTGCCCGGACCTTTCGGCTGGCGGCGCACCCGCGCGGAGAGGCGTTGACGGGGCGTCACCCGAATGGACCCCTCAGGATGTCTCATCTCATATCTGAGATAGCCTCAACCTCATGGCAGACGACTACCTCGCACGCATCGGCAAGCTCATCCGTGATGCCCGGCAACACCGTGGCTGGTCACAGGCGCAGCTCGCGGAGGCGCTCGGCACAAGTCAGAGCGCCGTCAACCGTATCGAGCGCGGCAATCAGAACATCAGCCTTGAGATGATCGCCCGAATTGGTGAAGCTCTGGAGAGCGAGATCGTCTCTCTGGGCTACGCGGGTCCGATGCACCTGCGTGTCGTCGGCGGACGCCGGCTGTCCGGTGCCATCGACGTCAAGACGAGCAAGAACGCGTGTGTCGCGCTGCTGTGCGCCTCCCTGCTCAACAAGGGCCGCACCGTGCTGCGCCGGGTGGCGCGGATCGAGGAGGTCTACCGCCTCCTGGAGGTCCTGAACTCCATCGGCGTGAAGACGCGGTGGATCAACGAGGGCGTCGACCTGGAGATCGTGCCGCCGGCCGAGCTGGACATGGGCGCCATCGACGCCGACGCGGCCGTCCGCACCCGCTCCATCATCATGTTCCTCGGTCCGCTGCTGCACCGTATGGACCACTTCAAGCTGCCGTACGCCGGCGGCTGCGACCTGGGGACGCGGACGATCGAGCCGCACATGATCGCGCTGCGCCGTTTCGGGCTGGACATCGCCGCCACCGAGGGGCAGTACCACGCCCAGGTGGACCGGGCGGTCCGGCCCGACCGGCCGATCGTGCTGACCGAGCGCGGGGACACCGTCACCGAGAACGCGCTGCTGGCCGCCGCCCGCCACGACGGCGTCACCGTCATCCGCAACGCGTCCTCCAACTACATGGTCCAGGACCTCTGCTTCTTCCTGGAGAACCTGGGCGTACGGGTCGAGGGCATCGGCACCACGACACTCACCGTGCACGGTGTGCCGGACATCGACGTCGACGTCGACTACTCCCCCTCCGAGGACCCGGTCGAGGCGATGAGCCTGCTGGCGGCCGCGGTCGTCACGGAGTCGGAGCTGACGGTGCGCCGGGTGCCGATCGAGTTCCTGGAGATCGAGCTCGCGGTCCTGGAGGAGATGGGGCTCGACCACGACCGTACGCCCGAGTACGTCGCGGACAACGGCCGTACCCGCCTGGTGGACCTGACGGTCCGCCCCTCCAAGCTCGAAGCCCCCATCGACAAGATCCACCCCATGCCCTTCCCGGGCCTGAACATCGACAACGTCCCGTTCTTCGCGGCGATCGCGGCCGTCGCGCAGGGCAAGACCCTCATCCACGACTGGGTCTACGACAACCGCGCGATCTACCTGACCGACCTCAACCGCCTCGGCGGCCGCCTCCAGCTCCTCGACCCGCACCGGGTGCTGGTCGAGGGCCCGACCCGCTGGCGCGCCGCCGAGATGATGTGCCCACCGGCCCTGCGCCCGGCCGTGGTGGTCCTGCTGGCGATGATGGCGGCCGAGGGCACCTCCGTACTGCGGAACGTGTACGTCATCAACCGGGGGTACGAGGATCTCGCCGAGCGGCTGAACTCGGTGGGGGCGCAGATCGAGATCTTCCGGGACATTTGATAAGACGATGCCGCCGCACCCCGCCTGACCTGTTAGTTAGCGGGTCAGGGAGGGGTGCGGCGGCATCTGTGGGACTTCTCTGGGACTTTGGGCCCCGCAGCGGGCTACGAGCCACGCTCCACGGGCTCTACCGGCCGACCACGGCCGCGGCCGCGGCCACGCGAAGATCGCGTCGATGGCGGCACTGCCCCGTGCGCCGGCGCGGGGCAGGAAGTGGGTGAAGCATCCCCTTGATCGTGGACACCTGGAGACTGGGACCTGAGGTTCCAGGTTCATCGAGGCGGAGAAGACCACCCACGGCGTCGCTTTCCTCTGCAGGCTGCCGAAGGTGGCCCGCTCCTCTTTCTACGCCTGGCTCGCCGCGCAGAAGACCCGCGCCGCCCGCCAGGCCGCCGACGCGGCCTTGACCCACGAGATCACCGTCATCCACGTCGCCCCCGTGGAACCTACGGCGTCCCGCGCGTCCATGCCGAACTGCGGCGTCCGGGACGGCCTGTGAACCACAAGCGCGTCGCCCGCCTGATGCGTGAGCACGGCATCCAGGGCGCCCACCGTCGCCGTCGCCGGTCGCTGACGCGGCCGGACAAGAAAGCCAGGCCGGCTCCGGACCTGATCGGCCGAGACTTCCACGCCGACATCCCCGGCACGAAGCTGGTCCCGGGGAACTCCGGGTTGTTCACGTCCCCCCGTACGCCCTCGGCACGACTGCTCATCCAGGTACGGGCCGCCTCGACGAGCTCTGCGGTACCGATCAGTCCCACGCGCAGCCGGGTGGGATGGCGGCCCGATGCCGTCCAGGAACGCGGCCCGTAGCGTGCGATGCCGGCCTTGGGATCAATGTGCAGGCCGTCGTCGGCGAACTGCAGCAGCGGTTCGGGAAGTAGGTGCTCGCGATGAGGGACGGGGAATGACTCCGAGGCCGGCGCACACAAGGGCGCCAAGGGTTCCAACACTACGCCCATGCGCAGCACTTCCGCCCCATCTGCCCGAACAGTTACTGTTGCCCGGCCAGTTCGGGTCGGCACCGTCCGCTCGCTGGCCCGGGGGGGGGAACCATGGGGCGTCGCACGCCGTCACACTCGCGCGGACACAGATCCGTCCTCACGTTCGTACTCGCGCTCGTGTCCGTCGTCGCCGTGCTCGCGCCGGTCGGGGACGCCGTGGCCGCCGCCGCGCCGCTGCCCGTCGTGACGTCGGTGTCGCCGACGGCCGGGCCGCTTCGCGGCGGGACCGCCGTGACCATTCACGGCTCCCACTTCTCGCATGTCTCGTGGGTGAAGATCGGCGGCACCAAGGCCACCAAGGTGCACGTCGCCTCGTCCACGACCATCACCGCGGTCGTGCCCCGGCACAAGGCCGGCAGCGCGACGATCTCCGTGCACCAGACATCCGGTACGAGCAAGGCGTCCGCGGCGCGCTTCCACTATGTCGCCGCCCCCCGCATCACCGGCATGTCCTCGCACTCCGGCCCGGTGACAGGCGAACAGACCGTGACGATCAAGGGCACCGGCCTGTCGTACGTCAGCCGCGTCGAATTCGGCACGTCCCGCGCCACCGTGCTCGCCCACTCCACCAGCACCGCGCTGCGGGTGAGCACCCCCGCCCGCTGGGCGGGGACTGTGCGGGTCAAGGTGACAACCGCCGGCGGGGTGTCCCCGTCAGTGGCCGCCGACACCTACGAGTTCCGCAACCCCGCGCCGCAGAGCACCGCCACCCTGACGCCCGCGACTGGCACCGCTGTCGCCGACGATGCGAGCGTCACCGCGGTAACCGGCGGCGGGGCCGACCCTGGCGGCAGCGGATCCGGGCAGCAGCCGTGGACCGTGACCCTAGCTGCCGGGGGCGCGCTACCGACGGCCGGGCAGGGCTTCGTGCTCCGGCCGGGCGGACGGATCCACCCGTCGGGCCTGGCCGGCACGGTCACCGCCGTGGACACCTCGGCTGCCGACGGCACGGCCGCGGTCACGGTGACGCCGTCCGCCGCGTCTCTCACGTCGGTGATGGCGACCGCGCAGTCGGTGTACTCGGGCCCCCTCGGGGACTCGCAAGGCTCCTCGTCCGCGGCCCCCGCCGGCCGGGTGCGGGTCCAGAACGCGAGCTCTCTCACCAGCACGGTCGACTTCGGCTCCGTGTCGGCTTCCGTGCTGGAGTGCGGCAACTCCGACGGCGTGTCCGTGAGCGTCACCGGCAGCCTCGGCCTGAAGCTGCAGAACGTCCAGGCGCACGTCGAGGTCCGCGCGGGCAGCGTGGTCAGTAAACCGTACGTGTCGGTCTGGCTCAGCTACGAGCCGACTCTCTCCCTCAGCCTGTCCGCCTCCGCCGAGGCCACCTGCTCGCTGCCCGCCGCCTGGCAGAACACCCATCGCAAAATGTTCGTGCTCGGCGACACCGGCGCCACCATCGCGATCGCACCGGACGCATCGTTCAGCGTCAGCGCCAAGGGCACGCTCACCTTCCAGCAGCACAGCTACCGGATGCTCGGCTTCCAGTCCAACCCCGACGGCTCGCTGCGCCGCCTCGACGGCAAGTCCTCCGACCCGGCGAAGGCAACCGTCTCCGCCGAGCTGGAGGCCAAGGCGTACGCGGGTGCGCAGATACAGGTCGGTGAGCTGGACGTGGTCGGAGTCGGCATGTCGATCGGCGGCGGCCTCAAGGGCGGCGCCTCGGCGGACTGGCCACCGCGGCTGTGCCTGAACCTCACCCCGTACCTCCAGGGCACGCTGTACGCCTACCTCAACGCGTGGGTGAAGGAGTGGAAACTCCAGGCGTTCACCGTGGAACTCGACCTCGGCGGCATCGAGAACTGCACCGGCCAAGGCTGGCACGTCGCATGGCAGTCCATGACGTACGGGATCACTGACCTGGCCTGCCCGACCGAGTCTCGCTGCGTCGCCGTCGGCGGCAACGGCAACCACGGCTACGTGCTGCGCACCGCCGACGGCGGCACCACATGGGCAGGCAAGGCCGTCCCCGCGCAGGAGAACTTCACGAGCGTCTCCTGCACCGACGGCACGCACTGTGTCGCGGGCGGCTGGGGCGGCAAGGTGTCGGTCACCGCCGACAGCGGGGCCACCTGGTCGCAGGTCCCGCTGCCGGAGGTTTACTCGTCACTGGGGTCGGTTTACTGGGTCACCTGCGTACCGGGCGGCACCTGCTACGCGCTGGCCGCGATGACCCGCTACTCCGGCACTCTCGTCTACGGCTCGACCGACCAGGGGCGCACCTGGAACTACCTGGCGCTCAGCAACGGCTCCCTCGCCGCGATGGCGTGCGTGACGGCTTCGGCGTGCGTTGCCGTCGGCCCCTACCCGGAGATCGGCCGGCAGCTGCCACGGGTCGCCGTCTCCACCTCCGACGGCTGGTCATCTACGATCACGGGCAGCGTCCCCAGCGGCTGGTACGGGATCACCGGAGTGTCCTGCGCGAGTCGTTCCCTGTGCTACGCAGCGGGCATCGGCCCCCAGGGCAAAGCCCTGCGCAGCACGGACTTCGGCCGGAGCTGGCACAGTGTCGACGGCGGCGGGCTCACGCGGATCGCATGGGACACCAGTTGCGTGCCCTCCAGTACGTACTGCGCCCTGGGCGGCGACGCCCAGAGCGTCACCGCGACCCGAGACAGCGGCACCCACTGGTCGCGCACCACGGTCTCCGGCTTCCCCTCCAGCGACGACATGAACCTGTTCAACGTGTCGTGCGCAAGCCGCGGGCACTGCGTGGCGACGGAGCACGGAGGATACGGAAAGACGGCGATCGTGGTGAGCTGAGGAGCGGGACGCCAACTGCTCGAATGCCTGGGAAGCGTCCTGTCATGACGGTGCGGCATCCAAGCATCACGGATCGGCGTGTAGCGGTGGCCTCTCCGCGGGTGTGTCGTTGGCCGGGTGTGAGTGAGGCGCAGGACGACGGCAACGGTGTGCTCTTCGCAGCGGTACTGGACGACCAGGTCCAGGTCGACGGCCGTCTGCTGCTCGCCGACCTCGACGCCGCGCCCGAGTCGGCCCGGCCGCCGGGTGCGCGGTCGCGCACAGCACCGAAGGTGCGGGACAGCCCGCCGCCCATGTCGTGCACACCCAGGATCTCCCGGGCCGCGATCCCGCCCACTCCCGCATGTCGATGGACCAGTGCCGCGTGCGGCGGTCGCCGTGGTGGCAAGTGGGCGGCGTGGCGATGTCCCACATGCGGCCCTGGTACTGGACGCGGGCCCAAAGGGTGACGCCCTCGACATGGGCGTCCACGATCAGGCGCGTCACATTGGTCTGCTGCTGGCCGGGGACGTCGGCCTTGCCGGAGCGCTGGGGGATGAACGCGGCCCGGACCGTGATCGGGTTCCTCTCGTCGCCGGTGATCACCGTGTTGCCCCGGTTGTCGACCGCCTCCTTCGCCGCCCACACCGTGGCTCTCTGCCCTCCTATGCGTTGCAAGCTCGCCAGGGGCTTGACTCGTCGCCGAGCCAGCGCAGCCGGGCTTCCTGGCCCGGCCGCATCGCGGCAGCGAGCCGTTCCGGCACACCCCGCAGTAGCCCACCCCACTGCGGGACCTCGGCTGGCGTCAGCTCGCCCAGCTCCGCCTCGACCGGGACGTGCTCTGAGCACGCTCGGCGATGCGGTGCGCGCCCAGCGGGAAGGGCGGTCAGAGATTGGCACGCGCTTCGGCCAGCTTCACGTCCGCCGCCCGCATCTCCCCGCATGCCTGCGGGTGCCTCTGATCCATCTCCTCAAGCCGTACCGGCGACTTGGACAGAGCCGTGGTCGCCTTCAGGTCCAGTTCGGCGTCGAACTCGTACGGCTTTTGCGAACCGATCGGCGCCGGTCGCGGCGACGACTTCACATGCGCCATCGCCGCGATCTTTCCTTCGACCCCGCCGAAGTAGATCCACAGCCGGTCGCCGTCCCTCATCCGCTTCAGCGGCTTCCCGAGCCACCACTCGGTCGGACCGGAGTCTTCGCGCGCCAGCCTCGCGACTCGCGCTGGGGTGGAGGGGCCATTCTCGATCGTGTCGCGCTCCGGGTCCAGGCAGTACAGCCAGTCCCGAGGGCTGACGAGCTGGTAGACGGCGCGTCCGCCTCGGTTGGGAATCTTTTCCAG
>Ga0182008_10002340_pt1 | contig 11936 bp, 11 predicted proteins | sample Sormic07211129_1_FD_120482 | JGI IMG/M metagenome (GOLD analysis project Ga0182008, IMG submission 120482) | Rhizosphere microbial communities from Sorghum bicolor, Mead, Nebraska, USA - 072115-129_1 metaG | ecosystem: Host-associated > Plants > Roots > Rhizosphere | place: USA: Nebraska...
AAACACTAAGGAGACAACGGGATGGCTGTTAAAAAGAATACTCAGAAAGAAGGCAGCTCGTGGATCGGGGAAGTTGAAAAATACTCCCGTAAGATCTGGCTTGCTGGTTTAGGCGTGTACTCGAAGGTCAGCAGTGATGGCGGCAAGTACTTCGAGACATTGGTCAAGGATGGCGAGAAAGCCGAGAAGTTGACCAAAACCACGGTCGGCAAGAAAGTCGACGCGGCCAAGGCAAGCGCGGGTTCAGCCAAGACAAGCATTTCCGATACCTGGGGCAAGTTGGAAGAAACATTCGACAAGCGTCTCAACAGTGCCATTTCACGCCTGGGCGTGCCCAGTAAAGCTGAACTCAAGACGCTGCACAGCAAGGTCGACACCCTGACCAAGCAGATCGAAAAACTCACCGGCGCCAAAGTGGCCCCGGTAAAAGCCGCCGCTGCCAAACCTGCGGCTAAAACGGCGGCTGCCAAGCCGGCCGCAAAAACCGCCGCCAAGCCGTTGGTGAAAGCCGCCGCCAAGGCGCCGGCCAAAGCGGCAGCCAAACCGGCTGCGACTGCCAAGCCTGCGGCCAAAACCGCTGCAGCGAAACCGGCCGCCAAGGCCGCCACTAAGCCGGCAGCGGCTAAAGCAGCGGCCAAGCCCGCCGCCAAAGCCGCGGCAAAACCTGCGGCCAAGCCAGCAGCGAAGCCTGCGGCCAAAACCGCCGCCGCCAAGCCGGCCAGCGCAAAGCCTGCGGCCAAACCTGCCGCGACGAAGAAACCCGCCGCCGCCAAAAAGCCTGCGACCAGCAAGGCAGCCGCCCCGGCAGCGGCACCTTCCAGCGCCAACTCGGTGTCCGCGCCGACGCCTGCCGCGACCACCCCGACTGCAACGCCGTCCAGTGCGACGCCTTCCAGTCAGTCCTGATTTTTCCAGGACCTGAAAAATGCCCGGCCTGCAAAGGTCGGGCATTTTTTTGCGCGCTCAGTGGTAAGTGATCGACACGGTCACGGTGCTGGCCAACGTACCCTGGGTCAGTATTGCGCCGGTTTTATGGTAGGCGGCCGTCAGCGGCAGTACGGCCTTCCTGTTGCTGGTCGCCACCGTGCGGCTGCGTTGCGTCGGGGTGCCGTTGGCCGGAATGATCGAAAAGGCTGGTGCCCGATGGGCCAGCCACAGCGCCGTGCCGCCTGAGGTGCCGGTGTTGGCGAACAGCGAGGCGTCCCCGCCCGCGGGTGTGCCGGTGAACAGGAACGTCACGCTGCTGATATCCGATTCGCAATCGGCTGACAGCTCAAAATCCAACGTTCCGGCATAGGCGGCCTGGTCGAAGTCTGAAATTTTGATGGTCGGCAGGGTGATGCTGCGATTGACGTCGCCGGCATCGAGGTCGCAGGTGCCGGCGTCAACCTGGCCGCTGAAACGCAAGGTGCCGGTGGTGGCGGCCTGAGCCGCGGTTGTCGCCAGGCAGGCAGTCATTGCCAGCCGGAGCGCAAGGTTTCGGATGCTTATCAAATCGTTCTCCAGGCCTCAGTTGTACGTCAGGGTCACGGTGGCGGTGCCGGCGAGGGAGCCTTGGCTGACCGTGCCGTTCTTGTGATAGGCCGCGCCGAGCGGCAGCACGGCGCGATTGGCGGATACGGCCACTGTGCGACTGCTGTCGGTGCCATTGGCAAGGATGTCCTGGGTGCCGCCGTTAAGCCGTGAATACAGGCGCAGCGCGATTCCGCCGGCAGTCCCGGTGTTGGCAAACAGTCGGTCATTGCCTGGTGCCGGACTGCCGGTGAAGCGAAAGGTGACCTGTGCGGCATCGCTGCAATTGGCGGTTAACTCAAAGTTGCGCGCACCGGCGCTGGTGGCGCTCTGAAAGTCGCTGACTTTTACCGGCGCCAGGGCAATCGTTCGGTCCACGTCGCCGACGGACAGATCGCACGTTGCAACGGGACGGACAAAGCGCACCGAGTTGCCCAGCCGCAGCAAAAAACCGTTGGGCCCGCTGCCCCAGCGATCCAGGAAAATATCGCCGCTGGGCACGACCCCGGTGGTGACTGGCCCGATTTTGTAGAACGTCGCCTCTGCACGGGTGAGGGTGTAGTACGAGCCGGGCGGCATCACGGTGCTTTGGCTGAACAGTCCGTAGGCATTAGTCACGCCTCGGGCATCGGTAATGGTGATGCGGATGCCCACCCCTTGCACCTCGGTGTGATAGGCGCCGGTGCTCGGATCGGTAACCTGTGGATAACGCCCGATGACGGTCCGCCACGTGTGTGAGGGGCAACGAATGAGCTGGCCCGGTGCCGTGCCGCTGAAATGCGCGCGGGTTATGACGCCTCCCACCGCCAGACTGTTGGGCACGGTGATTGTTGCCGGAAGGGTGAGCGTGTGCGTGGAGTTGGGGTAGCTTACGCAATCGGCCCGGGCGCCGAGGGCCAGGCCCAGCCCCAGCAGTATCGACAGGCCAGTGAGGACGCGCTTCATCTTTGATCTCCCAAAAAACAGGGGTGAACCTTGGCCGGTCATAGGGACGCAGGCCGTGGGTGGCGGGTCGGCTTCAGTTGTACGGCAATGGCGGGGCTGCCCCGGCACGTGCCGGCGTTCACGTGGCGCAAACGCCTGGCGCTGTCGGTGTTGCCCCTGGTGCCGAGGGCATACGCCAATCGGCAGCTGGCATGGGCCTGGGTGCCCCACTTGACGCTCAACCACCCCTGGGGCTGTGCCACGCGCACAAAGGCTTTGCCACCCTGGGCGACAATCCCGACGCTGGCGCCCTGCTCATCGAACACGTCCGAGCCGAACGGCAGCGCGCTGCCGTCTTCGCGCAGGGCTGTGATCAACAGCGCCTGGCCGCTGACCGTCTCAAAGTGCAGCCTGACCACCGCGCCCGCGCGCGGCGCCACGTTTTGCGCGGCGGTCTTGAGTTCGACGTCCACCGACAAATCCTTGGGGTCCAGCTCGACGACGTTCTGTCGATAGGGCGTGAGATGGGGTACCACCGCATAGCCGTTCCCGCCGATCTGGCCACTGTGGTTGCCATTGATGCGCGCGCCTTGCGCATCCGGCGCCTGCACAATGCCAAGGGTGTCGCCCAGCTCCGGGGCGAAGGTCACGCCGCCGGCGTGGGCGACCAGGCCGCCTGTCATGCCCAGCGAGGTGGTGCGGTAGGCGTTGCTCTGGCCAAACCCGGCGGACAGCGCGCTGTAGGGCGTCTGGTACTTCACGTCCGCATGGGTGGCCTGGGTGCTGCCGCGTGCGCGGCTGGCACCCAGGCCGTAGGTCAACTCACTGCGCTCACCGAGGCTGCCGCCCAGGCTGACAAGTTCGCCGCTGCTTTGGCTGCCGTGGTACGCGGTGGTGGTCAGGGTTGGCGAGCGCGCGCCGTGGCCCAGGGGCAGGCTGAAGGTAAGGTCGATTTGTTTGTCGACCTTTTCCGTCAGCAGATCGCGGGTTCGTTGGGCGCTGAGGGTGCAGTGCAGCCCGCGCCAATTGGCGCTGTAACCGGCGGTGAAGGTCAGGTTGCCCTGGGTGCGGTTCCAGTAATTCTGCGACGACCCGGTGAAGTACACCGAGCCGTTGCCCAGGCTCTGGTTAAGGCTGAGGTCCATGCGGTCACGCAGGCGCGACACGTTATCGAGGTTGCCGGCGTCGATGGCCAGGTCACGTAGGCGCGCCGAATCGCGCACGCTCAGGAAACCCTCGGTGGAGTATCGATAGGCACCGAGCGCGAAATGGGTGCCGGTCTCGGTGAAGTTCTTGCTGTAGCGAAGCTGCACGCTTTGCCCCTGGCGAGTGCCGTGGCCGGGCAGACTGGCATCGGAGTGAGTCAGGTCCAGCGACAACGCGCCCAGGGGGGTATTGAAGGCTGCGCCCAGTAATTGCGAGCGATAGTCCTCGCCCAGCACCGCGCCGGCGTAACCGGTGAGCAGGTTGCTCAGGCCACGCTGATAGGTGGCCTGCAGCAGCTTGGGCGGATGACGCAGGCCCACCTCATCCACTTGGCCGACGCTCAGCGCATAGCGCTGGTGGCCGGGGCGCAGCAGGTTGGCGTTGGCGGCGAACGGCACGATGAATTCACGCTTGCGTCCGTCGGCCTCGGTCACCGTTACCGTAAGATCGCCGCCGTAGCCGGTGGGAAACAGATCGTTGAGCACAAACGGCCCGGGGGCCACCGACACTTCATCGAGCAGCACGCCGCGCTGGCGCACGCTGACCCGCGCATTGGTGAGGGCGACGCCACGCACCACCGGCGCAAAACCGGTCTGGGAGTCGGGCAGCATCCGATCATCGCTGAACAGGCTGGCACCGCGCAGGCGAACACTGTCGAACAGCTCGCCGGGGGTGTAGATCTCACCCGTCAGCAGTTGCGCGCGCAGCGGGCTCACTTCGCGTTGCACATAGGTGGCGCTGCTCTGATACCCGGAAGCGGCCTGGGAGTGGCTGTAACTGCCGTCGTGGCGCCAGTGCCAGTCGCCCAGATTGAGTCCGGTGTTCAGGCCCAGGTAGTGGGAGGCCAGGGAGCGGTCGTTGGTCCTGGTGGAAAATGTATCGGCGTTGTAGCGCACAAAGGCGGCGTCCACGCCGCTGTCCCAGTGCCGAGGGTCCACATAGCCGCGCGCCGTGCGTGGCAGGTAGATCTGCGGAATGTGCAGGTCCAGGCGGTTTTCACCCGAGTCGTACAGGCTGCGGGCGCCGGGCAGGTAGGTTGCGATGTCGGCGCAAGCGGCAAACGGTGCGATGGCGGTGGTGCCTGCTTCGATGGCGTGCTGCTGGACATTGTCCATGTCGACGCCCAATCGCAGCAGCGCCTCGCGCGAAAGGCACAGCTGGGCGTTATCGCGACCGTCGAGCGCGGCGAACACCAGGGTTTCTCGTCCCATCCATTGGCCATTCAGATGCACGTCGGCGCGGTAGCTGCCGGGCAGTACAACGTTGCCCTGGCTGAACCTGGACACATCCACCGACTGGCCCGCCGCGCTGTCGGTAAAAAACGCCGGGTTGAACTCGACGTACTCGGCGCCGTGGGCCTGCAGCACGTCGGCGCCGGCAAGCAGCAACAAAGAGCGGGCGGCCAGTTTCAACCGATGGTGGTCCAGGGACCAAGTGCCGGGTCTGGCCGGCGTGTGCGAACTCATGTCTAGCGTTTCCAAAAAGCGGGGGCGGTGCGAATGCCGGCATGGGAAATCCCTGCCCGCATAAAAGGGCATCAGCCGAAGGTGTGTGATCGATCCAATAGCGTCGGCGACGACGCTACGGCGGATGGCGTGGCGCCAGGGCGGTCATTGCGCGACCTTCGATTGGTGTGAAACCTTGACCCCGAAGTCGTCGAGCGTCTGGAACGCGACGGTCGCCGCAGCCGCGGGCGGCGGGTTGAACCCCGGCAGAGCGAAGCGGCTGCGTGCACCGGGCGCCACCATGGTGCCGGCGCCGTATGTCGCGACCGCATAGGCCGGGCGTTGGTCGGCGCCACGCAGTTCGATGTGTTCGAACGTCACGTGATACGGGCTCGGGTTATAGGCTTCCAGCACCTGGCCCTGAGCGGTCTGCACGTAGCGCCATTGCAGCTTGGCGGGCGCCGCTTCGACCGCGTACGCCAGGTTCGGTGGGCGCAGGAACAGCTTGATCCGCGAACGAAAGGCCAGTTGCAGCTGGTTGCTGCGTGGTGCGTCCGCCGGCTGCGACGGCACCTCCAGCAGGTTGAGCCAGAACAGACGCTCCTGGGCGCCGGGCTGCAGATCGCCGGTGTAGGCCAGCCGTAGCACCTGTTGCTTGCCCGGGTCCATGCGAAAGATGGGCGGGGTGGCAATGAAGGGAACGGCGGTGAGGTCCGGCGTGGCGTTTTCGTCGCCGTCGTCCAGCCAGGCCTGGATCAATACGGGGGCCTGGTTCTTGCTCTCGAGCCTTACCGTGACCTCCTTATCGTTCTGGGGGTAGACGATGCGCGTGCTGTTGATCACCACGCTCGCCCGCGCCGAAGCCACACTCGACAGCACTGACACCAGCAGTACAAGTAGGGTCGGTGCGTGGAAAATCGACGTCGCGTTCATGGCTCAGTCACCCGGCGCAGGAGAGGGCAAGGTCGGTCGAGTGCGGCACTCGCGCGCCGAAGTCGCTGACCGTGGTGAATTCGACCGTGGCTGAGCCGCAAGGACGATGGCGCAGCAGCGGCAGTGCGAACCGTTTGACGTCACCGGCCGGCAGTAACAGGCTGTCATTGGCTGCCTGGTTCGGGGCTTTTTCAAAACGTCGGCCGGCGCTGAGCAAGGTCACCTTGGCCAGGGAAACATGGTACGGCGTAGGGTTAGTGGCCTGCAGCGCGAACCCTTGGGAATGTTCGACCAGTTTCCATTGCAGCCTGGCGGCCGCAGCGGCGACGGGGTAGGGCAGGGCGTGCGGGCGCAGGAACACGCGCAAGCGGGTGCGGAAGGACAGTTCCAGCTGATTGTTTTGCCCCGCATCCGCCGAGCGCGGCGGTACTTCCAACACGTTGAGCCAGAACAGCCGCTCCCGGTCGGCCGCCAGTGGCTCGCCGACGTAGCGCAGGCGCAAGGCCTGTTGTTGCTGGGGCTCGATGCGAAAGATCGGCGGCGACAGGGCGAAGGGCGTCCTGGCTGTGGCCGGGGTGGACTGACGGTCGCCCGTGTCCACCCAGGTCTGCACCAGGGCGGGTCGGTTACCGCGGTTTTCCAGGCGAACCACGACTTCCGCCCTGTCGGCCGGGTAAACCACACGCGTGCCATGCACGATCACGCCGGCGTGGCCGGTGGAGGCCGCCAGGGCACAGGCGGCAAGTGTGAAACAGACCCATGTCTTCATCGTTTGAACGCTCCCCGAATCAGGGGTGCCCCCGACACCTTGGGTGCAGCCCCCACGAGCCTCACTCGGCGTACTCGACCGTGAAGCCGACCCGCGTACTGACCGTGCCCTCGGAAGCGGCTCCGGTGGCATACAGCTGCGCGGCCAGCGGGATGACGGCCTGGTTGTCGGCAATCACCACGCCGGCGGACTTTTCGGTGTAGACATTGATCGGCGAGCCGTCGCGGTTGGTGACTTCCACTTGGACGTTCTTGGCGTGAGTGGTGTCGGAAGGGTCGTCAAAACCGTCGATGTTCAAGCGGCCGGTGGCCACATCGATGGCTGCGCTGGTAGGGTCGAAGGCCACCATCGCGGTGCGTCCGTTGGTGCAGCTGCCTTCGCCGGGTGCGCCTATGCGAATCGTGAAGCCCGTGAGGTTGGCGCGGCTGCCGGCGGTGGCCAGACGCGAGGCCGAGACGCCTCCCAGGTTGACGTCCTTGACCACGGCACCCGAGCCCGGTGCCGCGCCTTCCACGGTGCAGGTCACATCGGTGACCAGGCCGCTGAAGTTGATAACACCGTCGTTGGCGTATGTGGCCTGTGACGCGGCAACGGACAAGACCAGCGCAGCGGTTGCAGTGCAGAGAGCATTAACGTTCATGGTATTTCCAAGGCTGATGGAGAGTGTTCCCGGTCGCGGGTGATGACGCTGCATCCGGGATGCGTGTCCAGTTGTTCGCGATTGGCGGGATCACTAATTTGTATCTAAAAGTTAATTGTCTCTATAGAAGAGTGACGAGTTTTAGTTCGAAAATGTTCGAAAGCGTACTGTTTTACCTGAACTTTCTAAAATCACTGTTGGGTGTGTATGAAGTTTCGTTAAGTCTTTTCTGTCGGGAAGTTCTGTAGGGCAAGTGGGTATTAATTGTCGGCTTGTATTGAAGCGTAGATATCGCTGGGCTATACCGAGCAGGTAATAACCGATGATGGTGCGTGCAGCGTTGCATTAACTTGGGTGGGTGCCTTTATGCCTGCAGCAGATTCCACTCCTTATACGGTCATGTTGCTTGATGACCATGAAATGGTGCGGCAGGGCATCGAGTGGGGCCTGAGCCAAGCCGCCGACATCAAGGTGATCGGTTCCTTCGGGACAGGCAGGCAATTGCTCGAAGCGCTCGCCCGGCAGCCTGCGGACGTGGTGGTGATGGATTTTATCCTGGCACCCTCGGAAATCGACGGCCTGAACCTGCTCCAGGCGCTCAATCGGCGCTTCAGTCAGTGCCGGCCGTTGATTGTGTGTTCGCACTACACGCCCGCGACGGTGGCGCTGTCGTTGAAGGCCGGTTGCTGGGGGATTCTCGGTAAAACTCAGAACCTGGCTGAGTTGACCACGGCTGTACGCACCGTCGCACAAGGCCGACTTTACTTGCAGCCGTGTATGGTGCCCGAACTGCAGGGCATGCAGTCGGTGTTGGAAGTGGCGAACAAGAGAGCGAATGCGGACTTTTGCGCGTCGGGTCGTTTGAATAACGGTCTTACGCCAAAAGAGCAGGAAGTATTGCGCTGTTTTCTGGATGGCATGTCCGTCAGTTCAATTGCCGCCAAGTTCTCACGCAGTGCAAGTACCATCAGCACACAAAAACAATCGGCTTATCGAAAACTGGGGATAAGCAGCGACAGTGAGCTGTTCAAGTTTTCTCACCAGTTCGGTGAACCTGGATAGCCACCCCAACGCTTAAATCCGATCATCCAGATAACGCAGTGCCAGGCGCTCGGTGGCGTGCCGCGCCGGCGCCAGCAGATGCGGCGCCACCAGCATCATGATTTGGTACACCACCACCCGCACTTCCCCTTCGCGGTCGAGAATGCGTTGGTAGTCCAGGGAAAACAGTAACGTCAGGGTGATCTGTTCCACCAGTTGCCCGAGTGCCTGCGTATCGCTGACCAATTGCCCGCCCGCCTTCAAGCGTGCCAGCAGTGACGCCAGTGTGCGCTTGAGCGCCGTGAGCAGATTGCGAATGCCCTTGGCCAGCTTCGGCAGGCGCCCGGCCAGGTTCGACAGGTCCTGGAACAGGAACCGGTAATGGGCCATGCGTTCGATGATCAGGTGCAGGAACAGCCAGTAATCCTGAGGCTCCAGCTGCGCATCCGCCGGTGGGTCGAGCAGCGGCGCCAGTTCATTTTGAAAACGTTCGAACAACCCCAGTACCAACGGCTCCTTGCCGTGGAAGTGGTAATAGAGGTTGCCGGGGCTGATCCCCATTTCATTGGCCACCTCCATGGTCGACACGTTGGGTTCGCCCTTGTGGTTGAACAGTTGCAGAGCGCATTCAAGAATTCGATCGCGGGTCTTCATCCAGTCTTCTTAATCTGTCGTCGAGCTCAGCGCACCCGCACATAGGTGCCCGGCGCCGCTTCCATCGGTGGGTAATTCTGGTTGCCCAGGGCGGTAAGGGTGTCGCGCTGCACGCCCGAACGTTGCTGTACCCAGTCCAGCCACTGCGGCCACCAGCTGCCTTCGACATGGTTGGCGTCGTAGTACCAGGCGCGTGGGTCGCTGCTCAGCCTGGGGTTTTCGACGTAATTGGCCTTGGGGTTGCCCGGCGGGTTAAGGATGCTCTGGATATGCCCGCTGTTGGACAGCACGAAGCGGCGATCACCGCCCAGTAATTGCGTGGAGCGATACACCGCGTCCCACGGCGTGATGTGGTCGTTGATACCGGCCACGCTGAAGCTGTCCACGGTGACCTTCTGCAGGTCGATGGGCGTGCCGCACACTTCCAGGCCGCCTGGATGGCTGAGCGGGTTGTGCTTGAAAAAGTCCAGCAGGTCGCCGTGCAGCGCGGCGGGCAGGCGTGTGTTGTCGTTGTTCCAGTACAGGATGTCGAACGCCGGCGGTTCCTTGCCCAGCAAGTAATTGTTGATCCAGTAGTTCCAGATCAGGTCGTTGGGGCGCATCCAGGCAAACACCTTGGCCATGTCGCGCCCGTCCAGCACACCTTGTTGGTAGGACCGACGCTTGGCGGCTTCCAGGGTCTGTTCATCGGCGAACAGCGTGGCGGGGCTGTCGATCTGGCTGTCCAGCAGGCTCACCAGGTAGCTGGCGCTGGAGATACGCCGCAATTGGCGCTTGGCCTGCAGGTGGCCTTGCAGGGCGGCGATGGTCAGGCCGCCGGCGCAGGCGCCCATCAGGTTGACCTCGCGCGCACCGCTGATGGCCCGGCAAACATTGAGCGCTTCTTCCAGCGCCGCCACGTAGGTCGACAGGCCCCATTCGCGATGCCGCACATCCGGGTTGCGCCAGCTCACGATAAACGTCTGCAGGCCGTTCTTGAGCGCGTACTGCACAAAGCTGTTGGCCGGGCTCAGGTCGAAAATGTAGTACTTGTTGATTTGCGGCGGCACGATCAGCAGCGGCCTGGTGTACTGTTTTTCGCTCATCGGTTTGTACTGGATCAGCTCCAGCAGCTCGTTGCGAAACACCACCGAGCCGGGCGTGGTGGCAACGGTCTTGCCGACTTCGAACGCGTGCTTGCTGACTTGGCGCGGCAGTCCATTGTTGTGCAGCAAGTCGTCGAACAGGTTGCTCACCCCGCGCACCACGCTGTTGCCGCCGGAGTTGAGCAGCTCTTTGACCGCCAGCGGATTGAGCAAGGTGTTGGAGGGCGATACCGCATCGTTGAACAGCGACAGGGCAAAGTGCGCCCGCGCCCGGTCATCGTTGCCCAGGGTGCTGTCGTCGATCCAGTGCCGGGTCTGTTTCTGCCAGCTCAGGTACGCCTGCAGGCTGCGCCGATACAAGGGGTTGAGTTGCCAGGTGGGGTCGACGAAGCGGCCGTCGCGGGGGTTGGGCTCATGCACCGTCTCGCCGAGCAGGACGCGGCCCAGCTGGCCGCCCAGGGCGAGGGCGTGACGCGCAGTGTGCACCGGGTTACGCAGGCCATGAGCGGCCACGCTGCGCAGGGTCGACAGCAGGTCGCGGCCTCTCAGCCCGGTGATCGCATTTTGCGCATTGATGAACGCGGCAGGGGTGGGCGCCGGGTTCGTCACGGGTCTTTCTCGCATGAGCCAACACTCCTTCGTCAAACCATCAACAGGCAGGCCAAGTCAGAACCATAGTCGGTTCCTGGCAAGTTGCGCGGCGGTGTGGTCCTTACACCGCGGGTCGTGGGTGAATCACTGCGCGCAGGCGCTCCTCCTCCAGGAATTTCATGATGATCGGCGCCACCGCCTCTGCGCGGGTGATCAGGAACAGGTGGCCGTCATCAATGATGTGCAGCTGCGCATTGGGAATGCGCCAGGCAAGCATGCGCATATTGATCAGTGGGATCAGCGGGTCGTCGTCCCCGGCCAGTACCAGGGTGGGCTGGCGGATCTTGTGCAGCCAATGGATGCTGGTCCAGCCCAGCCCCGCGAACAGTTGCCAGTAGTAGCCGAGCTTGCCGGCCGAACGCACTTTGCTGGCATGTTCGGCCGCCAGCTTGGCGTCGCGACGGAATGAGCCGCCGTAGATCATCGGCGCGATGCGCACCACATGAGACGGCTGGATATAGCGGCGCGGGCTCGCCATCAGCCACAGCACCTTCGGCTTGCCCGGTACCATGAAGGCGCCTGCGGCGGTCGCCGCCAGGATCAACTTCTTGCAGCGCTCCGGGTAGTCATAGGCGAACTGCTGAGCCAGCGCGCCACCCCAGGACACCCCGACTGCGTTTACCTGGCCGTAGTCGAGGTAATCGAGCATGCGCGCGGTGAGCTTGGCCAGGCCGGGGAAGCGGTAAGGCCGGCTGGGCGTCGAGGAGCCGCCCACCCCAGGAACGTCGAAGGCAATTACCTCCAGATCCGGGTCCAGGGCCTGGACGAACGGAAACACCAGCTCCAGGTTGGCGCCGATGCCGTTGAAGATAAGCAATGGCGTCAAGTGAGGCTTGCCCGGACGTACCGCCGTGCGGATGGTCTGGCCATCCAGGTCGATGGTACGAAAGATGAACGGTTGCGGCATGGGGGAACCCTTAGGGTTAGAGGGGCAGCTTCAAGCTACAAGCCTCAAGCTGAACTCAATCGGCTCGAGGCTTGTAGCTTGAAGCTAACGTTCATGCACATAGGTACCTGGCGCCGCTTCGGCTGCGGCGTACGTCTTGTTGCCTAATACCGTTGGGGCCTTTTTCAGC
>Ga0182008_10002342_pt1 | contig 11928 bp, 9 predicted proteins | sample Sormic07211129_1_FD_120482 | JGI IMG/M metagenome (GOLD analysis project Ga0182008, IMG submission 120482) | Rhizosphere microbial communities from Sorghum bicolor, Mead, Nebraska, USA - 072115-129_1 metaG | ecosystem: Host-associated > Plants > Roots > Rhizosphere | place: USA: Nebraska...
CTCGGCGCTCAGCGCCGCGGCGAGCGCATCGAAGGCCGCCGTGTTGCCCGACAGCAGATGCGAGCGATAGAACACCAGCGCCACCACCGGCGCACCCGCATGCCAGCCGGCGCGCAGGTCGTCGATGCCGGCGACGGCATGCGCCGCGCCCATGCCCTGCGGCACATGCAGCGCGACCTGCGGCAGGCTGCGCGGCGGCAGCGGCGCTTCGCCGTGGCCAAGCCCGTGGAAAGCCACCGCACGCAGGAACTGCATCGCATTGCCCGCTCCGCCGCTGCGCATGTACTGCCACAGCTGGCGGCTCACCGCGCGCGGCGCCGTGCTGCGCGCGAGCAGGTCTTCGTCTTCCTGCAGGTCGCCGGAGAACATGGCGAGCTGCTGGCCTTTGCGTTTGGCCAGCTTCTCGAGCTGCTGGAGTCCGTAGGCCCAGGCCGATTCCGCGCCCAGGTGGTCGACCACCACCACGCGCGCGTGCTGCAGCACCTCGTCGGTGTACAGGTCTAGCGAGGCCGGCTGGCGCAGGTGCATCAGGTTGGCCAGCCGCAGCGACGGGTAGCCCGGGTCGGTGACCGCCAGCGCAGTGCGCGCGGCCGCGAGCAGCGCGAGCGTGGTGTCGGCCGAGCTGAGCACCACGATGTCGCCCGGCGTCTGGTCGAGGCGGGTGACGACGCTGTCGTCCTCGACGAAGCGTCCGGGCTGGGTGCTCAGCAAGTGCATCGGTTCAGGTGGTCAGGCGGCGACTGCGCTCACCTCTTCCAGCGCCTTGCGCAGCATCGCTTCGTCAAGGTCTTCGCCGATGAACACGAGGCGCGTGCGCTGCGCCTCGCCATCGCGCCAGCGGCGATCGAAGTGGTGGTCGAAGCGGCGGCCCACGCCCTGCACCAGCAGGCGCATCGGCTTGCCCGGAATGGCGACGAAGCCCTTCACGCGGTAGATGGTGTGCTGCTCGACCAGTTGGCCCAGCACAGCCAGCAGGCTGTCGCGGTCCACGGGCGGCAGCTCGATCACGAGCGAGTCGAACTCGTCGTGATCATGGTCTTCCTCATGGTCGTGGTGGCTCTCGCGCAGGTGGATGGTGGCTTCGGCCTCACGGCCCTGGCCCAGCAGCAACGCGAGCGGCAGCCTGCCCTCGGTGGCGGCGACGATCTTCACTTCGGGCGGCAACTCCTCGCGCACCAGCGCCTCGACCTTGGCCCGCGCGGCGTCGTCCATCAGGTCGGTCTTGTTGAGCACCACGAGGTCGGCGGCCGAAAGCTGGTCTTCGAACAGCTCATGCAGCGGCGATTCGTGGTCGAGGTTGGGGTCGGCGCGGCGCGCTTCGTCCACGGCCTGCGGGTTCTCGGCGAACTGGCCCGAGGCGGCGGCCGGGCCGTCGACCACCGTGACCACCGAATCCACAGTGAAGATGTTGGCGATGTCGGGCCACTGGAAGGCCTGCACCAGCGGCTTGGGCAGCGCGAGGCCGGAGGTCTCGATGAGCACCGCGTCAAGCTCGCCGCGGCGCTCGGCCAGCTGCAGCATCACGGGCAGGAACTCTTCCTGCACGGTGCAGCAGACGCAGCCGTTGGCCAGTTCGTAGAGCGCGCCCGCACGCTCGTTGCCTTCCTCGTCGCAGCCGATGCCGCAGCCGCGAAGAATCTCGCCGTCGATGCCGAGCTCGCCGAACTCGTTGACGATCACCGCGATGCGGCGGCCTTCCGCGTTGCCAAGGATGTGGCGCAGCAGCGTGGTCTTGCCGCTGCCGAGGAAGCCCGTGACGATGGTGACGGGGATCTTGGCGTTGTTTGCTTGTGTCATGGATGTGTTCGAGGCGCCGCTGGCAAGGGGATGGGTGAGGGAGAACCAGGCGCCCAGCGGCGCGCCTGCTTCGGATTTTTCCAGGGGATGCGCCGCTCCCCCGAGGCGTGCTCGAGGCAATGGCGCCGGGCTTGGGTCAGACGCTGCTGTACAAGCGGCGCTCGACGAAGGCCGTCCCTTGCAAACGGCGCCAGCCCTTGGCGGCGGCCAGTACACCCAGGTCGACCAGCGGCTCGACAAGCACGACGGTCATGTAGGCCGCGCCGAAGCTGGCGATCTGGCCCAGGTTCTCGAGCCCGGTACCGCGTCCGTACAGCGCCCAGAAGCCGACCCAGACCACGATGCCGCCCTGGTAGGCCACCGAGAGCTTGAAGGCCTGCTGGTAGCCGATGTCCACGTAGGCCAGCTTTTCGGGAATGATCCGGCGGGCCAGCGCGGAAGTGGCGAACAGCGGCACCAGCAGCGTGGTGACGTTCATGCCGTACTGCGGCAGATCCTGCGGCTCGAAGAACAGGCCCTGCACGAGCAGCCCGCCCGCCAGCCCGATGGCCGCGGGCGCCAGCCCGAACACCAACAGCAGCGTGGTGCCCAGGATCAGGTGCACCTCGGACACGCCCACCGGATGGTGCGGGAACACCTCGAAGAAGCAGAACACCAGCGCCACCGCGATGGCGGAGCGCAGCACCAGCGCGGCGGGCCCGTCCTTCATGAGCATCTGGAACGCGACCTTGCCGGTGTAGGCAAGAGCGGCTGCCGCCGTCGCATAGCTGAGGAAAATCTTGGATCCGTCGACGAGACCTGGTTCGATGTGCATCGAGCACCTCCTGAAATGCACCGCAGTGCGAAAGTTGATTGTTGGTGGATGGGCCGGCTCGCGCAAGCCCCTGTCATGAACGCCGAAGCACGGGCTGCGCTCCCGGCACGGCCGACGAGCGAGGCTTGCGCAGCAACCGCCGCCAGCCGATCACCACGCCGCTGGCGGAGGCCACGGCGCCGATGATCGACAGCAGCCACATCACGATGTCCCAGGCCGGCCGGTACTGGATGAGCCAGGGAAAGTCGAGGCTGTGCGCCGCGTTGAAGAGCCAGCGGCGCAGGCGCGAATTGCTGTCGTTGCTGCCGACGACCTGCCCGCTCGCGGGATCGATGTAGATCCAGCTGCGCGCGGAGTCGTCGAACTGAAGCCGCCATACGGGCACGATGCGCTCGCGGTGGTGGCCGTACCAATGGAAGTCCTCGCGGGTCTGGAGCGTGGCCTGCGTGACGGCCGATCCGGGCCGCAGGCGCGGGGCGGCGCGCAGGATGTCTTCGCGGCTTATCGACGCAATCGCGCCAGTGGCAGCGTCGATCACGCGAACGTGGGCCCGCGCATCGCGCAGCTGCAGCAGCGGCTTGCCATCGAACCACAACGGCACGGCTTCGCGCGGTGCGGCAGCGCCCTCGCCGGTCTGCAGCGAAGCCGGTGGCCATGGGAACGGCGATGTGCCGGCGCCCGTGTAGCGCGCCATCACCGCCGCATCGACCGGTCCGCGCTGGAACCAGCCATTGGGGTTCATCGACAGCCAGCCGCTGACGATCCACGTCAGCACGAAGAAGCCACCGATCAACCCTGCAATGTGGTGCCACGCCATCCAGCCGGTGTACGGCGTGACCGCGCCGTTGCGGAATCGCCGCCGCAAGCGCACCCGCAGGATGCCGATGACGATGCCCGTCACGGCCGAGACGATGCACGCCCCCGACAGCCACACCACCACGTCGTGCCACAGCGGCGGATCGGCGCGCAGCGGCGTGAAGTAGATCCAGTGCGGCACGCAGCCCAGCCAGTTCCACAAACGCTCCGAGCGCGAGGTGTCGCGCACCACCTCGCCGTTGCGCGAGGACACATACAGCTCGGTGCCGGCCGCGTCGCCGACCTCGATGCGGTGCAGCGGGCGCAGCGGGTCCAGGCCCTGCGGCACGGTCCACTGGTCGCGCTCCAGCGTCTCGGCCCAGTGCGCGCCGGCACGGCCCGAGAAAGCTCGCGCGATGGCCTGGGCTTGCGCGACATCGACCGGGCCGGTCACATGGCCGTCGCGCGCCGAGACGGTGTGCCGGCCGCCGCGCGCATCGACGATGCGCCACACCGGTTCGGGGCTGTCGCCGCCCTGCATCTCCAGCACCATGCGCCGCGGCGGCTGGGGTAGTCGATCGAGCGCGGCGGCGGGCGACACCGCCGCCTGCCCGAAGCGCAGCGGCGCGAGCCCCGCCAGCCGCTCTTCGTCCGTGAGGTTGGGATATCCCACGTACATCATCACCACGCCCGAGACGAACCACATGGCGAACAGCAGGCAGCCGCCGATGCCCAGCCATCGATGCGTCCAGTAGAGCCAGTGCCGAATTCGCGGCCAGGCGCGGCGCCATGCAGAGGTCATGAGGGCACTGCTCAGAAGTTGACCAGCGCCGACAGCTCGAACGAGCGTGGCCGCCCCAGCAGCCACTGGTTGCCGCCGTTCGAGAACGACACCGGATAGCGCCGGTCCGCCAGGTTGTAGGCGCGCAGCGCGAGCTTGAGCGACGGGTTCGCCTGCCAGCTTACGCCTGCGTCGGCCACCGTGTAGGAACCGATCTTGCGCGAGTTGGCCGTGTCGGCCTGGCGCGGGCCGACGTAGCGCACGCCGAACTCGGCTTCCCACTGCGGCATGAAGCGCCAGTTGAGCCACAGGTTGGCTGCCTCCTCGGGCACGCCTGTGGGCGTGTTGCCCGTGCGCGAGACCAGCGACTGGCCGACCAGCTCATTGAAGTCGTCGTAGCGCGCACGCAGCTTGGCGACGTTGGCTTCGAGCCTCAGCGTGGATGTCAATGCCAGGTCGAGCGTGGCCTCGACGCCTTCGGACGACTGCTTGCCGATCTGCTGGGTGATGGTCGGGTCGGTCGCGTCGCGCGAGAGCAGCTTGCTCTTCTCGATGCGATAGGCCGCCACCGTCCAGGCACCGCGGTTGTCGGCCAGCTGGCGCTTGTAGCCGACCTCGACCTGCCTGCCGGTGCTGAGGTCGAAGGCCGCCTGCGAAGTCGAGGTCGTGACCAGCGAGCCCAGCGGATCGGCCGCGCGCGCCACCTGTGCATAGAAAGACTGCGACACATCGGGCGCATAGACCACGCCGAGTCGGCCGGTGGCGTACTCGAAGGTCTTGCCGAAGCTGTTGGCGGCGTTCAACAGGTCGGTGCGCGCGATCTTCGCGTGATCCCAGCGCAGGCTGCCCACCACCGACCACTGCTGGTTGAAGGCCAGCTTGTCCTCGGCGAAGAAGGCGTAGGTGCTGGTCCTGGTCTTGTAGCGCGGCGTGTAGGCCACGGGCGAAGCGTAGTAGCCGGGGTTGAAGACGAAGGGGTCGACCACCGAGCGGCCGCCATAGGGCGAGTCGTTGGTGTGCGTGAAGTCGATGCGGTTCGCATCGAAGCCCACCAGCACCTGGTTGGCCAGGCCGAACAGACCATGCCTGAAGGTGGCGTCGGTGCGGTTGCCGATCTGCTCCTGGTCGTGGCCGATCTCCAGGTAGTCGCCGCGCGTCACGCGCCGCGTGGCGGCGTTGTAGGTGTAGGTTTCGCTGTTGCGCCAGTGGCGCTTGCTCTCCAGCCGGTAGAGCTGGTTGCGCACGGTGACGGCATCGTTGGGCGTCCACTGCGCGTCGAGCCGGGTCCACTTGTCGCGGTACTTGATCTCGGCGTCGTCCACGTTGTAGTTCTGGCGCAGCGTCTGGCTGCCCAGGCGGCCGTCGATCAGCGGCACGCCGTAGTAGCGCTGCGGCGACTGGCTGCCTTCGTCGTGCGACAGCGTGAACTGCAGCTGCGGCGACACGTCGAGCCGCACGGCCGCGCCCACGGCGAGGCTCTCGGCCTCCCCGCGCTGCATGAAACCGTCGGTGGCGCGGTGGCTGATGTCGAAGCGGTACGAGAGCCTGTCGTCGATCGCCCCGCCGCTGCCGAAGGCCACCTGGCGGGTGGCGTCGGAGCCGAGCGTAACGAGCGCCTCGTTGCGGATCGGGCCGCGCGTGGGCTTCCTGGGCACCACGTTGATCGCGCCGCCGATGGCGCCCTCGCCGTACATCACCGAGGCCGCGCCGCGCAGCACCTCGATGCGATCGACCGACCAGGTGTCGAACGGAAAGGTGACGGTGCCCGCGCCCGCATACAGGCGCGTGCCGTCGAACAGCTGCATCACCGAGCCGTGGCCCGAGAAGCCGCGCGCGGCCATGGCGGTGCCGCCGTTGCCGGGGCCGGGCGAGCCGGTGATGCCGGTGGCGCGGGTAGCGGCGTCGATCACCGAGACGTCGCCGCGCGCGCGGATGGTGTCGCCCGTCAGCACCTCGATGCTGGCCGGCGTTTCCAGCGGGGAGAGGCCGAGGCGGCTGCCGGTGTACGAGGGTTCGTCGATGGCCAGCGGCGTGTGCCGCTCGGCCTCGACCTGCACCGGCCTCAAACCATGGCCGCTGCCGGCCGCTTCATCCGGCGATTGCGCGAAGCCGGCGGAAGGCCCGAAGGCCAGCCCCAAGCCCAATGAGAAACCCGAAAGGCGCGCCCAACGCAGCGGCGTACCCATGCAATCGCGCGCCGGCGATGCTTGCTGACCCATTTGATCTCTCCTGCGACCTGCGTCCCCGCAGGCTCCCGACCGATAGAGGAAGCAACGGAAGAGGCGAAGGGACTGCGGCGGTCCGCGCGAGCGCGAGGCGGCAGGCCCGGACACGCACTCCCGCAGCGTCCGAAGGCGGTTGCGAAGGCCGGTATCCGGGCTCGCGGAGCGCCGCGGTGTGCTGTTGGATTGCACACCGCGGCCGAAACCCTCGCCTTCCCACGCCGATGCGCAGTGGCTGCCCATGCCTGCGTGGAAGCAGGCATGGGCGTGAGGGTTTCCAGATCCGCCGACCGTTGCGGGGGCAGCGCAGGAATTGACGCGTCAAGATCGACGCGGCGCACCTGCTTCCCGTTTAACCCCGTGGCCATCACATGACGTGCGGGGCACCTTCGAACCGTGTTGCCTGGCGCAAGTCAGTTCATAAGAACTGACACACCAGGGCGGGCGGGATTATAGGGAACGGCCTGCGGCAAGCCGCATTGCGCCGAGAACTTCAGGCGGGCTTCCCGTCGGGCCCGAACAGCCGCCGCAGCACGGCCACGCCCGCCACCAGCGCATTCGAGTAGGTGGCGTAGGGATCCTGGGCGGCCTCCAGCGGCATGTAGACGTGGGAGGTTTCGCCCGGCGTGTCGTCGACCGCCTCCATCAGCACCCAATAGAACTCGCCCGCTTCCAGTTCATGGACGGTGAGTGCGACGTTTCTTGATAAGGACATGGAAATGGGCGTGACGGGATGGTCTGTCCTGAATGGGCGGGGAACGCATGCGGTTGACAGTGCTTTCGGGGTTCTCCTACAGAGCCCGACCCGCGCGCGGCCTAATGTTGTAGTCAGGGATCTTCGAAGAACCTCAAAAGAGCCAGGAGGCATCATGAAGCATTTCACTCTTGAACCGAACATGCGGTCGAGCATCGGCGGCGCCTTTTACCCGACCGGCTACTCGATGGTGATGTTTCCAAGCGCAGAAGATGCCAACCGCATCGGTCACCGCCTGATCGAAAAAGGCATGAGTGGGGACGAGGTCTACCTGCTTCCCGCGCAAACGGTGCTGGCCGAGATCACCCCGACCGTGAAGAGCTCCGACGATCCGTTGCCGTCCGCCGGCACCGATGCCGCGACCGTACGCGCCTATACCAAGCTGGCGAACGAAGGCCACACCGGCCTGCTGGTCAGGACCCGCGACAGCGCGACGGCCGAACGCCTGATGGAACTGGTGCGCACGGTGCCCTATTCCATCGCCCAGCGATACCGCACGCTGGTCATCGAAGACCTCTGACGGCACGGGCGTCAAGCCGGCACGGCCATCGACACGGCCCGCTGGACCACGTCGCGCGCCATGGCCTGGGCCAGTTCCTGTTCGCCCAGGAACACGGTGGCGGAAGTCTCCTGCGTGAGCAGCCGGGCCTCCTGCTCGTTGTGGCTGCGAATCACGGTCTGGATGGTGGGGTTGAGCGTGCGGGCCGTCTCCATCATCTGGCGCACGTTCATGGCGTCGGGCGTGGCCACCACCAGCACGCGGGCACGCGCGATGTGCGCCTGGATCAGCACGGCCGGATCGGCCGCGTCGCCCCACACGGCCGGCGTACCGGCCTCGCGCAGCCTCTCGACCAGTTCGCGGTTCTGCTCGGCCACCACATACGGGACGTCGTGCGCGTCGAGTTCGGCCGCGATGCGGCGCCCCACGCGGCCGTAGCCCACGAGCACCACCTGCCGCGAGAGGTATTTCGCCTCGGTGGTCATGGGCAGTTCGGCCAGCGGGTCATCGCGCGATTCGAGTCCGCGCGCGAAGGAGGAATGGGCGTGCAGCCACTTCTGCATCGGCACGATCAGGCTGAACCACAGCGGGTTGGTGGCAATGGAGATCAGCGCGCCCGCCAGCACCAGGCTCTGCCCTTCCACCGGCAGCAGGCCCAGCGATACGCCCAGCCCGGCCAGGATGAACGAGAACTCGCCGATCTGCGCGAGGCTGGCGCTCACCGTGAGCGCGGTGCCCAGCGGGTATCGAAACACCAGCACCAGCGCGCAAGCCGCGAGCGACTTGCCCAGCACGATGACGAGCACCACCGCCAACACCTGCAGCGGCCGCTCGATCAGCACCGAGGGATCGAACAGCATGCCGACCGACACGAAGAACAGCACTGCGAAGGCATCGCGCAGCGGCAACGACTCCTGCGCCGCGCGATGGGCGAACTGCGACTCGCGCATCACCATGCCGGCAAAGAAAGCACCCAGCGCGAAGGACACGCCGAACAGCGCCGCCGAGGCGAAGGCGATGCTCACGGCGGCGGCCACCACGCACAGCGTGAACAGTTCGCGCGAGCCGGTGCGCGCGACCTGCCAGAGGATCCACGGGAACACGCGCCGCCCGACCACCAGCATCAGCGCGACGAAACCGCCGACCTGCAGCAGCGTGAGGCCCAGCGTCTGCCACAGCGGATCGCCCGGCCCGGCCTGCGCGCTCTGGCCGCCCAGCGCGCCCGCCAGCGGCGGCAGCAGCACGAGCACCAGCACCATGGCCAGGTCTTCGACCACGAGCCAGCCGACGGCGATACGGCCGGTGAAGGAATCGAGGATGCCCAGGCTTTCGAGTGCGCGCAGCAGCACGACGGTGCTGGCCACCGACAATGCCAGCCCGAACACCAGCGCCGCGCCGGGGCTCCAGCCCCACCACAGGGCGAGCCCGCCGCCGAGCAACGTGGCCACGGCGATCTGCGCGAGCGCACCGGGCAGCGCGATCTTGCGCACGGCCAGCAGGTCGTCGAGGGAAAAATGAAGGCCGACGCCGAACATCAGCAGCATCACGCCGATTTCGGCAAGCTGCGCGGCAATGCCTGCGTCGGCCACGAAGCCCGGTGTGAACGGGCCGATGATCACGCCGGCCAGCAGGTAGCCGACCAGCGCCGGCAGCCGCAGCCTGGCTGCCAGGAACCCGAGCACGAGCGCCAGCCCCAGGCCGGCGGCTATCGTGTTGATGAGGGAGACGCTGTGGGGCATCGCTGCATTCTGCAGGAACGATGTCTGGCCTTTTATTTCACACGGCCTTCTTTGAGGGGCTCTTTTTCGGACTCTTCTTCGGGGGGCGTGCACAGGCCACCGGGTGCTCCCCTGCGCGAATGTCCCCCGTCGGCGTGAGCACCCCCGAATCACATATGCAAAAAGTTCAGCCTCAACCAGCCATCTTGCTGCTGCGCGCCGCGTCGAGCGCCTCGGGTTCCTGCGCCTCGACCCAGCTCTCGTTGTTGAGTCCAGCCTGCAGCCGTGTCTCGTCGAGCTCATGGGTCCACTTGGCCACCACGATGGTGGCGACGCCGTTGCCGATCAGGTTGGTCAGCGCGCGGGCTTCCGACATGAAGCGGTCGATGCCCAGGATCAGCGCAAGGCCCGCCACCGGCACATGGCCCACGGCCGACAGCGTGGCCGCCAGCACGATGAAGCCGCTGCCCGTGACGCCGGCTGCGCCCTTCGAGGTGAGCAGCAGCACGGCCAGCAGGGTGATCTCCTGCGTGAGCGTCATCGGCGTGTTGGTGGCCTGTGCGATGAACACGGCCGCCATGGTCAGGTAGATCGACGTGCCGTCGAGATTGAACGAGTAGCCGGTGGGAATGACGAGGCCCACGCAGGTCTTGTTGGCGCCCAGGTTCTCCATCTTCTCCATCATGCGCGGCAGCACCGACTCGCTCGACGACGTGCCCAGCACGATCAGCAGCTCTTCCTTGATGTACTTGATGAACTTCCAGATGCTGAAGCCGTGGAAGCGCGCGATGAGCCCCAGCACCACGAAGATGAACAGCAGGCAGGTCAGGTAGAAGGTGCCCATCAGCTTGCCGAGCGAGAACAGGCTGCCCAGGCCGTACTTGCCGATGGTGAATGCCATCGCACCGAAGGCGCCGATGGGCGCGAGCTTCATGATGTAGTTGACGATGCCGAAGAGCACGTGCGAGCCTTTCTCGATCACGTCGAACACCAGCGTGCCGCGGCCGCCGAAGCGGTGCAGCGCGAAGCCGAACAGCACCGCGATCAGCAGCACCTGCAGGATCTCGCCCTTGGCGAAGGCGTCCACCACCGTGCTCGGAATGACGTTGAGCAGGAAGTCGACCGTGCCGGTCATCTTGCCAGGGCCGGTGTAGGCCGCGATGCTCTTGGTGTCGAGCGTGGCCGGGTCGATGTTCATGCCGGCGCCGGGTTTGAGCAGGTTCACCAGCACCAGGCCGACCAGCAGCGCGATACTGCTGACGATCTCGAAGTACAGCAGCGCCAGCCCGCCGGTCTTGCCTACCTTCTTCATGTCCTCCATGCCGGCGATGCCCACCACCACCGTGCAGAAGATGATCGGCGCGATGATCATCTTGATCAGCTTGATGAAGCCGTCGCCCAGCGGCTTCATCGCCTCGCCCGTCGCCGGGTAGAAGTAGCCGAGCAGCACGCCGATGATCACCGCGGTGATCACCTGCACGTAGAGGGAACGGTAGATCGGGAGCTTTCTGGCGGGTGTGATTGTTGTGCTTTCCATGGCTTGCCTTCCGGAGGGTTTGGAAACTGTAGGACGCATATCGGCCGCTTTCTATCCGTGGAACCCGCATCGATGAAATGAAAAAACCCGCCGAAGCGGGTCTTGTCGATCAGGTACAGGTCCGCATGCTCAGTGCATGTGCAGGCCGCCGTTGACCGAGAAGTCGGCCCCCGTGCTGTAGCCGCCCTCGTCGGTGGCGAGCCACGCGATGATCGAGGCGATTTCGCTCGGTTCGCCCAGGCGTTTGACCGGGATGGTGGCGACGATCTTGTCGAGCACTTCCTGTCGGATGGCCTTGACCATGTCGGTGCCGATGTAGCCCGGGCTCACGGTGTTGACCGTCACGCCCTTGCTGGCCAGCTCCTGCGCCAGCGCCATGGTGAAGCCGTGCATGCCGGCCTTGGCCGCCGAGTAGTTGGTCTGGCCCGCCTGGCCCTTGGCGCCGTTGACCGAGCTGATGTTGATGATGCGGCCCCAGCCCTTCTCGACCATGTCGCCCACCACCTGCTTGGTGACGTTGAACATGCTGTTGAGGTTGGTCTCGATCACCGCGCTCCAGTCCTCGGGCGTCATCTTCAGGAACATGCGGTCCCGCGTGATGCCGGCGTTGTTGACCAGCACGTCGATCGGGCCGTGCGCGGCCTTGGCGGCGGAGAAGGCCTCGACGGTGGATTGCCAGTCGCCGACATTGCCGACCGACGCATGGAACTCGAAGCCTTCGGCTTTCTGTTCGGCCAGCCACTTGGCGTGGTCGCGCGTGGGGCCGCATCCGGCGACCACGGTGAACCCGTCCTTGTGCAGACGCTGGCAGATGGCAGTTCCGATGCCACCCATGCCCCCGGTGACATATGCAACTTTCTTGCTCATGAGATTTCCTTTATGTACATAGCAAAAGCCTGAACGGCCGCCTTCACTCTAGCGAGTTTCAAGCCGTGGTCCTCTGAGGAAAACACTGAGCCGAGCTTGCAACCAGCTGTCACGAAGCGACCTTCGTGCCCGGGCTCTATCCTC
>Ga0182008_10002343_pt1 | contig 11924 bp, 10 predicted proteins | sample Sormic07211129_1_FD_120482 | JGI IMG/M metagenome (GOLD analysis project Ga0182008, IMG submission 120482) | Rhizosphere microbial communities from Sorghum bicolor, Mead, Nebraska, USA - 072115-129_1 metaG | ecosystem: Host-associated > Plants > Roots > Rhizosphere | place: USA: Nebraska...
GAGGTCGAGCAGTGCGGCAACGGCTCGCGCGCCTTCGTGCGCTTTGTCGTCGACAAGGGGCTGACCCAGGCGCGCAGCATCCGCGTCGAGACCATGTCGGGCATCATCAGCCCGCGCCTGGAAGACGATGGCAGCGTCACGGTGGACATGGGCGCCCCGCGCCTCGTGCCGGCCGACGTGCCGTTCGACGAGACTGGCCTGGCCGGCATGGCCCAGGGCGACGACACCCTGTGGCCGCTGCCGGTCGGCGATGAGACTGTCTTCGTGTCGGTCGTGTCGATGGGCAATCCGCATGCGGTGCAGGTGGTTGACGACGTCGATGCAGCGCCGGTGGAAGAGACGGGCCCGCTGATCGAGCGCCATGTGCGCTTTCCGAAGCGCGTCAATGCCGGCTACCTGCAGGTGGTGGACCGGCACCATATCCGCCTGCGCGTGTTCGAGCGTGGTGCCGGCGAGACGCTGGCCTGCGGCACCGGCGCCTGCGCTGCGGTCGTGGCCGGCATCCGGCGCGGCCTGCTCGATTCGCCGGTGCGCGTCTCGGCCCGTGGCGGTGAACTCAGCATCGCCTGGGCCGGCCCGGACCAGCCGGTGTATCTGAGCGGCCCGGCCGTGTCCGTGTTCGAAGGCGAAGTCGAGATCTGAGCCTGATGCCGCCCGGCCGCAGCGTGGATGCGGCCAGCGAGGCGGGTTTCGCGTCCACGCGTTCAACGATTCCTGATGCGCCACAAAATCGGTTTATGTTGAACACGTGAGCGGGAAACCCGCTCACCCTGGCGGCATGCGCATCAGTCCACCAATTCCACCTTGGCCCCAGCCCCATTGTCGCTGTCAGGCTGCACAATATTGAGCAGCGTGCGCAGCCGATACAGGCGCTGGCGGTAGTTGCCTTCGGGCCCGGCCGGGCCGCAATCGACTGCGTCGAACAAACGCACGATGCGGTCGAGCGCCTGGCGCTCGGGCCCCGACGCCACCATGACCAACCGCCGTTTGCTGCGCCCGTAACTGGCGCGGATATCGATGACCAGGCAATGGCCCTGGTCGGCGGCGACCACATCGAGCAGCAAGGCTTCGGGACGCGACAGGTTGAACACCTGCGCCAGTTCGAGGCGCGCCGCCAGTAGCGGGTGCGCCGCCAGCGCCCCGGCGTGCAGCGCCAGCAAGGCGCCCGTCTCCGTGTACGGCGTGGTGTGAAGGCGCGGCGCGATCTTGTGCAGCAGGCCGGGTGCGTCTGGCGCACCTTGCTCTGCCGCCTTCTGCAGCCAGTACACAGCCCGCACATCGTTGTTTTCGTTCTCGCGGCGCGCGCGCCAGGCGTTGTGGCCGCATTCGACTTGGGCAGCGCGATAACCCATCCGGCTGCACGCTCGAGGTAGCACTGGGCATCAGCCACATTGCGTTGTGAGAATTCTGGCTTGATATAGATGCGCGACAGCGCGTACCAGGCCTCGGCCAGCCCCTGCTCGCCTGCCAGCATCAGCCAACGGATCGCGCGCTTGAAATTGGCAACGTGCGCGGCATGCCCATCACCACTGTCAAAGCGCTGACCATCCACCCGCATGCGCGCAGAGCGCAGACCCAGCGCCAGTTGCGCGTAAGGGTCGTGTTCGGCGGCGGCCAGTTCCCAGAAGACGGCCAGCTCGCCGGGATCGCAGGGCCCTGGCGCAGCGTGGTCTAGCGCCGCACTATCGACGCTATCGACGCCATCGACGCCATCGAGCCCATTGAGCCCATTGAGACCAATAAGCGCCGGATCCAACAGGCGCGCACAACGCGACAGCAGCGCGATTTCGTCCGGCGCGAACCGGCGCAGTTCGCCGGGCTCGGCGCACTCGCTGGATTCATCCACCAGTGCCCGCGCCTGCGGCAACCCCAGGCGCAGATAGTCGGCCCAGCGCCGCGCGAACCACAGGGCGTCAAGCCCCGTATGCTGGACCCTGGACGCGGGTCTCGACGCCGACCGGCCGCCTTGCAAAACGCCCTGGATCGCCGGCGCACGCGCCGCCATGGCTGGCGCCGCCACCGCCCTGGCGACCTGCTTGTGCTGCTGGGTCAGCAACATCTGGGCGTGCGAAAAACCGGCCCGCGCCGCGTCTTCCAGCGCGCGCACGGCTTTCGGTGACTGCTGCGCCACCGGCGCCAGCGGATCGAGTACCAGTTGTGCAAACACGAGGCCGGCATGCACGCTGCCGTCGTCATAAGCGCGTTCGTACCACTGCGACACGCCAGCGGCATCGCGCTGCGCCAATTCAAGCGGAATATGATTGCCGATCAATTGCCAAGCCGGCGGACAATCTTGTCGCGCCGCGCGCTCCAGCCAGTGCAGCGCGGTGGGAAGACTTTGCGGCAGGCCGCTGCTGCCGAACAGGTACAGCTTGCCCAGCGCGAGCTGGGCTGCCGCCTGACCGGCACGGGCATTGCGGATGATCGCCAGTTCTTCGCGGTTAGCCATCGTTGGATTACGTAAAAGACGTGGAAAGTGTGCCTGCGACACACAGCGGCAACGTGGAAGTTGCAAATATACAAGCGTTCGGCGTCACGCGGCGCTGCTGTGAGAACGAGGCCAGAGTCTACGCCGTGGCAAATGGCGATTCGGTTGGATTCCCGCGCCGATTGAGAGGTCGCAAAACAGCCTGAAACCGATGAAACTATTGCGGATAATCGCAAGTCAAGTCGTCATGCCGCCCTCGGCAACGCCGTAGTGCCCCGTCGACAGGCATCGTATTGCGCCGTTTTATGGCACTCGTTTCAAAAATACAACAGCACGGTTCGATTTATTGGCAAGGAGCGCGGCAGCGACCCGATAATTGACGGATTAGCTAGTCTTGACGTTTGAAAGATTGAGGTGCACGTATCACGCGTTCAGCCAGGGTCTCAACGCTCCAGATGTACGTGTTTACTTTATTGACAGGATTACCCCGATGAAGACCTCTCTCCTGGCTGTCGCACTGCTTGGCGCATGCGCCGGTGCGGCCCATGCGCAGACGTCAGTACAGGTCTACGGCAACCTCGATGCCGGCATCGTCAAACGCAGCAGCCAGAACGTCAGCATCGGCAAGCGCTCGGCCAACACCCTCGGCTTCAAGGGCACCGAAGACCTGGGCAATGGCCTCAAGGCCCTGTTCCAACTTGAAACACGCTATGAGCCGGACACCGGCAGCGCCGAAATCGGTCCCGATGGCAATGGGCGCCGGCTGTTTCAGGGCCAGAGCCGCGTCGGCCTGCAGGGCGACTTCGGCATGCTGCGCATCGGCCGCGGCCTGACCCCGTTCCACGAAACCATCGGCGCCTTCGAGCCGTTCCACGCGATCGAAACCGCGGGCGGCTTTTATACCGATCTGAGCGTGGCCGGCTACAGCTCGCAGCCCCTCGACCCGGTCGGCTCCTCCGCCAACCGCTGGTCGAATGCGGTCTGGTACAACTCGCCGGTCGTGAACGGTTTCCAGCTCAATACGGCCATCGCCACCAAAGAAAACAATGGCGCCGTGGCCATCATCGGCCGTGGCAGCGCAGCGGCGCCGCAGTATGCGGCCGGCACTGAGGCCTCGACCAATCCATTCTCCATCTCCGGCACCTACAACAACGGCCCGGCCGCGCTGATGGCCGCCTACGAGCGCAACGCCGTCGAATCGAAGGTCTGGTCGATCGGCGCCTCGGTCAATCCAACGCCCGAGTTCAAGTTGATGGGCACGTTCACCCGGCTCGACGAGGACAATACGCGCCTGTTCAATACCGATACCAGTTCGTGGGTCGTGGGCGCAAATTACACGGTCGGTCCCGGTAAATTCCTCGCTGGCTATGGTCAGAAGGACACCGATGGCCTGGAAAAGGTCAAGCAACTGTCGCTGGGCTACGAATACAGCCTGTCCAAACGCACTTACCTGTATTTCGACGTATCGCGCAAAAAGGGCGTCCCGACCGCCCCGGGCACGATCAACCAGTACGACATCGGCATCCATCACACGTTCTGACACGGCAACGACTGCGGCGCGCGCCGCGACTTCCAGCAGGGCGGGCATCGGCAACGGTGTCCGCCCTTGTCGTATGCGACGCTCTGTAGCCTTTTCACAACGACAACGCACCACCAGACCTTTTCCGGATGAGCGTTCTGTACAGTGCAGCAAGGCAATGGCATATTTGCGTGGCGGGCCCATGCCACGCGACAAGAAAATAATAGGGAGACACCATGAAAAAATGCCTTATCGCCGCCCTGCTCGGCGCGACCTTCGCAAGCACCGCCCTGGCCCAGACCAACGTCCAGATCTACGGCATCGCCGACGCCGGCGTGATGTGGCAAAAAGGTGGCCCGACCAAGATCTACAGTGGCGGCGCCGATGGCTCACGCCTTGGCCTGCGCGGCTCCGAAGACCTGGGCAATGGCTATAAGGCGATTTTCAATCTTGAAGCACGGGTGGAACTCGACACCGGTTCGCAGCAGCCGACGCTGATGAACGACAATCCTGGCCGCTACCTGCTGCGCGGCATGGAGCGCATCCCGGTCGCCATTCGCGACCGCCTGCAAGCGGCCATCCAGCCGCCGGGCGGCCCTGCCGTCAACCAGGAAAAAGCGCTGTTCGACCGCACCTCGATGGTCGGCCTGATCACCCCGGTCGGCGCCGTGCTGCTGGGCCGCATGTACACGCCGGGCTACGAAGTGTTCAATATGGCCGATGCCTTCGAATCGGGCACGGCCGGCACCTGGGGCCATGTCACCGGCGGCACCGCCGGCTTTACCGCACTGGGCGCGGACATCCGCTCGCAGGAAGCCATCCAGTATCGCATCGCGTTGCCGAATGGCCTGGGCGGTTCGGTGATGTATGGCGCGCGCAATTCCGGTTACCTCGGCCGCTACAACAAGTTCCGCGCCGGCGCGGTGACGTACAAAGCCAACGGTTTCGATGTCGGCGTCGGTTACAACCACGGCTACGACCAGCAGAATCGGCCAAGCCTGCGTACGCTGACCGTCGGCGGCTCTTACGCGCTAGGCGAGAGCTGGAAATTCTTTGCCGGCTTCCACAGCCAGCGCAACGAGAATTCGGCGCTGATTCCGGACTACCTGAATGGCTGGGACACGGCCGTGGGCCCGGCGCTGACCGCGCAAGGCATTCCTGCGGGCGCGCAGCAGCAACTGCGCGGTATCTTCGCCAGCGCGATTTCGGCCAACACCCAGCAGGACGCCAACAGCTATCAGGTCGGCCTCCACTACAAGATCGGCAATGGCCGCGTCGTCGCGTCGTACGCGCACCAGAATGACCGCACCGCCTCCAACAGCGATGCCAATCTGTACGCGCTGGGCTACAACTACTACCTGTCCAAGCGTACCGACCTGTACACGGCGCTGGCGTTCATCAAGAACGAGAACGAAGCCCAGTATTCGCCAGGTACCTCGGGCAATCCGGGCGGCTTTACCGAAGCGCCGGGCGCCGATGGCCGCGCCTTGCAACTGGGTATCCGTCACCGCTTCTGACCGCGCCAGCGTTCACGCAAAGACGCCTGCGGGCGTCTTTTTTGTTCTCGGGTGCAACGCCCAGCGTCGGTTAAAATGATCCGATCCATTTCAATACCTTATTCCCCATGAGCACTGCACCACTGGACGCCAGCACTGTTGCGCAATACCTGACCGATCACCCGGAGTTCTTCCAGGAGCAAGCCGGCCTGCTGGGTGAGGTGAAACTGTCGAGTCCGCTGACTGGCCGTACTGTGTCGCTTCAGGAACGCCAGATGGAAGTGATGCGCGACAAGTACCGCGCGCTCGAACTGCGCCTGTCCGACCTGTCGCGCCGCGCCGAAGAAAACGCCGGCATCGCCAACCGCTTCCACGCATGGACCCAGTCCCTGCTGGTCTCGAAAGGCGGCGCCGCGATGGCGCGCGACCTGACCGACGGCTTGCGCACCCACTTCACCGTGCCGCAAGTGACGCTGCGCCTGTGGCATGTGGCACCGTCACATGCCGACGCCTGGTTCGCCAGCAATGTCTCGGACGATGCACGCATCTTTGCCAACAGCCTGCGCGCGCCGTATTGCGGCCCGAACAATGATTTCGAAGCGGTGCGCTGGCTGGACGACGCCGAATCGATCCGTTCGACGGTGATGCTGCCGCTTGGTCCGCCGGGCCAGAGCTTTGGCCTCCTGGTGCTGGGTTCGCCCGATCCGGCGCGCTTCACCACCGCGATGGCGACCGATTTCTTGGTCCACATCGCCGCCACTGCCACCACCGCGCTGGCGCCGCTGCGCGCTTGACCGGCATGGACGCGCGCGATCCGTCATCCGATTGGGCCGCGCGCTACCTCGGCGAACTGGCGACTCAGCGCCAGTTGTCGCCGCACACGATCGCCGCCTACCGGCGTGATCTGGCCGAGCTCGCCGAGCTGGCCGGCCACACCGACTGGGCCCGGCTGGTGCACGCCGACATCCGCCGCTTTGCCGGCAAGCTGCATGCCGGCGGCCAGTCCGCGCGCTCCATTGCGCGCAAGCTGTCCGGGTGGCGCGGCTTTTATGAATGGCTGTCGCACCAGATGACCCTTGCCGCCAATCCGGTCGACGGCGTGCGCGCCCCGAAGCGCGCGCAAAGCCTGCCGAAGGCGCTGGCGGTCGACGACGCCGTGCAATTGATGGAAGCAAATCAGCGCGGCCATCTCGAGCCGTTCGAATTGTGCAATCACGCGATGTTCGAGCTGCTGTATTCGAGCGGGCTGCGCGTGTCGGAACTGGCGGGCCTGGACGTGGCCTGGCAGGATGCGCGCGGCGGCCAGCCGGGCTCGCTGGGCTGGCTCGACCTGCAGGCGGGCGAAGTGGTGGTGACCGGCAAGGGCAACAAGATGCGCCGGGTGCCGGTGGGCGGGCCGGCGCGCGAGGCGCTGGAGCGCTGGCTCGCGGTGCGTCCTGCCGCCCGTGACGGAGGCGCCGCGTTGTTTTTGTCGGCGCGCGACACCCGCATCACGCCGCGCGTCGTGCAAACCCGCCTGAAGCAGCACGCGCTGCGCGCCGGTACGCCGGTGCACGTGCACCCGCACGTGCTGCGCCATTCGTTCGCGTCGCACCTGCTGCAATCGTCGGGCGACCTGCGCGCGGTGCAGGAATTGCTGGGGCACGCCAGCATCACGTCCACGCAAATCTATACGGCACTGGACTTTCAGCACTTATCAAAAGTGTATGACGCGGCGCACCCGCGGGCGAAAGCCAAGCCGGAGTCCTGAGCCGGCTTCTTGAACTAGCGTCTTGAACCGGCCTCTTAAAGCAGGCCGAACAACGCGGCCTTGACCACGGCGGCGGTTTTGTTGGCCGCACCCAGCTTGAGCAGGGCATTGGCAACGTGAAAATTGACGGTCCGTTCGGACAGGCTGAGGATGGTGCCGGCCTCGCTCGAGGTCTTGCCGTCGGCCATCCAGCGCAAGACTTCGGCTTCCCGCGCGCTGAGCGCCAGCACCTGCGTACCCGGGGTTGGCCGCTGCAACCGGGCCAATCCCTGGTGCGCCGCATGCGCCAGCCACGACATATTGGCTTCGCTCTGGTCCAGCTCGGCCTCGGACAACGCATCGTGCGAGCGCGCCAGTGTCAGCATGCCGACGCAACCGTCCGGCGTGCGCGATGCCTGCGCCCAGCCCACCTGCAAACCATGGCCACGCGCGTCTTCCCACAGCGGGCGCGCCTGCGCGAATACCGGCTCGCTCCACAACAGCGGCAACAGCGATCCAGCCCCATGCCGGACCGTGGGATCCTGCCCCAGATAACCCTGATCGGCATAGCGCGCCTGCCACGCATCCGGGTAATTGTTCAGCATCACGGTCGACGGTTTCGACAGCGGCATCGGCTTGCGCATGCCGTAGGCGCAATAGTCGAAACCCAGTTCGCGCGCGGCGCCGGCGACGACCGCAAACAGGCCATCCGCATCCACCGCCCGGCCCATTGCGTCCAGATGACGGGCACGCCATTGCGCCATCGATTCGTTTGCCACCGCTTCCCCCATCACCCCGCTGCCCGACTGACATATTTGACAGTACCGGTGTCTTGCCGTGTTTCTTAGACTATTGCTTCACATCCAATTGTCGCCGCATGCAGACAGGATGACAACGCATTTGATGGAGTCACCATGGTCTACCTGTCCCGCACCGTCGGCGCCGTCCTGCTAGCACTGAGCACGTTTGCCGGCGCGCAAACGCCTGCTGCCATGCCGAAGGACCCACCCGAACTGCTGGACGTCGGCACTTACCGGGTGCAGCTGGTCAGCAAGGGCACCGGGCCCTATACCGTCATCTTCGAGTCCGGCTTCGGGCGCGACCTGAATGTGTGGCGCGACGTGGCGCCGGAGGTGGCCCGGTCGAACAAGGTGATCACGTACTCGCGCGCCGGCCATGGCCGCTCGGAGGCGCGTCCCGGGACGCCGACCGTGGCCAGCCGTACCGATGAACTGGAACAAGTGATCGCCGCGGCAGGGGTGCGCCCGCCCTTCGTGCTGGTCGGCCATTCTTACGGCGGCTTCCTGATACGCAGCTACGCCGCGCGCCATCCGGCCGAGATCGCCGGCATGGTGTTTGTCGACCCCAGCGACGAGCACCAGAACACCGAACTGCGCAAGCTTGACGCCGCCGCGGTCGACAACGACGCCCGCCTGCTGGTGCAATACATGCCGCCCAAGTTCCAGCCCGAACTGGCCCAGGTGCAGGCCATTCTCGACAGCGGCACGCTGCCCCTGGCCGGGCCCTTGCCGGATGTGCCGGTCGTGGTGCTCACGTCCGTACAGCGCCGCGAGCAGCCCCAGCTCTTTCTGGAAACCCCGGCAGCCGTCGACGTCTGGCGCGACCTGCATGCACGTTTCTTTCGCAGCTTCAGGCGCGGCAGCCACGTGGTAACGCCCGATAGCGGCCACAACATCCACCAGGAACAACCACAGCTCGTGGTCGCCGCGATTGCCCAGGTCATTGCCGCTGCCGACACCGCACGCGCGGACAACGCGGCGGGCAAGAAGTAGACACCCTGCCAATCCGGCCAGAAGTTCCTCCATGGTTTGCACACGATCTGCACGCGACACGTCAGATGGTGAGGTTGCAAGAATTGCGGCATAATCCCCCGGTTCTTTCGTCCAACCCTGATGTCAACCATGAGTAGCAAACCAATGGACCTGATCCCCAGCACCATCCTCACCGGCTTTCTCGGCGCGGGCAAGACCACCCTGCTCAACCGCATCCTGCAGGAAGACCACGGCATGCGCATCGCCGTCATCGAGAACGAATTCGGTGAAGAAAACATCGACAACGAAATCCTGGTGCAGGACTCTGGCGAGCAGATCATCGAGATGAACAATGGCTGCATCTGCTGCACCGTGCGTGGCGACCTGATCGAGGCACTCAACAGCCTGGCAAAGAAACGCGCCGCTGGCGAGATCAGTTTCGACCGCGTTGTCATCGAAACGACGGGGCTGGCTAATCCGGGCCCGGTGGCCCAGACCTTCTTCGTCGATGAAGAAGTTGGCGCCCACTACCTGCTCGACGCCGTCGTGACGGTGGTCGATGCCCGCCACGCAATGGAACAATTGACCGCGCACGAAGAAGCCCAGCGCCAGGTGGGCTTTGCCGACAAGATCCTGCTGTCCAAGACCGACCTGGTCGATGCCGCCGCCGTCGATGCGCTCAAGGCGCGCCTGCAGCGCATCAACCCGCGCGCCCCGATCGCCACGAGCGACTTCGGCCGCGCGCCGATTGCCGACGTGCTCGACCTGCGCGGCTTCAACCTGAACGACAAGCTGGACATCGATCCCGACTTCCTGCGTGTCGACGGCGAAGACGGGCACGATCATGATCACGGCCATGAGCATGGTGCCGATTGTGGCCACGGCCACGACCACGTGCATGATGCGTCGTGCAGCCACGATCATCATCACAGCCACCACAGCGACGACATCGCCGCGTTCGTGTTCAAGAGCGAGCGCGCATTCGACCCGGAACGCCTGGAACAATTCCTCGGCAGCCTGGTGCAGGTCTTCGGCCCGCAAATGCTGCGCTACAAGGGTGTATTGCGGATGGATGGCGTCGATCGCAAGGTTGTGTTCCAGGGCGTGCACCAGATCATGGGAAGCGACGTGGGACCGAAATGGGCGGAGAATGAAACGCCTGCCACCAAGATGGTCTTTATTGGTAAAAATTTACCAAAAGACGTATTTATCCGCGGACTGGAACAGTGTTTGGTATAAACTGCATCAGTTTGACTGGCCTGGCAGGCTTGTTCGGCGCCGTGCGTCGACACTGTGCCAGGCCGGGCCGCACGGACCGCCACGACGCGCTTCAAACAGCCAGTGGTGAACCGCCCTTGCCGCCCATGCGGCGCGGACGGAGATAGGATGGCGTACCGTCGTCATCAAGGCAGCCTGCCCGGCATGCACCCATTTGTGCGGTGTTACTGATGGGCAAGCTGATAAAATGCAAACCTCTGTCGTATCGAAGGCATCATGACTAAAACAACGAAACCGAATACCGCCCAGTCCGACGAACGCCTCCTGACGGAAGACGAGATTCGCGCGATGAGCGAGGGCGACTACATGAATGCGGCCCAGCTGGCATTCTTCAAGAACCGCCTGCAGGAACTCGAGCGCGAACTGCTCAAGAACGCCGGCGAAACCACGGAACACCTGCGCGAAACCGTGCTGGTTCCCGATCCGGCCGACCGCGCAACCATCGAAGAAGAACATGCGCTCGAACTGCGTACCCGTGACCGCGAGCGCAAGCTGCTCAAGAAAGTCCAGCAATCGATCCAGTCGATCGACGGCGGCGAATACGGCTGGTGCGAAGAAACCGGCGAACCGATCGGCATCCCGCGCCTGATCGCCCGCCCGACCGCCACGCTGTCGCTGGAAGCCCAGCAGCGTCGCGAACTCAAGCAGAAGCTGTACGGCGACTGATTGACGAGCGTGCTGAACAGCGCTTCAGCACCGACCAAAAAGCATGCGACCCGTCGCATGCTTTTTTTGTTTGTGCACGTCATGTCTTGATGTTTGTAACGACGGATGACAGGCGCCATCCTGCGCGCGCGCGCACGCTACAATGGCTTAAACCATACGACTATTTCCTTTCGGATACACTGATGCCCGGCCACGTGTGCGCAGCATACGTGGCAAAAGTCCGTGCTAAGGTCATGGTGGACACGTTATCAAGACAACGGTGAGCATGGGGCTTTTTTCCTTCCTGAAGAAAAAGAACGATGCGGTGGCCGCGCCCGGCTGGCCGCCACCGGAGTCACGCCTGCGCAGCGAGCCGTCACGCCTGGCGTCTGATGCCGAGCGCGAGCGCCAGCGTGAAATCGCCCGCGCCACTGCCGCCAAGATCGACGAAATCGAACTCGAATTCGCGTCCGACATGTTCGACGACGAGCCCGCCTGGGACAGTGGCCGCCGCCCTGCAAACGGCGTCACGGTGGCCGCCGCACCCGATCCCGACGACCTCCCCGACCAGGCGGCTGCGCCCGCCAGCGCCCCGGCGGTCGACGAAAGCGCCATCCTGTACGCCAACGGCCAGAGCGCCGTGGCGCAGCAGATGCACCGGTATAACCCCGCATCATGGTTATTCCAATACTCTCCGGAGAAGGCTTTTTCGGTCGCGGCATGTCGCGTCACTTCGAACGTGGCGGGCGAGAGTTGCTGTCGCCACTCAGTATCCGTCTTGGCCACAACCGGCATACTGACCTCCTCCTCCCGTTGCCCTTCGTCAGAGAACCTCACTATTTTCACTTCCTTGGGCTCCTTACTTTTCGCATCGAGCCTTAGCGCGATGCCCGCGAGTGCGGAACTACCGAGCAATAGCAATCTCCGACGATCCACGCGGCTCATATGCTTCCCTCCTATTCTTCCGATGACGCGATGGTCAGCCGATGCCAAAGGCCATTAGCCCAATGATTCACCTGGTACTTGGGGTCGTCAAACCCCAGCAAACGGCTTGTCC
>Ga0182008_10002344_pt1 | contig 11924 bp, 11 predicted proteins | sample Sormic07211129_1_FD_120482 | JGI IMG/M metagenome (GOLD analysis project Ga0182008, IMG submission 120482) | Rhizosphere microbial communities from Sorghum bicolor, Mead, Nebraska, USA - 072115-129_1 metaG | ecosystem: Host-associated > Plants > Roots > Rhizosphere | place: USA: Nebraska...
AGAACTTCAAGACCGGCACGATGGAGAAATGGGGTGTCGGCTACGACGAGCTCGCGAAGAAATTCCCGACGCTGGTGCATGCGCGCGTCTCGGGCTTCGGCGCCGACGGCCCGCTGGGCGCGCTGCCCGGCTACGACGCCGCGGTGCAGGCCATGACCGGCATCATGAGCATCAACGGCGAGGCCGACGGCGGCCCGCTGCGCGTGGGCCTGCCGGTGGTCGACATGGTGACCGGCCTCAACGCGGTGATCGGTGTGCTGCTGGCGCTGCAGGAGCGCACGCGCAGCGGCCGCGGCCAGTTCGTCGAGGCCGCGCTCTACGACAGCGGCCTGTCGCTGCTGCACCCGCACGCGGCCAACTGGTTCGTCGACGGCCAGGCGCCGCGGCGCACCGGCAATGCGCACCCCAACATCTACCCCTACGACGCGCTGGCCACCGGCACCGAGCCGGTGTTCGTGGCGGTGGGCAACGACGGCCAGTTCGCCAACTTCTGCCGCTGCATCGGCCGGCCCGAACTCATTGCCGACCCGCGCTACGCCACCGCCGGCGCGCGCTCGGTGAACCGCGCCGCGCTCAAGCCCACGCTCGAGGCCGCGATGCAGGCCTTCGACGGCCGCGCGCTGGTCGACACCTTGATGGCCGCGGGCGTGCCCGCCGCGCCGGTGCTGCCGGTGGATGCGGCGCTCGCGCATCCGCACACCGCGCACCGCGAAATGGTGGTGGAGATGCCCGGCGGCTACCGCGGCATCGGCGCGCCGGTGAAGCTGGGCCGCACGCCCGCCACCTACCGCCATGCGCCGCTCACGCCCGGAGAGGCCTTCGACGCGCGCTGATTCGGAAGGCGTCGCACAATCGGGGATTCCCAAAAACTGCGAACCCACGAGATGCGACTTCTCCACACCATGCTGCGCGTCGGCAACCTGCAACGCTCGATCGACTTCTACACCCAGGTGCTGGGCATGCAACTGCTGCGCACCTCGGAGAACCCCGAGTACAAGTACAGCCTGGCCTTCGTCGGCTACGAGGGCAACCCGGCCCAGGCCGAGATCGAGCTGACCTACAACTGGGGCACCGAAAGCTACGAGTTGGGCACCGCCTACGGCCACATCGCGCTGGGCGTGCCCGACGCCTACGCGGCCTGCGACAAGATCAAGGCCGCCGGCGGCAACGTCACGCGCGAGGCCGGCCCGGTCAAGGGCGGCAGCACGGTGATCGCCTTCGTGACCGACCCGGACGGCTACAAGATCGAATTGATCCAACGGGCCGAGAACGCCGAGGGCGGCGGGCTGCGCTGAGCCCGGAAGAGCGCGCGAGAGGTCGCGGCCCAGGGTGCATCCCGATGCGCCCGGCACGCGACTTGCGTGATGATCGAAACGCCGACATGGGTCGGCTTTTCTTTTTTTCACGATGCCCTTTCTGAGACTTCTTCCCGTCGCGCTGGCCGCGACCCTGGCCGCCTGCGGTGGCGGTTCGCACGGCTCCTTCGATCCCATCCAGCCCTCTCCGGCCCCGGTGGACCCGGTCGCGCCGACCGTGCCCGAGCAGCCCACGAGCGGCGTGCGCTTCGACCCCGCGCTGTGCACCCAGCAGGCCGGCGCGCCGCACGGCCAGACCGCCGGCATCGCCGGCACCACCCTGATGGTGACCTCGGCGCACTACGAGGCCTCGAAGGCCGGCTGCAAGGTGCTCGCCACGGGCGGCACCGCCATCGACGCCGCCATCGCGGTGCAGGCCGTGCTGGGCACGGCCGAACCCTTCGCCTCCGGCCTCGGCGGCGGCACCGTGATCACCTACTACGACGCGGCCAGCCGCAAGGTCCGCACCTTCGACGGCTTCTCGGCCGCGCCCGGCACCACCGGCGGCGCGACCACGGTCTACCAGGCGGTCGCGCAGGACGCGTCGAACCTCGCGCCCTTCAACACCTGCAAGTCGGGCCTCAACGCCGGCGCGTCGATCTCCTCGCAGCAGGGCAACACCAACATCTCGGCCCGCGCGGTGGGCATTCCGGGCACGGTGGCGGTGCTCGACCTGGTGCACCAGGCCTACGGCAAGGCGCCCTGGAACACGCTGTGGGACGACGCCATTGCGCTGGCCGAGCACGGCTTCCCGATGACGAAGTACATGTACTCCACGCTCTATGCCGACAGCGCGGAGTTCGACGACGACGGCAACCCGGTCGACGCGGGCACCGGCGTGGCCGCCTGGGTCAATTCGGCCGGCACCGCCAAGGGCGCCGCGCGCTGCAAGTACCCCGACATCCAGAAGCGCTACTGCGACCCGAGCGACAGCAGCGGCCAGCGCCCGTTGCCCATCGGCACGCTGATCACCAACAGCGAGCTCGCCGCCACCATGAAGCGCGTGCGCGACGGCGGCGCCGCGGCCTTCTACGACCCGGCCCAGCCGACGGTGCAGGCCATCGTGCAGCGCACCACCGCGGGCAGCCTGCCCTGCGCGTCGATCCTGCCCGTGGCCGGCACCGCGGCCAAGCCCAGCGTGGCCAGCACCATCGCCTCGATCCCGAGCCTGATGACCGCGGCCGACTTCGCCAGCTACCACGCGGTCGAGCGCAAGCCGCTGGTCGGCACGCGCTTCGGCACCACGATCTACACGCAGCCCGCGCCCTCCTTCGGCGGCTTCGTCACGCTCTACACGCTGGGCCTGCTGGAGCGCAAGAAGATCCAGGACGAGGCCTTCAACTCGCCGCGCTTCGTCTACACCGCGGCCGAGGCCAGCCGGCTGGCCAACATCGACCGCCGCACGGTGCTGGGCGACCCGGCCTACTCGAACGTCAACGCGCGCGTGGCCACGCTGCTGTCCGATGCCGCGCTCGACCTGCGCGCCGGCCTGATCGACGGCACGGCCCTGGGCACGGTGCCGGTGGGCAACGTCGGCGCCTTCGCGGCCACCGACCCGGCGGGCTACGACACGATGGCATCGCTGCTGTCGAAGCGCGGGCGCACGCTGCTGGCCAAGGCCGGCGCGCCGCGCCACGAGGAAGACTGGAACACCACCAGCAACGTCGCGATCGTCGACGCCTACGGCAATGCGCTGTCGATGACCACCACCATCAACACGCACTGGGGCGCGCACCTGGAAGCCGCGGGCATGATGATGAACAACGTGATGTCGAACTTCTCGGCCAGCACGCCGGGCTCGGACGTGAACGGCTACGAGGCCTACAAGCGGCCGCGCAGCTCGATCGCACCGGCCATCGCCTTCGACGCCGCGGGCAACCTGCGCCTGGTCTGGGGCTCTGCGGGCGGTGGCCCGATCCCCGACTACATCGTGAAGACCTTCATGGGCCATGTGGTCGGCGGCATGGACATCCAGGCCGCGGTCAACGCGCCCAACTTCACGGGCCAGAACGGCGTCGCCGAGATCGAGAGCGGCTCGGCGCTGGCGCCGCTGGCAGCGGACCTGCGCAGCAGCTTCGGCTACACCACGAGCACCTTGCAGGTCACCGGCCTGAAGAGCGGCATCAGCGGCATCGCCGTGACGCGCGATGCCCAGGGGCGCCCGGTCTACACCGGCGCGGCCGACAACCGGCGCTCGGGCGCGGCCAACGGCTATTGAGCGAAGACGCAGGCCGGGGGCCTACACCCCGGCCTTCTCGATCAGCCGCACCAGCTCGATCAGCGAGGCGGCCTGCATCTTGCGCATCGCCTGGCCGCGCCGCACCTTGACCGTGATCTCGCTGAGGTTGAGGCTGGCCGCGATCTGCTTGTTGAGCAGGCCCTGGATGACCAGCCGCGTGACCTCCTGCTCGCCCGCGCTCAGCGAGGCCCAGCGCAGCTGGAGTTCGGACACCACCGCCTCGCTCGCGCGCCGCGCCCGGTCCTTCTCGATGCCGTGCTGGATCGCGTCGAGCAGGTCCTGGTCGCGGAAGGGCTTGGTCAGGAACTCGATGGCACCGTTCTTCATCGCTTCCACGCTCATCGCGATGTCGCCGTGGCCGGTGATGAAGACGGTGGGCAGCCGGATGCCCAGGTCGCCCATCTGGCGATGGAAGTCCAGCCCGCTCTGGCCCGGCATGCGGATGTCTAGCACCAGGCAGCCGGGCGCATCGTCGGGCGGATGCGCGAGGAACTCGCGGGCCGAGCCGAAGGAACGAACCTGCAGCCCGACCGAGGCGAACAGGTCGTCGAGCGCGGCGCGCACCGAATGGTCGTCGTCGATCACGTAGACGATGGGCGGTGTCGCGCGGTCCATGTCGCGGTTCATGCGCTCTTTCCTTTGACGAGGGGCACGCTGAAGCGGAAGGTGGCGCCGCCGCTCGCGTTCGGTTCGGCTCCGATCTTCCCGCCGTTGGCTTCGACGATGGTCCGGCTGATGCTCAGGCCGAGCCCGATGCCGCCTTCCTTGGTGGTCCAGAAGGCGTCGAACAGGTGGTCGAGCGCCTCCGCGCTCAGGCCGCAGCCCGCGTCCTCGATGCAGAAGAGCACGCTGGCGCCGTCGGGCATCGAGGTCGAGATCCGGATGTCCTTGCGATGGGCAGGGCCCGACGCCACCGCCTCGATGGCGTTCAGCAGCATGTTGCCGATCACCTGCTGGATCTGCACCCGGTCCGCCATCACGGGAGGCAGCGCGTCGTCGATGTGGGTTTCGAGCGCGATGCCGTGCCGCTCGATCTCGCCGCGCGACATGTCGACGATCTCGCGCACCGCCTGCGGCAGGTCGAAGGCGCTCTTGCGCGGCTTCTCGCCCTTGGTGAGGCTGCGCACGCGGTCGATGATCTCGCTCGCGCGGTGGGCGTCGCTGAGGATGCGGTCGAGGGCCTGCAGGGCCTTCTCCATGTTGGGCGGGTCCTGGGCCAGCCAGCGCTGGCAGGCGTTGCCGCTGGTGACGATGGCGGCCAGCGGCTGGTTGACCTCGTGGGCGATCGAGGCCGTGAGCCCGCCCAGGCTGGTGACGCGCGCGATGCGCAGCAGCCGGGCCTGCGCATCGTGCGCCGCGGCCTGCGCGGCCTCGGTCTTGAGCGTAAGCCAGGTCGTGATCGAGATGGCGACGATGCTGATGCCGGAGTTGACCAGCCCGACCTTGTAGAGGCCGGCCGGCGTGAGGTAGAAGCTGACCACGGTGAGCGCGATGCAGGCGCAGGCCAGTGCGATCGCCGCGCGCACCGTGAGCAGGCTCACCGCCGCCAGGATCACCACCGAATAGAAGACCGCCACCGCCACCGCGTATTCGGTGAGCGTGTCGGCCACGAAGATCGCGGCCATGACGAGCACCATGCCGACAAGGCTCAGCATGCGACGGTATTGCAGCGGCATTCGCATTTTTTGACGCTCGGAACAGCAGGACGCGGAGGACCGGGCGGCGCCGATCAGGACAGCCGCCGCCCGTGTGGATGCCGAGGCGCGGCGCCGGGGCCGCCCCTTCCGAGGCGTCGCATCGGGAGACGGGCGGGTGGCGCGTTCGGCCGGGGAAGGATACTGCGAAAAAAGCGCGTTCAGGCCGCCGCGTAGGCGCGCTGCGCCAGGGCCTGCGCGAGCACCTGGGCCGGGTCGACCAGCCGCACGCCCGGGTGTGCATCCAGCGCGGTGAGCGCCAGCGGGATCTCGGTGCAGGCCAGCACCAGGTGCCGGCAGCCATGGCGCTCGACCATGCTGGCCGCGACCTCGGCGAACAAGGTGCTCGCCAGCGCCATGTCGCCGGCCTTCACGCCCTCGACGATGCCGCGCATCAGCTGCGCGCGTTCCGCCTCCGAAGGCAGGTGGCACACGATGCCCCGCGCTTGCAGCGCCTGCTGGTACAGCCCCAGCCTGTAGGTGCCCAGCGTGGCCAGCAGGCCGACCGATGCCACGCCGTCGTCGGCCAGCGACCGCACCGTCTCGTGCACGATGTGCAGCAGCTCGACCTCCGGGCAGGCCGCCTGCAGTTGCGGATGCCAGGCATGGGCCGTGTTGCAGGCGATCGCCACGCTCACGACCTCGTGCCGCGCCAGCCCTTCGATGCCGCGCAGCATGCCCGCCAGCGGCGACGGGCCGTCGTCGAGCAGCGCCTCGGTGCGGTCCGGCACCGGCAGCTGCACCAGCCAGTGCTCGGGAAAGGCCTGGTCGAACACCGCGCTGCCGCCGGCCTGCAGCTCGCGCTTGCAGGCCGCGACGAAGAGGCGGATGAAGTCGGCGCCGGCGGCCGGCCCCATGCCGCCCAGGATGCCGACCTTGCGGCTGTTCATCTGCATCGATGCCACCTCGGCGAACTCAATAGTCCGCGGGATTGGGCGAATCCGTGGGCTTTGCGATCACCTTCAGCAGCGCCTCGCTCATCGGGAAGTTCAGGTTCACGCCGCGCGGCGGAATGGGCGACTGGAACCACTTGGCATAGAGCGCCTTGATCTCGCCGCTGGCGTAGAGCTTCTCGATCGTCTTGTCGGCGATGGCCTTGAACTCGGCTTCGCCGCGCGGCAGCATGATGGCGTAGGGGTCCTTGCTCAGCGTGTCGGTGCTCAGCGTGTAGTCGGCGGGGTTGAGCGTGAACGCGATCTGGCCGACCAGGTTGATGTCGTCCTCGAAGAAGGCCTCGGCCCGGCCCGAGGTGAAGGTCAGCATGCTGTCGGAGAAGTCCTTGGCCTGGATCAGGTTCAGGTCCAGGTTCTCGGCCCGGTCGATGCGGCGGATGCGCGGCACGGTGTTCGAGCCCGTGGTCGCCACGACGGTCTTGCCCTTGAGGTCCTTGAGCGTGTGCAGGTTGCTCGATTTCAATGCCACGAATTTGGCCCCCACCACGAAATAGGTGGTGCTGAAACTCACCTGCGCCTGGCGCTCCGGATTGTTGACGGTCGAGCCGCATTCGAGATCGATGGTGCCGTTCTGCATCAGCGGAATTCGATTCTGCGAGGTCACGGCCTGGCGCCGAATTTCCAGGTTCGGCCGGCCGACGACCTTCTTGATTTCATCGACGACCTTGCCGCAGATTTCCTGGGCATAGCCGATCGGTTCGCCCTTGCTGCCGAGATAGGAAAACGGCACCGACGATTCGCGGTAGGCCACCGTGATGAAATTACGGTCCTGGATGGTCTTGAGCCGACCCGTGAGTTCCGCCGAATTCGCCGTCACGGCGGAAAAGGCCAGTGCCGCAATGGCCAGCGGGAGCATGTTCGATTTCATTTTCAATCTCGCGATCTCTGCAATTCAAAGGGGATAGTCGGGGTCGGTCCGGAGCAGGCGTCTCTTGACGCTTTCCAGGTGCTGGGTGGCGCTTTCGCTGCCGCCCGAGCGCATCTGCGCGTAGGTGGCCTGGGCCAGTTCGGGCGCGACCGGGCTGAGCGGGCGCCCGGTCGACTCGGCCAGCACCTGGACCTCGCAGGCGCGCTCCAGGTAGTAGAGGTCGTTCCACGCGTTCGCGATCGTCTGCCCGACCACCATCACGCCGTGGTTGCGCATGAACACCACGTCGGCGTCGCCGATGGCCCGCGCGATCCGGTCGCCCTCGAGCGCGTCGAGCGCCAGGCCGTTGAAATCGTCCACTGCCGTGCGCCCGTAGAACTTCAGCGAGGTCTGGCCGGCCCACCGCAGCGGCTGCCCCTCGACCATCGCCAGACAGGTCGCATAGGGCATGTGCGTGTGGAAGGCGACCCGGGCGCGCGGCAGGTTCTTGTGCACCCGGGCATGGATGTAATAGGCCGTGATTTCCGGCGCGCGGTCGCCCTGGACCACATTGCCTTCGAAGTCGCAAATGATAAGATCCGACGCCCTTATTTCATCGAATGCCAAGCCGAAGGGATTGACGAGGAAATACTCGTCGAATCCGGGCACCACGGCCGAGAAGTGATTGCAGATTCCTTCTTCCATGCCCAGACGGGCCGCCATCCGAAAACAGGCGGCCAATTCGATCCGCGCCAGCCGGACCTCGGCATTGTCGAAAATCTTCGGATCGATGGAGTGCAGGGAATTCGGATTTCCCGCCAGTGAATGCGCCATGTATTCTTCAATGAGATCAAGGTGGAAATGGCAGATCGGAATTCGCTTTTTTAAAACACGACCCGAATTCCTTCATGGATCTGAAGTCTGCGGGCGTCCACCCAGGGCGTCAAATTAGAATTCGACCGAGCGCGATAAGCTTTTCTTATGGGGCCCCATGAAGCTCAAACACATCGAAGTATTCAATGCCATCATGCTGTCGGGCAGCGTGAGCGCCGCGGCCCGGATACTCAACGTGACCCAGCCCGCGGTCACGCAGACGCTCAAGCACGCCGAGCAGCAGCTGGGCTATGCGCTGTTCTTCCGCGAGAAGAACGGGCTGCGGCCCACGCCCGAGGCGCGCCACCTGTACCCGCGGTCGAAGAAGATCTTCGAGCAGGTCGATGAGTTGCGGCGCCTGGCGCAGTCGCTCAAGACCGACGGCGCCTCGCAGTTCCGGGTGGGCATCGTGCCCTCGCTGTCCACCAAGTGCCTGTCGCTGGCGCTGAGCCTGTTCAAGGCCCGGCACCCGGCGGTCGCGGTGTCGATCAAGGTGCTGCACTCGGACGACATCCTGCGCGCGGTCGCGCTGCAGGAATGCGACCTGGGCATCGCCTATGGCGAGTTCGACTTTCCCTCGGTCGACGCCGAGGTGGTGGGCGTCGGGCACCTGGTGTGGGTGGAGCAGAAGCAAGCGGGCACGACCGGCGCGGACACCTCGGACATCGCCATCGCCGACATCGCCGCCACCGACTTCATCGGCATCGACAAGGACGACCCCGTCGGCAAGGTGCTGCTGGGCCACCTGAGCGAAAGCGCGGTCTTCACCCAGACCCGGCTCTCGGCCCAGACCTACCAGTCAGCGCTGCTGCTGACGCTCGACGGCTTCGGCCCCTGCATCGTCGACTCCTTCACCGCGCGCTTCGCGGACCCCGAGGCACTGGTGTTCAGGGACGTGTCACCGCGCATCCCCGTGGCCGTGTCGGCCATCTCGACGGCCGAGGGGCGGCAGCTCCAGGGCTTCGAGGATTTCCTGAATGCCTTCAGGACCTCGCTGGGACAGACGGAAGACTGACCCGGACTTGACCGGACGCAGAGGGCGCAAAGAAACGCAGAGATCGCAGAAAGGACGAGGCGATCATCTCAATGCCTTCTTCCGCGTCCTTCGCGAAACCTCTGCGCCCTCTGCGTCCGGCTGTCCGCTTGCGCTTTCACTTGGCAGCCGCCCCCGTATCGGTCGCGCCCGCCATCATGGGCGCCGCCGCCAGGATGCGCTCGGCCAGCACCGCGAACTGACCGACGTCCACGGCATTGCGCCGGTACCAGAGCCGGCTGTTGTCGACGCGGTGCACGAGCACGATGTCGCGTGCCCGGTCGACCAGCATGAACTGGCCGCCGCTGCCGTCCGCCAGCGCCAGTTGCTCCCGGGCGCCCGCGATGCGCCAGGCGCGGAACGCATGGCCGGGCACCCACCACATGTAGCCGTAGCCGCCCCCGCCCGAGATCGAGCTGTGGGAGCGGAGGCTCTCGCGCAGCCAGTCCGACGACACCAGCTGACGTCCGCTCCACAGCCCGTCGCGGCTCAGCAGCAGTCCCACGCGCGCCAGGTCCCGCGCCGACAGGAACATCAGGTAGGCCGGGTGGTCGGAGCTGCGCTCGTGTTCGAACTTGGTGTCCTGCGGGTAGCGGAAATCCTCGAACTGCAGCGGCTCGGCCAGATCCGTCTTCAAGGCCTGGAAGACATCGCGCCCGGTGCGGCGCTGGAAGATCGTGCCCAGCGTGTTGAAGTCCCAGTTGTTGTAGTACCAGAAGCTGCCGGGCGCATGGCTGCCGCGCTCGGGCCGGCGCTTCTTCGCCTCCGGCGTTTCGTAGGCGGCCTCGTGGTAGACGCCCGAGCGCGCCTGCAGCAGCTGCCGCACGGTCGCGCTCCGCTCCACGTCCGACAGCCCGCCCCTGTCGGTGATCTCGAGGGAGGCCAGGTTCTGGTCGAGATCGATCGCGCCCCGGTCCACCTGCATGCCGTAGAGCACGCTCAGCACGCTCTTGCGCACCGACGCGAGGTTCATCGGCTTGGCGATGTCGCCATAGGCATGGACCAGCACGCCGCGGTGGATCACCAGGTAGGCGTCGGAGCGCAGCGATTCGGCGTAGTCGTCGGCGAGCTTGAGCTTCTCGGCCGACCAGCCACTCGGCGCCTGGGCATCCGGCCTGGACCAAGATGCGCCCGGGAACACCGGCTGCGCCCACGCCAGTGCGGGCGCGAGCAGGCAGAGTGCCGCGAGGCGCCAGGCCTGCGTGGCGACGCGCGCGATCAATCGCATGGCTGGAAGCGCACGCACTCGGCCACCACATGGATCGCCGTCACCACGTTCTCGCCCTCGATGTGCTTCGAGCTGAACTTGACCGTTGCGCCTTCGGCAATGCCGGTCAGCAGCGAACGGTCGGTGACCCTGAAGGTCTGGGTCGTGAAGGGCAGCTTCGACCTCGGCATCAGCTTCAGCCGGACATAGGACTTGCCGCCAGGCTCATCGAGGAAGGACGCGACGCGGGCGCGGGTCAGCACGGTGGCGGCCGGCGCATCGGCCGCCGGGGCGGCGGCAGCCCCCGTCGCCATCAGAGAAAAGACGGCGATGGCGGCCCACACGCCGTGCGATTTGCTCCACATAGGCACCTCCTGGTCGTGACCCTGGATGCCCGCTGTCTCCCCGTCCACAGCGGGCACGGATGTTGTCGGTTGTCTCTGCACCGCATCCTGCCACAAGCCGTTCAGCCGCCCTCAGCCCTCCGCCCCCGCATTCCAAAACGCCTGCTGCACCCCCGGCAGGCTTTCCAGCTGCGCCATCACGCGGTCGAGTTCCTCGGCCTGCACGGCCGTGGCGTAGAGCGTGGCCTCGATCTCGGCGTCCAGCTGGCCAAAAGGATGCTGGTCGACGTCGCGCACCGGGTAGCTGGCGGCCTCCAGCAGCTCGAGCAGTTTTTCCCGCACCTCCGCCTGCACGCCGCGCGAGCAGATCACGTAGGCGACGTAGGTCGCCTCGCTGAACTCCTCCTGCACCGGGTTGCGGTTGATACGGTTGACCACTGGCCGCAGCAAGGTGTTGCTGGCCAGCACGAAGAGCGCGGCCAGCAGGGCCTCGCCGATCAGGTCGGCCCCGGCGCAGGCGCCGACCGCGGCCGAGCCCCACAGGGTGGCGGCGGTGTTCAGGCCGGTGATGTTGGCGCCCTCCTTCATGATCGCGCCGGCACCCAGGAAGCCGATGCCCGAGACCACGTAGGCCACCACGTGCACCGCGCCCTCGTGCCCGCCCAGCCGGTTCGCCATGTCCACGAACACCGCCGCGCCCACCGCCACCAGCGTGTTGGTGCGCAGGCCCGCGGTGCGCTGGCGCACCTGGCGCTCGAAACCGATCAGGCCGCCCAGCGCGAAGGCCGTCGAGAGGCTGACGAAGGTGTCGAGCATCGAGCTCAGGTTCAGGTTCTGCAGCGCTTGCATGGGGTGCGGGTCCTTCGCGTGGGGCGTCTCATTGCCAGCCGAAGCGCCGAATATAGAAGCGCTTCATGACGGTGGCGAGCACGCAGTAGCCCAGCAGGATGGCAGCCAGCCACGGGAAGTAGGCGAGCGGCAGCGGCTGCAGCCCGAAGTAGCCCGCCAGCGGGCTCATGGGCAGCGCGATGCCGGCGGCCATGATCGCCAGCGTCATGCCCATCAGCGCCGGCGCCGGGCGGCTCTCGATGAAGGGCAGCCTGGGCGTGCGGATCATGTGCACCACCAGCGTCTGCGTGAGCAGGCCCACCACGAACCAGCCGGTCTGGAACAGGGTCTGCTGCGCGGGCGTCTTCGCATCGAAGAAGTGCCACATCACGCCGAAGGTCACGAGGTCGAAGACCGAGCTGATCGGCCCGAAGAAGACCATGAAGCGGCCGATGTCCGCGGGGTTCCAGCGCAGCGGCTTCTTCACCAGCTCCAGGTCGACGTTGTCGAAGGGGATGCCGGTCTGCGAGATGTCGTAGAGCAGGTTCTGC
>Ga0182008_10002347_pt1 | contig 11911 bp, 12 predicted proteins | sample Sormic07211129_1_FD_120482 | JGI IMG/M metagenome (GOLD analysis project Ga0182008, IMG submission 120482) | Rhizosphere microbial communities from Sorghum bicolor, Mead, Nebraska, USA - 072115-129_1 metaG | ecosystem: Host-associated > Plants > Roots > Rhizosphere | place: USA: Nebraska...
CACCGCCTTCGAGGCCGCCTTGATGAAGTGCTCCCACTTGAGCGTGCGGTACAGCAGGATGGTCAGCGCCAGCGCGTAGAGCACGGCCACCGCGGCCGATTCGGTGGCGGTGAAGATGCCCGAGAGGATGCCGCCCAGGATCAGCACCACGATGAACAGCCCCGGCAGCGCCGCGGCGAAGGAGCGCGCCACGATGGCCCAGCCCGGGAAGGTGCCCTTGGGGTAGCCGCGCTTGACCGCCACCAGGTAGGCGGCCGCCAGGTTGCTCAGCGTGAGGATCACCGCGGGCAGCAGCGCCGCGAGGATCAGCGCCGCGATCGACACCTTGCCGCCGGCCGCCAGCGAATAGATGATCAGGTTGTGGCTGGTGGGCATCAGCGCCCCCACCAGGGCCGCGTGCGTGGTCACGTTGACCGCGTAGTCGGCGTGGTAGCCCTCCTTCTTCATCATCGGGATCATCACCGCGCCCATGGCCGAGACGTCGGCCACCGGCGAGCCCGAGACGCCGCCGAACAGCGTGCAGGCCACCACGTTCGACATGCCCAGCCCGCCGCGCACATGGCCCACCAGGTTGCGCGCGAAGTCGACGATGCGGTCGGCGATGCCGCCGTACAGCATCAGCTCGCCGGCGAAGATGAAGAAGGGGATCGCCAGGAAGGAGAAGATGCCCATGCCCGAGGTCATCTGCTGGAAGCCCACCGCGAGCGGCAGGCCTTCGTAGGCCAGCGTGGCCAGGGCCGAGAGCCCGATCGAGAATGCGACCGGCACGCCCAGCAGCAGGAACAGCGTGAAGGAGATGCAGAGAATCAGCAGAGGGATGGTCATGCGGTCAGCCCCACGCAGGTTCGACTTCGCGGCCCTGGGCGAGCGCGATGATGTGTTCGATCGAGAACATCACGATCAGCACGCCGGAGATCGCGGCCGGCACGTACTTCCAGCCTTCGGAGATCCACAGCGTGGGCAGTCGGTAGTCCCACACCGACTCGGCCAGCGAGGCGCAGTTCCAGGCCATGGCGGCGCCGAAGACCAGCACCAGCGCGTGAATCAGGTATTCCATCTTCAGGCGCAGCCAGTCGGGTGCGAGCACGAGGAAGGACTCGAGCCCGATGTGGCCCGCGTCGCGCACGCCGACGGCCACGCCGAACATCGTGACGTAGAGCACCAGCAGCAGCGCCAGGCTCTCGGCCCAGGTGGGCGTGTTGTTCATGACGTAGCGGCCGAACACCTGCCAGCTCACGGCGCAGATCACCGCGACGAGACCGACGATGCCCAGCCACATGCAGGCACGCGCGAGCGTGCGGCAAATCTTGGTGTACATGGTTTTGTTCTTTGTCTTGCGCCCGCCCCCGCTGGGGGAGGGCAGGGGTGGGGGCCTGCGGCGTCACCATTGCAACGCCGCAAAGCCCCCATCCCGACCTTCCCCCAAAGGGGGAAGGAGCCAGGTGCTACTTGGTGTCCTGCACCCGCTTCACGAGGTCCTTCAACTTCGCGTCGGTGATGAACTTGTCGTACACCGGCTTCATCGCGGCCTGGAACGGCGCCTTGTCCACGTCGATGATCTCCGCGCCGCCGGCCTTCACCGTGGCCAGCGACTTGATCTCGCGCTCTTCCCACTGCTTGCGCATGTAGGGCACCGACTCCTTGGCGGCCTGGCGGATCCAGCCCTGCTCCTGCGGCGTGAGCTTGTCCCACACGCGCTTGGAGAACAGCAGCATCTCGGGCGCCATCGAGTGCTCGGTCTTGCTGTAGTACTTGGCGACCTCGAAGGCGCGCGCGCTTTCGTAGGTGGGGTAGTTGTTCTCGGCGGCGTCGATCAGGCCGGTCTTGAGGCCGGTGTAGACCTCGCCCATGGGCATCGGCGTGGCGTTGGCACCCATGGCCTCGAGCATCGAGACCCAGAGGTCCGACTGCTGCACGCGCACCTTCAGGCCCTTCATGTCGGCGAAGCTGCGCACCGGCTTCTTGGCGGTGAACATCGAGCGCGCGCCGCTGTCGTAGTAGGCCAGGCCGACGAAGCCCTGCTTCTCGCAGCTCTTGAGGATCTCCTCGCCGATCGGGCCGTCGAGCACCTTGTGCAGGTGGTCGACCGAGCGGAACAGGAAGGGCATGGTCGGCACCTGCGTCTCGGCGCAGATGTTGTTCATCGGGGCGATGTTCACGCGCACCATCTGCAGCGCGCCGATCTTGGTCTGCTCGATGGTGTCCTTCTCGTTGCCGAGCGAACTGTTGTTGTAGACCTTGATGCTGTGCTTGCCGCCCGACAGCGCCTTGAGCCGCTCGCTCATGAACTTGACCGCGGTCACGGTCGGATAGTCGTCGGGGTGGATATCGGCCGAGCGGAACTCGGTGGCGTGGGCACCGCTGCCGATGAGCGCTGCGCCGGCACAGGCGGCGAGCGCGATCAATGTGCGTCGGATGGTCATTTGTCTTCCTCTTGCTCTCGTTGGTGGGATCGAAACTGTGGGGGGCCGCTAGAAGGCGCAGGCCGGCTCGGGCAGGCCGCGCACGCCGGGGCGCAGCGCGAACACGCCGCCGGCCAGCGGCTGGTCGGCCAGGTCGCCGCCGGGGCGGATCGAGGTGACGTAGAGCGTGTCGAGCCCGGCGCCGCCGAAGGCGCACATCGCGGGCTTCTTCACCGGCACCGCGAGCGAGCGGTCGAGCTTGCCCGCGGGCGTGAAACGGTGCACCAGGCCGGCGTCGTTGCCGCAGATCCAGTAGCAGCCGTCGGCGTCGACGGCCGCGCCGTCGGGCCGGCCGGGCAGGGGCTTCATGTCGACGAACAGGCGGCGGTGGTGCGGCGTGCCGGTGGCGATGTCGTAGTCGAAGGCCCAGATGGCCTGCACCGAGGGGTGCGAGTCCGACAGGTACAGGGTGCGGCCGTCGGGGCTGAAGCCCAGGCCGTTGGGCACGATCAGCTCGTCGATCTGCAGCCGCAGCGCGGCTTCGGCGTGGACGTCGCTCTGGTAGCGGTAGACGCGGCCGACGCTGCGGCCGGCCGCCATGTCCATCAGCATCGAGCCGGCCCAGAAGCGGCCCTGGCGGTCGCAGCGGCCGTCGTTGAAGCGCATGCCGTGCGCGGCGTGCACCGCGTGGGCCAGCGGCGTGGTGGCCAGCGTGCCGTCGTCCCGCGTGGCGATGGCGAACAGGCCGCTCTCCATGCCCGCGATCCACTGGCCCGGATGGCCCGCGCGCGGCGCGATGCAGGCCAGCATCTCGTCGCCGGTCCAGCTGCGGTGCGCGCCGCTGCCGGGGTCGAGGCGATGCAGTTGCCTGGCCGGGATGTCGACCCAGTAGAGCGCTTGTTCGGCGGCATGCCAGACCGGGCTCTCGCCCGTGGCATTGCGTGCGTCGAGGACGAGTTCGGCTTGCATGGATGTCCTCGGCTTCGGCTCAGTCGCCGAAGGGACCCTGGGCAGTGAACGCGCCGCCCTGGTAGATCGCGTTCGGGTCGTTCGGCGCCACCGGCGGCTGCGCCTCGATCTGTGCGCGGAAGACCTCCGAGCCGTCCTGCGGCTCGAAGCCCAGGTGCGCGGCCGCAGCGTTGTCCCACCACAGGTCGCGGTTGGCCGACATGCCGTAGACCACGGTGTGCTTCACGTCGGGCGTGAACAGCGACTTCTCGATCAGCGTCGTCAGGTCGCGGTAGCTGAGCCAGGTGCTCATCATGCGGCGGTTGAGCGGCGCGGGAAACGAGGAGCCGATGCGGATGCTCACGGTCTCGATGCCCCAGCGGTCGAAGTAGAACTGCGCCAGGTCCTCGCCGAAGGACTTCGACAGGCCGTAGTAGCCGTCGGGCCGGCGCGCGACATGCGCGTCGAGCGGCTCGTCCTGGCGGTAGAAGCCGATCACGTGGTTGGAGCTCGCGAACACCACGCGCTTGACGCCGTGGCGGCGCGCCGCCTCGTAGAGGTGGAAGGTGCCCTTGATGTTGGCCTCGAGCACTTCCTCGAAGGGCCGCTCGACCGACACGCCGCCGAAGTGGGCGATGGCGTCGCAGCCGCGCACCAGCGCATCGACCGCGGCCTTGTCCGCCAGGTCGCAGGGCACGACCTCTTCGTTCTCACCGCTTGCAGGCGCCATGCCCGCGATGTCGGACAGCCGCAGCACCGCGGCCGAGGGCTTGAGCGATTCGCGCAGCACCTTGCCCAGCCCGCCGGCAGCGCCGGTCAGCAGCAGCCGACCCAGTTCCTTTGCCATGGTCGCGTGGTCCTCAGGCGGGCTTGAACACCGTGGCCGGCAGGTCGCGACCGTGGTATTTCTTGTAGATGGTGTTGAGCTTGCCGTTCTTGATGTTGGTCGCGACCCAGCCGTCGACCCATTCCTTGAGCTTGGGGTTGCCCTTGTTCATCGTGATGCCCAGGCCGGAATCGAGCTGCGAGAACTTCATCTCGTAGTTCTTGCCCGGCGCGCGCTTGTTGACTTCGCCCATGTTCGAGGGCGTGCTGGAGAAGATGTCGACCTGGCCGGTCACCACCGAGGTGATCAGCGTCGCGTCGTCCTCGTAGCGCATGATCTCCGCGCCCTTGGCTTCGCGGGTGGTGATGGTGTCGTTGGTGGTGGCGCGCGTGAGGCCGATGCGCTTGCCGTTCAGGTCGGCGTAGCTGGCGATCTTCATGTCCTTGGGCGCGGCCACCATGATGGTGATGGCCGAGTAGGGGATCGAGAAGTCCACCACCTTGGCGCGCTCCTCGGTGATCGAGAGGCTGGAGATGACCACGTCGGCGCGCTGCGCCTGCAGGGTCGGGATGCGTGCCGCGGTGTTGATCGGCACGATCTGCAGCTTGACGCCCAGGTCCTTGGCGAGCTCGGTGGCGGTGTCGACGTCGGAGCCGGTCGGCTGCATGTTGGCGTCGGTGTAGCTGAACAGCGGCGTGCCGATGGCGATGGCCACGCGGATCGTGCCGGCCTTCTTGATGTCGTCGAGCTGGTCGGCCATGGCGGCCTGCGCGAAGCCGCCCGCGAGGGCCAGTGCGATGCAGCTGCGGGTGAAGAGGGTGCCGAGTGTCATGAAAGTCTCCTGGAATGGATGGGGAGGAAGTGAAATGAACCGGGCTTCCTGTTCACAGCCCGTTGTTCAGGAAGGCATGCAGCTCCGGCGTCTTGGGCGCGTCGAGCATCTCGCCGGTGCCGGTCTCCCACACCGTGCCCTTGTGCATGTAGATGATGCGGTCGGCCACGCGCTTGGCGAAGGCCATCTCGTGCGTGACCAGCAGCATGGTCATGCCGCCGGCCGCGAGGTCTTCCATCACGCGCAGCACCTCGCCGGTGAGCTGCGGATCGAGCGCCGAGGTGACCTCGTCGAACAGCATGACCTTGGGCGACATCGCGAGCGAACGCGCGATGGCCACCCGCTGCTGCTGCCCGCCGGAGAGCTGTTCGGGGTAGGCGTCGGCCTTTTCCACCAGGCCCACCTGCTCGAGCACGCGCAGGGCGACGTCGCGCGCTTCGCCGCGCGACTGCTGCTTCACGTGGCGCAGCGCCAGCATGATGTTCTCCTGCACCGAGAGGTGGGGGAAGAGGTTGTAGCTCTGGAACACGATGCCCACTTCGAGCCGCAGCTTCTTCAGGTCGACGCTCGGGCTGTCGACGCGGATGCCGCAGACCTCGATGCTGCCCTGGTCGATGACCTCGAGCCGGTCGATGCAGCGCAGCGCCGTGCTCTTGCCCGAGCCGCTGGCGCCGATGATGGCGATCATCTCGCCCTTGGCGACTTCGAAGGACACGCCCTTCAGCACCTGGTTGGCGCCGAAGCTCTTGTAGACCTGGTCCAGCTTGACGATGGGCGAACCGCCGGCCGCATGGGGCGCTTCGCCGCCTCCCGAGGGAGCGGCCAGGTCGACCTGGGCGCGGGCCGGCGACGGTTTATCGATTGGCGACATTGAGTTTCTTCTCCATCGCTTCGCTCCAGCGCGACAGCGGATAGCACAGGGCGAAATAGAAGGCACCGACCAGGAAGAACACCAGGAAGGGCTGGAAGATGGTGTTGTTGATGATCTGGCCGGCGCGCGTGAGCTCGACGAAGCCGATCACCGAGGCCAGCGAAGTCATCTTGATGATCTGCACCAGGAAGCCGACGGTGGGCGGCAGCGACAGGCGCACGGCCTGCGGGATGATCACCAGGCGCAGCGTCTGCCAGCGCGAGAAGGCCAGGCATTCGGAGGCTTCCCACTGCGGCTTGGGCATGGCCTCGATGCAGCCGCGCCAGATGTCGCCCAGGTAGGCGCTCACGTAGATCATCATCGCGAGCCCCGCCGCCACCAGCGAGGGCAGCGAGAGCCCGTACACCGACAGGCCGAAATACACGATGAACAGCAGAATCAGCAGCGGAATGCCCTGGATGCATTCGATGTAGATCAGCGCGGCCCAGCGCAGCCAGGCGCGCGGCGAGATGCGCGCGAGCATCAGGCCGAAGCCGCCGATCGCGCCGAGCGCGAAGGCCAGCGCCGAGAGCACCAGCGTCCAGCCGATGGCCTGCACCAGGTACAGCAGGTGCGTGAAGGTGAAGCTGCCGAAGTTCACGGGCGCACCTCCGCGCTTCGCGCTGCGGTGCGAGCGCCTTCGGGCGGCCGTGCGGCGTGCACTGTCACCTCCGCGCTTCGCGCTGCGGTGCAAGCGCCTTCGGGCGGCCGTGCGGCGCTCATGCAGCGCCTCCGTGGACGGCAACGGTGGCCGTGGAGCCCGCCGGCTGGAACTTGCCGGCCTGCGCGGCCGCGCGGCGCACCACGCGGCGGCGGCGGAACAGGTACTCGCCCAGTGCCCAGGTCAGGAGCTTGATGAACAGCGACAGCACCAGGTACAGCGCCGCGACCACGATGTAGGTCTCGAGCGAGCGGAAGGTGTCCGACTGCACGGTGTTGGCGATGGCGGTGAGCTCCTCGGCCGAGATCTGCGAGGCCATGGCCGAGGCCTGCATCATCAGCAGGAACTGACTCGTGAGGGCCGGGTAGACCTTCTCGATCGAGGGCTGCAGCATCACGTGCCAGCCGATGCGCCATTTGGAAAGCCCCAGGCATTCGGCGGCTTCGATCTGTCCGCGCGGCACCGACTCGAGGCCGGCCCGGATGATCTCGGCCGCATAGGCCGCGATGTTGATCACCATCGCGAGCACCGCGGCCGCGAAGGTGGGCATGCGCACGCCGAAGCTGGCCAGGCCGAAGTACAGCAGGAAGATCTGCACCAGGAAGGGCGTGTTGCGCACGATCTCGATGTAGAGGCTGCAGACGCGGGCCAGCGGCCTGATCCGGCTGCGCTTGGCGAAGGCCACCAGCGTGCCGATGGCGACGCCGATGAGCACCGCCAGCGCGGTCATCTTGAGCGTGAGCCAGGCGCCGTTGACGAAGACCGGCCAATAGGGGGCCAGGGGAGCGAAGTCGAGCGAATACTTCATGTGAGTGCCGGAGCGGAACTGCCGAGCCTCCTCAGAGGCTTGGACGCCCCGCGACGCGGTTTCCGAGGAGGTTCGGGTGGTATGTCATCTGTTGTCGTACAACCTGCTTGTCGATTATCATCGTGACCATGGTTCAGTCGATTGCGGGTAATCCCTTGGCGTCAGACGCGCCGCCGGACGTCGGTGCCGGCGGGGCGGCGGCAGGGGCTGCTTTCGCGGGCCGTCCGCGCCAGCGCGGCCGCGGCCTGGCGCACGGGCTGGTGGAAGACCTGAGCGAGAAGATCCGCAGCCAGCTGCTGCGCCCGGGCGACAAGCTGCCGACCGAGTCGGCCATCATGCAGAGCTTCGGCGTGAGCCGCACCGTGGTGCGCGAGGCCCTGTCGAAGCTGCAGGCCGCGGGCCTGGTCGAGACCCACCACGGCATCGGCACCTTCGTGCTGCAGCCGCGCGCGGGCAGCGTGTTCCGGCTCGACGCGGGCGACATCGCGACCTCGGTCGACGTGCTGGCGGTGCTCGAATTGCGCATCAGCCTTGAGACCGAATCTGCCGGGCTGGCCGCGAGCCGCCGCACCGAAGAGCAGCTGCAGGTGATGCGCCAGGCGCTCGACGATTTCGAGCGCAACGTGGCGGTGGCCGGCGACACCGTGGCGCCGGACTTCCGCTTCCACCTGCAGATCGCGCAGTCGACCGGCAACCCGTATTTCGCGGACATCATGAGCCACCTGGGCACCACGATCATCCCGCGCACCCGCATCAACGCCATCCGCACGCTGGACCGCAGCGGGGCCTACCTGAGCCGCGTCAACCGCGAGCACGAAGAGATCTACGCGGCCATCGCGCGGCGCGACCCCGAGTCGGCGCGCGCCGCGATGCGCATCCACCTGACCAACAGCCGCGAGCGGCTGCGCATCGCGCAGGAAGAGGCGGCGCAGCGGGTCGAGCAGGACGCGGCGGCCGCTGCACCCTCCACGCGCGGCTGAGGTCGCGCTATCCCTTGCATCGCGCAGGTCCAAGCTGGACAAGTCATTTCTTCAGTTGTACGATGACTGACCACTTCGCCGGTCCACGGTGCAGGGAAGACTTCCACCGACAGGAGACAGACCACCATGCTTTCCCCTCGCCGCCGCCTCTTGGGCGCAGCCTGCCTTGCCGCACTTTCCCTGGGCCTGCCGCTGGCCGCCAGCGCACAGGCCAACTGGCCCTCCAGGCCGATCAAGATCATCGTGCCGTACCCGCCGGGCGGGTCGTCGGACATCATTGCGCGCGCCATCAGCCAGCCGCTGTCGGAGGCCCTGAAGCAGAGCGTGATCGTCGAGAACAAGCCCGGCGCCAACGGCAACCTCGGCGCGGACTTCGTGGCCAAGTCGGCACCCGACGGCTACACGCTGCTGCTGTGCGACGTGGGCGCGCTGGCGATCAGCCCCTCGGTCTACACCCGGCTGTCCTTCGACCCGTCGACCGACCTGCGCGGCGTGACCATGCTGGCCTATTCGCCGCACCTGCTGGTGGTGCATCCCTCGGTCAAGGCCAACAACCTCAAGGAACTGGTCGCGCTGTCGAAGACCAGCGACCTCAACTTCGCGGTCACGGCCACCGGCAGCGCGCCGCACCTGGCCGGCGTGGCGCTGGAGCGCGCCAGCGGCGCCAAGTGGACCTACGTGCCCTACAAGGGCGGCGTGCAGGCGGTGCAGGACACGGTGTCGGGCCAGACCAACGTGCTGATGAACGGCATGCTGGCCACCCTGCCGCAGGTGCAGGCCGGCCGGCTCAAGGTGCTGGCGGTGTCCAAGGCCACGCGCATGCCGCTGATCGGCGACGTGCCCACCATCGCCGAGCAGGGCGTGCCGGGCTACGAGTCGGGCACCTGGCAGGGCGTGCGGGTCGCGAAGGGCACGCCCGACGCGATCATCCAGCGCCTCAACAAGGAGCTGATCACCGTGATCCGCTCGGCCGACATCCGCTCGCGGCTGGCCGGGCAGGGCGCCGAGGTCGTGACCATGGCGCCGGCCGAGGAGGAGCAGTTCTTCAACAAGGAACGGGCGCGCTGGGCGGCGGTGGTCAAGGCGGCCGACATAAAGCTGGACTAGCCCCCCGAGGGCTTCGCGCACTGCGTGTCGCGGGCGCCTTCCCCCTCCGGGGGGGGCACAACCGGCGGCCCGGCGGAGCCGGTTCCGCGGTTGTTCACGAACAGAGGCGTTGGCTTCTTCTTTTTTCTCTCATCAACTTTTTCTTCATGGTGCTTCGATGAACCCCCAAGAACTCAAATCCATCATGGGCTCCGGCCTGCTCTCGTTCCCGCTGACCGACTTCGACGCCAATGGCGACTTCCACAAGAAGGGTTACGAGAAGCGCCTCGAATGGCTGGCGCCCTACGGCGCGAGCGCGCTGTTCGCGGCCGGCGGCACGGGCGAATTCTTCTCGCTGACCGGCGACGAGTACCCGGGCATCGTCCAGACCGCGGTCGACACCTGCCGCGGCGTGGTGCCGATCATCGCGGGCGCGGGCGGCCCGACGCGCTTCGCGATCCAGTGCGCGCAGGCGGCCGAGAAGGCCGGCGCGCACGGCATCCTGCTGCTGCCGCACTACCTCACCGAAGCCGGCCAGGAAGGCCTGGCGGCGCATGTCGAAGCGGTGTGCAAGAGCGTGAAGTTCGGCGTGATCGTCTACAACCGCGCCACCAGCCGCCTCAAGCCCGAGACGCTGGCCGGCCTGGCCGAGCGCAACCCGAACCTGGTGGGCTTCAAGGACGGCGTGGGCGACATCGAGGCCATGGTCGCGATCTACCAGCGCATGGGCGACCGCTTCGCCTACCTGGGCGGCCTGCCCACGGCCGAGGTCTATGCCGCGGCCTACAAGGCGCTGGGCACGCCGGTGTATTCGTCGGCCGTCTTCAACTTCATCCCCAAGACCGCGATGGATTTCTACAAGGCCGTCGCCGCCGACGACCTGCCGACGCAGCACCACCTGCTCAAGACCTTCTTCATGCCTTACCTCGAGCTGCGCAACCGCGTGCCGGGCTATGCGGTGAGCATCGTCAAGGCCGGCGCGAAGATCGTGGGCCACGATGCGGGGCCGGTGCGCGCGCCGCTGACGGACCTGAAGGCCGACGAGATCGAGATTCTCAAGGCCCTGATCGACAAGCTCGGCAAGCAGTAAGCAGCCGGTGCACGATCCGACGGAACAAGAACGGAGACAAGCATGCTGTTGAAAAAAGCCCTCCTGATGGCCGCGGCCTCGGTGGCATTGGCCGGCTGTGCCGGCCTGTCCTCCGGCGGCGGCGCGAGCGATGCACCGGCCGTGGCCGCCGCCGCCGAGAAGCTGCGCGTGGCCATGATCGACCCCACACCCGCGGCGCTCGACGCGCTGGTGGCCGAGGACCTGAGCTACGGCCATTCGGGCGGCAAGGTCGACACCAAGGCCAGCTTCATCGCCGACCTGCTGAGCGGCGCCTCGGACTTCGTCACCATCGCGATCACCGAGCAGAGCGTCAAGGTGGCCGGCGATGCGGCGATCGTGCGGCACACGCTCACGGCCGACACCCTCGACGGGGGCAAGCCGGGCAAGGTCGCGATCAAGATCCTCCAGGTCTGGCAGAAGCAGGGCGGCGGCTGGAAGCTGCTGGCGCGCCAGGCGGTCAGGCCGCCGCAATGACGACCCCCGTCGTCACCGAGCTGCGCGTGGTGCCGGTGGCCGGCCACGACGGCATGCTCATGAACCTGAGCGGCGCGCACGGCCCCTTCTTCACGCGCAACCTGCTGATCTTGAAGGACAGCGCGGGCCGCACCGGCGTGGGCGAGGTGCCCGGCGGCGAGAAGATCCGCCAGACGCTGGAAGACGCGCGCGGCCTGATCGTGGGCCAGCCCATCGGCCGCCACAACGCGGTGCTCCATGCGATGCGCGCACGCTTCGCCGACCGCGACAGCGGCGGGCGCGGCACGCAGACCTTCGACCTGCGCGTCGCGATCCACGCGGTCACGGCGGCCGAGGCCGCGCTGCTCGACCTGCTGGGCCAGCACCTCGAGGTGCCGGTGGCGGCGCTGCTCGGCGAAGGCCAGCAGCGCGATGCGGTGCAGATGCTGGGCTACCTGTTCTACGTCGGCGACCGCACGAAGACCGACCTGCCCTACCGCAGCGAACCGGAGGCCGACAACGACTGGTTCCGCCTGCGCCATGAAGAGGCCATGACGCCCGAGGCCATCGTGCGCCTGGCCGAGGCCAGCCATGCGCGCTACGGCTTCACCGACTTCAAGCTCAAGGGCGGCGTGCTGCGCGGCGAGGAGGAGGTCGAGGCGATCCGTGCGCTGCACGCGCGCTTCCCGCAGGCGCGCGTCACGCTCGACCCCAACGGCGGCTGGCTGCTGAAGGACGCGATCCGGCTCACGCGCGACCTGCACGGTGTGATGGCCTACGCCGAAGACCCCTGCGGCGCCGAAGGCGTGTTCTCGGGCCGCGAGGTGATGGCCGAGTTCCGCCGCGCCACCGGCCTGCCGACCGCCACCAACATGGTGGCCACCGACTGGCGCG
>Ga0182008_10002351_pt1 | contig 11903 bp, 12 predicted proteins | sample Sormic07211129_1_FD_120482 | JGI IMG/M metagenome (GOLD analysis project Ga0182008, IMG submission 120482) | Rhizosphere microbial communities from Sorghum bicolor, Mead, Nebraska, USA - 072115-129_1 metaG | ecosystem: Host-associated > Plants > Roots > Rhizosphere | place: USA: Nebraska...
ATACGACTTCGACATTAAAAAAGATCTGCTCACTGTAAAGCGCACGGCAGGTGAGTGGTGCGGCTTTGGTCATAATGTGGGAGCTGAAGGCGTTTATAACAGGGTTGAGTTCTAGCAGCTTTCTTGAAATTCGCGAAATTTGGTAAACAGCCGAAACCCTACATAGTCGGACTGGCATTTGTACGAGTGTCGGTAGTAGCAATTCCAGTAACTGATCATGCGTGCTTGCGTCGTTTGAAAGTACGCCTGATTGTCCCGAATAAAACGACCGTAAAGCGCCGGATCGAACTTGGGTAGGTGCGCTTCAACGGTTTCTAGAATCTGGATGACGTACTCGCCTGTCAGTTGCAACACGAACGGGACAATCCAGGGGGCATGCACTGAGAGAATCCGTTCCAATTGACGTTGGCGCACATGACCATCGTGGTGCCGTGTCAGAAGGCACGAGTACAAAAGGCTCTGGGTTTCACTCAAGTAGTCAAAGGCTGTCTCATAACCTAGGTCATAAATCCGGTAGGGAATGATCAACTCCTCCTCACCGACTCTGACCTCTATGAATCGATGCATTTCCACACGCGCCTGGCAGAGCTGCCCTATAACCTGGTCGAGAGCCTCTGCCTCTTGTTTAAGAAAAGCCGGAAACGCCCGGTTTGCACACTGCATTTTCATTCACTGAATATCTTTCAAGTATTCCTTAAGGGCAATGAGCGGCGTATCAAGCTGTTCCATCGTCTGCGCAGCGCTGAAATCTCCTGACAATCTATCCAGCTCTCGACCCAGCGGCGTACCACCCCCACCTATCGCCTCAAGCGCCAACTCCACGCATTCACCCACTTTGACCTTAATGGTCTCGACATCCCCCCGCCGCACCAGCAACTCAAACACATCCCGCTGGTAATCACCCATGACCAGATCGTCACGCAAAATCGGACTTGAATCTTCCGTCTCGTAAGCCAGTTTCAGGGAGAAGAGGGCGACGCTTTCCAGCTGCAATTCCATGGTGGGAATCCTTGTGAAATGTTCCACCGGTGCGGGACGTGCGGGACGTGCGTGACAAGAAGCAAGATCAAAAGATCGCAACCTTCGGCAGCCCCCACACGACAGCGGTGCGGGCAATGGCTTTTCTACAGGCGAAAAAAAAGGCCTTGCTAAGCAAGACCTTTCTTAATTTTGGTGCCCGAGGGAGACTGTCGGGTTCCATATATTACGTGGCTTGCAGCTAGATTATACGGTTGGGGATACAGGTAGGGATACACCGTTCACGTCTCTAGAGTAACCTCATCGAACAATTCTAAACCGCTCTTGACGAAGTTTCGCTTCAATCTCGTGATCATCACTTAAGGTCTTCGCAATGTCGAAGGCACTAAGAATGCCCTCGCTCTGAATTCGACCTGCTGCTTCATGATTCAAGTCAGCCAGACACCCAAACTGCGCTTGCATACCCAATGATGTCCAGTCGATGGTTTTTGAAAAGGTAATCCAGGCAGGAAGTGGGTCGGAGAAAAGGCTGAGGTCAATGAAGCAATTCGGACCTCCAAGTCCAGCTTTCGATCCAGACTCGTCTGCGAGGTAAGCACGAGTGAGCGCGAAATTTCCTTGCAGCTCTGGAACTGCATCGAAATATTGTCTGGCTTTGAGTGCCTCATTAATCGCTTGCTCAGGTGTGATGGTCCCTTCCCTAAGTCTTGTTTTGATTAATTTGCCTTTGCCGTCATTCAAATGCTGCTCGAAGCTATGTACGCGCCTGACTCGAAATCCTGGCGCAATGACCATACGTGCTCCAGGATGGGATAGCTCATCCTGATCAACTTTGTTGACATGATGGAACAGATCAATGCTTCTGCGCAGGAAGTCGTAAGTGACGCTGTGGGCTCGAGGTGAAAGGTCCCTGTAAGCAATCACTCCGTCATTCATAGCCAATGTCGGGAAATACCGATTGGCCTTCTCGCTAACGGCGGTATGAAATCTATCAAGGCGGTGGATCGCCGCAGCGGCGGTTTCATGGGCAGGATTAAAGCCGGATTTGCTGATTTGACTTCCGTATCCAAGAAGATCGATCCATGCCACGCATGCGATCTCGACCTTTCTCATTGATCCTTTCGCTGTCTTCGCCATCACATCGTCCTTGGGATTATTGTCTAGTCCCCAACGCTATCAACCTGCCACTAGGGTGTCCAATGGCAATCTCGAGCGAAGGGGGAAGTCGTTTGCCTCGATGGGATCAAGTTCATGCGCTGGGAGCCTGGCAGAGTCAGAGATACACGGCGCCGATGTTGCTTTCGGCCTGTACGGAACAGTGGATTGCCAAAGCGACCAGGGATCGCGGAATGGGCAACGAACGACAACTCCTAGATCGACATCCTGGTCGGGCGCCGACTATTAAGAAGCCTCCACAGAGCCGCTATGTCCTAATCGTCGCTATCTTTTGCACTGTCGCTGAGTCGTCTAAAACCGCGCACTTCCTGAATTCTCATTTCTATAGTGGCTTTCGCTGCTCCGACGTAGATCAGTGGCCATATGGTTCCGCCTCCAGCGCGATCGCCTGCAACGAAATCTGCCCATGACTCACAGTACTGACGCCATTTTTCTTGGGACTCTTTAAACGCTTTTAGCTCCGCGTCATCTAGGCGTGCAATGAGTTTATTTGCTGCTTCCTCTAGCTCTAAATTTTTTGCCTCCAGATCGTTCCAAGCGGCAATATTCATATCTGTTTGTGTTAACGGGGCTCCCGGATCAAGGGTTTCTGAAATAAACTCATCGGATGCTCTTAAGAAAGCTACACAGCTTTCAAAGCAACGCGCTACTTCCTCTAGTTTGATCTCATAGGCAGAGGCGATTTCATGGCAAATGATATGTCTCAGCTCGAACGTCCTAGCAACATCCGCAAAAACGTCGTTTGGGTTTTCTAAGATAGGTGCAACTTCTTTGCCTCCAATCTCGTGTGCCCATCGATCCGTGACGGTCTCAAGCCCCTTCAAGAAACCGGTACCAAGTATGGTGGAGAGCGCGACATCAATGTGTTCAAGCCTACTTAACTGAATGCCATGCGCCACGAGTTCCCCTACGGTGATAGCTTTCCCATGAACCGCCCTAACGACCGAAAAATCTAACCTTATCGATGATGCTGGCTTTTCGGCGTTGCTTAGGTACGGATCGCCCGTATCAATAAGATCCTTAATAGCCATCCGAAAATAGCCTTCAACGCAGGCTATCAATGCGACGGGGAAATATCGGACAAGCTCTCCATCATGATCTTTTTGATTTCGAAAGGCATGCTCAAGGGAAAAGAGGCGAAAGGGTAACTCCATCATCGCGGAGCCAAATTGCCTCCGATTACGTATCTCCCCGATCTCCTGAATGATGTCTCTGGTTTTGCTCATGGTGAATTCCGGTGCAAAGAGGCATTAGGGACATAGTAGTCGAACAGCAACATCACACTGCGGTTTACCCTGATCTTGGTAGAAAGCCGCCGGGGCCCCTGGGGTTATCCGGTGGGTACGGGGTCGGAAACCCGCGAGATCTTGTTAGCGACAGTTCCCTGAGCTTACTGAAATTTCGACGTTGAAATTGAAAGGATATTGAATAGAAAAGGGCATCGTTACCGCAACGGTAAAGGTGAGCCATTGTGTTGTTGATAGCGAACGGTTGCGCCCGGTCAACCTTGGGGGTGGTGTCAACCACGTCAACCTGTCAACCAACGTGGAAAACTCAGTGGCTAACAAGATGCTGCGGGTTCTCTGCCCCGTACCAATCGCAATTGTCCAGGGTCCCCGACCACCTCCACAGCCATAGGGCAAATGCACAGGTGAACCGCAGTTCACCAAGTTCACCTGTTCACTAAGCTGGGCACCTTTCCGCTAACAAGATCGGGCGGGTTTCCGACCCCGTGCGGGTCTCATCACCACAGGGGCCCCCGCTCCAGCTGGAATCTCCTCGCTGGTGGAACTCATTTCTATGGGGAGTGGGGCAGACACCTGTCAAATGTCGTGTAACTCGTGTTACAGGTGTAACGAATCTATCTAAGTAGTTGAATATAAACGATAAATTTAGCGTTACACGCATTGACAGCGTTCCGTGATCACGGTGTAGCAGAGACGAATTGTGTAACGCTTTTAGTAAAACAGCGAAAACAAGGGAAATCAGCGCTACTTAATTCGCTTGCACTACGGCACAGGAATAATGAGGACGGACCGGATGTGGTGGGCATGTCGCAACTGGCCTTAAAGCTCTCACCGGCGGCAGCTCCACATTGAACACGGTGATGCCCATGGTTTACCTGCAGCAATTTGTCGGCCTGGGCGTGGATCGCCCTCGGCAGGTTCAGCGCAGCCAATGCGTCATTCATGCTCACTCCCAATTCCAGCCGTTCGGGTACGCCATCGGTTCGAGTGGCAGCTCGTACTGCTCGACATCAATTAGCAGCTAGGCTCGTTGCTGCCGTCTGCTCAAAACCCGTAGCACTACATTCTGGTGAAAGGCAGTGTTTGCGACGATGTAGGGATTGCCTGCATGATCAGTAATCACTGAGCCGCCAGCATTAAGGAAGGAAATCATATGCTTCAGATTGCCACCGGAAAGCTATTCAGCCGCCCAGTTGGTTGGGAGAATCTGCTGCGCGGAATGCTCTACACCAATGCTACTTTTGGGAGAGCAGACGGGGTAGAAACGGCTGCGGGTAAATTGTTGCCGTCTACTAGCTACTCGAGTCATCCGCGTGTACTCGTCTATGAGCTGGTGGAGCGAATGGAGGCCGAAGAAAGTAGAGCAGGTGTTCTCGTATCCTCATGTGTCGAGCCGTATCTGAATGATTTTGCCGTTGTGGCCTCTTTTGCTTTGAATTGCGTATGCACGCCGGACATTGATCTAGCACGACGTTTGACGAGTGGCGAAAAAGGCTTAGCCACACGTGCGGCTCCGCAAGAGCTTGTCCGTCGCTTCTTCGATGCCGATCTCTGGTGCAAGCCTGAGGAAGTAGAATTCCTGCAGGAATTCACTACCCAGCTGATTGGATTGCCTCGTAACACATTTCTTTGCGTCATGCGGGCGATCCGGACTTTCATAAACGGTATGCACCGTATCGCGGATGATTTGGAGCTGGCGTACACCCTGATAGTTGCGTCAGTTGAGTCGCTAGCTCAGGACTTCGATGGACATGTAAGTGACTGGGAGTCGTACGAGGAGCGTAAGCGACTTGCAGTTGATGAGGCATTGTCAGGTGCTGAGGAAGCGCTCGCGCAGCGGGTCAGGGAGGCGCTGTTAAAGGTGGAGCATACTGCTTTGGCGCGCCGGTTTCGTGAGTTCGCTATATCCCACACGCCGGCCAGTTATTTTCGCGAAGCTTCACTAGTAATGAATCAGTCTCTCTCTCGCACAGACCTCACGGAGGTCTTGGCAATGGCCTACCAGTCGCGATCTAAGTATGTGCACCAGCTCAAGCGGCTCCCGGACGTGGTAGTTCTCGGTCATGGCTATGGTGAGACCGCGTTACACGAACGAGTAACCTTTCTGACCCTTCAAGGGCTAACTCGTTTGATGCGTAATGTGATCATTGAATTCGTGAACGGCCAACCTTCGTTGGAGCGCGAGGAACATAACTACATCTTGGAGCGTACCGGAATAATCCGATTAGATATGGCACCCCAGTACTGGGTCGGGAACCCCGAAGGAGATTTGATCAGCGCCGGTCGACGCAAGCTTGAGGGGTTTCTAGAGCAGTTTGTACCCTGCGTATTGAAAGAAGAGGGGGCAACCCTAACTGATCTACGGCCGGTTCTGGACGCTGTGGCAAAGCTCCTATCGGACGCCAAAAAAGATCTTCGCTTGCCATACCTGGCTCTATATGTCCTTTTCAATGGAGTTGTTGCAGAAGAGCAACGGGCGCCTATTCCTGAATTGATTGAAAGGTTTATTCAGCAAGAGCTCTCACAGCCTTCGCCGGAAGCGCTTATCGCGCACACCATCTTAGGCAAGGTAGTGAATTGGCCTTTGGAGGCTCATCTTCAGGTGCTGGAGAGATATTTCAAGCGACGTGGGAAGCCAAGCGGGCTGCGTTTTCCAAGGTTATTTGAGGCTGCTGTATCACTGGATCTGGCGGAGCGCTTCCGTTTAGTGGGGGACATGAATAAATGTCGGAAGATGGTTGCGCTCGCAGTGGAAAGCCATCCAGGGCATCAACACCTAGTGGAGCTGGAAGCAGAAATAGCTCCAGAAAAGTCGATCCATGGGGCAGATATTTTGCTACCTAGCTCGACTTCTGGCGATGGTACTGACTAATCCCTAGCAATGAACGACCAAGCGCATAGTTTACAAACTGAGTCGCCCCGGCTTTCCTGGACACCTATGCGATAAACGCCCTAGCATAGGTCGCTGGTCAGCGAGCTGTTACGAAAGAATATGATGTATCCATTGTTGCAGCGTTCCTTGATGGGCCTAAGGGAGCGAGCACGGTCTCTCCGTTGGACCCCTCTTGAGTCAGGCCACACAGTGCAACCAATAGTTGCATGGAATTGGGTATGAATCGAAAGCGAAAATTTGGAGGGGTAGACAAATTGCTTGGTAATCTGGCATGGCGATTAGCTAAAAGTTGTTAACCAAGGATGACCTTCGACTGTGTCGGTTCTGTCGCAGACACCGTAAAAACGAGTCGATTTCTGAGTAATATTGCCATCCGGTTCAGCCCCCTTGACATTTTTTGCGTGGAGCACCTGTGCTAAGGTGTCGGGAGAGAGCCAATGGGTTGGCGTGTTGCCAGTCTTTTTCACATGACAAGCAAATTACTTTGGGCGAGATCCGGAAATGCAGCGAGACATAGAAGTCGTATCAGTATATGTCGACAACTTTAAATCGCTGGTAGATTTCAAATTAGAGTTGTCTGGATTCACGTGCCTCGTAGGTTTTAATGGCGCTGGAAAAAGTACGATCCTACAACTCTTTGATTTTGTTGCTAGCTTGTTTCAAGGTTCTACAGAGCGGTGGCTGAAAGCCCGAAACTGGAAAGCTGCCGACTTAACGTTCAAACCAAGCAGGAAGCAGTCGATATCGTTTAGGCTGATATTTCGCATAGGACCGCACTACTATTTTTGGATAGCTAAATTCAATCGCACAAAAATGACGTGTTCCTATGAGCAAATTAGCCGTCTCGATAAGTCAACTGTGACTATCTATGATGCGACTGATAGAGGATATCGACTGTATGATGGAGACCTTAGGCCGGTCGACTTCAGCTATGTGGGAACTATTTTCTCCCAGATAAAGTCTGAAGTGCTCGGTTCAGAATTGACTGCGATTAGAAAATTTATCAGCGGATTTAGGTCGCTTGATCTTTTAGCTCCTAACTTGATTCGGGAGAGATCCCGAGCGGGAGAGATTCCCGACATAGGGTTAGGTGGCGAAAAACTGTCAGCATTCTTACATGGGCTTTCGGCAAAAGAGCGGCAATCGATTGTCGAAGATTTGCGTAGATATTATCCTCAGTTGCTAGATATACATACTTCTTCCGTCGCAGGTGGATGGATTAAAATCGAAATCGAAGAAGTCATTCGTGACGGTGAAGCCTTTAAAACCGAGGCGCGACACATTAATGATGGATTTATGCGGCTGCTTGCCATCTCCGCTCAACGTTTCAGCTCAAATTCATTCTTACTATATGATGAAATCGAGAATGGTGTTAATTCGGAAGTGACTCAGATGCTGGTGGATGCTTTGGTTGAATCACCCAAGCAAAATCTAGTGACTACGCATTCGCCCGTTGTTCTGAACTTCCTTAAGGACGAATTAGCACGTAAAAGTGTTGTCTTCGTTTACAAGCGCGACGATGGTGTTACGCGAGCCATAAGACTCTTTGATGTTCCATCGGCATTGCAGAAACTAGATTTTCTTTCGCCTGGCGAAGTCATGATCGACATTTCTCAGGCGGTCATCGCTCAAGAGGCTGAAGATATTTTGCGAATCAGAGCTGAGTCGAGTAAATGATCCGAGCAATTATTGTAAGTGGTGAGGGTGTCACCGACCTCGGCGCTTCCAAAATGGGTCTCACTGTAAGTGAGGGTGAAGATATTGAGGTGGGTCCTGCCCTTCTGTTAATTTATAAACTAATTTATCTATACGCACCTGATTGGTATCGGGAAATGTATGATTGGACCGCCGACGTTCCTATTCCGACGTATTTGATTAGCCGAGGAGAGAGATCTCGTGTTAGCAAGACGCTCAAACCAAATCTCTTTCAAACACAGTCCAGTGGTCGTGGCGGTATTGAACATGCTAAGGGAGCTTGGGCGTTGGGACAAATTGCAGTTGAATACGAAGCTAATCTTTGTTTTTACTTTCATGATACAGATGGCACTCAAGCTCTCTTGCGCAAGACCCCCGATCTGCAGGACATTATAGTCAAGGGTGCCTCTAAGGGTTTTGACATACAAGACATCATCGGTATAGCGGTTGTTCCGAAGCCCACTTCAGAAGCGTGGTTTATCTGCCATGCCAATACTCCCCCTTATCAGCACTGCCATCTCTTGGAAACAAACCTAGCGGGAAATCAAGATTCTGAAGAGCGATCTCCCAAGGTCTATTTGGCAAATTTGCTGGGTAGGAGCAGAGTTGTGCGGGATGACTTGATTGAATTGGCTCGCGAGGTGGATGTTGAGAGGCTGGATATGCCCAGCTTCAATCAATTCAAGCGCGATGTTCAACTGGCATTGGAATCCATTTTTGGAGGGCGGGCGCGTTAATCTATTGACGCATATCGACAACTGCTTCGTTTAAAGGCGAAAGTAACTCAGCGTGAGGCGTTAAGTTTTATCGCGACTCACTGCTTCTGCCCGAAAGCAGTCTTCCGTTGATGCACTATCAAGGTAAGAATGTGGAGAGTTTTGCTTGATGACTTTGCACTGGTGACTTAAATGTTGAATTTAAGTCAGGCGTTACCATTAAAAAGGGCCCGTCTGGACCCTTTTTCAGGTGCCGCTTTTTACTTAGACAGCCACCCCTCGACGACGTCGGAGCCGTGTTCTGCTTTCCACTCTTTCAACGCTTTGTGGTTCCCGCCCTTGGTTTCGATGACTTCACCGGTATTCGGGTTTTTGTACACCTTGAGTTCGCGTGGTTTGCGTGTGCTGGCGACCGGTGACGCAGATTGGCGTCGGGCAGTGGTTTGCGGGTCCAGTATATTGATGATGTGCTTTAGGCTGAAGCCATAGTGCTCGAGCAGCTTGCGCAGCTTCGTTTCGAATTCGATTTCTTTCTTCAGTCCATCATCACCTTTCAGCGCTTCCAATGCCTGGAGTTGCTCGGCGAGATATTTTTCCAGCTGACGGTATTCTGCGAGTTTGGACATTTGATTTCCTTGTTCTGTGGGGTCTTGCGTGATTATTAAGATAGTAATGCTGGTTACAAGTTCAGCACTATTTCCCGCGATTCAGTTGGCTTTCAATATGGACCATTTCCGCTTTAATCGCGTTCATGGTCAGTGTTTGTATCTGACTGGTTTTGCCCGCACCCGCGTCGATGGTTTTCAGTAAGGCATTCAGATGAGCCTTCCGAATTTTGAGCGTGTCAGACCAGGTCGCGCTGTTCTGTAGTGGCTTGTTCATTACGTTCATCCTCGCGCTGTTCTGGATTGCTCACATCTTCGTGTTGTTGCGGTATCGGTAGGCTGTTGAGCTGGACTAAGTCCCGTGCGCTGTATTGACGAGAGCGGTCGGAAAGCTCGTGCCACGTCCACTTCCCGAAGTTTTCGCCTTCCTCTGGAACGGCCAGTTTCATAAGGTTTACCTGATCAAGCCCCAGCAGGTTGTAATTGGCCCACAGCCTTCCACCCACCTCGAACAACGCTTTTGCGGCCTCGTTCCATTGCTCCTCCAGTACCGTCTTCGAGAGCCAGAGGGCGGTGCGTTCTATCCCCTTATGCTTTTCCTGTGCTTCGGCGATGTATTTATCTACGGTGACCAACTCCTGTTCCAGAGCAGTCATCATCAGTGTTTGCCGACGGTTATGTTCGGCGGCCGCTGTAAGGTTCTTCGCGGCCTTTTGAGCGTCGGCGTTGGCGGTCTCCTCGCCTTCGGTGTCGCCCCAAGCGACCGCCTGCGCGTACGCAGTGGCGGCGTCTGTTTCAGCCTGACGGGCTTTGGCCATGTCCTCAACCGCCTGTTGTTGGATCTGTGCCAGGCGGGTGCTGAGGCTCTGGCGCTTTTCGTTTAGCTCCTGCTCATCAGCGGTCCAGTTATCCATCGCCTCGATGTAACCCGCCATCAAGGAGTCGCAATTGGCGAGGTTCTCACGGCGACTGATTTTCCGATTTAGAAGGTCGGCATTGTTGTTGCGCGAATCGAAATTCCTTTTCAGTTCGTTGTACTTGTCCCGTAGTTCGCTCTTCCGATCAGGTTCGATGGGTTCTTCACTTTCCAGCACTGCCTCAAGGGGTAGCAGTTCGGCGTGTAGTCGTTCTGCCTCGCTCAGCAGTTGGTCGCGACGGTCTTTCAGGTCTTGAATCTCGTTCATCTGTTTAGTCTCTGTTCAATTCGATTGGGGTGGGTTGAGTGGCTGGCGAGGCCGGGATTAAGCCGGCGCTACCTCGATCAGCAGAGATGCCCTCAGGCAGCCCGAGCCTCGCTCTCAGCCATTCCCGGAATCGTCTTCACGACGTAGCAGCGTTGCGTGCCGAGGCCGGGCAATCGGATCAAACTCGACGCCTTGCCATCACCTCCCGGCTCCAGAACGCCGCGCTGTAGCAGCTCTTTGTTCACGGCGTTGATGTTCATGCCCCGGAAGATCTCCGAGCGCCATAACTCGGGCAGCACGTAGTAGGTATTGGTGGTGTGAAGGGAGTCGCCCAAGCCGTGCTCCAGCGTCTTGCGAAAGCCGAGGCGGTCGATGGTGCGCGGGCCGTGTTCGTCGATCTTTGCCGCCGTCGATTCCCAGCGGGTAAAACGGCTTTCGCCGAAGCGCTCGATGACCTGGCGCAGCCGCGCCAAGATCGCATCACCTTCGAAGTTCCCGGCGCCGCCACGCTCGTTCATCCAGGCGTTGAGGCACACGCGAGCGGCGGTGGTGGCAGTCCCATCGGGCCAGCCCGTGATGCCCATCGCGGTGGCCAGCTCACCCGCTGCTGCCGCGAGGCCGAAACGAGCGGCTGCACGGTGTGCCTGTCCGCTGGCCGAGGCCGGCAGCGACTGGGCGATAAACCCTTCCAGCGTGCGTCGCAGGATGGCGGACCAACCGTGGCGTTTGCCCGGTTCGCAAAGCGCGGTGAGGAAAGCGGTGAGTGGAGTGCCGTAATACTTCGCTACCCGCGCCTTGAGCGCGTCGGCGAGTGACGCCGCATCCTCAAAGCCGTTCAACGCATCGAACATGCCGAGGCCTTTGCTCGCATCGGCCGGAACGGCGAGCATGCGTACCTCCATGCCCGCTTTCAGTTCCTTGTTGGCTTCGGCCATGTGCTGAGCCAGCGTCTTCTCTCCGGTGGAGAGAAACAGCAGACGCCACTCCTGTACCTGTCGGCCTGCTTGCCCTCGATCATTGGCGCGTGCCTTGCCAGTGCCGTTGCCGAGCATGTACACGGTCTCGCCGATGATGCGCGGATCACACATGCCGATTTCATCCAGCACCAGAAGCCCATCGGAATGCGCGGCGGCGATGGATTCCAGCGCATTGTCGGTGGAGCGCCACGAACGCACCAGACGCGGCCCGCCGTAGATCGAGGCAGCAACTTGCAGGTGCGTGGTCTTGCCACCTGAACTGTCGCCGTACAAGTGGAAGCCGCCCGACTCATGGCCGAGCATGTGCAGCAGCGGGCCAGCAAAGGCCACGCCGACGACGAACGCCAATCGATGATTGCCGACGCACAGTGCGCCGATCTGCTCCTGCCACTGCTCAAGCGAGCCTGCTTCGCTGATCGGCGGAAGCTGAGA